>Ga0208195_1000038_pt1 | contig 172598 bp, 122 predicted proteins | sample AD_UKC077_MetaG_FD_184441 | JGI IMG/M metagenome (GOLD analysis project Ga0208195, IMG submission 184441) | Active sludge microbial communities of municipal wastewater-treating anaerobic digesters from USA - AD_UKC077_MetaG (SPAdes) (version 2) | ecosystem: Engineered > Bioreactor > Anaerobic...
TTTTCAGCATCACTCTTTTCGAGAAAACGCCCATTTTACAGGCTCTTTCTCAAACACCACCACCAACGATTATGCCTGACCTCAACAATCAGCCCGATTTACCGGGGTTTTTAACCGGACAGCAGTGAAAATCCATGAAAACCAAAATCACACTCCCGCTGCTCAGCCTGGTGCTGGGCTTAACCTTCAGCCTGCCAACGGGGACCGCCCTGGCCCAAGGCACGGCATTCACGTATCAGGGCCGTTTGGACAGTGGCGGCACGCCGTTTAACGGCAGCGCGACTTTCAAACCAACACTTTGGGATGCGGCGACGAATGGGGTGCTCCTGGCCGGCAATTCCCCCACTACCGTGACCTTGGAGGTTACGAACGGTTTGTTCACGCTAGCGTTGGATTTTGGCGCGCAATTTTCCGGGGCGGACCGGTGGTTGCAACTGGAAGTGGCCACTGGTGGCGGCTCGTTCACCACGCTAATGCCGCGTCAACTGATCCGACGCACGCCCTATGCGCTCACGGCGGATAATTTGAGCGGTGTCCTGCCGACCGCCAGCCTCGCAGGCACCTACGAAAATGCGGTGACATTTAATAATGCGGGGAACGTGTTCAGCGGCAACGGCAGCGGACTGACGGGAGTGAACGCTGCGACGGTAGGCGGCGTTAGCGGGACGGACCTGTGGAAACTCAGCGGCAACAGCGGGGTGGGATCGGAACAGTTTCTGGGGACGACGGACAATCAACCGTTGGAGTTCCGGGTTAATGGGCAGCGGACGTTGCGGTTGGAACCGGGAGTTGACGGAATTCCGAACGTGATTGGTGGAGCATTTTGTTCGGCATGGACGCCAACGTTTGGCGCGACCATTGGCGGCGGCTACTTGAATACGATTGAGGCCAACGGCAATGAGTCCATTATTGGCGGCGGCTACGTGAATACCATTCGGACCAACGCGCAGCAGGGCACCATTGGCGGCGGTTATTCCAACACGATTGAGAGTAACTCGCGTTACGCCACCATTGGCGGCGGTGCGCAGAACACGATTCAGACCAACGCGTCTGGCACTACCATTGGCGGCGGTCATGGAAACACAATTCAGGCTAATGCGGCTTCCACTACCATTGGTGGCGGCGTGTTGAACACAATTGAGATCAACGCCTCCAATTCCACCATTGGCGGCGGTTACAACAACGCGATTCAATCCGGTTCTAGCGCCTCTGCCATTGGCGGCGGATTTCTGAATACGATTCAGCCCAATTCTCACTACGCTACGATCGCTGGTGGTAATGGTAATCAAATCCACACCAACGGTTACGGTTCGACCGTTAGCGGCGGATGGCAAAACGCAATCGAGACCGACGGCAGGTACTCTGTGATTGGTGGGGGGTGGATCAACACCATGCGAACTAATGTGAACTACGCGGTCATCGGTGGCGGTTACGGTAATCTGATCCAGAGTCTCGGTAACTATTCTGTCATCGCGGGTGGCTATTACAACGAGATTGATCACAGTGCCCTCTACGCGACGGTGGCCGGGGGCCGGTCCAATCGGGTTGCGGCCTCTTATGGTTTTGCGGCCGGCACGCGGGCCCAGGCCAATCACAGCGGCGCTTTCGTTTGGGCCGATTCTCAGAACGCGGATTTCGCTTCCACCGTCAATAATGAATTCAACATTCGCGCGCAAAACGGGGTACGAATCCAAGCCAACAAAGGCATCCATTTGGAGGCACAGGATGCGCCCATCATTGTACGGGACTGGGATGTTTTTGCCGCCAGCGCGGGCAGTAGCAAAGCGGGTATCGGTCGTTGGGGATTGTTCATGGAACCGAGTATTCTAACCGTGGGCATCCCCTCCGATGACGTGCCTAACCGCTATTTCCAAGTGGCCAAGTACAACACGAACGGGACGGCCACCACTCTGATGATCGTGACCCAATCCGGGGATGTCACCGCCAAATCATTCAATCCGTCGAGTGACCGGCATTTGAAGGAGAACTTCGAGACGGTGTCGCCGGAGGAAGTGCTGGCGAAGGTGGCGGCACTGCCGATCAGCCGGTGGAATTTCAAGGGGGAGGCCGAGACGGCGCACGTGGGGCCGATGGCGCAGGATTTCCATGCGGCGTTTGGGTTGGGGACGGACGACAAACACATTGCCACGGTGGACGCCGACGGTGTGGCCCTGGCCGCCATCCAGGGCTTGAATCGGAAACTGGAGACGGAAGCCACCACTCTTAGAGCGGAGAACGCAGAGTTACGCCAAACGGTGAATGAATTGAAAATCCTGGTGCAACAGCTCAACGACAAACTCAACGCGAACTGATCATGAAAATCCGAGGATGGAAGATGGAGGATGGAGGATGGAAGTTACCCGTATTGCCAGCGTCTGGGGCAACAGGCAATCAATGGTCCGGCCTGGCTCTGCGCCTCGGTGTCTCGGTGGCTCTGCTGTTGCTCAGTCTGAGCGTGTCGTTCGCGCAGAGCTACTCGATTGACTGGTGGACGATAGACGGCGGGGGCGGCACCAGCACCGGCGGCGTCTATGCGGTCACCGGCACCATCGGTCAACCGGACGCCGGCAGCACCGCCATGACCGGCGGCAATTACTCGGTGACGGGCGGGTTCTGGGCGTTGGCGGCGGTGCAAACGCCCGGCGCGCCGTTGCTTTCCATTGCCCGCACGGCCACCAACACCGTGGCGGTCTGGTGGCCCTCACCCGCGACGGGTTGGGTTCTGCAACAGAACACCAACAGCGTGGCCAGTGGGAACTGGAGCAACGTGGTGACAACTCCGGTGGATGACGGCACGCACAAGACGGTCATCATCAACCTGCCCACCGGCAACCGCTTCTATCGGTTATTCAAACCTTGAACCCGGGCAACCCGCATCAATCAAATCACAGAAATCAAAACCAAGTCTCAAATCACAAACCTATGAAAACGAAAATCACACTTCCGTTGCTCAGCCTGGCGCTGGGCTTGACCTTCAGCCTGCCAACGGCGACCGCCCTGGCCCAAGGCACGGCGTTCACCTATCAGGGCCGTTTGGACAGCGGTGGCACGCCGTTTAACGGCAGTGCTGAATTTCAAGCCACTCTGTGGACCGCCGCCACGGGCGGGGCGCAAGTGGCGGCCAACAACCCGACCAGCGTGATCGTGGGCGTGACCAACGGACTCTTTACGTTGCCGCTGGATTTTGGGGCGAACTTTCCCGGGGCGGACCGGTGGTTACAATTGGAGGTGCGCACCAGCATTGGGGCGTTCACGACCTTGAGTCCACGACAAGCCATTACGCCCACACCCTACGCCATCCAAGCCGGAAAGGTTAACGCAGCTGACGTGGTGGGGACGTTGTCCTCCGGGCAGTTGGGCGGGACCTATTCAGGAGCGGTGACGTTCAACAATGCCGGGAACGTTTTCAGCGGTAACGGCAGCGGGTTGACTGGGGTGAACGCGGCGAGCGTGGGCGGCGTCAGCGGGGCGAATATCTGGAAGTTGAGTGGCAACAGCGGCGTGGGATCGGGACAGTTTCTGGGGACGACGGACAATCAACCGTTGGAATTGCGGGTTAATGGGATGCCGGCGCTGCGGTTGGTGCCCAATACCAACGGAATACCGAACGTGATTGGAGGGACTACGAACAACACGGTGGCGACCGGGGTGTATGGCGCGAGCATCGGCGGCGGCTTTAACAACAAGATTCACATCCGTAGTGATGATGCGACGATCGGCGGAGGCGCTTTCAACGAAGTTCAGACCAATGCTTACTCTGCGACCATTAGTGGCGGCTTCGCCAACACGATTTGGTCCAATGCCACCCAATCCACTATTGGTGGCGGTAATGGCAACCGGATTCAACCGAACGGATTTGCCGCCACCATTGGCGGCGGCTGGAATAACGTGATTCGGCAGAACGGGGCTTATTCCACCATTAGCGGCGGCCGCCTCAACGCGATTGAGACCAACGCCTACAGCGCCACGATTGGCGGTGGCGAAGACAACACGATTCAAACCAATGCGAGCTACGCCATCATCGGCGGTGGTTGGCAGAATACGATTCAGACCGATGATGTGCATTCCACCATTGGCGGCGGCTTTCAGAATAGGATTCAGATCAACGCCGCCGTCTCCACCATTGGCGGCGGCGCAGGTAACACGATTTCAGCCAACAGTTACTACGCCACTATCAGTGGCGGTTGGGGTAACACGATTCAAGCCTACAGTCCATCCGCCACGATTCCAGGTGGAGAGAAGAACAGCGCCTCCAGCCATGCCTTCGCCGCTGGCTACCGGGCCAAGGCCAATCACACCGGTTCGTTCGTCTGGGCGGATTATCAGGAAAGCGACTTCGCTTCCACCGCCAATCATGAGTTCAACATTCGCGCGCAAAACGGGGTGCGAATCCAAGCCAACAAAGGCATTCATTTGGATGCGCAAGATGCCCCCATCATTGTGCGGGACTGGGACCTCTTTGCGACCAATGCGTCCGGCAGCAAGGCGGGCATAGGCCGTTGGGGGCTGTTCATGGAACCGAGTACTCTAACCGTGGGCATCCCCTCCGATGACGTTCCCAACCGCTATTTCCAAGTGGCCAAGTACAACACCAACGGCACGGCCACCGCCCTGATGACCGTGAACCAGGCCGGGGATGTCACCGCCAAATCGTTCAATCCATCGAGTGACCGGCATTTGAAGGAGAACTTTGCGGCGGTGTCGCCGGAGGAAGTGCTGGCGAAGGTGGCGGCGCTGCCGATCAGCCGGTGGAATTTCAAGGGCGAGACCGAGACGGCGCACGTGGGTCCGATGGCGCAGGATTTCCATGCGGCGTTTGGGTTGGGGACGGACGACAAACACATTGCCACGGTGGACGCCGACGGCGTGGCCCTGGCCGCGATCCAAGGCTTGAATCGGAAACTGGAGCAAAAGGAAACGGAGATAACCGAACTAAAGGAGCAGCTCGCATCGCTTCAAGAAGTCGTGAACCGACTCCTCACCCAACACGAGGGAAGTGGTCAATGAAAACCGCCTCCGGATCCTGGTCAAATTCCGCCGCACAATCTGATCCGGGCTAGTGGGAGTTCCCCTTTCATGTTGTCGCCCGGGAACGAACCGGACGCCGGGATTCGCTTGACTTTAGTAACTCATCAACTGCAATAAAATCAACGGAACCATGAAAACCAAAATTATACTACCGTTGCTCAGCCTGGCGCTGGGCATAAGCATCAGCCTGCCAACCGGGACCGCCCTGGCCCAAGGCACGATCTTTACGTATCAGGGGCGCGTGACGGCCAACGGCACGGACTTCGACGGCGTCGGCCAGTTCAAATTTGCCCTGGTCACCAGCACCAACTTCAGCCATCAAGCCACGGCCACGGCCCAACCGCCCACCGGCGGCTTTATCACCGTCATCAATGTCGTCTCCGGCGGCAGCGGCTACACCACCGCCCCGATGGTGACCGTTTCCGGCGGGGGCGGTTCCGGAGTGGTCGCTCATGCCACGATCAGCGGCGGCGCGGTGACGGCCATCACCGTGGACAACCCCGGTTCGGGCTATACCTCCACCCCGACGGTGACGGTTGCGCCGCCGCCGCCGAACATTGCCTACACCACGCATTGGAGCAACGACGGAACGAGCGTGGCGGGGAGCGAACCGACGGCCGCCGTGAACGTGAGCGTGGCCAACGGCCTGTTTACCGTGACGCTGGGCGACCCGGCGCTGCCGAACATGGGCGCGCTGAACGCCGCATTGTTTGCGCAGCCGGATTTGCAGTTGCGGATCTGGTTCAATGACGGCGCCAATGGATTTGCGGTGCTGGAACCGGCGCAAAACCTGACTCCGACGCCCTACGCGATCACGGCGCGCAACTTGAGCGGGGTGCTGCCCAACACCAGCCTGGCCGGGACCTACAGCAACGCGGTGACGTTCAACAATGCCGGGAACGTTTTCAGTGGCGACGGTAGCGGGCTGACGGGAGTGGATGCAGCAAGCGTGGGCGGGGTGAACGCGACCGACCTGTGGAAGCTCAGTGGGAACAGCGGGGTAGGCACGGGGCAATTTCTGGGAACGACGGACGACCAACCGTTGGAATTGCACGTTAACGGTCTGCGTGCGTTGCGACTTGAACCCGGAACGATGATCGACGGTGCGCCGAATGTCATTGCGGGATCACCAGCCAATTATGTTTCCAACAGCGTGGTCGGAGCCACGATCAGTGGCGGTGGTACGACCAGATATTATAACTCGGCGAATATCGTGGCTGGGAGCTATGGCACCGTGGGCGGTGGTTTGGGCAACACCGCAAGCAACTCGTATTCGACAGTAGCTGGGGGCGATGGCAATATCGCTAGCGGCTATACTTCAACGGTGGCGGGCGGCGGAGCTAACACCGCCAGTGGGGCTTCTTCGACGGTGGCGGGCGGCTATAGGAATATCGCCAGTGGCATGCTGGCGACGGTAGCCAGCGGCCAAAACAACACCGCCAGCGGCCAGTATTCAACGGTGGGCGGCGGCTCTGACAACACGGCCAGCGGCCATGCTTCGACGGTGGCGGGTGGCAACAACAACACTGCCAGCGGTCAGTATTCAGCATTGGGCGGCGGCAGCGGCAACGCTATTCAAACCAATGCTCACTACGCGACCATTGGCGGCGGCAACAACAACACGATTCAAGCCAACAGTGACTACGCCACCATTGGCGGCGGCAGCCGCAACGCTATTCAAACCAATGCTCACTACGCGACCATTGGCGGCGGCTTCTACAACACGATTCAGACCAACAGTGACTACGCCACGATTCCGGGCGGTTACTTGAATAGCGCCACCAACTATGCCTTTGCGGCGGGACGCCAGGCCAAGGCGAATCACATCGGTTCGTTTGTCTGGGGTGATTCCACTAGCGCCAACATTGCTTCGACCGCCAACAATTCCGTCACCTTCCGCGCCGCGGGCGGCTACCGGCTGTTCTCCAACAGCGACGCCTCGGCGGGCGTGAGCCTGGCCGCCAGCGGCACGGCGTGGGCCGTCATTTCCGACAAAAACGTGAAGAAGGATTTTGCGCCGGTGGACACCGTGGACGTGCTGGAAAAACTGGCCGCGCTGCCCATCACGCAATGGCGTTATCGGTGGGAGGAGGAAAACGTGACGCCGCATCTGGGCCCGATGGCGCAGGATTTCAAGGCGGCGTTCTATCCCGGCACGGATGACAAAACCATCACCACGCAGGAAGCCGACGGCGTGGCCCTGGCCGCCATCCAGGGCTTGAACCAGAAGGTGGAAGTAAGGAGTCGGAAGGCAGAGGATCGGATCGGACAATTGGAATCCGAAAATGCGGAGTTGAAAGAAACGGTGAATGAGCTAAAAATGCTGGTGCAACAGCTCAACGACAAACTCAACGCGAACTGATTATGAAAACCCACGAATCGAAAATGGAGGATGGAAGATGGCGACGGCGCGAGCATCCAACCTTGGCTCGGCGTCTCCGCGTCTCTGCGGTTCTTCTACTGCTCAGCCTGGGTGGAGCGTTCGCGCAGAACCACGCCATTGACTGGTGGACGATAGACGGCGGGGGCGGCACCAGCACCGGCGGCGTCTATGCGGTGACCGGCACCATCGGTCAACCGGACGCCAGCAGCACGGCCATGAGCGGTGGCAATTACTCCGTGACGGGCGGGTTTTGGGCGTTGGCGGCGGTGCAAACGCCCGGCGCGCCGTTGCTTTCCATTGCCCGCACGGCCACCAACACCGTGGCGGTCTGGTGGCCCTCGCCCTCAACCGGCTGGATACTGCAACAGAACACCCACAGCGTGGCGAGTGTGAACTGGAGCAACGTGGTGACGACTCCGGTGGATGACGGCACGCATAAAACCGTCATCATCAGTCCGCCCACGGGCAATCGCTTCTATCGGTTATTCCAACCGTAAGTTCACCTCCCCCACCCCACGAATTACCAGAAACTCGAAACTTCTCCCCTTGCCCCATGAAAACGCCCAGATTCTTTTTCCGTCTATGGCTCATCGGACCGGTAATGCTGTCATGCCTGACCCTGGCTGATGACGGATTGATCGGCCGCTATTACAACGGCTATACCGTAACCGGCAATCGCATTGGGTTCGATGGCCCACCCTGGTGAAGACAGAAACCAACACCGTTTTCGATTTCTGGAACGGCTCGCAATATGACGACTGGAATCCCATTGGTTCGGGTCCGTATTCCGTGCGCTGGACCGGATATTTGCAGATTCCCCATTCCGGTCTTTACGGTTTCGGGAGTATTTCCGACGACGGTTCGGAGATTTGGATTGATGACGTGCGCGTGGTGGATAATCACGAGGAACAGTGGTTTGACTGGCAGGAAGCTTGGTGTTATCTGGGCGCGGGCTATCACACGATTGAAATCACCTTCTTTGAAAATCAGAGCCACAGTGGGATTGAAGTTTGGTGGTTAAAGCCAGAAAACGCCCCTTCCATTCCGCCCTATTCCGGGGAGACGTTTCATACCATTCCGCCCACGTTCAACGCCGGCACCCAATGGGAAATTCTGAGCGCGCCCGCCGTCCAGACACACGCGCCATATGTCAATCCACAGTTGCGGGCGGAGGGGGCGGCGGCCCGCAACACCGTGACCCTGACCTGGCAGGGATTTACGAACGTCACGTACACCCTCGAATCTTCCACGAACTTGACGACGTGGCAGGATCGCACGGCCGGCCTGCCGGGCATCAGCGGAGTGATGACGCAACAAATTACCACGACGCTCCCGCGGGAATTCTTTCGACTGCGTCTGGAGGAATAACCAGCTTCCCCAACCGGGGTTGTTTGGATTTAAGACCCGAAATCGGCCGCGGCGGTACCTCCAAACTCAGGAAAACCAAACCCACTCTCCCCCCATCACCGGTCTCTCCGGCGCGGGCTTTGAGCCAGTTGGCCAACCGGCTCCCGACCAACACTCTTCGGCCCGTGGCAGCGGAAGGCACTGGCCAGCCCGCCCTTATACAAGTTATCCGCATGATAAATATGAGATGGTTGTATGACAACGGGGAGGTTCCGTGTCATATTATGGCCCAGAGCGGAAGCTCGTGACCAAACAAAGACACTGAGACAATGACAACGACCTTCTTTCGATCCCTGTTTCTTTCCACCGTGCTCGGCGTGGCGGGCAGCCACGCCGGCGATGAGGCCCTGAGGCCAACCGCAACCCCCGGCGGCGCGCCGGCCCCCGCCATTGATCGCGGGTTGCTGCAACTGGCTGGATCGCGGCCGGCGGGCGGCGGTGCGATGGTGGCCGGGCGGAGCGGCATGCGGCTTGATTACCAAAAAGTCGCGCCCGGCATCTCCCAGGCCATGATGGGTTTGGAAAATTACGTTCGCACCAGCGGCCTGGAAAAATCGCTGCTGACGCTCGTCAAAATGCGCGCCTCGCAAATCAATGGGTGCGCGTATTGCCTCGACATGCACACCAAAGAGGCCCGGGCCATCCATGAATCCGAACAGAAACTCGGGTCGCTCGCGCACTGGCGGACCGCCGATTGTTTTACCCCGCGCGAACGCGCCGCGTTGGCGTGGACCGAGGCGCTCACCTTGATTGCGGAGAACCACGTTCCGGAAGAACTCTTCAACGAAACCCGCCAACACTTCAGCGAGAAGGCGCTGGCCGATCTGAGCCTGGCCATTATCTCCATCAACGGGTGGAATCGTTTGAACATCAGTTTCCGCCTGGATCCGGAGTCGTGCCCGGTTGAATAGTTGACGGCGGCAAAAAACGAACGCCGTCCGCGCACGGCACATCCCGCGCCCTCCCGGCGCGGGTTAACCAGCCAGCGCGGGCGCGCCGACCCCAGAACGGAATATGAAAACACGATTGAATTACAAAACGACGGCGCCGGAGGGATATCAAGCCATGCTTGGCCTCGAACACTACGCGCGCAACAGCGGACTGGAGCATGCGCTGCTCGAACTGGTCAAGACCCGCGCTTCACAAATCAACGGTTGTGCTTTCTGTCTCGATATGCACACCAAGGACGCCCGCGCCGCTGGGGAAACCGAGCAACGACTCTACGCGCTTTCGGCCTGGGCGGAGACGCCGTTTTTTACCGAACGCGAGCGCGCCGCGCTGGCGTGGACCGAGGCGGTCACCCGCGTGGCCGAGTCGCGGGTGCCGGATGCCGTTTACGAGCAGGCGCGGCGGCATTTCTCGGAGAAAGAACTGGTGGATCTCACCCTGGCGATCGTGGCGATCAATGGCTGGAACCGGGTGAACATCGCCTTCCGGACCGTGGCGGGCACGTATCAACCGCCGAAACCGTAGGCTCCCCTGCCCCGCGCCAAACCCGCCGGGGCGGCTCCATCAACCAAGCCCCCGGCGCTTGCGGGTTTATGGTTTCGCCTCGTAAACCACTTTTCCGTCCACCACGGTCAGCACCACTTTTACCTGATCCAGCAGGGACGGGTTCACGGCAAAGATGTCGCGGTCGAGCATGACCACGTCGGCCAGTTTGCCGGGTGCAAGCGATCCTTTCACGTGTTCCTGAAACTCGGCGTATGCCGACCCAACCGTGTAAGCGTAAATCGCCTCCTCGAGCGTGATCTTTTGTTCCGGATGCCAGCCGTTGGGGTGCTTGCCATCGAGCGTTTCCCGGGTCACGGCCGCTTTCAGGCTCGCCAACGGATTCAACGGCGCCACGGTCCAATCCGTGCCAAACGCCAGCACCACACCCGCGTCGAGCAGCGTCCGGAACGCGTACGTCCCTTTGGCCCGCTCCGGGCCGATGCGTTTTTCGCACCAACGCCCGTCATCCGCGCAATGATACGGCTGCATGGAGGCGACGATTTTTTGTACGGCGAATTGTTGCATCTCGCCCGGACGCAAATGCTGGGCGTGTTCGATGCGGAACCGGCGGTCGCGCGGCCCATTTTGCTCCGCCACCTGTTGGTAAAGATCGAGGATGATTTTGTTGGCGCGGTCTCCGATGGCGTGAATCATGACCTGCAAGCCGTGTTGGTCCGCCGCCAACACGCGTTGGAGCATGATCCCTTCCGGATACATCTGGTCAAAGAGCAATCCGCACGTCTCGGGGGCGTCGTTGTACGGCTCGAAGAACAACGCCGTCGTCGAGCCCAGGCTGCCGTCGGAGAATCCTTTGAGCGCGCCGATGCGCAGCCAGGCGTCGCCAAACGCACTGCGCACCCCGGTGCGACCGAGGACTTCCCACGACACAATCGAGCGCGCGCAATAGATGCGGGTTTTGAGTTCGCCCCGCGCCAGTTGCTCCTGATAAAGCCCGACATCGTTGCCTGCGGACATGTCTTGCACACTGGTCACCCCCCATTGCGCGGCGTACTCCGTGGCCGCGCGCGCGACGGCCAGGTTTTCCTCGCGCGTGCGGGGAGGAATGACCTTCTCGACGTAATCCATGGCGGCGTCCTTGAGAATGCCGGTCGGTTCGCCCTGGGCGTTGCGGACGATCAATCCCCCGTCCACCTCCGGGGTGTCCCGGGTCACTTGCGCCAGTTTCAGCGCGAGGCTGTTGGCCAGCGCCATGTGCCCGTCCAAACGACTGACAAAAACCGGGTGATCCGGAGTGGCGCTGTCAATCATCTCTTTAGTGGGCAATTCCGCGCCGGGAAACTTTTCGTGGTCCCAATCGCCGCCGAGAATCCAGCGCCCGGCGGGAATCCGGCGGGCAAATTCCCCCAGACGCCGGGCTAGTTCCGCCGGCGACGTGGCATCGCGCAAGTCCACATTCGTAATCGAATAACCGCCGGAGAGCCAATGCACATGCGCGTCGTTGAACCCCGGCAGCACGGAGCGGCCACCGGCGTCAATAACGCGCGTCTTCGGTCCGGCCAAGGCGCGCAAATCGGCGGTGCGCCCGACGGCGGCAATGCGGTTGCCGGTGATGGCGACGGCTTCGGCTTGGGGCGCGGTCCGGTCCATCGTGCGCACCGCGGCATTGAGAATGAGCAGATCCGGCGTGAGCGAAGAAGGCGCGGCGGGGGTGGACATAAGCGGAGTCAACAGCAGGAGAGCGGTGAGTATCGGCAGTTTTATTGTAGTGCGATCGGTTTGCACGGATGCCAAAGAAGTAACGACTGGCCCCGCGCTTGTCACGCGGGAAAAGCACAATTCTTTCCTTCCCTTTCGAGCGGCGTTCTGGCTAGATACGCCGGGCTCGTTTTCCCGTGTTTTGTGGCGTTCAAGCCGGGGGCCGTGTGTTGCAATCGCGGTCCCGCGAGGTTGGTTCCCCCGGGAAACGACACCCCATTGTTGACGACGATCATGAGCACATTGCCTACGGTCCAATTGAAGCCGGGAGAGGCCGATCGCGTGGTGGCGGGACATCCGTGGGTGTACCGCAACTCCGTGCGGCGTCTGACCCCGCCCCCGGTTGACGGCGACCTCGTGCAGGTCAAGGATCACCGGCAGCGTTTGCTCGGGGTGGGTTTCTTCAATTCAAAATCACAAATCCAAGTGCGCATGCTGGCCCCGGAACGCGTGATGGTGGACCGCGCTTTTTTCCAGCAACGCCTCCAGGCCGCTCTGGCTGTGCGCCGGCGGTTCATGCCCGACGCCACCTCCTTCCGCATCGTCAACGCCGAAAGCGATTTTCTGAGCGGTTTGATCGTGGACAAATACGAAGACGTCCTAGTGGTGCAAATTTCCGCGCTGGGCATGGAGCGACACAAAGCATCGGTGGTGGCCGCCCTCCAGGAATTACTGGGGCCCCGCGCCATTCTGGAACGCAGCGACGTGGCGTCCCGCGCCTTTGAGGGACTGCCGGAAGCCAACGGCCTGTTGGCGGGCGAGCTGGCCGGACCGGTGACGGTGCAACTGAACGGACTGAAGTTTGAAGCGGACCTTGCGGCCGGCCACAAGACCGGGCTTTATCTGGATCAGCAGACGAATTATGAAGCGGTGGCGCGGTTTGCCAAAGATGCGCAGGTCCTGGATTGCTTCAGTTTTCTGGGCGGTTTTGCGCTGCACGCCGCGCGCGCCGGGGCCGCGCAAGTTCACTTGCTCGATCAAAGTGCGTCCGCCACCGCCGCGGCGCTGCGCAACGCCGCCGCCAACGGACTCCAAGCCCGTTGCACCGCCGAAACCGTCAATGTTTTCGACTGGCTCAAGGCCAACACCCAAGCCGCGCCCCATGAAAAACTCATCCCGCGGTTTGATCTCATCGTGTTGGATCCGCCGTCCTTCACGCGCAACCGGGCGGCCGTGCCCAATGCCTTGCGCGGCTACAAGGAACTCCATGTCCGGGCGCTCAAACTGTTGCGCCGGGGCGGGGTGCTGGCCACGTTTTGTTGTTCGCACCATGTCAACGCCGATCTGTTTCAAGACTCCGTTCTCTCCGCCGCCTATGACACCCGCAAAATCCTGCGGCGCGTCGCCGTGTATTCGCAGGCGCCGGATCATCCCATCATCCCCATGATTCCGGAGACGGAATATCTCAAGGGCTTTGCGTTCGAGTTGGTGCGCTGAGCCGCCGCCCTGGGCCATCGCATGGTGCGTTCATCCGGCAACCTGTTCCTTTTCCGAACCGATGAATCCCCTTCGCCACCAAACCCGGATGGGATTTGCCCTTGTCGAAACCGCGGCGGTCAAACAGCCTGTGGCCGTCTCAATGCGTTTGCCTGATATGCCCGCGCCAACAATCTCGCGCTTTGATGCGCTCCTGGCCCAAATCTGCCGGCACTGCCCGGTCTGCCGCCGGGCGCGCCAACGGCAACGCGGGGTGGCCTTTGGGCTGGTGAAAACCGTCGAGCGGCGGCTTTGTCCATTCTGCCGGGCCTATGAACGGATCCACGGCCGCCCCGCCCATGCGCCCGATCCCCGGGCGGTCGGAAATTAACGCCATCATTGCCTGTCCCTTTTTATTTTCATGAGCACCTTATTTGCATTTCCCAAATTGACACTGGCCGTGTATTGCCTGGCTGCGTTTCTGGCGGCGGTGGGCGGCGGTTGGCTGCCTTTGCTGGTGCGCTTGACGCATACGCGTCTGCAACTCGCCGTCAGTTTTGTCGCGGGTTTGATGCTGGGGCTGGCGTTTCTGGGACTGCTGCCGCACGCGGCGTTGGAACTGGGTTCTGTCGAGAAATCCGCCGCGTGGTTGATGGCCGGGTTTCTAGCCATGTTCATCCTGCAACGTTTCTTGCCGTTTCATCATCATGATGTGGAGGAAGGTCAACCGGTGGCGGTGTGTGGCCACGCGCATGCGCCCGGCGAAATGCACGGCCACGTGTCCACCACGCCGCTGGGTTGGGCCAGCGTGGCTCTCGGTTTGTCGTTGCACTCCATTTTCGATGGGTTGGCCCTGGCGGCGGCGGTCATGGCGGTGGCGGGTGGTTACAGCACCGCGCTGGGATTGGGCACGGCTTTGGCAGTCATTCTGCACAAACCATTCTCCGCGTTAGCGATTACCACGTTGATGGCCGCCGGCCACGCCAAACGCCAATGGGTCATGCTGGTCAATGTTGGCTTCGGACTGGTGACGCCGGTGGGGGCGTTGCTGTTTTTCATGGGCGGCGAACGCCTGGCCCACATGCATCCGGCCTGGCTCGGCTTGGCCTTGGCCTTCTGCGCCGGCACCTTTTTGTGCATCGCTTGCGCGGACCTGTTGCCGGAACTGCATTTTCATTCGCACGACCGCGTGCTCCTCTCGCTGGCGCTGTTGCTGGGCTTGGGCGCCGCCATTGCCATCAATCATTTCGGACACGTGGATCCCGCGCACGAACCGGCCGGGCCCGGGGCGGTGCACGCCCGGCCGCACGCACATCCGCATTGACGCCGCGGCACGCCGTGGTTAACTGGGGTTGCGTATGGATTTGTTGTTGCTCTCCCGCCTCCAGTTTGCTGCGACGATCTCGTTTCATTACCTGTATCCGCCGCTGAGCATCGGGCTGGCCGTCATGCTGGTGATCTTCGAGGCGCTCTGGCTCAAAACCAACAATCCGTTGTATCACCAGTTGGCGCGGTTTTGGACCAAGGTGTTCGCGTTGACCTTCGCGCTCGGGGTCGCCACGGGGTTGGTGATGGAGTTTCAGTTCGGCACCAACTGGGCGGCGTATTCGCGCTATGTCGGCGACGTCTTCGGCAGCGCGCTGGCGGCGGAGGGCATCTTCGCCTTCTTTCTCGAATCCGGGTTTCTGGCCTTGCTGCTATTTGGCTGGAACAAAGTGAGCCGGGGCATGCATTTCTTCGCCACCTGCATGGTTTGCCTGGGGGCACACTTCAGCGCCGTCTGGATTGTGGTTGCCAACTCCTGGATGCAAACACCCGCTGGTTATCACCTGGTCGAAACCACGCTCGGGCCGCGCGCGGAAATCACGCACTTTTGGGAGATGGTGTTCAATCCCTCCTCGATGGAGCGGTTGTTGCACACCTTGTGCGGCGCGTGGCAGGCAGGGGCGTTTCTGGTGGTCAGCGTCAGCGCGTATTACCTGCTTAAGAACCGGCATGTCGCCTTTGCCCGCACGGCGCTCAAGGCGGGCTTGACCGTGGCCCTGGCCGCCGCACTGGTGCAATTGATCAGCGGCCACGCGAGCGCGGCGGGGGTGGCCCAAAATCAACCGGCCAAACTGGCCGCCTTTGAGGGACTTTACGAAACGACCAGCAACGCGCCGTTGACGCTGTTTGGTTGGGTGGATGAATCCACCGAAACCATCCGACACAGCGTGGCCATTCCCGGGTTGCTGAGCTGGCTCGTCCACGGCGATTCCCGCCAACCGGTGCGAGGGCTGTGCGAGTTTCCTCCGGAAGATCGGCCGCCCGTGCAGTGGAGCTTTCAGTTTTATCACGGAATGGTCGCCATCGGGGTTACCCTGATCGCGGTGGCGGCGCTGGGATTTCTGTATTTCTGGAAAGGTTCATTGTTTGAACACCGCTGGCTGCTCTGGGTGCTGGTCCTCTCGGTTCTCGGGCCGCAGTTGGCCAATCAATTGGGCTGGTTCGCCGCGGAAGTCGGACGACAACCCTGGCTCGTCTATGGCTTGATGCGCACGTCGGACGGCTTGTCGGCGGTGGTCCCGGCGGAGGTGGTGCTGACTTCGCTGATTCTCTTCACCTTGATTTATCTGCTGTTGTTTGCGGTGTTCGTCTATCTGCTCAACGACAAAATCCAGCATGGCCCGGATGACACCGATCTGACGCCAACCGGCAAACTGGCCCTGCCAACCCGCGCATGAACTCCGAGAAAAATTACAGCCAGCTCGTTGCTGTCTTGCTTGAAGACCGGGCGTTGGCGACTCCGGCCTACGCTGATTTCACCGTCTCCCGCATGCGCACAGCCTCGTCTCCACACGCCCCATGAATTTCGGCTCTCTTGATCTCCACACGACTTGGTTCATCCTTATCGGGGTGTTGTTCACCGGCTACGCCATGCTCGACGGCTTTGATCTTGGCGTGGGGGCGTTACATCTGTTTGCAAAAAAAGATGAGGACCGGCGCATCCTGCTCAACACCATCGGCCCCGTTTGGGACGGCAACGAAGTCTGGCTGGTCACCGGCGGCGGGGCGTTGTTCGCGGCATTTCCGTATGTGTATGCGACGGTGTTTTCCGGATTCTACCTGGCGTTCATCCTGTTGTTGGTGGCGCTTATTTTTCGGGCGGTCGCCATCGAATTCCGCAGCAAACAACCGATGCGCTGGTGGCGGCAACTGTGGGATGTCGGGTTCGCCGCGGGCAGCATCCTGTCCAGTCTGTTGATCGGCATCGCCATGGGCAACATCGCGTGGGGCATCCCGCTGGATGTGCACGGCGAGTTTGCCGGCACTTTCGTGGGGCTGTTGCATCCCTACGCCTTGTTGCTGGGCGTGACCACGTTGGCGTTGTTCATGATGCACGGGGCGATCTACATGGTGATGAAGACCGCCGGTGAATTGCACGACCAGATTCGCGGTTGGATCAAGAACTGCATGATCTTCTTCATCGTCTGTTACGCCATCACCACCATGGCCACCCTGCTTTACGTACCCCACATGGCCGAACGCGTGCGGACTCATCCCTGGTTGTTTGGCGTGGTGCTCGTCGTCATCCTGGCCATCGCCAACATCCCCCGCGAAATCCACCGGGGCCGGGATGGCCGGGCCTTTATTTCGTCGTGCCTCACGATGGCGGCCTTGATGGCCTTGTTTGGTTTGGAGATGTATCCCCATCTGGTCTTCAGCCATCCGGATCCGGCGCACAGCCTGACCATTCACAATGCCGCCTCCTCGCCGAAAACCTTGGGAATCATGCTGACGATTGCCTTGATCGGCATCCCCATCGTGCTGACCTACACCATCAGCATCTATTGGATTTTCCGCGGCAAAGTGAAACTGGACAAAACCAGCTACTGACCCGCCGTTCGCCGCGCCCCCGGGCGGACCGGGTACCGGCAAAGTAAAACTTGCGGCTTGGGGACGGCTCCTTAAGCTATGGGCGGGTGATGGCGGGGTAGCCAAGTGGTAAGGCAGGGCTCTGCAAAAGCCTCATTCGTCGGTTCGATTCCGACCCTCGCCTCCAATCTGAATGGCCGAAATGCCGGCGGGTTGGGAATGTGGAGGGCGACAATCACCAACGGTTTCTTCAACAGGTTGGGCCGTGCTTCCACAACCCCCCATCGGTGTGAACAATATCCGCCCACCGCTCGCTCCGGCAACCGTCTCACTCTACCTCATACTCGGAAACTGTGAACCAGTTGGGAAGCCGTTGCCAGGGCTTCAAGCATGATTAGGCGTTCATCACGTCTTCGACAACGAGACCGCCGATCGCAAAAACCCCTAGGCCCCGACAAAGATGAACCGGCTCGTTCACGTTATGAACGAAACCGTCCGCCACTCGCGCGCCCTCATCCGCCGGCGGCCGGCGCCGTGGTTTGCTTGACACGCGGGGGCCAACGGTTAGCCTGCGCGGCCAAGGTGCCGCCGTTTGGCGCCTGTCTGAAATATGTTGCATATCCTGAACCCGAACCTGATTCGTCCGTGAGTATAACTGCCAAAAACCGTCCGTCCCCAACCCAACCAGCCCCCGCGCTCCTGATCCGGGAAATTCTGGCCACAACCCGCACGCCGCAATTCCGACGCTACCTCCAGGATTTGTTGGTCGAGTTGTGCGCCATCAATACCACGCCCAACCCGGACGTGGCGGTCATGCGCCAGGCCGAGGCTCAATGCTTCGACATCCTCGAGCGGGAACTACGGCCTCTGGCTTTTGCCGGCGCACGGCTGGAACGGCGGGCCATCAATCCGGCCATCCAACATCACCGCTATTATTCCCTGTTGCATTTCACCAAGACCGCGCGCCGACCCAAAGGGCTGAAGCCGGAGCAAGCCTATGCGGGCCGGTCGAATCTTCTCTACCTCATCCCCGGGGAAAAACGCACCTCCAGCGGTGTGGCGCAGTCGGTCGCGGTGAACGCGCATGTGGACGTTGTCGCTCCGTATTTTCCCCCCACCGTCAAGCGGGGCGTGGTGTTTGGCCGCGGCGCGTGCGACGACAAAGGGCCGGTGGTCAGCCTGGTCGCCGCGTTGCGGGTGCTGGCGCAACTGCTGTCCAAACACGGACTGCGCCCCCAACGCAACATCGTCGCCATGTTTGTCATCGAAGAAGAAACAGGCGGCAACGGATCGCTGTCTCTGGCGATGGATCGGCAATTAAAGGCGCTTTATGACAGCATCCTCGTCTGTGAATGCACTGGCTTGAGGATTTATCCCGCCAACCGCGGCGCGGTGTGGTACCGCGCCGAACTCGCTCCGCCGCGTGGGGTGCCGGCCCTGGAAATGTTTGCGTTTGTGAATGAGGAATTGGAGAAGGAAGGGGCCGCCATCCGCGCGGAGAGCCGGCACGCGCTGTTTCCGCAGCGCCCGGTGCAAACCTGTCACGGCATTATTGGTCCGTTCGGCGAACATCCCAGCCGCATCTGTGGCCAGGTCCAATTCACCATCCAATGCAAACGCCCGCCCGACATGCGTACGGAGCAATTGGTGCGTGATTGCCTGGAATCCGGCCTGGCCGATTACGTTGGCCGCTACGGCGATAAAACCCAGGTGACCGACCCGGCCACGGGCGGGCCAATGGTGGCGCGGCATTACCACCTCAAACGCAACCGGCGGGGTTTTGCTGTGGAGGTGTTTGGGGCCACCGGCCACATGGGCGCTATTCGCGAGCGGGACGGCGCCATCACCAAACTCGCGCATCTGATCCGCAGTCTGATCTATTCTCAAGCGCGCCTTGAAACCGTGGGCGGCCCGATGCGGTTGGCACTGACGCGGCACGAAGGTAATAAATTGGTGCTGGAAGGCGGACAGGGATTCATCCCCACGCACGACATGGACGAAGTCATGGCCCGGCTGCGGCAGGCCGCCCAACGCGGTGCGGACCATTATCTGCGGCGACTCGGCCGACGGGAGCGCGGCGCCGACGTCGTGCGCATGACTTACGAGAAACTGCACAACGTCGCGTTCGACGGCGACCCGGATTCCGCTGCCATGCGCAACGCGGTGGCCGCCGCCAAAGCCTGCGGCATTTGGAAGAACGAACCGGTGCGGGGCTGGACCGTGTCTTGTGACGCACGGCTTTTTGCCACTGAATATCCCGACATGCAGGTTCTCACTTTCGGCCCGGGACAACTGGCGGTGGCCCATTCGGATCAGGAACAAATTGACCTGGATGAATTACGCGAGGCCGTGGAATTTCACGCCTTATTCCTCCTGCAACAAACCGGCACGACAAAAATTGACTAGTTAACCCCGCTGCAAAACATTTTCAAACTCAAGCGGTTACAGTCGGGCGACAGTGGGAAAATTGATTTTTTCCCACAAAAAAGTGTGTTTCTTGTGGCATTGAGCGGAAATCCGGCTAAAATTCGCGGAAATCTTATAAAGCGAGAGGAAACAAATGAGCGAAATCATTGAACAACTTAAAATGCAATTGGCGGCATTCGGGCCTAACTTGTTGGCGGGAATCGCGATTCTGGTCATCGGCTGGTTGATCGCCCTGTTGGCCTCGTACCTGACGCGCAAGTGTTTGGAAAAAACCACGCTCGACAATCGGATTGCGCAATGGATGGCCGGGCCCGGAGTACAAACCCAAATTCCGATTGAGCGTTGGGCGGGCAAGGCCATTTTCTACTTCTTCATGCTGTTTGTGTTGATTGCGTTTTTCACCACTGTGAAATTGCACGTCATCACCGAACCGTTGAATGCCTTGCTGCAGCCGTTGTTGGATTATCTGCCGCACCTGGTGGGCGGCGGCGTCCTGCTGCTGGTGGCGTGGATCGTGGCCACCATCCTGAAAAAGTTGCTGGCGGGGACGTTGCGGCTCGCCAAACTCGACGAAAAAGTGGGTGGCGCCATCGGTTCGGGAGAGAAACCGCTTCTGTTGAGCCAGGCCCTAGCGGAGACCGTGTACTGGTTGGTCTTTCTCTTTTTCCTGCCCTCCATTCTGCAGGCGCTGCGGATGCAGGCTTTGTTGGAACCGGTGACGACGTTGTTGAACAAGGTCTTCGCGTTCCTGCCCAATCTGATTTCCGCCGTGGCCATCGGCTTGGTGGGTTGGTTTATTGCCCGGGTCGTTCAACGCATCGTGCAAAGCCTGCTCGTAGCCGCCGGGGCGGATAGTCTCAGTGAAAAATGGGGCGTCGCGGCTTCGCTCGGCAAACAGAAACTCTCCGGCGTGTTGGGATTGGTGGTTTATTTTATCATCCTCGTGCCGGTGTTGATTAGCGCGTTGTCCGCCTTGCAGTTGGAGGCCATTACCCAGCCCGCCAGCGACATGCTCGGCAAAATCCTGGGTGCTTTGCCCAATATCGTGGGCGCTTCGTTGATCCTGCTCATTGCGATGTTGGTGGGCAAAGTGGTTTCCGGCATCATCACCAACCTCCTGGCCGGCGTGGGATTCAACAATGTCCTGGTTAAATTGGGACTGACCGCAACACCGGCCCAAGGTCGGCAGGCGCCTTCGGCCATCGTCGGGTTGCTGGTGTTTTCCGCCATTCTGTTGTTCGCCTCCATCGCAGCGGCGGAGTTGCTTGAATTCCCGGCGGTGGGCGCGTTGATCAAAGACTTCATCGGCTTCGCCGGCCATATCTTGATGGGCGTGTTGATTTTTGGTCTCGGGCTGTTGCTGGCCCAATTTGTCAGCAAAAGCATCCTCACCAGCACCTCACGGAAGGCGGCCTTCCTGGCGGCGGCCATCCGGGTGGTCATTCTGGTTCTGGCGGGGGCGATGGCCTTGCGGCAAACGGGCTTGGCCAACGATATTGTCAACCTGGCCTTTGGGCTTTCCCTGGGGGCGGTGGCGGTGGCTGTGGCCCTGGCCTTTGGTTTGGGGGGACGGGAAACCGCCGCCCGGACCCTTACGGAATGGTCGCAGCGAGCCAAGGATGAGTTTACTCAGAAATAACTTGGCAACAGCTGATTTCAAACCGCTGGGAGGATTCTTCCAGCGGTTTTTTTGTTTGCCGGATTGCCGCAAACAGATCCTCGAATAACCAGTCTTCTCGCCCTACAGGTTGCCTCTTGCGCTGTTTGTCTGGCAGGCAAACGGGAGGGCATCGAACGCAAGGCTTGCCTCGGTCGGAGATGGAAAAGGCTGGGGAGATCGTGACCTCCTGCAGTAGGGATTAAGGATTAAGCTTACATCGCCGACGAAAAGCGGCAGGGGACTGCCGCACTCCATGAAGCTTCGCGTTCATCCATGCGCTGGGACAAGGCGCGAGCTTTCGGAGCCGCTAGCTAGAGTGAGCTGAATGGGGACAGGATGAAACCCGTCCCTGGCGGGGATGCCATGGGCGTGTGTTGGTTCGTCTTGTTGACGGTAAAGAATCTTGACCTGACCGTCCTCATGATGCACGATCTTCCCCGAATCAGGGCTGTTATGATGGCATCCACGGGTCAGGGGATTTATACGATTCTGGAACATATCCACGCGTTGCGGGGTTTCGAAACTGCTTTCCACCAAGCGACGGGATTGCATTTGCAACTACGTCCCCTACCCCCCCAAGCCCAAGCCTTGTTGATTGAGCCCGAAGATAATCCGCTTTGCTTGCTGGCATGCTCCACCGTTGCTGGGCGCGCGCTGTGTCACAAGGCGCAGGGCAATCTGCGGCGACGTTTTGCAGCGGAGACCCGCACGCAAAAGATGTCCTGCCTCGCCGGCTTGGTAGTCATCGCGGTGCCGGTCGTGGTGAGCGGTCAGCATGTCGCCAACCTGCAAACCTGCCGCCTTTTTCTGCGTCCGCCCGATTCGGCGGATATCGCCCGGTTCGCCGAACTGCTGAAGAGTTGGGGCGTGTCGTCGGACGTGGAAACGTTGAAACGCCATTTCGCCAGCATTCCGGTGGCTTCGCCCAAGCAATTGGACGCGATCCTGCGCCTGCTGGGCCTTTACGCGGATCATTTGGGCGACTTGGCGGCCCGACGGTTGCTAGCCGAAAAACAGGGACGCCCCTCACCGTTGACCCAGGTGCTGGCGTTCGTCCGGGAAAATCAAACCACGCGGCTGCATTTGCGCGATGTGGCGGAAAAGGCCAATCTCAGCCCGTATTATTTCTGCAAACTGTTCCGTAAAACGATGGGGATGACCTTCATGGATTATTTGACCCGGCTGCGCATGGAAAACGCGAAGGATCTCCTGCTGAATCCCCATACGCCCGTGGGCGAAGTCGCCGTGGCCGCCGGTTTTGGATCCATCCCGCATTTTAACCGCGCATTCAAACGGTACACCGGCCTCACCCCGACTCTTTACCGCGCTCAATACACTGGCACCGCCCGATCACGGTCCTCTCCGCCAAAGAGATCGTCTCCGGGCAACCCCAGCTTGGGACGCAAGTAACGGCCCGTGTGGCTGGCCGCACAGTGGGCAATGCGTTCCGGCGGGCCCTCCGCCACAATCATGCCCCCGCCCTCGCCGCCCTCCGGGCCCAGGTCAATCACCCAGTCGGCGGTTTTGATCACGTCCAGGTTATGTTCAATGACGATCAAGGTGTTGCCGGCAGCGCGCAGTTTGAACAGAACCTCAAGCAACTTGGCCACGTCGTGGAAATGCAATCCGGTGGTCGGCTCGTCCAGGATGTACAGCGTGCGGCCGGTGGACTTGCGACTCAACTCGGCCGCCAGTTTCACCCGTTGCGCCTCCCCGCCACTGAGGGTGGTGGCCGCCTGCCCCAAACCAATGTAACCCAGCCCGACCTCCGCCAAGGTCAGGCAGGTGTTGTGAATTGGCGGCACCGCCCGGAAAAACGTCACCGCCTCGTCCACGGTCATCGCCAACACGTCGGCGATGTTCATTCCTTTGTACGTGATCTCCAGCGTCTCCCGGTTGTAGCGCTTGCCGCCGCAGGCTTCGCACGTCACATAGACCGGCGGCAGGAAATGCATTTCAATCTGAATCAGACCGTCGCCCTGGCACTTTTCACAGCGGCCCCCCTTGACGTTGAAGCTGAACCGGCCTGATCCGTAGCCGCGAATCTTTGCCGCCGGCAGGCGCGCGAACAAATCGCGGATGGCGTTGAACATGCCGGTGTAAGTGGCGGGATTACTCCGCGGCGTCCGCCCGATCGGGGCTTGATCAATGACAATGACTTTCTCCAAGGCCTCAAAACCGTGCAGCGCGCGGTGCGCTCCGGGCCGTTCCTTGGACCCGTAGAACTTGCGCATCAAAGCACGGCGCAGGATGTCGTCCACCAACGTGCTCTTGCCCGAACCGCTCACGCCGGTGACACAGGTGAGCGTGCCGAGCGGAAAGCGGACATTGATGTTTTTCAAATTATTTTCGGCGGCCCCCCAAACCTCCAGCCAGCCGCGTTCCGCCGCGGGTTTCACGCGTTGCCGCGGCACCGGAATAGAAAGTTCGCCGCGCAGGTATTTGGCCGTGAGCGAGCGTTCGCTGGCCAGAACATGCGCCAACGGCCCCGTCGCCACGAGTTCGCCGCCACGCACCCCAGCGCCCGGCCCGAGGTCAATCACATGGTTCGCGCGTCGGATGGTGTCTTCATCATGTTCCACCACGAGGACCGAATTACCGAGATCGCGCAAGCCTTCCAGCGTTTGCAGCAACCGGTCATTGTCGCGCTGGTGCAGGCCGATGCTGGGTTCGTCGAGAATATAAAGCACGCCCACCAAACCCGCGCCAATTTGCGTGGCCAGCCGGATGCGTTGCGCTTCCCCTCCGCTGAGCGAGCCACTCTCGCGATTGAGGGTGAGATACCCCAGCCCGACGTTCTTTAGAAAACCGAGCCGCGCCCGGATTTCCTTGATGAGTTCCGCGGCGATTTTTTGTTGCCACGCCGTGAGCGGCAGGGTGGCGAAGAACTCGTCCGCCGCGTCCACGGAGAGGGCGCAGACATCCATGATGGAGAGCCCGGGAATGGCAGGATTCGGCTTTTGGATTTCTGATTGGGGGCGGGCCGGCACCGCGGTCGCGGTTGCGCCAGTCGCTTTGCCAAGGGTGACGGCCAGCACCTCAGGTTTCAGACGGCGCCCTTGGCAGGCATCGCAATGCTGGGGGTTCATGAAAGCTTTGAGGCGGTGCCGCGTGAACTCGCTTTCACTCTCCTGGTTCAGCCGTTCCAGATTGGGGATCACTCCCTCAAACGGACGCGTTATTTGTGACACCCGACCCGCACGGGCGAAATAAAATACAATCTCGGTGTCGCCCGATCCATGCAGCACAACACGCCGGAAATCCTCGGGCAAATTGCGCCACGGAGTTTCCATGCTTTGCCCGTAGTGACGGGCAACACTGCGGAGCATGGCCTTGTAATACGGCACCATTTTTTTACCGCCCCGCCGCCAAGGTAACACCGCGCCCGTGTCCAGCGAACGGTCAGGATCCGGCACTACCAAGGCCTCATCGAAAACCAGTTTTTGCCCCAGCCCGTGACAAACCCCGCACGCGCCCGCCGGAGCGTTGAAAGAAAAATGCTTCGGCGTGAGCGGCTCGAAACTCCGGCCCGTCGCCGGGGAATACATCCGATTGGAATGTAAGATCTCAACCCATGGTTCTGCAGCACCTCCGTTTGCCGCAGAGGAATGAGTCCGGACACCACCCCGGCCCCCACCTCGCAACGTGGGTTTCCGCGCTCCCACGCCGGTGGGTGCCGGCGACTGATGCAGCGTTCGCAGCACCCCTTCGCCCCATCGCAAGGCGGTCTCCACCGAATCCGCCAACCGCGGGCGGACCTTTTCCTCAATGACCAACCGGTCCACCACCACTTCAATGGTGTGTTTTTTCTTGGCATCGAGTTTTACGCGCGCAGCGGGATTCCCCAATTCGACCATTTCCCCATCCACCCGCGCGCGCACGAACCCCTCCCGGGCCAGCCGCTCCAGCACGTCGCGGAACTCACCCTTTTGTTCCGTCACCACCGGAGCGAGCAACATCACCCGGGTGCGCGGCGGCCACGCGAGGATTTTATCCACGATGTCGCTCGTGGTCTGGGTCACCACGGGCCCGCCCGTGTCCGGGCAGTGTGGCTGGCCGACATGGGCATACAACAGGCGGAGGTAATCGTAAATCTCGGTGGTGGTGGCAATAATCGAGCGCGGTCCCGCGCCGGCCCCGCGCTGTTCAATAGCCACCGCCGGAGACAGTCCCTCGATGAAATCCACATCCGGCTTCTGCAACTGGTCGAGGAATTGCCGCGCGTAGGCGGAAAGACTCTCCACATACTTGCGCTGGCCTTCGGCGTAGATCGTATCAAACGCCAGCGAGGACTTCCCGCTGCCGCTCAAGCCGGTAATCACCACCAGCCGGTCACGCGGAATCTCAAGCGTCAGGTTCTTGAGGTTGTGCTCGCGCGCGCCGCCGATGCGGATGAATTTCTCTGCCATGACTTGCGATTTTCCTGATGATGCCAACCCGCAAGGCTAGCCCGTAGTCCCCGCGAAGCAAGGCGGGATGTTCGACCGGATGCGGCAAAAAGCTCGTTCGCAATCAGGTGGAATCATCCTTTTCGCGCAGCCCGGACATCGTTGGCCAAAGGACTTTTTTCTGCCGGATGGAAACATCCGGCGCGATTCGAGGGTGAGAAAAGGTCCCCACGCCACTTTCCGCCATTCCGGTCAGGCAAGCTGGATCATCACCGGGTCAACGCCACGAGATAACGTTGAATGCGCGTGACTTCAGCCATCTGATTCAGCCGGGTGTAGGTTTGATGAAGATTGCCGCACATCCGCGTCAACATCCGGCGCGGCGAGGCCGGCGTGAGGAATTCGTCCTGCAACGCGTGGTGGCCGCGCAACAAAAACGCGACACAATCGGCCTTGCTCATCAGGCGGCCGCCGTGGAAGGGATCAATGTAGATTTCCTCCGTGCTCCCTTGATACCGGCAAATGAAATGCCCCGGCAATCCAATCCCGGCAATGGGCCATTGCAGACGCCGCGCCAACAGCAGATAAACCAAACTCAGGCTGAGCGGAATCCCGGTCCGCCGGTCGAGCACACAATTCAGATAACTGTTCGCGGGGTCGTAATAGTTCTTCTCGTTACCCGTGAACCCCAGTTCGCCAAAGAGATATTGATTGATCACCCCCAGCCGGTGGCGGGCGTTGCCGCGCGGTTTGATCCGATCCCGCAGTGCGGCGGCGTAACTGTCCAGCAAGGCCTGGTAAGCTTCCACGTTAATATCGGGATACTGGGTTTGGGCCAGCAACCACGCGCCTTGTTCCAGGTTCAAATCCTCCCCGTGGTGCAGACAGAATCCCAGGAAACGGTCATCCGCTTCGTGTCGTGCGAAGTGCTGGATGATGTCCTGCGCCCGCCGCCGCAACCGCGGATCCGCGCTCAGGACATGCGGGCGCAACCACTCCGCCGCAATCCCGCCGCAGGCCACCAATCGTTCCCGGACTAATTTGAAGATCGCCGGATCTTCATCCGCCAGCAGCGAAATCAAAGCGTCGCGCTCAACGGCGGAGAGCCGGGAGGCGGCTTGAGGTTGAGCCGGCGCATTCATGATACCGGAACGAGTAAAGTAAATTCCCCCAAAAAATTCAATCAAGAACAATTCCCGGCTGGATACAGCCGGATTCTATGCCGAAAGCTGCTTCCAGTTTGCCTCGAGCCGAGTCCGGCTTTGCCGGCGCTTCGCTCATCAAAGTGGACTCATATCAAAGTCAGATACCCGCTCGGAACAGCGCTGACATAGGTCTGAAAAACAGGTCAAATCCAGACCGCTACGGATTTGGGGATGAATCGGGTTTCTTTTACTCCTTGAAAGCGTGGTGGCTGGGGGCGGAATCGAACCGCCGACACAAGGATTTTCAGTCGCTATATTTTGATGTCCACGCCTGTCCGGATGGGAGTGGACAAAAGCGCATTTTCTTCAATGTTTACAGGCATTTTGTTGACTTCATGTCCACTTGGATCGAGACTCGTCTGGACGGAAAATCTAGGCCAAAAGTAGGCCAAAAGTAGGCCAAAAGTAGGCCAAAAACGAGAACCAAAATGTGACGAAATCGAGAAAGAAAACCCAGACCTACGCCAAGACCGATGTCCGGTATTGGCGGCAACGCCTGACCAGGCGTTCGAATGAGGAGTGGCACTGCCGAATTGGATTCGGCAACCGCCAAGACCGCTGGCCGCTTCACACCGCGAACCGCGACACAGCCGCGACGAAAGCGCGGGACATCTACCTGTCCCTGATGGCCAAAGGGTATGAAGCCACTCGCTTGGCTTTCAAGCCGTGGACCGTTGAGGTGAAAAAAAAGGCGCAACCCGCCCTCACCGTCGGCGAATTCCTGGCAGCCGTGCGGAGCGTATTCACCGGGAAGCCGACAACGCTCACCCACTACGAGCGCAAGTTCAGGTTTCTGGTGGCCCAACTGCTTGAACTCAAATCCGACCGGACCAAGTTTGATCCGAGACGGGGATTCAAGAAACACCGCAAGAAAATCGATTCAACACCGCTGGCGTTTGTTACCCCGGAGCGGATCACCCAATGGCGGGTTCGATATGTTCAAGCGGCTGGGAATCCGCTTGCGCAGAACAGTGCGCGAGTGTCCGCCGCCAGCATCATCGCAAACAGCAAGGCGCTGTTTTCCAAGAAGGTGCTGGCGCACGTGAAGCTCACGCTCCCCAATCCGTTGCCGTTTGCGGGGGTGGATCGAGGCAAGCTCCCTCGTGCTCGCTATCGCAGCAAGGTTCGGATTGAAGCACTGACCAAAGCAGCGTATGGCGAGTTAAAAAATACGCAGCCAGAAGCATTCAAGATTTACCTGTTGGCGCTGGGGGCCGGGTTGCGGCGCGGCGAGATTGATTGCCTGACCTGGGAGCAATTCGACTTTGAAAGTTGCACATTGTCGGTTGAAGTGAACCAATATGGGGGGACGAAGACCGATTCCAGTGCGGAGATAATCGACCTGTCAACGGACGTCGCGGCCTATTTCGAGGCCGAGCGCGAGCGCAGTAATTCTGAGTTTGTGATCGAATCAGCGGCCGATCCAAAGGCCCACAGCAAGCATTGGAACCACTACCGCTGCGGCGGGCATTTCAGGGCGCTCATCAACTGGCTTCGCTCGCAGGGCGTAACCGATCACACACCCATTCACTCGCTTCGAAAGGAGTTCGGTTCACTCATTAATAAGGAGTTCGGCATTTTCGCCGCATCCGCTGCGCTCCGTCACAGTAACATTGGCATCACACGGGCGCACTACGTCGACCGCAAGGAGCGAATCGCCCTCGACGTTTCCAAGCTGCTGACCGCTCCCGCGGCTTCCACACCGGTCAACCGGAAGCCCGCGAACGAATCACCACTGACGGACCAGAAGGAAATCCCAGTTCAAGTGACTAAAATGGATATTGCGGCTTGACAGGCTTTGAGGGGCAGCCTATTTACTAGCGCCAAACTAAGCCCTGCTGAAGCAGGGCGTCAAACGGCCTCGGACCCGTTTTTAGGAGACCGAGGCGAAAGAACTGGATTCAGGGCTAGCCGGTCGGCTAGCCGCCAGTAGGGGTCCTGCAGAAGCAGGACAGTAACGGGTCCCGGTCCCGTTTTTAGGAGACCGAGGCGAAATTACTGGCTTCAGGGCTAGCCGGTTGGCTAGCCGCCAGTAGAAGTCCTGCAGAAGCAGGACAGTAACGGGTCCCGGCCTCGTTTTTAGGAAACCGAGGTGACAGAACTGGCTTCAAGGCTAGCCGGTTGGCTAGCCGCCAGTAGAAGTCCTGCAGAAGCAGGACAGTAACGGATCACGGACCCGTTTTCAGGAGCCCGAGATGAAATAACTGGCTTCAGGGCTAGCCGGTCGGCTAGCCGCCAGTAGGGGTCCTGCAGAAGCAGGACAGTAAATGGTCACGGACCGGGTTGCCCGGAGGCCAAAATGGGATGCCTGAATTGGGAGGCTAGCCTGTTGGCTAGCCGCAAGAAAGTTTTCAACCGGATCCGGTCCCGTTTTTAGGAGACCGAGACCATAAGGAGCGTAGCTTAAAGAACTGCCTATTGACTAGCGCCAAACCGAGTCCTGCTGATGCAGGACATTAAGATGAACCGACCGGGCCCCGTTTCTGGGAAGACCGAAGTCGGTGGGTTCCTCCGCTGTTAGCGGAGGGGAAACGGCGTTCCGCCCTACGAAGGCGTTGCCGTTGTCGCGCATCAAAAACGGTTTGCCGTGATTTGCGGCATTTTTGATGCGTTGCTGTGATCATAGGATGATCATGGCATGTCCTACCGAACCGTTAGGCTCGTGGACGGATTTGGGTAAGCTAGATGGTGGTCCTGTGACGACAAATCCAGCGATCAACCGCCTGACCAATTTTGGTCCGGCAACATCCGGCGACACTTTGACTCATAAACATGAATAATTTTAATGTAGATAAATCACAATCGTTATACTCCTTATTAAGCCGCAAACAGACGGCTGATCTTCTTGGGGTCAGCACTCGCACGCTCCGCCGCATGGAGCGGCGGGGCGAGCTTGATCCCATTCGCATCAGTTCGCGACTGGTGCGCTACAGCGCAAGCCAGATCCGGGAACTTTTAACGCGCGGTTAGTTACCCCTCATACCACCTGGCTGGGGATTTCTTGCCCTAGCCAGGTCGGTCCCGAGGGGATTGAGAACCATTTTACAAAAAACCAATAAAACAAATTTACTATGAAGAAATTCAGAAAAATTGCACTGAATAAAATCCGGATTGAAGCCGGCATTCAGACTCGTGTTCAACTCGATAACGCGACCATTAAAGATTATCGACGGGCCATGCTGGACGGGGTGGAATTCCCTCCAGTCGTTCTGTTCAAAACCCAGCCGGGCGCGGAATGGATTCTTGCCGATGGCTTTCACCGTGTTGCGGCAGCACAGAAAGCCGGTCGGGAGGAAATCCTTGCTGAGGTTCACCAAGGGGATCGCCAGGCGGCGATAACATACGCCTTGCGTGCAAACGACCAACACGGACGGCGGCGGACCAATGCGGATAAACGCAAATCAGTCGAGATCGCCCTCAAGGAATTTCCGGATCAGTCAGACCGGAGTTTGGCTGAGATGTGCGCTGTGGACAAAAGCCTTGTCGCCTCGATCCGGCGGCGGGTGGCGGATTCCACCACCTATGTTCCACACAAACGTATCGGCAAGGATGGCAAAGCATATCCCCCAAGGACACCATCAACGATGGTAAAGAATGCCAAACCGTCCACCCAGCAGGCAGAAAAGCAGGAGGTTTCGCCGGCGGCGGGTGCGCCATGTGAAGGCGGCATGCTGCCTGAACCCAAGGCGAACATTACCGACCCACATCCTGCCGACATGCAAATAATAACGTCTTTTGAGCGACTGATCGAAGCATCGGTAACCGCCCGTCCGGATTCAGTCGCTATCTATCGCGCCTGGTTTGTTGATATGGTCTCATGGTTTGATGCACTTCCCAAACCGAACGTCATCACGACCGACGGTGGCGCTATCGAAAGCAACGCCACCGACCATCCCACCCCTCACCTCACCACCGCATGAACTACCGACCATACGAAGTTAGGGTTTGCTCGGATGGCAAACGGCGCGGCTGTTTCCTCAAGCTGACGCACGAAGAAAGAAAGCAAAGATTCTGGGACAAGATTAAGGTGGGCGATCCGGACGAATGCTGGTTATGGCTCGGGGCCAAACAGCCAAGCCGGGGGCTTTTCTATGGGGTTTACGAGTGGAAAGGAAAAGGCCGAAGCACCCACCGGATCGCATACATGCTCGCCAAGGGACCCATCCCTAAAGGTCTGGTGGTCCGCCACCTGTGCCACAATTCGCTTTGCTGCAACCCCAGACACCTGGAAGTCGGGACCCAGGCCCAGAACGTGGAGGACGCAGTAAAGGCTGGCCGCATGGCCTCCGGTGAGCGCAGTGGGCGCCGAAAGCATCCCGAAGCGTTTCCCTGTGGTGAAGATTGCAAGGTGTCAAAGTTGACGGAGAAGCAAGTTCTTGAGATCCACCGCGCATATCGGTCCGAGGAACTCCATTCCGGGCAACTGGCTGAACGATACCAAATCGCCCAAGTTCATGTGAATAAGATCCTTAAATTTGAGACGTGGGCACATCTTCGGCCAACCGTGGAAAGCTGGGGGCTACCTTTGGAGGGGTTGCATCGCAAGAACCTTGGTAAAGCTCGATTGCTTTTTGGAAAGAACGAACAGGCGGTCAGGCGCGAAATGCGAATACTCAGGGAAAAAGGGCTCACCTTCCGTGAGATCGCCAAGAAGTATCAATGCAGCGAGTCAGCGGTGCGAACTCGGTTGAAGGACTAAAAAGGAAGCCGGGCTCCGTGAAAATGTAGATCACATTGTCCGGGACCAGGTTCCGCTTAATCGTGAAGACGTGCTTCACTCCGAAGATCGTGGCTTCCTGCAACGCCGTCAGACCCTGCTTGAACATGTCTTGGGCGAGACTGCCGCCGATTTCGGAGCGGTTGAACTTCAAGAATTCCTTCGCCGTGCGCCGATTCATGAGAATGACGCCGTTGTTGAGGTTCTGGTCTTCCAGCTTGCTCAACACTTCCACGTAGGTATCCCGAGTGATGCCACCCGCGATGTTGAAGTTCTGCGCCACACCCGCGGCGCCCACACCGCCCACCGCGCCGACGACGGTGTCGCACAACGCAATGAACTTGCCGTCTTCCTCCGTCTGGATGTCTTTCAACGAGTTGTCTGTAATCACCTGACGGAGATCCATCCGGTAGGTACGGAGTTCGTTGATGTCCTTCGTCCATTCGGGAGTCGTGATGGGATTGAAGACCACGGCGTATTTATTGCCGTAGAAGAATTGCGTGTCGGCCGAGTCGCCGAACGGAATCGACTTGGCGCCCTTGGACAAAGGCTCCATGTCTTCAATGATGACAGGCCGGTCGTGTTCCAACACACGATCCAAATCCTCGTTGGTAACGGTCTGCAGGGGAATAATCCGCCGTGTGAACCCTTCCTCGCGAATCCGGCGCCGGAGCATATTCGTGCCCGCCGCCGACGCTGCCTTGACTTCACCCTCGGCCGCGGCCGCGATGCGATCCAGGAGCATCCGGTTGAGGACCTGGGTATTCTCGATACCCTGGGTGACATCACAGCCCGCGTTCTTCACCTGATCTTGATCATTGGGATCCATATTATGGTTTTCCTTTCAGTAACGAGGTTCAGGCTCAGGCGCCGGACGGTTTCCACTGGGTCACCAGATTCAGCACCCACACGCGGCCATTGCCGTCCGGAGTCGCCTCCGAGTTGGTGGCCGCAATGTCTTCCATCCCACCTTGGGACACGACACCGATCGTCTCGACTGCCGTCAAGAACGAAGCGCCGCGGTCCACCGAACCAGCCAATGCCCCCGTGCCTTTGATGACCGGGTCACCAAAGGCCCAAGCATCGGCCGTGTCGAAGTAGGCCGTCTGTAGCTCGAACTCCCCAAGGCATGAGATGCCGAGGAGCAACCCCGAGGATTGCACATCCGTGTCCGATTGATCTTGAAACGCGAAATACGGCACCACGTTAGAATGGTTGGCTGAGTCACAGCGGACCCAGCGCCCCGTAGTGCTGTCAATCACGATCAATTCACCCGAACGGATGTTTGCACCCGCGGTCGGTTGAGCGGAGTAGGTAATGCTTTGAGGCTCATTACCTGCAAATCCGCGTTTGATGTTCAAGCGCGGTTTTGCTCGTCTGTATTCACCGTATGTCATACGAATCTCCAGCTATTTGTGATTTCTACCATGCGCCACTCAGCGCACTAATCACTCGCGGCAACATTGTCGCCGAGCCGCCCGATGCCACCACCCGCGAACTTGCCCAGGTCCTGATGGCGGCGAAGGGGTCCGTGTTACGTCTGGCGGGCGGAGACGTTGAATCGCGCCACCCCCAACCCGCCGCCCCCCCTTGCCGCCTCGCCAACATCCCGTCCCGTTGAATCCCTCAGTGGGCTGATCGAGCGGATCACGTTCTTCAACGAGGAAAAGGGTTGGGCGGCGCTCAAGGCCAAAGCCAAAGGACAGCGGGACCCGGTGACGGTGATTGGCACGCTCCCCTCCTCAGCCCGAGCAGATTGGAGCCCGGCTTACCCCTGATTAAACTCCCCCTCCCCTTCCCTAAGCGCCTTCATCATCAGGTCGAACTCGGGGGGGGGTCACCGAAGAACATTTCCTGCATCAGCGAGTAATCGTCGCTCAGGGCTGCAATTCGGTGATCAGGCGGAGAAATGCGGAGCGTCCCCCTGGTCGCGTCCCCATACTTGGCCCAGGATGACTTGAAGAACAGGTTCTTGTGATTCGCTACGCGCTTCAGCAAATCCAGTCGCCGAGCCGCCGACGCCGCCACGCCCACTGCGGATCGTTCATCGTTTCGGCCAGGCGGGGGTGTGCCGTCATGGTTTGGTTCATCGGCTTGTGACCCAAGCCCGGGGAATTGGCGTGATAAGCCCCGGAGTCCGATGGAAGAAGGCGGACAGATTCGCGAACGGCGTTCGTATTCATAATGTCGGGGCGCCGGCGCACCGGCGGCTTGAGCGGGAGGATACGATAAGACGCGTAAAAGATCACGCGGGGAATGGATCGCCTGCACGGGGTCGCTTCCGTGCCTGGCGATCCGAACTCCCGGTTACTGCGAATCCGTTAAGAACGAGGTGCATCAAGCGCCCGGTGCCTTTGCTCAATCCGGTTAGCCAGCGCCTGTTTTTCCCCAGCCAGAAAGTCCATCAACGGAGTCGCACCGGGCGGCGGCGAATCCTCGAAGACGATTTTGCACTCCAGCGGTGCTAGCAAAGATGTAATCACCTCCCGGCTGGCCTGGAGTACTGACTTCTCGAAAACTTTGAATGACTTGCCGGCCCTGATGTCCTTGCGAAGCTGTCTTTCGTGAGCGTCGCGTTGAGCCATCAACCGGGCGTCGCGCGGATTAATGACGATCTCGCTCACTTCACCTTTCCTGAACTGTTCAGTGCGCACCTCCGCCAAAAGCCATTTGGGTTGATGGTTGGCGTCGACCCTCGTGGACATGGCGAGTCCGCCCACGATCAACCGGTCTTTGTCTTTGGGGTCCACTTTGATCTGAACCTGTTGCAAATCCACGCCGAGGTAAGCCTTTACCGGGAGCTCAGCAGCGCCAAAATAAGTCTCCTGCGACTCGCCAACCTCAAAGCCTAACCTCGTTATGGTTTCCCTCGGCCCAAGCTTCTTGGGAATGAAATCTTGGATGACCATATCGACCTCCAATAATCCCAAGTTGGCGATGGGCTTGAAAAATTGAAGGTTGAATTGTATCTGTTCCAACCGCTTAATCTCCTCCTCCGCCTCCTGCAGCTTCTCCTGAGCCTCCCGCTCCGCTTTTTCCGCCTTCAACTTTTCCTCAAGGATCCGCGCCTTTTCCCGTTCGTCACCGATGACCCGGGCCAGCACCTTGGGCAGAACGAGACTGAGGATTGCGGTACCCATGAGGGTCGAGGCGAAAACCAAGGCGATCGCCACTTCCTTGCGTTCGACCAAAGCCCCGAGGACTAGGCCGCCGCAAAGCAGCAGAAAGGCGGCACTAGTGGGCAGCCAATAAGAAAGGGACTTGAGCTTCTGAAGAAGCGTGTCAATACCAAATAGACGGCTGAGCATTTTTATCATATTGCGCGCATCAAAGTTTGGACCGCTAGTTCGACCTCATGCTGTTCATTAACACTGTAAACGCCCCATCGGGGCATGTCCCATGCAACACACCACCTGTCCGCTTTTCAAGCCAGGCGGACGGGCAATAACGCCCGCGCTTCCTGCATATAGCAGACCGCGCGCCAAAACGCGCCCTGTCGGGGCATGGTCGTTCTGCGTCCCGGCGTAATAGGGCGTATCCAAGTCTCAAGCTGAAAAGCTAAAGGAGTTCGGCGACAATGCCCGGCGGCTCCGAGTTGCCTGTGTGATGGTGCTGGAAGTCTGAGCGAGCCATCAGGTCGCACCTAAAAATAGCTGCCCGGCCGCTTCAGCAATAGAATGGCGTCGTCGCGTGTGATTTGGCCGTTCTTCGTCTGAGCCCAACCACTGATAGGGATCACAACGAACAAGACCATGCAGACAAACCGCAGAAGCCGATCATCACTTTCTGCGGGCTGACCAGACAATTTGAACAGCGGCTCGATATTGATGTGTTCATGTCGATGTGCGGCGTCGAATGGCCATTACGGCGATCATACCGCCCAGCCCGAGCAGATGATTTTGTGTCAGAAAACCGACAATTGTCCCAACGACGAGGGCCAAGATGACTTTGATGACAAATCCCATAATCAGCGCATTGTGAATTCTGTGCGGCATCGCGGACACCGAAGCTGGCGGCCAACCCGGCTCATGTCAGCGCGAAGTTTCTGCTTACACTTGGGGCAGACCACCAGGCGTTGCGGCTCGCCGCCGCCGGCACCCGCTGCGCCTGTCGCGTATGCCGGCTGGTTGCCTACTAAGGTTGCCTTGACGCAAGCATGCAAGAACTGGCCAACCCATGCGCCGCCAAATACAGTAGCGAATAGCCCGTACGCCCGAATCCCACCCTGAAAAGCCTCCGGCATAAGCTTCCAACCAAGGTATCCGCCCAGACACGCACCAATGACGAGGAACAGTACGCCCGATACGCTGTTCTTAACCGTCGGCCACTTCCAACCTTCACCTTTTGTGGAGCCATACCGGGCGTTGGCAAAGTCTTTTGCAATGCGATCTACCCAATCCTCGAACTCCTGATAGTCGCGCGGATAGTCTTCTGCGGCGCGTGCGGCCTTTGCTGAATTCTGTGCGGCACGTCGCCGGGTTTCCTCGCTGGCTTGAGCCCTGCGGCTTTGATCATAGGCAGCGCGGGCCTCCGCATTGGCGAGCACAAAGAACGCCTCGTTGATGGCGAGCATCCGTTCGTGGGAACCGCCAAGATCCGGGTGGTTTTCACGCGCCAGCTTGCGGTAGGCTTTCTTGATCTCCTCAATGGTGGCGGAGGAGGATACGCCCAGGATTTGATAGTAGTCGGGTAGTGGCATGGGATCGTAATGCTTGAGGGGGGGGAGGCTGCGCGTGTCAGATCATGGATACGGGCTGTAATTCGGCTCAATGCGGCCAACGCGGTTGCCGCTGGCGTCATAGATATTCCACCGTAGTTGGCTTTGCATTGCCCGAAACGCCCGCTGACGTTCCTGCCATTCAAAGTCAAGGTTCACGTTGGGCTGGACCGGTCTTTGAGCACCTCCTACCAACGCCCCCAGCAGCAGCAGCATATCTTCTGCGTCACGCGCTTCCCGGGCCTCCCGCGCCGCACGTTCCGACGCGCTTTCCCCGCATCCGGCGAGCAGGATCGCCAGTGGTATCCAAACGATTGATCGAAGTTTCATGGCCTTGATTCCTGATGTTCTGTTCCGTATGTTCCCGACCCGCCCCATTGCGGCGTGCCCTGTCCGGCAGCCCTGCTGTCACGTATTGAGACATTTCTGGCGCTACTGGGGCTGCCCCCTTCATTAAAGCTACCATCATGCCATTTTACGCCCTGACGGGGCGTGGTTGGTCTGTGCTGCGTCCCGGCGTAATAGGGCGTGTCCAAGTCTCAAGCGAAAAGCTGAAGGAGTTCGGCGGCAATCTACGCCGGACACGGGTCGCAGCAAACCTGACGCAGGAGGCACTGGCCGAGCGCGTTGATTGGCATCATCGCACGATTCAAAAAATTGAGCGCGGGAACATTAACATTTTGGCCACAACCCCCGCCTGCCGCAAACCGGGCGGTTAAGTCACCCGACGCGGCGGTGCCAACCCCCGATGGCGAGTCCACCACCTGATTTAACTGGAGGGGTTGCTGGGCAAGGCGGCAACCGCACAACGCTCACTGTAAAGATTCTCGCCATCGTGTTCGCGCGGAATCGCGTTGGATCCTCATTCGGGAATTCCATGACCGGAATTCCGGCACTCGAACGGGATATGTGCCGATTCGAGCAAGTCCTCCTTGCTGGGGGCGGGCGAATCGTCGTGGTGCCAACAGCCCCGAACCCAAGGCGCAGGCTTCTTGTCATGGGCTGTGAAGACCAGTTCATCATCCCCCCGAGACTTTTCGAGGGCTCCGGCTTGATGGCACAGAACACCAGCGGTGGGTTCTTGCCGTTCCGACTGAGGGCGCAATAGGAGGTCCGGGCTTCAGTGTGTCCCTTCGCAAGGGAACGCCATGTTGTTTGACTCCGTTTTTCAGTCGTGACGGATTCAGGCGTCCAAACGATGACTTGCCGATTCTGGGCCCGCCGCATAAGCTGCGCCCCAAAAATAATTGAAGTCATGAAATCCAAGCCCCGCATCTTCGTTTACAAAATGACCGCCGACAACGGTGGAGCGCCCTGCCTGATGAACGACTTGCTCAGTCTGGCGATCTGCAAACCGAAGATCCGGCACAAAGCGAAGGTCGGCGATTGGATCATCGGACTGGGGGGAAGCATCTGGGCGACGGCATCATCTACGTCGCCCAGGTGACGGGAACTGCGGGCGCCGAGTATTACCGGGACCGTGATTTTGCCCGCCGGCCTGATTGCATTTACCACTTTCGGGAGGGCGGGCTCACCCGGAAGAAGTCCGCCGCCTACCATGAAGATCCCGCGAACATGGCGACGGATGTTGGCACCGCACCGGAATATCGGAATGCCCGGGTGCTGTTGAGTTTGGATTTTCGATACTTTGGAAAAAAGCGGGAAGCTATGCCGCCCGCCTTGAAGGCGTTCGCGGATTCAATCGGGCGCGGGCATCGGGTTAATCACGATCCAGCGAGACGGAGGGCGCTCGTGAGCCTGATCGGGAGACTGTGGAGGAAGCACACCGGCCCAACGGTTATCGGCGAGCCGCACTCCAAACCGGATGCGTCTGTCTGCTGCAGTCGTGATGAAGGAACGGCGGAGTGCCACTGATGAAGGAAGTCTTTCCGGTTTCAGGTTTTTTCCATAAGCGGTTTCCGTTGTGGGCAAACGAAATGCAGTCAGAAGCAGGGCAAAGCCCCGGCTAGATGGGGTCGCCAACGGATTCACCACCCGGCTGCTGAAGGGGGCGCTTTGCTCCAGGACATGCGCCAGATGATTTGCCAGTGGACGGACGAACTGGACGGCGAGGCGGCTTATCGGGCCACCCGTTGAGACGCGCTTGCCTCGCACCCGGCGAGCGGGATCGCCAGTGGCAGCCAGATGATGGATCGAAGTTTCATGGCCTTGATTCCCGATGTATTGCATTTCGTCATGCCTGCCCCATTGCAGCGTTCTTGGTCTGTGGGTGGCGATGACCCGGCGCCGCGTTTGCAGCGGCACGCGACTTGAGAAACCGAAGGCCATCTGCCGGGGGCGTGGACAGGCTTGGATATGGAAAAGGCAAGGCGGCCAAGGCGACGAAGGGGAAACCCCGCAGGGCGGCAATTCCAACTTTGCGAACGGCGGTTAAATCAATACGCTCCCGGGTAATGGCAACCCACCACGAGTTGGCGAACTTCATCTGGTCCGTGGCGGATCTGCTGCGCGGGCCGGATCGCCCGCCGCAGGATGAGCGGGTCATGCTGCCACTGACGGTGCGGCCACGTCACGCGATGGCCACCACAATCCCAAACGGTCTCCAGACCGGCTAACCCCCATGGCCCTCAAGAAATCCGAACTGTATTCCTCGCTGTGGGCCAGTTGCGACGAACTGCGCGGCGGGATGGACGCCAGCCAATACAAGGATTACGTCCTGGTCCTGTTGTTCGTGAAATACGTTTCCGACAAGGCGGCGAGTCAGAAGGGTTACCTGCTCGACGTGCCCAAGGGCGGCGGTTTTGCCGCCATGGTCGCGCTCAATGGCGACAAGGAGATCGGCGACAAGATGAACAAGATCATCGCCAAGCTCGCCGAGGCGAACGATCTCAAGGGCGTGATTGACGTCGCCGACTTCAACGACGCGGACAAGCTCGGCAAGGGCAAGGAGATGGTGGATCGCCTGTCCAACCTCGTCGCCATCTTCAACAATCCGGCGCTCGACTTCCGCGGCAACCGCGCCGAGGGCGACGACATCCTGGGCGATGCCTACGAATACCTGATGCGGCACTTCGCCACGGAGTCCGGCAAAAGCAAGGGCCAGTTCTACACCCCGGCGGAAGTCTCGCGCATCATGGCCAAGGTCATCGGCATCGGCAGCGCGACCAGTGCGAGCCAGACCATTTACGATCCGACGTGCGGCTCGGGATCGCTGTTGCTCAAGGCGCATGACGAGGCCAAGGGCGCGACTGGCCATGACCTCGCGCTTTACGGGCAGGAAATGGACAACGCCACCACGGCCCTCGCCCGGATGAACATGATCCTGCACGACTGCCCCACGGCGGAAATCTGGCAGGACAACACGCTGTCCACGCCGCACTTCAAAGACGCCCGCACCGGGCAACTCAAGACCTTCGACTTTGCCGTGGCCAATCCGCCGTTCTCCACCAAGGCGTGGAGCAACGGCTTCGATCCGGCCAACGATCTTTTCCATCGCTTCAAGTTCGGCGACCAGGTGCTCATCCCCCCGCAGAAGAATGGCGATTACGCCTTTCTGCTGCACATCCTCGCCTCGCTCAAAAGCACCGGCAAAGGCGCGGTGATTCTGCCGCATGGCGTGTTGTTCCGGGGCGGCGCGGAGGCGGCCATTCGCAAGGAGATCATCCGGCGCGGTTACATCAAGGGCATCATCGGGCTGCCGGCGAACTTGTTTTACGGCACGGGCATCCCGGCGTGCATCATTGTGCTGGACAAGGCAAACGCCAACGCCCGCAAAGGCATCTTCATGATTGATGCCAGCAAGGGCTTCATCAAGGACGGCAACAAGAACCGGCTGCGCGCCCGGGACATCCACAAGATCGTGGACGCCTTCACGCGCCTGGCGGAACTCCCGCGTTACTCGCGCATGGTGTCCGTGGCGGAGATCAGCGACGCGAAGAACGACTTCAACCTCAACCTCCCGCGCTACATTGACAGCACCGAGCCGGAAGATTTGCAGGACATTGACGCGCACCTGCGCGGCGGCATCCCGAATCGTGACATTGATGCGCTGGACCGCTACTGGCAGGTCATCCCGGGCGTGCGCCACGCGCTGTTCAAGAAAGCCGACCGCGCCAACTATTCCGCCCTCCGCATTCCGCCCGCCGAGATCAAGGCGACCATCTTCAACCACCCGGAGTTCACCGCCTACAACGGATCCGTCACCAAGTTGTTCGCGAAATGGAAAGCCGCCAACGCTCCTCGCCTGAAGGGCATCGCCAAGGGCGGCAAACCCAAGGCGCTGATTGAAACGTTGTCTGAGGATCTGCTGGACACGTTTGAAAAGGCCCGGCTGCTCGATCCCTACGACGTGTATCAACACCTCATGGATTACTGGGCGGAGACCATGCAGGACGACGTTTACCTGATCGCGGGCGATGGCTGGCGTGAAGCGGCCAAGCCCCGGCTCATCGTCGAGGACAAGGAAAAGAAGACGAAGGAGAAGCCGGATTTCACCATCGGCAAGCTGAAGTATAAAGCCGAATTGATCCCACCGGGGCTGATCATTGGCCGCTACTTTGCCGCCGAACAGGCCGCCATCGAGAAGCTGGAAGCGGAGGTGGCCACGCTGGAGCAGGCGTTGGAGGAGATGACCGAGGAACACGGCGGCGAGGACGGGTTGCTGGCGGACGCGAAGAACGCCAAGGACAAGATCACCAAAGCCTCCGTGGCGGCGCGGTGGAAGGAAATCAAGGGTGACGCCGAGGCGGCGGACGAGCGCAAGGTGTTGACCGAGTATCTGGGGCTCGCTGAGAAAGCAGCGGCGACCCGCGGGAAGGTGAACGACGCGCAAGATGCCCTCACGGCCAAAGTGGCGGCGCAGTATGGCCAGCTGACCGAGGACGAGATCAAGAAGCTGGTGGTGGACGACAAATGGCTGACCACGCTGGCGGCCACCGTGCAGGGCGAATTGGACCGCGTGTCGCAGACGCTCACCGGGCGCATCCGCCAACTGGCGGAACGCTACGCCACCCCGCTGCCGCAGATTACCGACGAAGTCGTGGCGCTCGCCAGCCGCGTGGATGGCCACCTCAAGAAGATGGGGGTGTTATGGACGTGAGGCCGGGCTACAAGCAGACCGAGGTAGGCATCATTCCGGAGGATTGGGATGCACTGCCGCTAGGGGACTTGGTGAAGCTTCAAGGTGGGTATTCATTTCGGAGTGAGGATTTCTGCGACATCGGGGTGCCGGTGATCAGAATTTCGGACATTCAAGACGGCTTGGTATCTGTAGGGAGTGCGATCCGCCACCCTGCAATCAATATATCCAACGAGTTCTGCATACAGAATGGAGACTTTCTGGTAGCGATGTCTGGTGCGACAACTGGAAAAGTTGGCGTCTATAGGCATCCACTGCCTGCATACCAGAATCAACGTGTCGGCCGTTTTGTGGTGCGTGACGAAACTCGTGCGTCCTCAGAATTTATCGGCCATCTGGTTCGTTCCTACCATTTTACTTCGCAGCTAAGCCTTCTATTGGAGCAAGGAGCTCAGCCAAACGTTAGTGGGCGTCAAATTGAATCACTTATGTTTGCAGTGCCTCGCCATCTGACAGAACAACGGGCGATTGCGGCGGTGTTGGGGGATGTGGATGCGCTGCTGGGGGCGTTGGACCGGCTCATCGCCAAGAAGCGCGACCTCAAACAGGCCGCCATGCAGCAACTCCTCACCGGCCAAACCCGCCTCCCCGGCTTCAAAGGCGCGTGGGAAGAAAAGACGCTGGGTGCGACAACTTCAATCTCGAAAGGCGCGCAACTTCACAACAACGAAACCAATCCCGAGGGGTATTTCCCGCACTATAACGGCGGCATGCAACCCTCGTCTTTCACGGACCATTTCAACACACCAGCCAACACGATTGCCATAAGCGAAGGCGGAAATTCCTGCGGCTACGTGCAGTTTATCGCCGAACCGTTCTGGTGCGGTGGTCACTGCTACGCTGTGGTACCGAAAACCATCGATAACGGCTTCCTGTTTCACGCACTCAAAGGTCAGCAATGCGTAATCATGGGCCTCCGCGTGGGGTCCGGTCTTCCCAATATCCAGAAGTCCGCGCTTACGTCATTCAAAATCCGTATGCCGGCTGACCTCGCCGAACAAACCGCCATCGCCGAAGTGCTGTCGGACATGGATGCGGAGTTGGCGGCGTTGGAGCAGCGCCGCACCAAGACCCAGGCCCTCAAGCAGGGCATGATGCAGGAACTGCTGACCGGGAGGACCAGACTCGTATGAAAACGCATCGTCCCGACCCATCGTGTCCGGCTGCGACCCCTGCCGGGGTCGTGCGCGTTCGCGCCGGCGACCGGAGGTGTCGCTGCGCTCAACCCCCGGCTAATCGCTGGCATCCCTCCGGGATGGCCGTTGGCGGACGCAATGAAATGAATTTCTCCGGGATGGCCGTTGGCGGACACGATGAAATGAATCCCTCCGGGATGGCCGTTGGTGGACGCGATGAAATGAATTTCTCCGGGATGGCCGTTGGCGGACACGATGAAATGAATTTCTCCGGGATGGTCGCCCCCGAACCCGGAGGGTTCTCAGCCATTAGCCGGTGGTTGAGCGAGGCACGAGCGACACCACCGGAAAACGGTGAAATTGAATTTTGCATCCCGGAGGGATGCCAGCCTCAGCTACGCTCCCATCGGAATCGTGTTCTCAAACCGACCCTAATCCCATGTCCTCGACCTACCTGAGCCTGCATTACCACCTGGTGTTCTCGACCAAGAACCGCGAGGCGGTCATTGCCCCGGAATGGCGGGCACGTCTCCACGAGTATCTGGGCGGCACGGTGCGCGGGTTGGGCGGTTTTCCCGAAGGCATCGGTGGCGTGGCCGACCACGTTCACCTGCTCGTGGGTCTGAAAGCCACGCATTGTCTGGCGGACTTCATGCGGGAATTGAAAAAGGCATCCTCGACATGGGCGCATGAGGAGATCGGGCTGCAAGCCTTCGCCTGGCAGGAGGGTTATGCGGCCTTCACCGTCAGCGCGACCGCGCGGGAAGGCGTGAAGCATTACATCGCCAACCAGGAGGAGCATCATCGGGTGAAATCGTTTCGCGAGGAATTGATTGAGATGCTCACCAAAGCCGGAATCGAATATGATCCGAAATACCTTGATTGAGTCCGACCCCGACGGGTTGAGGATTAATAGCCAAAATAGAACACGATGAGCATGCGGATCTTCATCAGCAGCGTGCAGAAGGAGTTTGCCCGGGAACGGGCGGCGTTGCGGGATTATCTGCGCGGCGACGCGCTGCTGCGCCGGTTCTTTGAGGCGTTCCTGTTTGAGGAAGTGCCCGCCGCCGCCCGCCAGGCGGATGAGCTTTACCTGACCCGCGATATCGAACGGATGGGCACGGGCACGGGCGACATGATCCGGCGCTGCCGGGAAGCGGGCCTGCCCGAGCCGCAATTTGCTGTGAGCGATGGTTTCGTGGTCACGGTGCGACGCCAGGCCGGACAAGTCGCTGGACAGGTCACCCCACCAGTCACCGGACAAGTCACCGGACAAGTCACCGGACAAGTCACCGGACAAGTCACCGGACAAGTCACCGGACAAGTCGCCGGACAAGTCGCGGGGTGGGTGGTTGTGGCCTTGCGCCACTGTGTCGGCAGCCCGAAAAGCAGTCGTGAGATTCAAACGGTCACGGGCTTCCGTCACCGTGAGACTTTCCAACGCAACTACCTTGATCAATTACTGGCGCAAGATTTGGTCGAGCGGACGATCCCAGACAAGCCGAACAGCCGCCTGCAAAAATACCGGTTGACCGCCAAGGGCACGGCGTTGCTGGCCACAATTCCCGAAGACAAACCGATGTCATGAGCACCATCGGCCAAAAGGAACGCCAGACGCAGCAGCGGGTGGTGAAGCTGTTTCGCGAGACCCTGGGCTACCGTTATCTGGGCAACTGGGAGAAACGCGAAGACAACCGCAACATCGAACCCGGCTTGTTGGCCGCCTGGCTCAAGTTGCAGGGCCACGCCGAGGCGCTGATCGGCAAGGTGCTTTACGAATTGGACCAGGCGGCGGGCGATACGAGCAAAACCCTATACGATCGCAACCGCGCCGTTTATGAGTTACTGCGTTACGGCGTGAAGGTCCGGCCGGACGCGGGCGAGCACACCGTTACGGTCTGGCTGGTGGATTGGGAACGGCCGGAGAAGAACGATTTTGCCATCGCCGAGGAGGTCGCCGTGGCCGCCATGGACCCGAAGGCGCACGGCAAGCGCCCGGATGTGGTGATCTACGTCAACGGCCTCGCGCTGGGCGTGCTGGAGTTGAAACGCTCGACGGTCTCCGTGGCGGAGGGCATCCGCCAGAATCTCGACAACCAGAAGAAGATTTTCATCGAGCGGTTCTTTTCGACGATGCAGTTCGTCCTGGCGGGCAATGACACGGAGGGCTTGCGTTATGGCACGATTCAGACGCCGGAGAAGTATTACCGGATCTGGAAAGAAGCGAGCCCCGTCGAGAATCCGCTGGACCGGGCGCTGGCGCAGATTTGCGCCAAGGCGCGGTTTCTGGAGTTGATCCATGACTTTATCGTGTTCGATGCCGGGGTGAAGAAGTTGTGCCGGCACCACCAGTATTTTGGGGTGCGGGCGGCGCAACCGTATGTGCAGCGGCGCGAGGGCGGCATCATCTGGCACACGCAAGGCAGCGGCAAAAGCCTGGTCATGGTCTGGCTGGCGAAGTGGATTCGCGAGCGGGTGACCGATCCCCGGGTGCTCATTGTCACCGACCGCGTGGAACTGGATGAGCAGATCGAGAAGGTGTTCAAGGGGGTCAACGAAGCCATCCACCGCACCGCCAGCGGCGCGGACCTGGTGGCCACGCTCAACGCGACTCACCCGTGGCTGATTTGCTCGCTCATCCACAAGTTCGGCACAAAGAAAGGCGGGGCCGAGGAAGGCGATGCCGGGGCGTTTATCGCGCAGATGCAGCAGGCGTTGCCGCCGGACTTCAAACCCAAGGGCAACCTATTCGTGTTCGTGGACGAATGCCATCGCACGCAGTCGGGCAAGCTGCATGAGGCGATGAAGGAGATTCTGCCCGGCGCCGTGTTCATCGGTTTCACCGGCACGCCGTTGCTCAAGGCCGACAAGCAGCGGAGCATCGAGATCTTTGGGCGCTACATCCACACCTACAAGTTCGACGAGGCGGTGAAGGATGGCGTGGTGCTGGATTTGCGGTATGAAGCCCGGGAGATTGACCAGAACCTGACGTCGCCGGAGAAGATTGATGCGTGGTTTGAACTGAAGACGAAGGGGTTGACCGATCTGGCCAAGGCGCAACTCAAGCAGCGTTGGGGCACGATGCAGAAGGTGCTGTCGAGCCGGTCACGGCTGGAGAACATCGTGGCCGACATCCTGATGGACATGGAGAAGTGCGACCGGCTGAAAAGCGGACGCGGCAACGCGCTGCTCGTCTCGGGCGGCATTTACGAGGCATGCAAGTTCTTCGAGTTGTTCGACCGGACCGACCTGCACGGCAAATGCGCCATCGTGACTTCCTACGCGCCCACTACGGCGACCATCAAGGGCGAGGAATCCGGCGAGGGCGACACGGAAAAGCTCCGGCAATATGCCATCTACCAGAAGATGCTGGCCAATTGGTTCAATGAAGCCCCGGAGAAAGCCGTGAACCGGGTCGCGGAATTTGAGTTGGCGGTGAAGAAGAAGTTTATCGAAGAACCCGGCCAGATGAAGTTGTTAGTCGTGGTGGACAAGTTGCTCACCGGCTTCGATGCGCCCCCGGCCACGTATCTGTATATTGACAAGCAGATGCGCGATCACGGCTTGTTCCAGGCCATCTGCCGGGTCAACCGACTTGACGGCGAGGACAAGGAATACGGCTACATCATTGATTACAAGGACCTGTTCAAAAGCCTGGAGGGCGCGGTGCAGGACTACACCTCGGGCGCGCTGGACGGTTACGACAAGGAAGACGTGGCCGGGCTGTTGGAAGACCGGCTGGGCAAGGCCAAGGAGCGGTTGGAGGACGCGCTGGAACAAGTGCGGGCCTTGTGTGAGCCGGTGGAAGTGCCCAAGGACCAAGCTGCCTACCTGCGGTATTTTTCATCCAAGGAATCGGGCAACGCGGCGCAACTCAAAGCCAACGAGCCGCAGCGGCTGTCGCTTTACAAGCTGACGGCATCGTTGATCCGCGCTTACGCGAACCTGGCCAGTGAGATGACCGAGGCCGGCTACACCGAGGCTCAGGCGGCGGCAATCAAGCAGGAGGTCACGTTTTACGAGAATCTCCGCAACGAAGTGAAGCTCCACAGCGGCGACGCCATTGACCTGAAGCAATACGAGCCGGCGATGCGGCACTTGATTGACGCCTACATCCGCGCTGAGCCCAGCGAGAAGGTGTCCGCGTTCGATGACCGGTCGCTGATCCAACTGATCGTCGAGCGGGGAGTGGATGCAGTGGAAGCGCTGCCCGAGGGCATCCGGAAGAACCAGGAAGCCGCTGCCGAGACCATCGAGAACAATGTGCGCAAGCTCATCATTGATGAGTCCCCGATCAACCCGAAGTATTACGAGAAGATGTCGGCTTTGCTGGATGCGCTGATTGAGCAGCGCAAGCAGGAGGCGCTGGATTACGCCGCCTACCTGGCGAAGATCATTGAACTCACGAAGCAGGTGAAGAATGGTCCGGGAGGCGCGGCGTATCCCAAGTCCCTCAATACGCCGGCGAGGAAAGCGCTGTATGACAACCTCGGGAAGAACGAGGCGTTGGCGCTGGCGGTGGACGCCGCCGTGCGGGCCTCCAAACAGGACGATTGGCGGCACAACCCGTTCAAGGTGAAGAAGGTGCTGAACGCCATCCGGGAAGCGTTGGATGATTTCCCGATGTCCGACAGCGGCGAAGCCAAGGACGCGCCGGGGGCGCCTCCCAGATCGGTTGCTGAGCTTGAAGCAAGTCGGGCCGAAGCGGTCTTGGAACTGGTGAACCAGCAGAATGAGTATTGAACCGCGACAGATCATGGTCAGCGGGGTGCGCGTGCAGGTGTTGCGCAAGGGCATCAAGAATTTGCACCTGGGCGTGTATCCGCCGCACGGTCGCGTGCGGGTCGCCACACCACTCCGGGTGAGTGACGCGGCGGTGCGATTGGCGGTAATCAGCCAGCTCGGCTGGATTAAGCGCCAACGGGCGAAGTTTGCCGCCCAGGTCCGCGAATCCCAGCGGGAAATGGTGAGCGGAGAAAGCCACTACTTCCTGGGCCGGCGATATCGCTTGCGAGTCATTGAGTGCGCAGGGCCCCCCACCGTTGCGGTGCGAAGCCGGTTCATCGAACTGCAGGTCCGACCCGGGCAAGGCAAGACGCAGCGGGAAGCGGTGCTGGAGCTTTGGTATCGGCGGCAACTCAAGCGACTGATCCCACCGCTGATCGAGAAATGGCAGCCCATCTTGGGCGTCACCCTCGCCGCGTGGGGCGTCAAGAAGATGAAAACCCGCTGGGGCACTTGCAATGCCGAGGCCCGGCGCATCTGGCTGAACCTCGAACTCGCGAAGAAACCGGTGCGATGCCTCGAATACATCGTCGTCCATGAACTCGCGCACTTGATCTCGCGGCATCATGACGAGCGTTTCGTGGCGACCCTGGACAAACACCTTCCGCAATGGCGCGCCCATCGGGCAGCGTTGAATGCCGCGCCGCTGTCACACAGCCGTTGGCGCTATTGACCATGAGCATGCAGCATCTCCTGACCAGACTTCCGCAAGTGCGCGAGTGGATTGAGGCGACGTTGGCGCAACACCAGGCGCAAGCCCGGTCGGTGGCGTCGTATGGCTTCCTCCGCCTGCCGCAGTTCTACTCAGCGGATACGCTGGCCTCGACGGTGGTGGTGGAAGTGCCCCGAGTGCCCTTGCCGCCGCTGGCAGAACTGGGGCTGCCGGAGTTTGCGGCGTTCCAGAACGACGATTACGCCGGTATCACTTACCTGAACACTTACTTCGTGAATGCCAAGGACGCCCGGGACGAGTCGCTGCACTTCCACGAACTGGTTCATGTGATCCAGTGGCAGCATCTCGGCCCCGATCGCTTCCTTGCCGCCTACGCTGCGGGCTACCTCGCGGCGGGCGGTTATTGGGACAACCCGCTCGAAGTCATGGCGTATGGGCTGCAAGACGATTTCGATGAAGGCAAACCGCCCGGGAACGTCGAGCCAATCATCCGGCGGCAGCTTGATGAGCACATCACACCATTCTTGGAGCGGGTGATGAAAGGCGATGTCGCGACATGAACCACGGGCCGATACGCACCCTGATTGGCACCAGCGAACCCGACATCTTCCGCCGTGCCGAGACGCTGGCCCACCATCACTTTGACACCCGCCAGTTGCCGAAGCCACGTTCAGCGACAGCCGATGCCGTGATGCGGTTGGAAAAAGCGCTCAATCCAGCAATCGCCGTTCTGCAAACATGACCGTCACCCACCCGCCATCGCTTTCCAAGTCCACCTTCCTCATGGGGCGACAGTGCTCGAAGCTGCTGTGGTTTCGCTACAACGCCCGGGACCAGATCCCCGCTCCCGACGAAGCCCAGCAGGCTGTGTTCGATCAGGGCCACGAGGTCGGCAATTTGGCCAAGCAGTTGTTTCCCGGCGGCATCGAGATTGATGCCGCCCCCGGCGATTTCGACGGCGCCATCCGGCGGACCACCGAGGCATTGCTGCCACGGCGTCCCCTTTACGAAGCCACCTTTGCCCACGGCGGCGGTTACGTCCGCGCCGACATTCTTGTGCCCGTTGCCGGCGGCGCATGGGATTTGGTCGAAGTGAAATCCACCACCCGCCTCCAGGAAGAAGTCCACCTGCCCGACATCGCCTTCCAGGCGTTCGCCCTCACCGGCGCGGGCATCCCGCTCCGAAAATGTTTCCTCGCCCACATTAACGGCGAGTTCGTCCGGCGTGGCCCGATTGACCCGCGGAAGTTCTTCACCCTGGAAGACGTCACCCAGCCGGTTTCCATCTGGAGCCGCGACATCGAAGACCAGATTGACGCCATGCAACGTGTCATCGGCGCGAGGTCGCATCCCGATATTCCGATCGGCCCGCATTGCGGCAATCCTTATCCCTGCCCGTTGCACGACCACTGCTGGTCCTTCCTGCCCGAGGCCAGCGTTTTCACACTGTATCGGGGCGGCGCGAAAGGCTTCACCCTGCTCAAGCAGGGCATTCAGAAGTTGGCCGACATTCCCGCCGCCGTATCGCTCACCAACACTCAGGCCATTCAGCGGGCCGCCTTGCTCGCCGGACAGCCGCACATTGACCGCCCGGCGCTCGCGGCGTTTCTCGGGCAACTCGAATATCCCGTCAGCTTTCTGGATTTTGAAACCATCGGCCCGGCCATCCCGCTGTTTGATGACGCCAGCCCCTACCAGCCGATTCCGTTTCAGTTCTCCCTGCATATCCGCCGCCGTGCCGCCGCCCCGCTGGAGCACCGTTCGTTCCTGGCTGAAGGCACGGCCGACCCGCGCCCGGAATTCATGCGGCAACTCAAGGCCGCCCTTCCGGCCACCGGATCGGTCGTGGCCTACAACGCCGGCTTTGAAACCGGTCGGCTGAGGGAGTGTTGCGAACTTTTGCCGGCCTTCAAACCGTGGTTGCGCCAGGTGACGCCGCGCATCGTGGATTTGCTGCTCCCGTTTCGCGGCTTTCGCTATTACCACCCGGCCCAAAACGGCAGCAACTCGATGAAGGCTGTGCTGCCTGCCTTGACGGGCCAGGGTTACGAAGGCCTGGCGATTCAGGAAGGCGGAATGGCGAGCCGCGAATTCCTTCGCGTAACCCATGGCCAGGTGACCGCCGCCGAGCGCCGCCGCGTGCGCCGGGACTTGGAGGAATACTGTGGTCTCGACACGTTGGGCATGGTTCAAATTGTGGACCAGCTCAAACGACTCACCGCGTAGCCACTCCCCCAGCCAATAGCTAAAAGAAAGCCCGCCCACCGGGCAGACTTTCCGTGATCCTCACGCCGCCAGTTTCCGGAGTCTGCGCTCCGTCGCGGTGGGTGAGGTGGCGCAGCGGGCGCGGCCAGTGGCCCAGGTGCGCAGTGCGGTGATGGATTCGGCCATCGTCTTGGACAACGGAACGAAATCCGTCAACACGCGGGCAATGTCCAGGTCGGTGGGTTCCGTGTCCCGGTCAAAGGCGTCATATAACGCCTCCACGAACACCGCCTCGATCTCGCTGCCGGTGAGTCCGTCACTGGCCCAGGCGAGTTGCCCCGGGTCGAAGTCGGCCGGATTCCGGCCGTGCTTGCGGATCTGGATTTGCCAGATGGCCTGGCGTTCGTCTGCGTTGGGGAGGTCCACGAAGAACAGGGCATCCCAGCGGCCGGCGCGGAGCAACTCCGGCGGCAACTGCGACACGTCATTGGCCGTGGCCACGACAAAGACCGGGGCCGTCTTCTCCTGCATCCAGGACAACAACGATCCCAGCACCCGCGCTGACGTGCCGCCGTCGGTGGAACCGGATGACTTGCTCCCGGCGAGCCCCTTCTCCAGTTCATCCAGCCACAGGCAGCACGGGGCAATCGCCTCCGCCGTCTGGATGACCGAACGCAGGTTCGCTTCGCTTTGGCCAACGAGTCCGCCATACAGGCGACCCGCGTCCAGCTTGAGCAAGGGCACGCCGAAGACCCGGGCGGTCACCTTCGCCGTGAGCGACTTGCCCGTGCCGGCAATGCCGATGATGAGCAACCCCTTGGCCGGCGGCAGGCCGTAGTCCACCGCCCGCTGGGTAAACGCATGGCGGCGTTTCAGCAGCCAGTCCTTCAGCACATCAAGGCCACCAATGGAGTCGAGCGATTCGCGGGTCTCGATGATCTCCAGCAGGCCGGATTTCTTGACTGCCTGGGCTTTCTCCCGGGCAACCACCGACGCTTCAATGGTCCGGGTCTGGGCGTAGGACAGGGCGAAGGCGTTCTCGGCCTCGATGGTCGTCAGGCCGCACGCGGCATCAATGGCCTGGTCCCGGCGTTTAGGCGACAGGTCTTTGATGCCGGCAGACTCCACAATGCCGTCGAGCACATGACCCAACGCTGCCTTCCCCGGCAAGGCGAACTCGACGACGGTGATCTCGCGTTCCAGTTCCGGCGGGAGCACCAGCCGGCAGCCGACAATGATCAGCGGCTTCTGCTTGGTCTTGCCTTCCAACAGCACGTCTTTGAGCTTGCGGACGATGATGGGGTTCGGGTCTTGCAGGAATAGATGATAATCCTTGAGCAGGAAGATGGTTCGTTCGGGTTGCTCGCCGATGAGTTGCAGGACTTCCAGCGGATCGTGGGCGTTGTGGACCTGCTGGGTCCGGGTGTTCACCAGGCCGTCCACGACGGACCAGTAGCACAGTTGGTATGGTTCGTCGTCCCGGCGATCCCGGTTCAGGTGATCGGTGACCGATTGCAGTTCCGCCTCGACCCGTTGTTCCTCGGGCGAGACGAGATACAGGCCCGGGTAACCGGCTTGCAGGTAATGAATGATGCGGGCGCCCGGATCAGACGGCAAACTTACGTTGGCCGAGGATGGGCGCGGTTTTGATTTGAGTTTGGGCATGAGGATTGTTGAGGGGTTGAGGTTGATGGTTTTGTAATCGTGCATGGCCGTGCCGTAGCGATCCGCGATTCCCTGATCCACCCACCGGGTGTGTTTGGCAGAACGCGAACCATCGGCTGTTTTTTTATCGGTTGAAGTATTGGTGTTCCCAGGCGAGGCAGGTTTGACGGGAGGAATGGCGGAACAACAGTTCCCCCTCCGGGTTTTTGACCTCCCACAACTGGGCCAGGTTGTTGAATTCGACGCTGGAGGCCCGGACGATCTCCAAGGGCCCCAGTGACGACAGATCAATCGCTTCGGTGAACAGGCCCTGCCCGTTCCCGGCGTAATCGAACTTGAGGACGGCGATGATCATGCGCCCAGCCTTTGTTGATTTTGCCGGCGTATGGTCTGGTGCCACTCCGGCTTGCGCTGCTTGCCGGCAGTCAGACCCAGCGCTTGTTCCAGGAACTTCGTCGCTTGGTCGCAGTCGGCGCCTTTGAAGCCAACGGCGTCAATGGTGAGCGAACCATCCGGGGCGATGAGGATTTCGATGGAGCGCTTCATGCGGCACCTCCGAGCAGGACGAGCTTGATGCTGCCGTTGCGTTGCGGTTGGCGCAGGACGGAGAAGCCCTTTTTCCGGGCCTCCGCCGTGGCTTTGTGGACGCCATACAACTGCAGGAGCTTACCGAAGTTGCTGCCGACCTGTTGCGCAACGTGTCCCTGCCACCAATCGGTGGTGAGACCGTAGGTGCCGTCAGGCTGTTGGTTCACGGCGATGTCGTAGGGGCCGTGGAGTTGAATGACGAAATCGCCGCGCCGGGTCTGGCCGGCGTAGCCCCGGGCTTCCGTGTTGCGGAGCAACGGGAGATGCAGCTCCCGGCAGGCGGCTTCAAGGGCCGTCACGTCTTTGATCTGGGTTTTGATGGTGGTGAAATGACTCATGGTTTCCTTGCTTGGGTTGAGGGCTGAGATGAAACAACCCGGGCGGCCCAGTCCGAAGACCAGGCCGCCCGGTGGGGTTGGCTTGGGGTTGGTGGGTTGAGGTTAAGCGGCAAGTTGGAACTTGCGTCGGCCCAGTCCGCCGAAGCGTTGCACGAGTTCGGTGGCATCCTGCCGGGCCAGTTCGCGGGCGGTATCCGCCAGCCGGGCCAGCCCGGATTCGAGGGTCGCCCGGGCGGAGGATCCACCCGCGCGATAGTCCTCGGCCGTCCGCGTCAGCAGTTCCCGGCGCACCGTTTCCAACTGCTGTTCCATCTCCGCGTCCCCGACGAAGTTCATTTGCTTGAACTGGTCAATGAACCGGATCAGACGGTTGAGCGTTTTCTGATGCACGCCGCTTGCTCCCGTGCGGATGCTGTGGAGCATGTCGTCGCACAGTTGGGCCGTCTGCTGCCGCAGACTGGTCACGCACTCGGCAATGAAGCGCTGCGTTTGTTCCCGGATTTTGGCCGCCGCTTCCCGGACGGCCTGCTGCCGGGCTTGGATCAGATGTTCCTGATCGCCCAGGGTCAGCAGGTCCAAACCGAGCCGCTCCGGCACCGCGATCTGAAACAGTTGCGTGTCGAACCCGAACTTGCGTTCGAGCGTCGGCGCCGGCGGGAAGGCCGCCTCGATGGCGGCGACCACCCGGGCCGGGTCGTCGGCCAGGTTGCCCGCCAGCACGCGCCATTCTTCCAGCGCGGCGTCGCGGAGCGGGCCGTATTGGGCGATGAACTGGTTTTTGGCCCGCCAGAACTCCGTTTCCAGCGCCTTCAGCTTCGCGGTCACCTCGCCCAGCTTGGCGTTGGGCACGAAGTGAGCGAGGCCGTTCAGGAACGGGAACGTGTTGGCTTCCACCAGGGCATGCGCCCGGCTTTCGACCAGGGCCAGCGCCGCCGTGGCTTCCTTGGGCAACAGCCGCTTGTGCCCGAGGCTGATGAGCCGCTCCGAAACCTGGTCCGGGGCCAGTCCGAGGTCTTCCGCCCGGAGCTTCTTGTGCGCCCGCCAGTAACGGACGGACACATTGAGGAGCACACCCTCGCGGGTGAGGATTGGGAGGAGTGGGTGCATACGCTTTGGATCAGACGGGGATGCGGATGACGCGGAGGCGCTCCCACATCTGCAGCACGGCCCCGAGGCCGAGCAACGCGAGGAGCGCGACGATGAGCGGCGACAGCTTGACCAGGAGGCAGATGGCGGTGGCGACCGCCGCGGCGAGGCCACAGGCGATGAGGACCTTTTTGAGCGTGGCCGGGTCGAGATGCGCGAGCCGCGCCGTGATGCCGGCCTTGATCTGCTGCGTCAGACGCCGCGCCTGACGCCGGACCTTGCGGGCCAGGCGGAGGGCCGGTGGCTTCGGGGCCGGGGCCCGGCGCCGGGCGGTGGCTTTCCCCGACTGGCGCCGGCCGGGTTTCGGTTGCGCGGGAGTGGGTGCCGGTTCCCCGGAGGGCAGGTTGAGGTTGGGAATGAGGATGGGGTTGAATGGTTGTTCTTCTTTCATGTGTGTGTCTTTCTTGATTGGAGGTTGAAACGAAGAAGCCGGCGCCGCATGAAAGCGACTCCGGCTTCGGACAAAGGACCAACGCGAGTGGCGTGGCCTTACTTCTTCTTGCAGATACGCGGTGCAGGGCGCGGCTTGCGGGCTTTGGCTTTCCAGCAAAGCAGACCTTCGCCCCGGGGCGACCAGACCTTGCGGAACTTGGGCCACGCGGTTCGCTGCCGGGCGAAAAAGGGGAGTCCTTGCCCGGCGACGAACACGAGGTTGGGCCGGCGGCCATAGCCGTAGATGACAACCCAATGATCAACGCCCGGGTCTCCGGTCTTCACGCAAACGATGATCGGCTGGTCTGCGTCAATTGCGTCGCAAATGTCGGTAAAAGTCAGATCCATCCTTCGGGACACCCCAACGCCCAGCGAGCGCAAGGCCCGCATGACGCGCGTTGTTCCCGCCCCGAATTGCTGGGTTGGATCGACGGCATCGTAGATGCGTGCGAAGCTCACCCGCGGGCGCAGATATATCACGACCATGGCCGTCGCCATCGCGCCACAGGCGTAGCTGTTGATCTGGCGGTAACCGGGCACTTCAAGCGTCACTTCACGGTCATTGGCCGCCCGTTGGAGGGGCTCCCGAACGGCGACCCAACGGGTCCTTTCGCTTGCCTCATCCAACACAGCTTGGCCCAGTTCCCGGCCAGCTTGCACGAGTTGTTTTATCATTACCGGCATGGTTGGTTGTTTTCCCGGAAGGGTCAAATCCGGGAACCGGGTGTTAAACCCGGTCCCGGACTGATCCTTCAAATGGCAACCTTCTGCAGGCTGCGCAGCGTGGCGCGCACCGATTCGACTTCCTTCGCGGACGCCTTCTGCTCACGCTCCGCCGCCCGGAGCAAGCCCAAGGTGGCGTTGAGTTCGAGGATGACATCCCGCAAACCGGTCTTCACGGTTTCGATCTGCGTGACGGCGGCGCTCAGGGCCGAACCGTTCGGGCCATTCGCGCCGTTGTGATTGCCATGGGTGGGTTCCGCTTTCGGCGGAAGATTGCCACGGCGGGGCGGCGTCAGGGTGGTTTCTGCAGGCATGGTATTCCTTTCAACCGTCGGGATGGGTTCCGGAGTCCCGGCGGACGGTGGCGCCGGAGTCGCGGCCTCAGCGGCGGGCTGAGGAGTGGGTTGGGGTGAGGGGACCGATTCGGGCCGGATGGGCATGGCCACGAGCTTGCGGCCGGGGGCCGTGAACAGGATGGGACTCAGTTCATCGGCGATCTCGAAGCGCGTGAACCCGAACCGCAGTGCCTTGGTGACGAAGCTCCGGTTGAGCCGGATCCGGGTGTCGTCCCCGGTGACCGTGGCGCCCGGCACCGGCACCTGGCTGGCGGCCGGATCGCCCTGGGCCCGGGCGGACAGGGAAAAGCGACCGTTGGCCACGACCAGGTCCACGGGCTGGTAGTTGTCCTCACGACCGGGCAACCGGGGCAGCGCGTCGAGCAGGAGCGCCCGCGCCGCCTCGTTCAGCGTCACCGTGGTGGTCTTCCGGTCTTCCCCCGGAAGGACCTGCCGCCAGTTGGGGTAATTGCCCTGGATGGCTTTGGTGAGGAACGTCCAGTGGTCGGACGCCAGGCGGACCCATTCCGGCGCGTCCTCCGGGTTGAGCGCCACGGCCACGCGCCAGTCTCCATCCTGCGCGAACCCGGACCAGCCGAGGAACTTTCGCGCGGGGATGATGACCGATTGGGGCAGATCGAAGTGGAAGGTGTTGGCGGCGAACAAATGCCGGCCATCGGTGGCGACAAGGGCATGGCATCCCGGATCGCTCAGATCCAGGCACACGCCGTTGAGCACATACCGGGACGCATCCACGCTGGCGCATTCCAAGGCTTCCCGCAGCGCCGGTTTGAACGCGGCATTGCCGGTGGAGGCGGGTTCGGGCACGGTCGGCACGGCGGGCCATTCCTCCAGCGGGTGGGTGGCCAGGGCTTGCGCCACGGTGGCGGTGCCGAAGCAGGACTGGACGCTGACCTTGCCGTCTTCCTGCACGAAACGCAGCGGATTTTTTGCGCCCTTGGCGATCCGGTTCAGGGTGTCGAACGGGACCAGGCACGCCGGGAACCCGCCCGGGCTGCCCTGCACCTGGCCGGTGACGAAGGAGTCGAGGTCGGTGGCTTGGAAGCGGGCCGCTCCGTAGGGATCGGCTTCGAGGCGGACGCAGCCCAGGACGGGGAGCGAGGATTTGCTGCGGATGACTTTGGACAGACCGGCCAGGACGTGCTTGATCGCGACCGCCGGGAGTTCAAGGGTGTGTGGCATGATGATCGTATTTCCTTTCGTTGAATGAGGAAGCCGGCCACACCGGCGAGGCATGGCCGGCTTCGGTTGGGGGTGGAGGGTTGATTACTTGAGGGTTCGGCCCACGGAAGGGTGGCGTTGGACTTCTGACCGGATGAAGGCCTTGAGTTGACCTTCACACTTCAGGAAGAAGTCGCCGCCGACCCGCGTGAACCGGTGGGCCCGGTGCTTCGCCATCTCCAAGGCGAACTGCCGGACGTTCTTTCGATTGAGGAGTCGGACCTTCGGCGCGCTCATGCCGCTTCCACCTCCTCCGCGGCCGGCTTGAACTTGAGTTGCGAACGGACGCATTCGTGCTGCTCCACGTAGGGTGTGCCGTCCGGACCGGGGGTGTAGCCCTTGGCCAGCTTCGCGCGCACCAGCTTGTCGAAGATGCGCCGGGCGTCGGCGTAGCTGACCGGGCGGTTGGTTTTGGTCCCGGTGTTCATTGTGCTGCCGCGCCGGCCATAGACAAACGTGACCGCGTATAGGCCATCGCCCGCCGGTCCAATGGCGGCCTGATAGACTTTGTCAGACGTGCCTTCGCGGTAATACAGCGTGAGGGTGTCGGACTGGATTTGAGTGTGTGGGTTCATGGTTTTGCGGTGATCTTGTTCTGCGGAATGAAGTGCCGGGCGCACGGTCACGCCCGGCCGGATGGGGAAACGCGGAGGACCGTGACTCCGGGGGGGGGGTCGGGGAAGCTCAAGCTGTTGGCGGGTTGACCAGCCCAGTCGCACGCAATTCGATGACGCCCGGGGCCACGCAGATGACCTGCACCCGGGCCCCGGGGGGAAAGCCGGCCTGTTTAAGCCAGCGACCCGTAAGCCGGATTTTGGGTTTGATTTGCCCCCGCCAAAAATCACCCGCCGTCTCGATCTTCAGCGTGCGGACGGATGCGGTCTGGGGTTCTACAGTATCGGGATGCGTCATGGGGGAACGGAAAGGGCCGAACCCGCCTCACGGCGCGTCCGGCCCCGGATGGGGAAGGCCACGATCTTCACGGTTCCATTGGCGGCATTATGGGGTTAACCCCACAAGCGGCATTCGTTGAAGACCTCGCAGCCGGCACAGGCAAAACCCGGCGACGGCACGAAGTCCTGCCGGACCACGCCCGCTTGATACGACTCGATGGCGCGGAACAGGCGCGTCACCGGTGGCTCCGGGGTCGGAGGCATGGTTGTGATGATGCACTTCGGCGCCTTGGTGCGGACGAGGTGGTGCAGTTCCAAGCCGCCCTCGGTCCGGCCCGTGGCCTCCCGGTAAAGGAGGCTGTAGGCGGTCAGTTGGGTTTCGGTCGTATGCACCACCAGTTCCGGGGCGGGCGTCTTGCCGGTGAGCTGGAAGTCCACGATCCACCCGCCGGCGCGGACCAGATCAATGACGCCCACCAGGGTCGGCAGTCCGCGGTTCGACAGATCCGCACTGACCGCCACTTCCACCGCCTCGGGTCGCTCGTCGGCTGGGATCGGCGTTTCGGTGAAGTAATGTTCGAGCGCCCGCCACGCGGACGAACGCTCGGCATCTTCGTCCCTGTCCCAGGGGATTCGGGGGTCGGCTTGGCGGGTCTTCCATTGTTCCTCGAAGACGCTTTTGAAGCGTTCGAGGGCGAACGGTTCACGGCGCCAGCGGCTCATGTTCCATGCTTGCAACACGGCATGCACCGTGGCCCCGGCGTGCATCGCAGGCGTCGGCGCCTTCTTGATTTGCTGAACGTAGCGGAAGAAGAACTTCAGCCGGCACGCATGCCATAATCCCAGCCGTGAGGCGGAGATGGTTTCCTGGAGTTCTTCAATCCGATCCTTCACCGGAGGCGCCGGTTGAAGGGCCGGAGGTTCGAGGGTTGTGCTCATGCGGCCCTCGCCGGGGTGGGACGGTGGAAGCGGCGGTTGCCGTTCTTCGGCCCGGTCTGTTTGAGCAGCTCATCAATCAGGCCGGACGCCTCCAGTTTGTTCAACTGGCGGACGCCTTTGCCGAACCGGTCCTGGGCGAGTTGTTCGATCGCGTTCTTGTCGAGCTGGTGCTCGGCGGTGATTTTGAGGATCAACTCCCGCTGCTTCGGGCTGCATTGCCAGGCGGCGTGGGGCCCCGGGCTGCGGCCGCTGCCGCCGCCGTTCCGGGGCGCCGGCTCGGGCAGGTAGCCGACCTTCTGCAGCGAGGTGTCCACGGCGGTTTGGAGCAGGCCATACAAGCGGTCGCTTTCCGCCTGCACGGTGCTCAGGTCGGTGATCTCCGTCCGGAGCGTCACCATGAACTGGTGGGAGGAATATCCCGGGAGTCCAATCTTCTTGCTGTAGTTGGCTTCCAATATGAGGGGCATGTGTTTCCTTTCGGTTGGGGGTTTGTGGTTTCGAGTTGGGGAACAAAATGACACAGCCCGACATCAGGTGATGCCGGGCTGTGGATGGTGGGGATTACGTCGCCTGCCGTGCCCACCGGCACGCCAGGCGTTCGCGGACGGCTTCCAGATGGTGATGCCAACGGGGAGGTTCCTGCACCTGGCGCAGGATGTCTTCGCCCAGGCATTCGCGAATCAACGCCGCCAACTGCGCCTTGCGCGTTTGCAGCGAGGAGCGGCTCCGTTTCAGGGACGGCACCAGTCGGGTGAGTTCCGTGCCCTCGGCCAAGGCGCGGAGGACGGCCTGGGTGACCTCATCCAGTTGGTGGAGCAGGTGCGCCCAGTCGAGCCGGCGCCCGGCGGCCACCGAGGGATCGTCCGCCGGGCTGGCGAGCACGTCACTCAAGGTGAGGTCTTCGCCGGTGTCGGTCGGAACGGGTTCATGCAGGGAATACACCCGGCACCCCTTCAACTGGGCCGCCGGGTGCAGGGGATCATTTTTGCGATACCCGGTGCTGCGGCGACCGGCCCGAAGATGCTTCAACGTGTAATAGGCGACATTGCCGCTGCTGACGGCCTTGTTGCGCGCTTCCGCACGATGCAGCAGATGCAGGGCGATGGTGAGCCCGTCTTGGAGGAGTTCGACGTCATCCTCGCCGCGGGAACGCGGCAGGGATGCATGGATGCCGGCGCGGAGGCGCGGGGCGACTTCTTGCAGGAGGGAATCTTCAGTCATGGGCAGGAGGACACAACCAGGGAGAAACGACAAAGCCGCGGCCCTGGTTGACGCCGCGCGTTCTTTGGATGACTTGCGGCGCGTTGCCCCAGCCGGGCAGGCGCTGGGTCAAAGCTGGTGACGGCCCGGGCTAGGGCGCGGTCCGGGTCCGGACGGAAGCCCCGGAAGACCGGTCGGTAATGCCCGGTTGGAAGATGATTGGGAAGCCGCGATCCGCGTCAGGCTCAGGGCCGGACTTGGACGCAGACCCGACGAAAGCGGACTGCTTCCGTCATGAATTTATAGCCCGGAAACGGGGGCTGTTGCGGGGTGGTGCGCATGCGAAACTGAAAGTGCGTCAATCTGTGTACACTTCTGTCAGGTCATTTCTGGACTTGAAATCTAGGCCAAATCTAGGCCAAAGCGGACTTGGGCAATTTTTCGTGGATCACCTAAGTCCTTGAAGGAGTGGTGGCTGGGGGCGGAATCGAACCGCCGACACAAGGATTTTCAGTCCTCTGCTCTACCAACTGAGCTACCCAGCCATCGGTCGCGGGCATTATTGAACTCGGCCCCCGCTCATTTGGCAAGGGATAATTCGCCGTCATTTGGGAAAGGCTGGGGACATCGTGGCTCCGCCAGCAGAACATTCTACAAGGCCCAGATCGAGTTGCCAAAATCTCAACTGAACGGCCCGCTACCGGCGGCGCCATTGCCATCCGCCTCGCCAGCCAGCTCAGGCTCGCGGGTGCGCGGCGTCATAGGCCTGCTTCAAGCGGTCGGTGGTGACATGGGTGTAAATCTGCGTCGTCATCAGATGCGCATGGCCGAGCAGTTCCTGCACGCTGCGCAGGTCCGCGCCAGCGTTCAGTAGATGGGTCGCGTAACTGTGCCGGAGTTTGTGGGGCGTGAGCCGCGGATCCAAACCAGCGAGGACCAGATATTTCTTCAACCGTTGCTGCAGTAGATTGGGCGAGAGCGGGCCGGACTTGATCGAGTGGGTTTGAAAAACCGCTTCCGCGCCCGCCGGCTGTCGCGGCATCAGGCGCCAGTAGTTCTCAATGGCTTTCAACGCGGGCGCACCAATCGGCACGAGGCGTTCCCGCCGCCCCTTCCCCCGGACGCGGACGAGTTGCGCCGACCAATCCAGATCCTCCGCCCGCAGGCCGCACAATTCGCTGATGCGCAGGCCGCAGGAATAGATCGTTTCCCAAATGGCCGTGTCCCGATAGCAGGCAATCGCCAGGGGCGGCCGCCCGGCGGCGCGTTCCTTTTTCGGTTGCGTCAATGGTTGCAACGGCGCGTTTAGCAAGGCGACCATTTGTGCGGCCGTCAGGAATTGGGGCAATCGTTTTTCCCGTTTCGGCAGGCTCAAGTTGGTGAGCGGCGACGTGCCGGCCTGGCCGTGGCGGATGAGGAATTTGTAAAAGGTGCGCAGCGCACTGAAGACCAGGCGCGTTGAAGCGCGTCCCCGCTGGCGGCGTCCGAGGTGGCGAAGGAACGCGCGGAAATCATCCCGCTCAAGCTGGGCCCAAGCCGGCGCGGTCCGGCGCTCGGCGTGATGCCAATTCAGGAAATCCTTTAACGCCTCGCCGTAATTACGAACGGTATGCGGCGACGCGCCCCGATCTGTGGCGAGATGCTGAAGGAAACGGGCCACCCACGGATCGGCGGGCCCGGCACTCCCCCGATCAGTAAGGGGTTTATCCGCCATGCTCCGGCGACTCCGGCGTGCGGGTCGTGCTTTCCCCGCCTTGCTCCCGCAGCGGGAAGTCGAAGGTCACTTTGCCTTTTTCGTCCATGACCAGATAAGCTTGGAAGGGACGCCCCGTTTTTGAGGAAACGAATTTGGTCAGCAAATCCGTCTTCTCCCCGGCCAGCAGTTTGCGCAACTGCGCCTCGTCCACAGGCTGTTCAAGAATGGTCTTGGCCACCTTGAATTTACAGGGGCGTTTTTCGGCCTGTGATTTTTCGCAGACGTAATGGGTGGCTCCTGCGAACACGCGTCCGCCGCACTTTGGACATTTGCCCAGCGGCGGCAGCCCGGTGAAATCCAGCTTGGGTGCGGGTTCTTTCGGCGCCGTCGTTTTGGTCTTCCGCTCGCGCGGCACAAACTCAAACTGCACAGTGCCGTCTTTCAACACGAGAAATGCCTCAAACTTGCGTCCGGTTTTTTTGGACACGAAACCTTTCAGCAAATCCGTCCGGCCCGTAGCCAGTAATTTTTTGATCTGCGGCGAGTCGAGCGGTTGCTGCAGAATGAGCTTGCCCGCCCGGAAGGTGCAGGTGCGTTTGTCGTCCACCGATTTTTCACAGACATAATTCATCCCGCCGTCGAACACGCGCGCCCCGCACCGGGGACAACTCCCCAACGGCTCCTGCCCAGTGAAATCCAGCGGGGTCCGGGCGGTGGATTCTTCCGTAGCGGGGGCGGTACCGAAGTCGAACTCGACCTTGAACTCGGCATTGAGCTTGAGTCCCGCATTGAACGGTTTGCCCATTTTACTGCGAAAACCGGACAGCGGCCCGATTTGCCGCTCGCGAATGAGCTGCTCGACTTCCTCGTTCTCAAACATCCGGCTGCAAAGGATTTTCCAGATGGCGAAATCGCAGTCGCTTTTGACGCACTGATAGGCCTTGTATTTTTCATGCACCTCGCCGCCGCATTTCGGACAGGGAACCCCGAGGACGCCGAAGTCGCCGGGGATGGTGTCCTGCTCGAATGTTTTGGCCCGGTCCACAATCCGTTGCGTCATCTCGGCAATGCCGGACATGAACGCCGGCCGGCTGAGCTCCCGCCGCTGGATCTGCCGCAGCCGAAATTCCCAATCACCGGTCAGCTCAGGCTTCGTGAGTTCCTCGACACCCAGGCCACGGAGCAGTTCCATCAGGGAAAAAGCCTTGGCGATGGGCTGTAATTCCCGTCCTTGGCGGTGAACGTATTGTTCATACACCAGCCCTTCAATGATCGCCGCGCGCGTCGCCGGGGTGCCTAATCCCTTTTCCCGCATGGCTTCCCGGAGCTCGTCGTCCTCCACCAACTTACCCGCGCCTTCCATCGCGCTGAGCAAGGTGGCCTCGGTGTAGCGCGGCGGCGGTTTGGTCGTGCTTTGTTTGACCTCGACGGCACTCGTATGAACGCGTTCGCCGGACTGCACCGGCGCGAGGTGAGGATTGACCTCGTCCAACGGCGCTTCCTTGCCATACACCTCCAGCCAGCCGGGAACGGTAATGACTTTGCCAACACTCTTGAACGGTTCGCCCTCGACCCGGGTGATCCGGGTGGTGGTCAGAAATTCGGCGGCAGGATAAAAGACGGCGAGAAAACGCTTCGTGACCAGATCATAGAGTTTGCGTTCCGGTTCGGTCAGGGACTTGGGCGCTTGCGGCGTGGGAATAATGGCGAAGTGATCGGAGACTTTCGCGTTGTTGAAAATCCGCTTGTGCGGGCGCACCCAGCCTTGCTGCAAAATTTTTCCGGCGAACGGCGCGTAGGCCGTGCCGTTGAGCATCTCTAGTACTTGCCGCACCGGCCCCAAGTAATCCTCGGGCAACGCCCGGGAATCCGTGCGCGGATAGGTCAGCACTTTGTGTTTCTCGTAAAGCGCCTGCGCGATGGCGAGCGTGTTCTTGGCGCTGAATCCGAAGCGCGCGTTGGCTTCGCGTTGGAGGCTGGTCAAATCATAAAGCAACGGCGAGAATTGCGTGCTCGGCTTGCTCTCTTCCGTGACCACGCCCGGCTTGCCGAGACACTTGGCCTTGATCGCTTCCGCGTCCGCCTCGTTCCAGAGACGCTCGGCTTTGCGGTCGGGGTCCGCCTCCTTGCCGTTCTCCTTGACAAATTTTTCGTCAAACCAACGCCCGGCGTATTGCCCGGCGGCGGCATCGAACGTGCCGATGATTTCCCAAAAATCCCGGGGCACAAACTTGCGGATTTTCTCCTCGCGTTCGACCAGGATCGCCAATGTCGGCGTCTGGACCCGGCCCACGGTGGTTTTGTAGAAGCCACCGAGCTTCGAGTTAAACGCGGTCATCGCGCGCGTGCCGTTGATGCCCACCAGCCAGTCGGCCTCGGCGCGGCTGACGGCGGCGTCGGCAAGCGGCTGCAGGTCGGCATCATCACGCAAACGGGTGAAGCCCTCGCGGATGGCGACGGGCGTCATGGATTGCAACCACAGCCGTTGGATGGGTTGTTTCGCCTTGGTGTACCGGACGATGTTGCGAAAGATGAGTTCGCCTTCGCGCCCCGCGTCGCAGGCGTTGATCAACACGGCCACGTCGGAGCGCTTGATGAGTTTGGCGAGTTGTTTCAGCCGACTCTCGTTTTTCGCGATGGGCTGCAGATCAAAATGATCCGGGATAACGGGCAAATGTTTGAACGACCATTTGCCGCGGGCGACTTCGACTCCCGGCGGCGGCGTCAATTCGAGCAGATGCCCCACAGCGGAGGCGATCACGTAAGTGTCGCTCTCGAAGCAATCGTCCCGTTTTTTGAAACCGCCCAGCGCCTTGGCGATGTCACTGGCGACCGACGGTTTTTCGGCAATGATTAAAGCTTTGCCCATGACTTGTGTAACAGGCTTTTACAACCAACCCCCGGGCGAGCGCAATCGAAAGTTCCCTCCTCATCCCCGAAACGGCGGCATCCATCGGCAAGTGTGCCTTCGGTCTGCGCGGGTCATCCTCCAAGGATGAAAAGGTAAAACGCGCCGCTATATCCGGGTAATCCCGGATTTATTTGTCGGGTCAATCTACGGGGCCGCCCCCGTACAAATGCCCAAAATGGCCCAAAAACAGGGTTTTCTCTTGGAAGCCCCCGGTCCCGGGCTTATCGTGGGGCCGATGATTTAGAGTATTGAGGCCATCGAACCGGAAGCGACGGCGATGGAGGGATGAACGCCGTCGCAATGAGGTTGGCATGAGAATTTTGCTGCAACATTCGCGGACGCAACTTTATTTGCGCGGTCTGGGGGATTGGACCCCGGATGCCAACCAGGCCTATGATTTCGGGCACTCGCAGCGGGCGATTGATTTTGCACGGGAACACTATCTCACCGGACTGCAAATTGCCGTGAAGTTCATTGACCCGGAATTCGACGAGGTGTTCGTCTTGCCGCCGTTGGAGCCGCCGCACAGCGAAAGCCGCACGAAAACCTGACCCGCCCCACCGCTGGGCGGCTTCATCAGTCCGCGTCTCGCTCAGGAAGGAATGGGACGACGCAACCGTCTCCCCTTCCCCCCGACCCGACTTTTTCCGCCAAAGCCCGCATCCGGGGAAAAATCTCAACTTGTCTTTGCGGCCTGAAACCCTAACTATTTCTCCGCCGCGTCGCGCATGAATAACATCTTGATCATTGTGCCCACCTACAACGAGCGGGAGAATCTTCCCCGCATAGCGCAACGGCTGTTGGCGCTGCCGACGCAGGTGCATCTGTTGGTGGTGGACGATAATTCGCCGGACGGCACGGGCCAGGTCGCTGACGAATTGGCGGCGCGGCATCCAGAAATCCACGTGCTTCACCGACGCGAGAAAAACGGATTGGGCCGCGCCTACATTGCCGGGTTCAAGTGGGCTTTGGCCCGGGACTACGAGTTCATCTTTGAGATGGACGGCGATTTTTCGCACAACCCGGACGACATCCCGCAATTTCTCGCGGCGGCGCGCGAGGCGGATTTGGTGCTTGGCTCCCGTTACATCAACGGCATCCGCATCATGAACTGGCCGCTCAGCCGGCTTATGCTGAGCAAAAGCGCCGCCACCTACGTGCGCGTCATCACCGGCATGCCGTTTACCGATCCCACCGGCGGGTTCAAATGTTTCCGCCGCCGCGCGTTACAGACGCTGGATCTCGACGCGGTCCGCTCCAACGGCTACAGCTTTCAAATCGAACTCACGCACCAGTTGTGGCGCCAAGGCATGCGGATTGTGGAGGTGCCGATCATCTTCACCGAGCGCCTGCAAGGACATTCCAAGATGTCCGGCCACATCGTCCGTGAGGCCCTGTTCATGGTCTGGCGGCTCTGGCTGCAAAACGGCTGCCGCCGTAAACCGCGTCTGAAAACCTCATGAACCGGGGGAACGGGAAACATCGAACACCCGGCGGATGCCCGGCGCGCCGCCGGCCGGCCCGCCTGCGAATTGATCGCATCACTCACCACTGCATTAACCTCTGCATTATTCCATTATGACAAAACCAAAATCCTCCTCCTCTCGTCCCGTGAATGTCGGCGTCATCGGCCTGGGCTTCATGGGGTTGGTTCACATCAAAGCGTATCGGCAGATTCCCGGCGCCCGGCTGGTGGCTGTGGCGGATGCGTTCAAACAACCGGTCAACGGGGTCATCCCCGGGGTCGGCGGCAATATCACCGACGGCGACGCCCTAAAGCTCACCCCGGGGGTGCAAGCCTATCGCGACGCCGCCGATTTGATCGCCGATCCAAATGTTCATCTCGTGGACATTTGCGTGCCCACCCCCGAACACGTCTCTCTTTCGGTGGCGGCCTTGAAGGCGGGAAAACATGTCGTCTGCGAAAAACCGCTTGCCCGCACCTCGGCGGAATGTCGGCAGGTCACCCGGGCGGCGGCCCGGGCCAAAGGCTTTTTCATGCCTGCCATGTGCATGCGTTTCTGGCCCGGATGGGACTGGTTGAAACAGGCGATTGACCGGAAAACCTATGGACCCGTGCTGGCTGCGCGATTTCGCCGCGTCTCCGGGCCGCCCGGCTGGAGCAAGGCCAATTATTTCAAGGGCGGCGAATCGGGCGGCGCCTTGTTGGACCTGCATATCCACGATACGGATTTCGTGCAGTTCTGTTTCGGGCGGCCCCAGGCGGTGTTCTCCCGGGGACTGAGCCGGTTCAGCGGCGCGGTGGATCACGTGGTCACCCAATATATCGTCAAAGGCGGCGCCGCAGTGAGCGCCGAGGGAAGCTGGCTGATGAGCGGCGCGTATCCGTTCACCATGAAATACACGGTGAATTTCGCGAAAGCCACCGCGGATTTTGACATCGCCCGCGGCGACGAAGCCCTGCGCCTCTACCCCGATGGCCGCCCCGTGCAAACCATCAAACTCGCCAAGAGCGATGGTTATGTGGGCGAACTGGCGCACATGATCCAAAGCATCCGGCGCAAACGTCCGCCCACCACGGTCACCGCCAAGGATGGATTGACCGCCGTGGAAATTTGCGAGGCGGAAGAGCAATCCGTACTCACCGGCAAAGTGATCCGGCTTTAGGCGACGCCCTAAAACCGGACTGCCCCGCAAAGCTCGACGCCCCGTTCGACTGCGGCCGCGCGCTCCTCTCCCGGCAACGGGGAGGAGCGGCCTCTTTTGGAGTTGCCGTCAAAGCCGGGATTTTGGGGAATTTACGCCCGCCGGACCTGCCGCACTCCACCCCAACCCCGCACGGGTTGAAGCAATAACAAAAACCAAAGCGCTGTTCGGATTTGCCCGAGCGGACGAACCCGCTTTTCCATCCGGCCAGAAAGCCTCCGTTTACCGGGCCAACTCCCCTGCCTCATTCGATCCGATGAGACAAATTGTCCTGCCATAAGGTCAATTTATGGATTGAAAATGAAAATTGATGGAGAAACTGATGCTTTTTTGCTTGGCGCCGCAAAGGCAAGTTGCCAGACTTCGACGCGAGAGTGCATTGAGACAACGCATGAATAAACGGCGGGGGCTTCACTGGAACGGGGGTCCATTGCGTTTTCCGGACGGAAAAAGACCGGACAAGACGCAAATTTTTGGGTTCCCGAAAACCAGCGGACCCGGCCGGATTTTCCCAGCGTTGCATCAGTGCACCGACGTCAACAGAACCAACTAGCACAAAAACCGAAGAGCCTTATGAAGAAAACACTAATCTTAGCCGCTTGTTGTCTGGCGGCGACGTTCGCTTACGCGTCCCCGATTCCTTCCGGGAAACTAAAGCTGATCACACAAGTTAATCCCTCTGCCGACTTGTCGTTACAGCCGGGGTCCATGTTCAATCCGCGCTACGCGGATGGAGACATTTATGCCAACCAGATTGGCGCTATCGGCGTGGCCTGCTTTGGCCGGTATCCCTCCGGCGGCGGCACGGCCACCCTGCTCGTAAATCCGCCGAGTCACGAGTTCCGCATGGTCATCCCCTTCCGCGGCGCGTACGCCAACACTTATCTCTTGTGCTCCGGCGGGACGGACTGGGGAGGGAATAATTACAACACCTTCACGCGCTTGGACTACAATCACAACGAGTATTCCTCTTATGCGGAAGTACAATTCGTTGATGATCAACTCGTCGAGGGATTTGACTGGGCGGATGATGAAAACATCATTTGCACCGATTACCTGGGCGGCAACCGCAACCGGCTCTACCTGGCCAAGGTAACGGCTGACCCGTTCGAAATCACGCCGAATACCCGCTGGAATGCCAACGCGTATGTCACCACCTCCATCACCGGACGGATTCGCAACGTGCGCACCGGCATGGGCGAAGGATACTCAGATTATGCGTACTACGGCGACAACCAAGTTGCCGCGAGTCCCAAAGTGTTCGCCTTGAATCTGGAGACCGGCTTGGAAACGGAACTGGGCAGCTGGAGCGGCGACCTCAAGGCGGGCACCGCGGGCGGCGCCGCCACCGGCAGTTGGGGACTGTGGACCGTGGTGGCGTGCGACGGTTACATTTACTTGCAATCCTCGGACGACGGCATCCAAGTGTTCAAGATGAACAGCCCGACCAGCATGGGCGACTTGGTGACCTGGTACACCAAGGAGGAATTGGACGAAGTCACGGGCGGGACTCCGGCCCACTACGGGTTTGACGTAACCCCGGACGGGAAACGGATGATCTTGGGCTCTTACGCCATGGGCCCCATATTTGAACTGGGCTGGAAAGATGCTCCCTACGAAGCGGAAGAACTTCAGCTCCGGGCCGCCATGGAAATGTCCCAAGACCTGGGCACCGCCATCCCGACCACGCTGTTCAACCCGCGTTTCTTCGATGGCTACGCCTTTGTCAACCAGATCAACACCTTCGGATTTGGCATTTATCCGTCCGGCTCGGCGACCCCCAAACTGGTCGTGGACAATGCGGGCATCATTGAACACCGGATGATTACGCCGTTCCGGGGCGCCTATCGTTCCACCTACCTGCTGGGCTCCAGCCAGGCCGCCGCGCCCGGAAACAACTACTTCTCCCGGTATGATTTCGATGGGGGCAATCGCGTGGATGTCTCGACCCCCAGCGGTAACGTGGCCGCCGGCTTCGACTGGGTGGATGACGATACGATCATCTACGTGGCTTACAATCCTTCCGGAGATCGGAAAAACCTGTATTTGGTGGACGTGGTCGCGGAGCCGTTCCAGTTGACCGCCAATACGACGTGGAACGCCAATGGCTACGCCCCCACCAGCGTCAGCGGCCGGATTCGGAACGTGCGCGTGGGCGACGTTTACAACGGGTACGCCTACTACGGCGACGCCGGGGTGAACGATCATCCCAACTTCTACGCCCTCGACTTGGCCACCGGCCAAGAAACCTTGCTGGGGAATGCCGGCACCCTGACTGGCGGCGGCAGCTTCGGCATCTGGACCGTCTTGGAACGGGGCGGGTTCCTCTATGTGCAGACGACCGACAACGGCATTCAGGTTTATTCCATGGTGGATGCCACTACGCTGGGCTCGCTCTTTGCCACCTACAGTCACGACCTCTTGAAGACGATCACCGGCTACACCCGGGAACAATTCTGGGGGCTGGATGTGACGCCCGATGGGCGGCGGCTGTTGCTGGCCGGCACCGGTACCGCGTATGAGTTCGGGCCGCCGAACATCTTCATCTCGCTGTCCGGCTCGGATTTGGAACTGTCCTGGTACAAATTCGTCACTGGCGGCATCGTGCAAGCTTCGGACAGCATCATCGCGCCGGACTTCAAGGATCTGGATCCCCAACCGTATATCTTTGAAGATGGCAACGTGAACAAGGCGGTCGTGCCGCTGGGCGCCGAGAGCAAGTTCTACCGGCTGCGCAAGTAGCCCAAAAACCGGCTGAATTCAGCCGGTCCGATTACTGACGGGCAATGCCGCGGCAGTAACTCCCCGCGCGGAGTCATCTCCGCGCGGGTTGAGTTTAACCAACGCGGCATTGCTTTTTCTTTGTCCGGCGGTTCGCCACCCCTCCAAGGAGGAGGATGCAATTTCCCGGTCGCCGCCGGCGGGTTTCGGATGTAAAATGCTCCAGCCGGCCCGGGCAGGCATGAAAACGGCCCGGGCTGGAGCGACGATGCAAAGCGTTTTATCCATCCTTTCATGAGACGCGGTCGGCAAACCATAGCCCCCGGGACGGCCCCGGCTGGTTTTATCCCGGGATTCACCTTGATCGAGCTGTTGGTGGTCATCGCCATCATTGGCCTCCTGGCCGCGCTGCTGTTACCCACGCTGGCCAAGGCCAAGGCCCGGGCGCACGGCCTGTATTGCCTGAACAATCACCGGCAGTTGTCGCTGGCGTGGCGGCTGTATTCCGACGACAACCAGGACCGCCTGTTGTTTGCCAGCGGTCTGTATCCCTACACCGCCAACGATCCCGATGTCTGGATCAGCGGGTGGATGGACTTTGACCCGGGCAATCGCTCGAACTGGGATGTGGAACAGGACATCAAAAAAAGCCCGCTCTGGCCTTATTGCGGCAACGCCACTGCCATCTGGAAATGCCCGGCGGATCGCTCGTTCGTGACGGTGGACGGACAACCGCGCCCCCGGGTGCGCAGCATGTCCATGAACCTCTGGCTGGGCGGTTTTCGAGGGATGGACATGGGGCTTTCCGGCAGCACGGACCCGTGGGCGGTGGGCGGCGGGAAATGGCGGGTGTATTTGAAAACCACCGATCTCCAGGATCCGGGCCCGAGCCGGACCTTTGTGTTTCTCGACATGCGCGAGGACAGCATTGACGTGGGCAATTTCGCGCCGGACATGCGCGGCTGGCCCAATGATCCATCCCAATGGGGGTTTTATGACCTTCCCGGCGCGTATCACCACCGGGCCTGCGGATTTTCTTTCGCCGACGGCCACTCGGAAATCAAACGCTGGCTCGACGACCGCACCATCCCCCCCGTGGTCCCCGGCGGCTTGGCGAACGACACGTTCCGCTCACCACACAACCCGGACGTCTTCTGGTTGCAGGAACGCGCGACACGCCTCCTCCGGCCTTAGCCGCAAAAACTGGAGAGCGACCGCCGCGGCGTCAGCGCATCCGCACCCGCTGATGGGAGGTCCAGGAATCCCAGTGTCCGAAGCGGTCCTTCGGCGGCGCCGCGTTTTCCGGCAGCAGAATGTAAACCGCATTCTTGGAATACGCCCAGGCATACGCCACACGCTCACGCGGAAAGACCTGACGCACACGCTGCCGGGTCCCGGGATCGTTGATGACCGGATCCCCGTTCTCGGTGAAACCAACGCAAACGATCAGATGCCCGCTCGGCGCGCGGTCGCGGGCCCGCAGCCGGGTGGAACAAACCGAAAGTCCCACCGGGATGCCTTGCGCAATCCAATCTTCCAGTTCCGCCATATCATTCAGGCGGGTGGTGTAGGCCCGCATCCCGGGGAATGAACCGGCATAGGCGGTGTTGAAAATCCAATTTCCCGTGCCGCCCCATTGTTTGTCGTAAACGCCCTTCACCACTTCGGGTACGTCGTGGTCCAACTCCGGCCGTTTCAACCGGTTCGCCCAATAGCCCAGCATCATGGAAATGGTGGTGGGACTGCACCAGACCCCGCCGCCCTCGTAGGCCAACTGGGAGCGTTCAGGCACGGGCAAAGTGACGCCCCAAGCGGCGCGATTGGGCGGCAACGGCGGCAGCTTCACCCGGGTATCCAGCACATGCGCGCCCAGAAAACGGATTTGCGGCAACTGGCCGGCGTCCCCGCCCATCGTCAGGCGGATTTGAAACCGTTCGGACGGCCGCTTCAACACCAAGGTGTCAGTCTTCACATCGCCATCCGCGTCCTTCTGGCGCTTTACCGATTCACGGGGGTACTTGGCGGGATTACTCGACCAGAGACTCATGACGTAATACTTCGTGGGCCGATCCGGATAAACCGCGCGCGCTTCCACCCGCAAATAACTGTCCGTGGGCATGTCGGCGTTCCAAGAGACAATCAATTCATTCCACGGCAGCGTGGCGACAAATTCGCGCGAGGTCAGCACTTGTTCCCCGGGTTTCGCGCCCGTCGTAACGGTGAAATCTTTCAGTTTTTTCAGGCCGAAAAACTGCCCGCCGCGGGCGTCAAAATCCGCCGCCGCAGTGGTCAGCGGGAACAAGCTCCATCCCCCGACCAGCAAGAGCATTCCGGTCAGGCCGATGCGGAGGAGGCCGATTCGCCGTGAATCCATCCCATTAAATTGCAAATACTTCATCCCCGATGATTTTCGGGCTCAGCGACCGGATGGCGAGGAAAAATTGAGATTATCGAAGAGCCAGCCACCACGGGCCGAGGATGAGTGCCACCGCCAGCAAGCCGGCGGCAACATTGACGTGCGTCTGCCGGGCCAGCGTATGCCGTCGCGCCAGGAGAGCGCCCAGGAATAGGCCACCCACGAATCCACCCGCGTGCGCAACCACATCCGTACCCGGCGAAAGTCCCAACAATACGAACAGCATGATCCCGCCCACCAGACCGCCGACCGCTATCCGACGCGCAACCGGCGTCGGATAACGCACCGCCAACCCCTGCGCGGTCAGCAATCCCAGCGCGCCCATGATCAGGCCGGAGGCCCCGAGGCTGCGATGGGGGCCGATTGAGAAAACCAGGGTGGCGATATTGCCCATCGCCCCGGCCAGCAAGGCGGCCAGAAAGCCGGTGCCCGAACCGCAACTCCCCATCGCCAGACCCACCAAAGGTATCCCGATGGCCAGGTTCATCGCCAAATGGCCGAGATCGCCATGCAGCCAGATGGCGGTCAACAGCCGCCACCATTCACCTCCCCAAACCGCCTGGGCATCCATCAACCCCGCCGGGCGCAATCCCCCACCCTGCGCGTTCAGCCAATAGAAAAAAATCACCGTGACGGCCCAGCCCACGCTGGCCCCATCAAACCAAACCCCGGAATGAAAGACATCCCGCCGCCAACGGCGCGCCCGGTTTTCCGCCTCGTAGAGCCGCAGCGTTTCCCGCGCGAACGACGCATCCGCGGTGGCGACCCACAAATGCCAGCCCGCCTCGGATTGTTCGATGCTGTTTTCGATTCCCTGGCTGACCAGGACCAGACTCCAATCCATCGCTTGCCCGAACGAACGCACCGGCAGCATCATCCCTTCGGGCGGGAGGGAAAGTGGTTCCGTGGGCGTGTTCATGTTGGCGGAGATACGATAGGCTCTCGGGCCCTTCATGCAACGGGGAAACACATCTCTCGCGCGCCGGTCGCACCAGGAACGAACAAAAAACCACTTCCCCGCTTGAATCCTCCGGCGGCCATTCCGCTTCCGGTCAGCGCTCTCCCAACCCTTCCTTCGTCAGAAAAAGCGGAAGCGCGTCCAGTATTCTGGCTGAACCTCAATTTCAGAAAAATCCCGGACCGGTCAGGCGGAATTTACCAAGCCCAGCGCGTGCATTCGGGCGCGGGATTGTTCCGGGTCGGTTTGCAAAATTACCTGCCAACCCCGGGCCGCTCCCGCAGCTACATTTTCCTCACGATCGTCCAAGTAAAGAATTTCCGCCCCGCGCCGGCCGGATAGTTTTTCCAGCACTTCATAAATCTTCGCCGCGGGTTTCATGGCGCCCACTTCGTACGAAAGAATGTGGGCGTCGAAATGTTTCAAGAAGGCGAAGCTGCGGTTGATGTGTTCCATCGCCAAGTCGTTGGTGTTGGAGAAAATATAGGTGGGCACGCCTTGGCCACGCAGTTCCGCGTGCAACGTCACCATCGGTTCAATGGGCCAGAAGATGTCGGAAAAATAAGCGCCGAACTCATCGGGCGAACCGACAAATCCGGTTTCCTGGCAAATGCGCTCATAAAACTGCGCGCGGGTCATGAGGCCGGTTTCGTAAGTGTACAACAGCGGGGAATGATCCAGCAGCTTCTGCACGTCCGGCCAGTCGCACCGGCTGCGCGCTGCGATGCGTTTGGCGGCGATGCTGTAATCAAAATCCAACAAAACTTTCCCGAGATCAAAGGCAACAACGGAAGGCTTGGGCATGGGCAATGTGTTTCGTAAAAGCGAAGTCAAAACAAAGGGGTCACGTTCATGGAGGGCAAAAATCAAAACGCGCCGGTCAATCCATCTCCCGGCGACCGGCCAGCGCGTGGCTTAAAGTCACTTCATCCGCGTATTCCAATCCCGTGCCGGCGGGTAATCCGTGGGCAATCCGGGTGATCTTCAAGCCGGGCCGGGCCAGCCGCTGCGCCAGATAATGACTGGTGGCGTCGCCCTCCACATCCGTTCCCAGCGCCAGAATAACTTCCTGAATCCCGCCCGCCGCCAGCCGGGCTTCCAGTTGGGCAATGCGCAAATCGTCCGGTTGCACGCCGTCCAGCGGCGAAATCCGGCCGCCCAACACGTGGAACAATCCGTGAAACGTGCCGGACTTCTCAATGCTCAACACGTCCACCGCGCGCTCGACCACGCACAACAACGCGGCATCGCGCCGGGGATCGTCGCAAAGGGCGCAGGGCGATTTCTCGGTCAACGCCCCGCACGTCGTGCAACAATGAATCTTTTCCCGCGCGTGGAGGACGGCTTCGGCAAGCCGCCGGGATTGGTCCGCCTCCGCCTGCACCAGATGCAGGGCGATGCGCTCCGCCGTGCGCCGTCCGATGCCGGGCAAGCGCATCAACGCGGCGATCAACACCGTAATGGGTTCGGGCAGGGACGACATGGAGCGGGAATTGCGGGAGGAGGAAATCCGTTACCGAACCGCCCCGCGCCGCAGGAAATCAGCCACCGCCGGCTTCATCGAATCACATCAACCCGGGCAGGCTGAAGCCCGAGGTGATTTTGCCCATCTCGGCATTGGCAATGTCCTTGGCCTGGGTCAACGCCTGATTGGCGGCCGTGAGGATCATGTCCTCCACCAGTTGGGCATCCTCCGGGTTGAGCGCCTGGGGATCAATCTTGACCGCCGCCAGACTGCCATCGCATTTGGCGGTGACTTTCACCGCGCCCCCGCCACTGGTCGCTTCGACCGTGCGCTGGGCCAGTTGCGCCTGGACTTGTTCGAGTTGCTGCTGCATGCGCGCAGCTTGTTTCATCATTTTGCCGATACTGGACATGGTAGATTTAACAGTGAAATGGTTGGGAACAAAAACGGGCATCACCCGACGTTGGCGAGTTGGCCTTTGAACAACTCAAGGGCTTTCTGAATGAGCGGATCATTCTTGAAATCCTCCTGGCTGACGGGCGGCGGGACGGATTTGGCCGGCGCCTTTCCGGCGGAACGCGGGGGAGGCGGTGACGTCGGAGCCGGTGCTGTTGCCGGAGAGTCCGCAGGAACCGGGGTCTCCGTTGGCGGCGGAACGAACGCCTTTGCCGCCCCGGTTTTCACGAATTTAATCTGGGTCCCGGGATAGCCCAGTTCGCTGAGTTTGGTTTGCAGAATCTCGTGGGTGCGCGAGTGATTCACCAAATCAATGTAGGCCGCATGTTCGGGTTCAAAGCCAATTGTCAACACCTTTTGGGCAAACGAAACCGGGTGGGCGTGGATCAAATAGCCTTTGGTGAACTGACTGACCCGCCCGACCGCTTCGAGCACCCGCGCCCAGAGCCCCTCCCAATCGCCGGGGTCTCCCGCCGTCTCGGATAAGGCCATGGCCGGGGCGGGCTGGGGACTGGAATGCTCGCGGGCGGGTGACGGCGTCGAGGGGCGCCGCGCGGCGGCGGGAGCGGGATTTTCGGGTGCGGGCTGAGCCGGCGGCGCGCCGGTCTCCGGAGCAGGCGGCGCTTCTGAGCGGAGTTGCTTCAAAATCTTGAGGACGGAATCGAGGCTCACGGCTTGGCGCGCTTCGATCGCCTTGAGCAGCGTAATCTCCAACAGGATTTGCTTGGAAGCGGTGTTGCGCAACCGGAACTCGGCGTCAACCAGAACTTCCATGATGCGCGTGGCGGCGTCCGGGGTGAGCAAGGCGGCCTGATCTTTCAGGGCGCTGGCTTCCACCTCGGAAATCTCCAGCAGGTTGAGATCACCGCCGGAAACTTGGAACAACAGCAGATTGCGAAAATGATTCAACAGATCGCTCAACAACCGGCTCAAATCCGTGCCCCGATGCGTCAACTGATCGAGTTGCGCCAGCGCGGCGGGCACGTCACCCGTCAGCACGGCCTGCGTCAGGTCGAGGAGTTGTTTCTGGGCGGTCAATCCGAACATCGAAAGGACATCGTTTTCTTCGATGCGTTCCCCGCAAAAACTGATGAGCTGGTCCAGCGTGGAGGCCGCGTCGCGCAAACCGCCATCCGCGCTGCGGGCAATGGCGTACACCGCCGCCGGATCCAGGCTCACCTGCTCCCGCGTGGCTATCTCGGTGATGTATTTGACGATCTGGGCGATGGGAATGCGGCGCAGATCGAACCGTTGACAGCGCGAAAGAATGGTGGCCAGCACCTTTTCCGGTTCGGTGGTGGCAAACATGAACTTAACGTGCGCCGGCGGTTCCTCGAGCGTTTTCAGGAGGGCATTAAACGCCTCCTTGGTGAGCATGTGGACCTCGTCAATGATGTAAATCTTGAAGCGCCCTTTGGCGGGCATGTAATTGACCGCTTCACGCAAACCGCGGATTTCATCAATGCCGCGGTTGCTCGCGGCGTCAATTTCCAACACGTCGAGCGACCGGCCCTCGGTGATTTCCATGCAGAGCGGGTCGTCGTCCGCAAAATCCACCGTGGGCCCGTTGGTCGCGTTGAGGCACTTGGCGAAGATGCGCGCGATGGTGGTTTTGCCGGTGCCGCGCGGCCCGCAAAACAGGTAGGCGTGGCCAATGCGCTGCTGCGCGATGGCGTTGGCCAGCGTTTGCGTCACGTGTTCCTGCCCGACCACATCGGTAAAACGCTGTGGGCGGTATTTCCGGGCGATGACCTGGTATGTCATGAACGATTTACGATTCTCGATTTGCGGCGCGATGCGCGAGCGCAGATACGACCCTAGATCATTCACCCCGCCCCGTAAATGAAGAATGCCAGGGTGACCACGGCAGACGCAGAGCAAACTACCGTTGCTGCCTTCCGGCCCTGGCGGGGTTCGTAAGTCCGCATTCCATGGGCCCTGGCGAAACTGAAGGTGAACCAGCGTCCCCGTCACTTCAAGCAGAAAGCAGTTGTGATTGGGAAAGACGGGACATCGTGACCTCAAAGTGAGGCTTGGATCCGTCCCGCTGATTGCCGCCATGCGGTGCGGAATCATGCGAATTGAGGAATGCGCAGCAATTTCTTTCCGTCCCGCTCCCAAGAGGTGCCGCCCGGCCCCGGCTTGGCAAGCAACCATTTGGCGTGTAAATGATTCGGTTGCCTCTTGGATTTAATGAGGGCCGTCAGCTATCGTCAGGCGGGATTTTCGGCTAAGATAAGCCCGCATGAATGCCATTCCTCCGCGCGGATTTGACGATGATGGACCGGCGGTGGAAAGGCGTTTTTTGAATACGGATCCCTGAGCACACAGGGTTGTGAGCATGTGTTTTTGTGTGAATAAATTTTCGACCGCCGGTTGGCGGTTTTCCGGGCGGGCCCCGGCAACCGACAAGCGGGGGGCGACGATTGGCCGGCCAACGAATTGTCTGGCCGCCGCCAACGACGACGGGAGCCGGGCATGACCGAGCAGCAACTTCAGCGGTCGGTGCTGACAGTGACGGCTTTTGCTTCTTTCCTGACGCCCTTCATGGGGTCTTCAGTCAATCTGGCGCTGCCGGCGATTGGCGCGGAGTTCGGCCTCAACGCGGTCACCTTGAACTGGATCATCAGCAGTTACATGCTCACCACCTCCATTCTGCTGCTGCCGGCGGGGCGGGCCGGAGACATCCTTGGCCGGCGACGGGTGTTCACCATTGGCCTGGTTCTCTTCACGCTGACCATGTTTCTGCTCGCCTTCACCCCCGGCATCCGCTGGCTGATCGGCGTGCGGATTCTGCAAGGCATCGGCGGTGCCATGATGTTCGGCACCAACATGGCGATTCTGACTTCGGTTTTCCCCCCGGGACAGCGGGGCCGGGCCATGGGGATCAACGTCACCGCCGTTTATGCCGGCCTCGCTTCGGGCCCGTTTTTGGGCGGACTGCTGACGCGTCATCTGGGCTGGCGAAGCATCTTTGCCGTGCTGTTGCCGCTGAGCATCGCCAGCCTGATCTTGATCCAAAGAAAAATGAAACGCGAATGGGCGGAAGCGCGGGGCGACCGTTTCGACTGGCCCGGTTCGATCCTCTACGGTCTCTCCATGGCCGCGTTGATGTATGGTTTTTCCCAACTGCCCTCCCCCGGCGGCTGGGGGATCACCGGGATTGGCCTGGGGTTGATGCCGTTCTTCATCCTCCGGGAAAAACGGGCGGAACATCCGCTGTTCGATTTGACGCTGATCTCGCAGAACCGGGTGTTTGCCTTCTCCAGCCTGGCGGCTTTGGTGCATTACGCCGCCACCAGCGCCACCGGGTTTTTTCTGAGTCTTTTTCTGCAATACATCAAAGGATTGGACCCGCGCGCGGCCGGTTTGGTGCTCATGGCCATGCCGTTGACCATGGCCTTAACCTCCCCGGCGGCCGGCCGGCTCTCGGATCATTACAACCCGGGGGTTCTCGCTTCCCTCGGCATGGCGATCACCGCGACCGGACTCATCCTGTTCTGTTTTCTGGCCGAGCAAACTCCCGTGGCCTTCATCGCGGTCGTGTTGGTGATCATGGGCGGGGGGTTCTCGCTGTTTTCTTCGCCCAATTCCAACGCCATCATGAGCTCGGTCGAGCCCCGGCAACTGGGGAACGCCTCGGGCATGTTGGGCACGATGCGCAATGCGGGACAGACGTTCAGCATGGCCATCGCGCTCATGTTGCTGGCCCTTTACATGGGCAAGGCCAAGGTTCATCCGGACAACCATCCGCAACTTCTGCAGGCAATGAAAACCGGCTTCATCGTCTTCTCCCTTCTCTGCGTGGCCGGCGTCTTCGCCTCCCTGGCGCGAAATCCGGGTCTGCGCCCGCGCCCGCACCCCTGAGCGGGGCGTCGGAAAACGAGGTGTTGTGAATGCGATTGACAGATGGGATGGAGTGAGGCAGCCTGCCCTCGGGTCGAAGGGAAGAAGGGTTGACCACGCGGCCAAGAACCAAAATCAAAGCCCACAGACGCCACCCGGACGCCGGGGGGGCTCAGCCGATACCAACGACGCTTCCTCCGCGCACCCACGAGCTATTGATGAATAAACTTATGAAACTGACTTCCATCCTCATCTGCGTGGTTGCGGCGACGGCTTTCTTGCTGGCGCGCCGGAGCGCGGCGCGGCGGCCACTGGCGGCGTGGGGTCGCTGGGGGCAACTGGGGCGCAAGCAGTTTGGGGTGTTGTTTGTGGGGAGGGAAAAGTTTGCGGAGTCTGTGGGTCGGCATCTGGACGGGATTCCCACCCACGGGAAACATCGGGTGACTGACGCGTTCCGGGCGGGCCTGCACAGTGTCTTCAGGATCGTGAAAAGCCGAGCGCGCGACTTCCGCAGTTTCGAATATTCTCGCACCAAACTCTATCTGGTCGCTGGCTAACGCCGCCTCCCCACCTTGTCCTACCCCTGAAAACGTTGGAGAACCCCTTAAGAGGAGATCAGCATGAAGTCCATTGATGTAACCGTTGCGCAAATCAACTGTCGTCGCTTGCGGCGGCGGGGCTTTACTTTGATCGAGCTGCTGGTGGTCATCGCCATTATCGCCATCCTGGCGGCATTGCTGCTGCCCACGCTGGGCCGTGCAAAAAACGCCGCCAAGGGCATCTCGAACCTCAACAACCTGCGGCAAATCGGCATCGCCAACCACATGTACCTCGACGACAACAAAGGGTATTTCACCCATCACGAAGGCTATTACTACCATGGGTCGATCATAGACCGCCAGGAGGGAAAGAACTTGGGATTGACTAAAGCGGTCAAAACTCACTGGCCCGACCAAATGGTCTACTACGCGCCCCAGCCCAAGGTGTTCCTGAGTCCATTTCTGACCACCGAGCAAATTGCCAGTGAGGATTTTTCCCGGCCGTTCGGCATTGACGGCTATCGGCAGTACATTTACGGCGGTTACGGTTACAACCTGCACTACCTGGGGTATGCCACCGGCGAGCATGATAAGCCCGGATATAGCGCCCGGTTGGGCACCGACATCCGCAAGCCGACCAGCACAGTGCTCGTGGGGGATACCGCCGGCGCGAAATCGCACCGCGGTACTTACACCGGCAAGCCCGAGGCGCCTTACGTGCTCGATCCGCCGCTGCCTTCCCTGAATCTGGGCGCAAAACTTACCGGATATTACGAAGGCGCCGACGGCATGATCGAAACACCGAGCCCCGGTCCGTACGACTGGAAGGTGCGCGCCTATCCCGCCCCGCGCAACAACGGCAAACCGGGGTTCGTCTTTGTTGATTGCCACGCCGAGGCCATGGGGATCCAGAAAATTGACGACTCCAACGGCGATGGCGTACGGGACAACGGCAACTGGAACGGTCTGCACGATCCATTTAACCGCTGACCCGCAAGGCAGCACAAACCTGCCGCTGGTGACGGGAACCGATTGTCTTTGTCTCTGACCATTTTGGTGGGCGGTTGCGCGCTGGCGTCTTTGCCTCTCCGAGGAACACGGGTCTGCGCCCGCATCCACGCTACTGAGCGGGACAACGGAAAGCGGGTGTTGTGAATGCGGTTGACGGGTGGGATGGAGTGAGGCTAGCTTGCCCTCGGGTCAGGGGAAGAGCGGTTGACCACGCGGCAAAGAACCAAAATCCAAGCCCACAGATGCCACCCGGATACCGGGGCTTAACGAGCCAACGACGCTGCCTCCGCGCGCCCACAAGCCATTGATGAATAAACTTATGAAACTGACATCCATCCTCACCCGCGTCGTTGCGGCGACGGCTTTCTTGCTGGCGAGCCTGTGGGCGGTCCCGGCGGCCACCCTGTATTCCGACAGTGTTCTGGCGGATGCGCCCGTATTGTATTGGAACTTTGATGAACCGGCGGGCGTCGCGGTTCAACAGGTGTCCGGGCCGGAATTGGCGGTTGGCAACGAGAACGACCTGGCAGCCAGCGACCCGTCGCTGCCCCGCGTCCGCCACGCCGACATGACGGGCGGCCTGCCGCGGCTGGGCAACGCCGCCGCGTTCTACGGCTACAATTACCTGTTGCTGGCGGGTCCCAGTCTCCTGCCCAAATCCACGCTGATGGGCGCCTACATCATCGAGTTCTGGGCGCAGTCTGCCTCTCCCGAAACCGGCAACCAGTATCTCATAAATTTCGGTGACAATGGCGGCAATGCACCGGCGGTCATTTACAACTTCAACGCAGGAAGTGTGGAGCTTTACACCGCCGCGGGCCGGACGGGCTCCGACGGGCCGTCCCTGGACGATACAGCGTGGCACCACTGGGTGTTCGTCAATCATGCCACCACGCCCAATGTGGTGGATTACTATCGCGACGGGGTCCTGGTGTTCAGCGGTCCCGATCCCAATCCGGGATACGCCAGCCTGCGCCTGAACCTGCGGACGTTGCTCGTCGGCGCGGCGACTCCGGATTTAGCCGATCCGTTCTATGGCGCGCTGGACGAACTGGCGGTCTATGATGTGGGCGGATTGTCTCCGACTGAACTGGCAAGCCATGGGCTTTATCTCGCCACCAATCACTTTGCGGCCGCCACCAACCCGGCCGGGCCGGATTACTCGGCGGTGGTGCTGGCTGACAACCCGCTGGTCTATTACAACTTCGACGAGACGGACGGCGATGCCCGGCAATGCGTGCCTTATACCCACGTCAGCCCCAACGCCAATGACCTGGCCCCCGCCGGCGCGGTCAGCCGCGTGCGCCATGCGGACATCGGCAGCGGGCTCCTCCTCGGCAACGCCTTCGATAATCCCGGCGGCGATGCCCACCGGCTGCGGCATATCGGCGGTTGGGACACCCCGGTTTTGGCGGATTTGTCCGACGGCGCGCTGCCCGGTCCGTGGGCGGTGGAGATGTGGATGCAGTTGAAGGAAACCGGCCAGGCGGAAAAATATCTGTTCACGATGGGCGGCGGCGGACAGGCCAACAGCCCGGCGCTCATTTACGGTTACAAAGGACAAACCATCGAGGCGTTCGGCGGCGGGGCGGGCCGTTCGGAATTTGGCATCCCGCTGGCCGACACCAACTGGCACCACCTGCTGCTGGTGGAATATCAACCCGGCGCTTCGAGCACCCATCGTGTGGACCTCTACCTGGACGGCGTCCTGCACCAAAACATGGGCGGCACTTTCAACCAGGTCATCCGGCTCACCGACTGGATGTACGTGGGATCATCGGAAGCCTCCAGCGGCGGGGTGCCCCAGGCGCGCTTTGACGAGATCGCGATCTATGATTTGCGAAGTTTTACCGATCCCGCCGCCCTGCAGGCGCATCTGGATCAGATGGTTGAACGGCACTACCTGGCGGCGCATGGCGCGACGCCGGAAGTCAAGGTCATCATTGATCAACAACCGCAAAGCACCAGCGGAACGGTGGGCGGCACGGCCTCCTTCTCCGTTCAGGCGTCCGCCGTGCACACGAGCGAGCCGTTGACCTACCAATGGTATCGCAATGGCCGGAGCATTGCCGACGCGACCAATTCCACCTACACCACGCCGGTGCTGACCATCAACGACATCGGCACCAGCACCTACACGGTGCGCGTCACGGCGGGCCCCGCCAGCACCCAGAGCCAGCCCGCCCTGTTGACGGTGCCCACCTTGCCACCGGCTCCGCCCACCGCGTACGCCGCGCAAATTCTCCGTGACGATCCCCTGCTCTATTGGAGCTTCGACGAATGGACGGGCCCGGCGTTGCAGCAGGCGCCGCTGACCCGGATCCTGCCCACCATCCAAAACGATCTGGTGGCCTACGGCAACGCTTTCGATCGGTACCCCCACGATACTTACGGTTACAGCCGGCTGGGCAACTACGTTTATTTCGGGGGCGGCGGGCGCTTGGAGGCAACGGACCTGTTTCTGCCTCAGACCCGTTTGAGCGGGCCTTACATCATCGAGTTTTGGGCGCAATTGGCTTCTTATGGCATGGGCCAGTACTTGATGAACTTCGGAGGCAACGGAGGCAACTCCCCGGCGGTGATCTACGATTTCGATAACTCGGGCTACCTCGAATTATACGCCTTCGGAAACGGGCGGACCGGCGATCAGGGGCCGTTGGGCGCGACCGACGGTTTATGGCATCATTACGTGCTGGTCAACCATGCCAACGCTCCCGCGCATGCCGACAATCTGGTGGAGTGCTACCTGGACGGCGTGCTCGTCAGCAGCGGCCCCACGCCCTTCAGCCAAGTGTTGAGTCTGGATAAGTTGCTGATGGGAGTGGCGCTCACCGACGGCGCGGATCCGTATTACGGCAGCCTCGACGAAATGGCGGTCTATGATCTGGCGGGGTTGGCGCCGGCGGCGGTGGCCGACCGGGGACGTTACATTGCCACGAACCATTTCGCCGCCGCCACCGCGTCGTCCGGCACCTATTCGGCGACGGTGCTGGCCGACAATCCGTACCTGTATTACGACTTTAACGAGGCGGAGGGCAATGCCCTCCAGAAATCCACGGTGGCGTTCGGTCCGGTCAACAACGACGCCAACCGCCTGGAGCCGATCGGCGAGGCGGGCCGGGTCCGGCACAGCGAAATCGGGAGCGGATTGCCGCTGGGCAACGCGGCTGACTTCAACGGCTTTGCCTTCTTCCACGCGGCCGCGCTGGACGCCGGCCGACCAGCGTTGTCCGCACCGTGGGCGGTCGAATTTTGGGTGCAGGTAACGGGCGACAAACCGGCGTACTTGCTGAACTTCGACGCGAATCAACCGGCGTTCATCTACGGATTTGCGCCCGCCGAACTGGCCCTGTACGCCGCCCCGCCCTCCCAACCCGGACAAAGCACGACCGGAGGCCCGGTGGTGACCGATGCGCAGTGGCATCATGTCCTGTGGGTTTACTACGGCGACGGCGTCACCGGGATTGCCGACGGCGCCGACATTTACTTTGACGGCGTAAAGCTGGCCAATGTGCGGAACACCTTTAGCAGCCCGCTGGACCTCCTCGGCAGCCTCACCGTGGGCGGATCCTCGCCCGGTTACGACGGCTTCAAAGGGCGGTTGGACGAGGTGGCGGTGTATGATCTGGGGCATCTGCCCGACGTGGCGGCGATCACCGCGAAAGTGGAACAGTTGGTCGCCAGCCATTACACCGGCCTCGAAGTGCGCCCTATCCTCCAGTGGAGTTTCGCCGCGGGTAAACTCACCCTGTCTTGGGACGGCGCGGGCTTTGTCCTGCAAGCGAACTCCACCCTGGACAATCCTGCGGCATGGACCGACGTGCCGGATGGCGGCACCAGCCCGGTGACGATCACGCCGCTCTCCAGCGACAACAAGTTCTACCGGCTGCGGCGGCAATAGTCCCTTTCGGACCGTCCCAGAATTCACGCGCCGCGTGATGCCGGCTGGCATCCGTCCGCCTCCGCCCCGGCCCGCCTGGCTGGGGCGGAAGGTCAAAAACGGGAGGCTGTTACGGCAATTCGAGGAGGGGAAAACCCGCCCCGCGCAACGCGTTGGCCAGCGACGCCAGCGCGCCCCCGGGCGCGGTGTGGATAAAGCAGACCCGGTCGGCGACGGCGGCCACAAACTGGTTCCGCGCCTGGGCCCGCCCGGCTGTGGCGCGTTTCTGCGACCCGGCGAACGGCGACAACAGCAGCAAACGACCTAGTTCGACGGCCCGCCGCCACTCGCGAGGGACGCGCAGGTTTGCCAGGCTGCGGGCCGGACAGATGATGAGCGGTTGCTTGCCCCGCAGCAGGATGCGCAGGCACTCTTTTTCGACTGGCGAGTGGAAGCCGCTGATCACGGTGACTCCGTCGTCGCGCAGCTTCCGGGCGTAATCGTAAGCGCGAAGGATCAAATCACCGGGGCAGCGGATGGAGCAAAATAACCCGAGTTTGTCGCCGCGGAGCAGCGCCGGGTCGCCCCGCACCGCCAAGCGCGGCGGGATGGGGAAGGCCCCCGGCGCGCCCGCCTGGGTCAACCCGATTTCCGCCGCAAGGACAATGCTCGCTCCGCAGTTCATGACAATTCACCGGAGGGTTGGGACATCGTTCCAGTCCGCTGGCCGGTAGGGGAGCTGTGGTGGAACCTGCGGGGGAGCATCGGGCCGCCACGCTGCCAGTCGCCGGTGATGGGCAGGTCGCGCCGATCCCAGATCAATGATCCCCAGCCGAGAATGGCGATGCTCATTCTGCGTCGTCGCTGAAGTCGGTTTTGACAACTTGGACGTAATAGAGTTCCACGTCATCCCACGCGTCGGCAATACCCAACGCATTGGCAATGAGAGTGTCAGTCTTGTCAGTGACATGGCGACACTTAGCGAGATTGTAGTTCCCTACACGGCGACCAGCATTTAGCTTGAACTGCGTTGCGTCAGCCATCGCCTGTTCCAAATCCTCCACATGCTCCAGTAGCGCAGTCCGGTGCTCGACGCTGAGTTTCGACAGATCAGCAGGGAAGTCGGCGAAGTTCCAGCGGGTTACATGAAAATCGTCCGCGATGGCGCACCAATAGGCGAACATCCATTTGCCGTTTGCAAGGAGCATTGCGAGGTCGAGGCTTGGCCTGTCGGGGAAATGAATATCGCCGAACATCGTGTGCTCTACTCTCCGTTCTCCTTCAAAGCACGGCGGAAGATCGCGACAATAATTCAGCCAGTTGTAAGCGGTCTTCTTGAAGTGCAGCACATGCCTCGTGGCGCGTGGAGATGTCGACGCATCCAGCGTTGCCTTGCTCGATTCACATAGCCGCTCGAACGCATTGACTAGTCTCTGCGTGTTTAGTTTTGGAATGCGCCCCTTCCAAAGGTTAGGTCGGAAGCGAGCGTACTCCAGCGTGGTAAACAAAACTGGCCGCGCAGCATCGAACCAGCGATGCAACCGTGTTGTGTAATTGACTTTTTCGCCTCGCGATTTCTTTCCCAAATGGATCGTGTTGCGAACCCGGACATCAAAGTTGAACAGAGCAGAGGGAATGCGGCCATACGATGAGAACCAGTTCAGGCTGTTCTCCGAGTAGAGCACGTTGCGGATGTCATCGAAGTCACCGCTGAAACCAAGGCTCAATGGGACAATCATCCCGCTGCGCCCTTCGCTGCGGAGCAGTGCATTCACCCTTTCGAGCACCCATGCGTAAATGTCGGGACACGCCAACGTCTTCAGGTTCTTGACCGTGTAGGTTCTTCGCACCTTGGCGGCGCTGACGTACGGTGGATTTCCTACGATGACATCGAACCCTCCAGATGTGACGATGCCGTAGAACTCGACCAGCCAATGGAATGGGATATGAGTGCTCAGCCAGTTCGTGTAAGCTGGTCTATCGCTGGTCTTGATGCCGTAATCAGCGGCAAGGCACTTGTTCAGTTCGACCTCCAAAACCTTGAGTTTCTGTCGAAGATTCTTCTTTGCATCGGCGAACTCACGTGTATCCATGCCGTGATCAGTCTGCATCGTTCGGAAAAGTCCGAATGCCCTGTCGGCCAGTTCAACATTTTCCTCGAACCGCTTGTACGCGCTGGAGCTTTCGCCCAGCAGGAGCTTGCCCTGTCCGCCGGTTTCCTCTTTGAAAGCCCGGCGCACTTCATCTGCCGTGGCATAACCGACCAGCGTGTTCCCGGCGCGGATGTTGAAATCAATGTCCGGCAACGGTTCGATACCGAAGTTGTCCTTGGCGGGGTCGGGATCAACCTGCGCGGCCAGCTTGAGGAACAGCCGAAGCTTACAGATTTCCGTGGCTTCCTCCATGATATCCACCCCGTAGAGGTTGTTCAGGATGATGGCTTTCAGGATGAAGTAATCGGCGTTGGGGTGCGCGCCCACGCGCGCCAGCACGGCGCGAAAATCAGAGAATTTTTCCGGACGATGCTTTTCTCCGGAACGATCCAAATCGCCCACGAACGCTTCCATGCGCTCCAGACAGGCTTCGTACAGCGGCTTGAGGATGTTTAGCGCCGCAAACAGGAACGCGCCCGACCCCACCGTGGGATCGAGCACCGAGATTTTCTCCAACGCGCGCCAGAAGGCCCGGAGCAATTCGGGACGATCGCAGTTGCGCAGAACATCCTGCGCGAATTGCACGATGTCCAAATTCAGGGTGATGAGGTCGTTGATGTCGCGCACTTCACCGTTGGCCAGCTTGGTGTGCAATTCTGCGTAGCGTTGCCGTCGCGCCACGACTTCGCGCCAGATTTCGGTGGGCAGCGCGTACTCGGGCGGCGCGGGCTTGTTCCACGCCTTGCGGCGTTCGATCAGGTTTGGCTTGGTGGTGTCCACGCCCCGTTCGATTTCCGGGGGCAGCGGCAACGGCGCTTTCAGCGGCGTGGGTGGCTGGCTGTGGATGTCCAGTTTGATGCCGTGCTTGATGGCCGGGTAGATGTAGCGGTCGGGATCGGCTTGCAGGAGTTGCCACACCGCGTTGTCGCCCGCGAACGCGGGTTTGCACGCCTTGCGGGCGGCGTCGAACAGGAAGGGGATGATCGTGTTGCGGCTCATGTAGCCGGTGATGTCCTCCTGCGTATAGTACGCGCCCATTTGTTTCTGGTTGATGTACTTCTCGAAGATGAAGCCGAGCACGTCCGGGTTGATCTCGTTATCGTCGCGCAGCGGGCGTTCGTCCAGATGCCATTGATATTGATCGAAATAATCGAAGATGCGCTCGAACGCGCGATCGGGAATTTGGATTCGACCGTAGGTTTGCTCGATGATGTGCGGCTCAAAAAAACCGCCATTCAAGTAGGGGATGCGGCCGAGCAGGTCCTGGAGTTCCGGAGAGCGGGCCTTGCCGCCCAGCCCTTCATGGAACAATCGCAACAGGAAGTAGCGGTAGAAAGAGTAAAATTTATCCCGCCCCTTTTCCTCCTGACAGCGCTGGAGCCGGTGGCGCAGGTAATGCAGGTCCCCATCCAGAAAGCCTTTGCGCTGGATGAAATAGACGAACATGAGGCGGTTGAGCATGACCGAACCGTACCAGGCGCGATCCGCCGCCACGTCAATGCCTTCCACGAACGTGAGGAAACGGGCATGTTCCTTTTTGAACTGGTCGTAGAAGCGTTTGGTGACGCGCTGCACATCGAAACCTTTGCCCGCGCCGGCGATCACGTCCACCAGTGTCAGCGTTTCTTCTTCCGCCAAGGTAAAGGCGATATTTTCCAGCTTTTGAATGAGCGCTTCGCCGGATTGGTTGCGGTACAGGGTATGTTCGCGGCAGGCCGTGGGTTTGCCGGGTTCACGTTTGACCCACTGCCAAATCTGGGTGGTCCGCGCCGCGTCGGTGAAAATGATCAGATGTTCATGCGCCGTCCGGGTGATTTGTTGCTCAATTTTTCGCCGCAACGCGTAATCGGGGAGGCGTTCGCCATCCGGCGCGGAGAATTGGAAGGCCACCATGCCGCGTTTGTGGGCGATGGCCGGGAGCGTGTATGGCTGGCCATCCACGATGATCTCTGCCGATGCGGGCGGGTGGTCCCAGCCCAGCCCTTCAATGAACAATTGCCGGAAATTGAAGTCGCGGAGGTGTTGCTGGATGCGGGGTTTGTTCATAGGTCGTCATCGGGAACGGCTTTGCCCCCCGCCCGATAGGTTTGATTCACAAAGTCCCATGGAGCAGATGATTTGCGGTTCCCGGGTTTGATCCTCCTCGTGGATGAGGCAAAGCCGGTCATCATCACGAAGCGCCAGCACCAGATCGGCCAGCTTGTCATCGGGGATGCCGGCGCGAAGTTGCCGGTTCAACGTATCCGTGGCGGACTGGCGCAGCGGAAAGCGATAGAGGTCTTCGAGGGCCCGGGCAAGTTGCGGGGTGTCGAACAGCGTGCCTTGGGCCGCGGCGGCGTACCGTTTCAGCCGTTCATAGGTACGGAAGCGGGCCCCGGAGGGTCGTCCCAACTGACCGCCCACCGTCTTTTCCTCCGCGACGATTTTCTCGACGCCTTTCCGGACCAGGCGATGGTGTTGTTCCATGCGCGGCAGCGCCGGAGTTTCGGGCGCGCACTCGGCGGCCCGGAGAATTTCAAACTGGGATTCGGTGACACTCTTGCCGTCGTTATCCACCCACGCCAGCGCATCGTTGCCCTCGGCGGTGCGCACATAGGCCAAGACCCCCGGCGGTTTCCCCGCCCGGGGTTGGTAAGGCCGCGTGGCGAACACCAGCGCGGGCAGTTCGGGGATGGTGTTTTTCAGATCTGGATCACGATTAATGGCGTTCTGCCAGATCTGATACGCGTAAGAGGCGAGGTCCACTTCGCGATCGTCATCGTCATCATCCAGGATTCCGGCTTTTTCGTGGTAAAGATCGAGCAACTTCTTTTTTTCTTTTTCATCCTCGAAGAATGCCTCGTCCGTACCAACAACCTCGGCGTTTTCGCGCAGGCGCTGGCGCACCCGCGAGCGCAACCGGATGAGGTTTTCGACGCCATCCGCCGGCAGAAACGAATAACAAAGGATTGCGGCCGCCTGCTGTCCGATACGATCCACGCGTCCCGCCCGTTGGACCAAACGGATGATGGCCCAGGGCAGGTCAAAATTCACGATGATGGCGGCATCCTGCAGATTTTGGCCTTCGCTCAAAACATCCGTGGCCACCAGCACGCGCAGTTCATCGCCCGGGGCGATCGTATCGCGTTTGTGGTTGCTGACGGGACTGAAGCGCCACGCGCAGGCGGTGGGGTCTTCGGATTCACCCGTGACCCCGGCGAGGGACCGCACCCCAAGCCGGGCCAATTCACGGGTCAGGTAACGGGCTGTATCGGCGAACTGGGTGAAGATAATGACCTTTTCGGTTGGGTGGGTCCGGGTGAGCAGCGTGTGGAGGGCGCGGAGTTTGGCGTCCTGACCGGGATGCCAATCCCCGGCGTGTTTCAAGACCCGCAACAGCCGGTCTGCATCCTTCTGCAAAGCGGCGCTCAAAGACGCCTCGAACAGGCCGGGGCGCAACCATTTGAACCGCGTTTTGAACTGGTGGGCGTATTGCGCGTAGATCTCCGCCGCCCGCGCCTGGTAATCTGCCGCGTGGCGCAGCTTCAGTTTGACGGCGGGCTGGAAATCCCCGTCTTCCGCCTCAAGCAACTCGGCGTCGGCACTGGGATCATCCACGTCTTCATCGTAGTTCCCGGCATCCAACAAGCCCGCGTCCTGGGTGCCAATGGGCAACGGCAAGTCCTGCGCCAAGGCATGCAGGAAGATGTAATTGCGCAGGATATGGCGCTCGATGGATTGCTGGAATGCCTCGCCACAACTTTCCAGCCGCTTGAACAGGTTCGTGCGGCAAAAACCTTTCAACCGTTGCCCCGCGCGGTTCAAGTCCTGAATCTGCTCCGTTTCGGCCTTCGTCGGCGGTGGGTGCGGGCGGGCGGCAATGTAGTTTCCCAACCCGTAGCGCGGCAGGACGAGCGCGTTGATCGCGGTAACCACCTTGGGCGCGTAGAGGCGGGCGTACTGATCGTTGGCGTCCTTGTCGTTGACTTCAAACTTGACCGTCTTCGGCTTGCGCTCGGGGAAATAGGAGCGCGTCCCATCGGGGAAAGTCAGGAATTTCCGGCCGTTGACCGGATCGCGCGTGGCGTAGTTCTCCTGAATGAAGCTGCGGGTGCGCCGCACCATGAACAGGCGCATCAATTCGCGCCAGTCATCGGTGTGCGGGCTTTTTTCAAATGCGGCCAGCGAACGGACCGGGCATTGGTGCTGGCGCAGAAAGTCCGTTTCGCCCAGCTCCTTGAGCAGCCGCTCCGGCCGAATGCCCAGGTCCCGGTCTTCGGCAATGAACAAGCGAAGCTGGTTGGATAGGTCGAGGTACGTTTTGTTGTACGGCGTCGCCGACAGCATGATGCAGCGGCTTTCGTTTTCTTGGATGTACTCCTGAATGGCCCGGTAGCGCTTGCCCGCCCGGTTGCGCAGGTTGTGGCTTTCATCCAACAGCACCACGCGGTAGCGCCTCAAGTTGGGCAATTCGTGGATGACCCGTGTAATCGGAAGCACCTTGGCCAGCAGCCGGTACTCATCAACGTAATCCTGCCACATCTTGGTCAGGTTCTTCGGGCAGATGATGAGCGTCTCCGTCAGGTGATCCTCTTGGAAAATCTTGGCGACGGCGCTCGCCATGAGCGTTTTGCCAAGCCCAACCACATCGCCGATCAGCACACCGCCGCGTTTGTTCAAGTGATGCGCCGCGATCTTCACCGCCGCGATCTGGTAGTCGAACAGGCGATGACCAAATTCCGGCGGGATGCGGAATTCCGCCAACCCGGCGCGGGCCTCCTGCGCCAGATGGTAGGCGATTTTGATGTAAATGTGATAGGGTGGAATGAGCGTTTCCCGCGCCCAACTGTGCTCAAGGATCTGAACCAGTTCGGCGGAGATGTCCACGCACCACTGGTCGTTCCAGCGATCCTCAAACCACTGGGACAGCTTCACGCCCGCGTCGTGATCCATCACATCCACGTTCAGTTCCCCCTGATGGGCCAGACCGGAGAGCGTGAGGTTGCTGCTGCCAACGTAGCCAACAATGGGATTGACCGGGTCGGATCGAAAGCAGAGGTACAATTTGGCATGCAACGGGTGGCGGAGATAGAGTTTAACCACGACCTTCTTCGCTTTGAGTTGACGGGCCAACCGCCGCAACCCGACCTCGTCGGCGTTGGACGGAGCACCGCAGCAGAGTTGGGCGCGGAAATCCTCCGCCAGCCGTTTCTTGAGCCGGAGGGCGGTTTGGTTGTCGAGCCCCTTCGGCTGCTTGGCAAGGCCCACGAGGGCGCGCAGTTCGTCCTGGGGCAACTGCTGCATTCCAACCAGCAAGCGGCACTGACGGCCCGCCTCGCCGTCCCATCTCTCAATCAGGTCATCAATCGCTTTCCAGCCGCGCAAATTAAAATAGCCGACGCTAAAGTCTGCCCGATCGGATACCGCCAGCGTTTGTTGCAGTGCCGGAAGCAGTGAATCCTCGATGTTATCAAAAATGCGGGGCATTGGTGCGCTCCTTTTGGTTCAGGTTGCTTCGGCGAGACCGCTCGGGTTCAACGGGCCCGGAACATGCCCCCCGATTGCTCTTTTGATCTCGGTCTGAGAAAGGTTTGCTCATCGCCGTAAAAGCACTAGGCCTTGATCTTAGAAATTTTACTGACAATCGGCAAGAAAGGGTTGCCCGGCGCGGGCCGGGCGGATTGTTGCCTTGATGACGGCGCCGCCGCGCGCGGCGTTGGGTGGTCGCGACGGGCGACGGACGTACAACCGGCGGCGGGGGATTTCCCCCCGCCGCCGTTGTGTGATCCCGATCCGGCAATGCCGGCGATTTTCTTACAGTTTGATCCGGTAGAACTTCCGCACCGCGCCGGGCGTGACTTTGTAATATGGCGCGACAGCGCCGGGCACCGGCGTGTACTGGCCGTTGACCTCGTCCGCCTGTTCCAGCGTGCCGGCCTGCCAGATCAATTCGAGCTCGGGTCCGGTGGGGATGATTTGCAGAGTGGCCGGACCGTAGGTGTCAAAACTCTTGCCCGCAGTGGTGGCCACCGTGTAGATGGATTGAACTTCGTAGGCCGAGAGCGCCCGGCGCCAGCGACTACACCCGACAACGCTCCGTGGGTTCCGTACGCCGGATAATTGGTGATTTGCACGGAAGGAGTCGCATGGAGCAAAGCGGACCAGACCACTAAAATTGCGGTCATTCCAAGGCGACAACCGAAGAATTGCCAATCAGCATGCAGCAACAGCTTAGCCGGAACGATGCAGTTGATCCAAGTGGAACGGCCAACCTGGCCGTTCTGGGCGGCAACCTGCCGCCCAGCCGAGCGCACGGAGACCGCACACCATTTGGTTCGCACGCTTTGCGTTCAGCTGTCGGGCTGGCAGCCCGACAGAACGGGCCAGTGGCCCGTTCCACCCAAACTCCAATCGAATCGTTCCGGCTTAGGAAGGAACAGCCCACTCAAGCAACTGCATATGCTTGGCAGTTCGGTCGGACCTTGATTGCCCTTGGGTCCAGTGGCACGCTGGGCGCGTGATATTCAAGCAGCTCGCTTTTTACCGATTTCCTTCCGTACTTAACGCGCTTACAAGTTTGCACGGCGCATGAATGCTGAAGCTCAACGTCTCGCCGCGGCAAATGCCGGTAAAGCCAACTGGCGCGCCTGGGGACCTTACCTCGCCGACCGGCAATGGGGCACGGTGCGTGAAGATTATTCTCCGAACGGAACGGCGTGGGAATATTTTCCGCACGACCACGCCCGCAGTCGCGCGTATCGCTGGGGCGATGACGGCATCGCCGGCATCAGTGACGAACAATGCCGTCTCTGTCTGGCTCTCGCGCTGTGGAATGGAAAGGATCCGATCATCAAGGAGCGGTTCTTCGGACTGACCAATCACGAGGGCAACCACGGCGAGGACGTCAAGGAACTGTATTACCACCTCGACGCGACGCCCACGCATTCCTACTTGAAGCTGCTCTACAAATATCCGCAACGCGCCTTTCCCTACGACGAGTTGGTGCAGGAAAATGCGCGCCGCAAAGCGGATCCGCAAGCGTCCGAGTATGAGTTATTGGATACGGGTATCTTTGACGATGACCGCTATTGGGATGTCTTCGTCGAATACGCCAAGGCGGCGCCCGACGACTTGCTCATGCGCGTCACGGCTTGCAACCGCGGTCCGGACGTCGTGCGCCTTTATTTGCTGCCCCAACTCTGGTTTCGCAACACCTGGAGTTGGAACCAGCAAACCGCCAAACCGACTTTGTTGCTGACCAACCGCGGCGCGCTCACGGCGCGTCACGCTGAGCTGGGAGAATTCCGACTGTTCATGGAAGGTCAGCCCGAAGTGTTGTTTTGCGAAAATGAAACCAACCTGCGCCGACATCACGATCAGCCGAACGCCAAAGGTGCGTTCAAAGACGCCTTCAACGAATATCTGATCCACGGCGATAAAACCGCCGCCGATGCCTCGCAAACCGGCACGAAGGCCGGAGTTCTCTACCAACTCTCAGTTGCCCCCGGTCAATCGGCGGCAATCCGCCTGCGTCTTGTCGCCGCCAACGCGCAATCCGGTTCGGCGTCCAACCGCAATGCTTTTGCCGACTTCGACGAAATTTTAACGCAACGGCAATCGGAAGCGGATGATTTTTACGCGGAGCTGCAAAAAGAAATCACTGATGAAGATGAGCGGCGGATACAGCGACAGGCTTTTGCCGGACTGATCTGGTCGAAACAGTTTTACTATTACGACGTGCGCGACTGGCTGAACGGCGATCCCGGTCTTCCCCCACCGCCGCCAGCGCGCAAGCAGGGGCGCAACGCGGAATGGACGCATCTCAACAATTCCACCGTCATGTCCATGCCGGACAAATGGGAATACCCGTGGTACGCGACTTGGGATCTCGCTTTTCATTGCGTGCCGTTGGCTTTGGTGGACGCGGAATTTGCCAAGGAGCAACTGATCCTCATCACGCGCGAATGGTACATGCACCCCAACGGCCAGTTCCCCGCTTACGAGTGGGAATTTGGGAACGTCAACCCGCCGGTCCACGCCTGGGCGGCCTGGCGCGTTTTCCAGATGGATCGCAAACAGCGGCGCACCCGGCATCCGGACGATCCGGGCGACATTGCCTTCCTCGAGCGTGTTTATCACAAACTGCTGTTGAATTTCACCTGGTGGGTCAATCGCAAGGATGCGCAAGGGCGCAACATCTTCCACGGTGGCTTCCTCGGACTCGACAACATCAGCGTGTTTGATCGCAGCGCGCCCCTGCCCACCGGCGGCACGATCAGTCAAGCGGACGGCACGAGCTGGATGGCCATGTATTCGCTGAACCTGCTCCGGATCGCCCTCGAACTGGCGCAGCACAACCGCGTTTACGAAGACATTGCGACCAAGTTCTTCGAGCATTTTCTCGCCATTGCCGAAGCCATCAACGCCAGCGACACCGGCATCGGGTTGTGGGACGAAACCGACGCATTTTATTACGACGAACTGCGCACCCCCGAAGGGCGCGAAATTCCGCTCAAAGTGCGGTCCATCGTGGGATTGATCCCGCTGTTTGCCGTCGAAACCCTCGAGCCCGAATTGCTCGCCAAACTGCCGGACTTCACGGGACGCATGGAGTGGTATCTCAAGTATCGCCCGGACCTGGCGCGATTGGTTTCACGATGGCAGGAGCACGGATTGGGCGAGCGCAATTTGTTGTCGCTCCTGCGCGGTCATCGCATGAAGTGTTTGTTGCGGCGCATGCTGGACGAAACGGAATTCCTCTCCGATTACGGGGTGCGGGCGCTCTCAAAAATTCACGCGCATCAACCATTCCGACTCGAATGCGGCGGAATGATGCACGAAGTCACCTATTGGCCCGGTGAGTCCCGCGGCAATCTCTTCGGCGGCAATTCAAACTGGCGCGGACCGGTGTGGATGCCGATGAATTTTCTCATCATTGAGTCGTTGCAAAAATTCCATCATTACTACGGCGACGACTTCAAAATCGAGTGCCCGACCCACTCGGGAAATTTCACCACTCTGAAAGGAGTGGCGGAAGAGATCACGCACCGTCTCTGTCGCTTGTTACTGCGCGATGCCAACGGTCAACGTCCCGCCTTAAACAGCCATCCCAAACTGCAACACGATCCGCACTTCAAAGATTACCTGCTCTTTCACGAGTATTTCCACGGCGATACGGGACTCGGTTTGGGCGCGTCCCACCAAACCGGCTGGACCGGGCTGGTGGCCAAGTTGTTGCAGCCGCGGCGGCACGATCCGCCCGTCGAACCGCGCTCCGCTCGGCCGCAGAAACAGAAAACCCGACGGAGCAAAAGCAAAGCTTGAAGTGGTTGCCGGCTATTTCTCGAAGTAAAACGTGGCCACTTTCCGCGCCAACGTGGTCGCGATTTGTTCGTCCGTGTTCGTCAGCACGATGACGACCAGGTCGTCATCCGGAAAGCGTTGATGGGCAGATTAAAAGTTCGAGGAACTATCGGCAAGAAAGGGTTGTCCGGCGCGGGCCGGGCGGATTGTTGCCTTGATGACGCGCCGCCGCGTGCAGCGTTGGGTGGGCGTGGCGGGCCACGGATGTACAACCGGCGGCGGAGGATTTTCCCCCGCCGCCGTTGCACGATCCCGATCCGGCAATGCCGGCGATCTGATTACAGTTTGATCCGGTAGAACTTCCGCACCGCGCCGGGCGTGACTTTGTAATACGGCGCGACGGCGCCGGGCACCGGCGTGTACTGGCCGTTGACCTCGTCCGCTTGTTCCAGCGTGCCGGCCTGCCAGATCAATTCAAGCTCGGGCCCGGTGGGGATGATTTGCAGGGTCACCGGGCCGTAGGTGTCAAAGCTCTTGCCCGCAGTGGTGGCCACCGTGTAGATGGATTGAGCTTCGTAGGCCGAGAGCGCCCGGCGCCAGATGCCCACATCATCCATCTCCAGGACCGCCGCTTCGGCATAAGCCGTTGAGGGATCCTGCCCGATCGTCAGGTAGTAGTAGGAATCCAAGTCCCCCACGCCGACCATGGACCGCACATCCACTTCCACGCCGTCCAGATAGGTGACCGCATTGCCGGAGCGATCAAACGAATGCACCAGGAGATGCCACTGGCCGTCGTTGATTTGATCGGTGTTGTAACCGGTGCCCAAATCATCGCCCGTGTCCGGAATGGCCCCGAGATAATACGACCAGGTGCCGGTTTCCCAACCGGGGGCGAAGGTCAAGCCTTGTTGTCCATACGAATTCCAAGCCGTGGCCAGGAACGGCAGATCCCCCGGCGTGCCCGTGAACCGCACCCAGTACGACACGGAGAAGTCCACGTCGGTGCTGAATTGGAAGTCCGGATGCGCCGCATAGGTCGCCGTATCGTAAACCTGGAGGTGGTTGAAGGTGGAGCTGCCGGGATCCGTCACCAACCGGACGGCTTTGCCCAACGGTCCGGGCACGAACGTCGGCGGGCTGCTGCTCACCGCATCGTGGCCGCGTCCGGAGGAATCGTTGAAGTTGTCTTCGAACGCCAGGTGCAACACGAGGTCGTTGGTCAGATTGCAGAATTGCGCCGGGGGCATCACGGCGAGCCGCACCGCCGCGCTCCGAATACCGCCGATGCTGTTGGTGACGGCCAATTCATAATTGCCGTTGGCGGCATAGGGCGCATCCGGAATAACCAGCGCCGCGCTCGTCGCGCCGTCCAGCAGCGCGCCATCCTGGTACCATTGATACTGCAACAGCGGGCTGCCGCCAACCTCGGCGCTGAGCACCACGGGTGTGCCCACGGCCACCGATTGGGGCGCCGGTTCGCGCCGGAAGAAGGGCTTGGTGTCGCTGCCGTACAAGCCCAAGCCATAATGCGAGGCGATCTGTTCGGGCGTCAGCACTTTGTCATAGACCGCCACTTCGTCAATGGCGCCGTCGAACCAGTAGAGCGTGGGATCGCCGGGGGGCGGCGTATCAAACTCGTTGCGGCCCGCGCCGATGCGGAGCGGGCGCAAGGTATTGGGCGCGTACCCGATCATTTGCGTCCCCACGAGCTCGCCGTTGACATAGAAGTACTTGGTCTCCCCGTCATAAGTCGCCACGAGATGAGTCCACTCATCCAACGCGACGGGCGGCCCGTCCAGAACCCGCCAACCGGCACCGTCACCGACCCAGAACGACCAGTTATTCCCCGCGGTGGCGTAGATGATAAAGCCGTTCGAAAATCCGCTGCCCTCGTCCCGGGCGGAAATCAGCGCCCGATAATTCCCCTGCCGGCCCATGACCTTCGCCCAGGCTTCCACCGAGAAGATGGCCGGGTTGAGGTTGGGATGATACGGCACGTCAATCCGGCTGGTGAAGCCGTCGCAGACTATCGCCGTATTCGGATCCCCGGCCAAGGCGCCCTCCTCGCCAAAACTGACGGAGTCGTTGGCCTGGCCCGCGTGCCCTCCCCACACATCGTAAACCACCGGGCCCGCCGATTCTCCCAGTCGGTAGAAGGCAACCGGATCATCCGCGACCACGGCGGCCGGATACCCTGAGGGGGTGGAAACCGTGAGCAGTGCCGAATGGCTTTGGACGCTGCCCGCGGCGTTGGCGACGGTGACCGAGTAGGCGACTCCATTTTGGGCCAGGGTCACGCCGGGTATCTCCAGCCACGCATTGGTGGCACCGGGAATGGCCACGTTATTGGCCTTCCAAGCGTATCCCAGCGGCAGACTGCCGACCGCCTGCACTTCAAACCGGGCGGTCCCGCCCACGAACACCTGGCTCGGCGCGGGATGCTTCACAATTTCCGGCGGCATTAATCCAAACCGGGCCGAGTAGAGCGAGGCGATTTCATCCGGTGCCAGCGCCCGGTCAAACACCGCCGCTTCGTCCAGCATGGCGCTGATGGATTCCGGATTGCCAGGATTGGGGTTGCTCCCCAATTGCAGCGGCATGACGGAGGGCCGGATGGCGCCCACCGTGCCGCTGTTGGCCAGCGTTCCGTTGATGTACAGGTAAACCAGGTGATTGCTGCGGACCGCAGCCAGATGATACCACTTATCACTTTCCAGACTGGCCACGTTGGCGTCCAAGTCCACAACACCAAAGGCCGTGAACCGCAATTTGGTCATGCCATACAGCCCGAAACCAAAGCCACTGCTCGCGTTGGTCGGCGTCGCGGCTTGCCAGTTCGAGAAGATGCGCGCCGCGGTATTGGCGGCGACCGGCGTCGTGACCTTGACAAAAGTGGTCAGCGTAAAATTCTGGAAACCGGAGAACCCGAACGGGGTCGTTTCCAAGGTCTGCACGCCAGCGCCACCGCCCCACAGGGAAACGGCGCCGTCGTCATCGGCCATAATTCCGCCCGGAGTCTGCCCTTGGACCGCGCCCACGTAGAGCGCCGGATGCCCGCCCCAATAATCGAACGCCAGGGGGCCGGATGCTTCGCCAAGCCGCCAGTAAGCCAGCGGATTCAACCGGATGACTTGGGCGGCATAGGTGAAGTTGGGCGGCGTGAGGACCTTCAATTGCGCCGGATCACTGAACACGGAGCTAACCGGGTTGGCGGCCATCGCCCGGAATTGGGCGCCCGCATACGACGGCTGCACGTTCGGCAGCGCCAAAACGGAGCGCGTGGCGCCGGCGATGTTCACCGTGTTGGATTGCCATTGGTAGGTGATGGGTGGCGTATTCGAGGCGATCACAGGAATGCCCGCGGTGCCGCCCGCATAAACCGTCACCTCGGCCGGCGCATTCAACGTGAACTCCGGCCCCATTGCCGAAAGAATATCCACGTTAACCCATTCGCTCTCGGCGCCCCCCGCGGCATTGGTGGCGGTCAGGTAGTAATATCCGGCCTCCGCCGCGCTGGGGGACGACAGATTCAAAATCAGGTTCGTCGCGTTGGGGACGGGCGTCATGGTGAGGTTATCCGACGACACCCGATACCACTGCAACTGCATCGGCAGACTGCCCGTGACCACACAACTGACCCGGATCGGTTGCCCGGCCCATCCCGCGATGTCTGCCGGGGGTTGCTGCTGAATTCCGGGAGCGGCGGTGACCGGCGGGGGGTTGCCCGTCGCCGCCCGATAATGCGCGATCACTTGCTCGGGCGATAAAACTCCTGGATACACGGCCACTTCATCCACGCCCCCCTGCCAGTGGTACTGGCCGAAATTCACTTCCGAACTGCCGGCCCCAATCCGCAGGGGATTCGCCTGGCTGGGCAAAGTCAGTCGGTCCGCCAGACCCCGCGCCAGGCGTCCATCAACGTACAAAGCCAGAATCCGATTCTCATCGTCATAGGTGGCCACCAAGTGCGTCCACTGGTTCATCACCACATCCGGACCGCCCGCATTGACGGTATTCCACACGGTGCCGCCGCCGGTCCAGAATTCCCAACGCGGCAAGTTGCCGGAGGGCGCCGCATAAAGGATGAATCCCTGATTGGTATAACCCGCGCTATAACGGCTGGTCACCGGCGATTGATGCACATTGGCCCAGGAATCCAGCCGCGCCCAACATTCCACGCTGAAGCTCGCCGTGTTCAGGTCCGCGTGATACGGCACGCTAATCATCCCGCCCATCGGCAAGGAATAAGCCGGCCCCACCTGGATAAATTCCATCGCCGTATCGGGATCGCCCGACAACGGGGAGGCCAGTCCGCCCCGGACACTACCTTCCGCGCCAAACACGGCCCCATCGGCCACCGCACCCAAAGACCCGCTGTTGGCGATGACGCTGGTGGACTGGACTTTTTTGGGCTCGTTAAGCCGCCAATAGCCAATGGGATCATCCGCCAAAATCACCGCGGGATAACCCGGGCCATTGGTCAGCGCGGCATAATAATGCGCGGCAATCCGTTCCGCTGAAAGCACGCTGGCGTACACCGCCGGTTCATCAAGCACCCCGGTAAACGCCTCCCCGCCCGTGGCGGTGCGCCCCAAGGTCAACGGGTTGGCCGTGGTGTTAATTGTGGCCAGGGGTTTCACCGCCCCCAGTTGCTTCCCGTTCAAGTAGAAGGTGACGTTTCCAACCCCGCGGGTCACGGCGACGTGATACCACTGGTTGCTGACAAACGCGGCGGGCGCGGCATCCGAGTTGACATCGGCGACGCCAAAAGCCGTAAACCGCAACTTGTCGTCGCCGAAGAAGGTCAACCCATAGCCCTGGCCGCCTTGAGCGTTGGACATGAGCCGCTGGCTGCCCGTGGGCACGGACATCGGCTTGGCCCAAATCTCCAAAGTGAAGGGCTGGTCTTTGCCATCGCCGGTGAAGTTGAACGCCGCCGGACTGCCAAAATAAATCCGGCTCACCTCGGGGCTATTCCAAAAGTGCATCGCCCAATCGTCGCTGCCCACCAGCGCGCCGGCTTCTTCCCGGCCCACATAGCCGATGAACTCACCGTTGGCGGCAGCTCCGAGGCTCCCGCGGTTGGTAACCTGAATGTCCGCCAGCGTCACCGGCTTCTCACTGAGTCGCCAATAACCCGAGGGATTGTCAGCAAGGATGGTGGATTGATAATCCGCCTTGACCCAGGCGGTGGATAACACCCCCACCAGAATGGCGCAAAGGGTGCAAACGGAACGAGCGCTTGATTTTTTCATGATACGGGACTGGTTGCTTGGTTTCTCAAAAAACGCGTTACGATGGCATTGTAAATACTTGTCTGATCCAGTCAAGGATTTTTAAGCTTTATAACCACCTAATTACCAGCATGTTATGAAAAGACTGGGGACACAGGGTGAAAACGGGCTTCGGGTCCGCCAGGGAACAACCGTTAGTCCTGATGAAGGGGCCGGTTAGCGCGTCAAGAAGGCGCGGCGTCCGGCGGGAACTTCCGGTGAGTGGGTTATGCCGGATCGGCTACGGGCGGTTTGATTAACGCGACCACCAACCGGTCCGGTCGCAAATACTTCGCCGCCGCCGCCTGGACCTCCGCTTGAGTGACCGCCTCGAGGCGCGCATCTTCCGCGTCGAAATTGGCGTAGCCCAAACCGTAGAGTTCATCGAGCGCGGTCTGCATGGCCAACCCGCCTAAATCCTGGCGGGCAATCTTTTTTTGTCCCAGGAGTTTGGCCTTGGCGCGCTGCAACTCGGCAGCGGTCACCCCCTCAGTGCGCAGTAATTCCGCCTCGGCCAGCAATTCCGCCTCCACCCGCGCGGCGTGACGGGGTTCCGTGCCCGCATAAAAATAGAAGCACCCGGGCGCCAACCCCATGAAGTTTTGCGCTCCGACGTAATAGGCCAGCCCCAGTTTTTCGCGAATGCGCAAAAACAGCCGGGACCCCAGATCGCTGCACGTCGCCTGCAGCAACTCGAGCGCATAACGATCCTCATGCCGCAACGTCACCCCCGGCCAGCCCATGACGAGCACGGCTTGTTTCTTATCCCGGGTTTCGGTCACGCGCCGCAGGGAGTCCGGAGGGGACCACAGGTTGTCCGGCAACGCGGGGAGCGTCGTCCCACGCCGCCAGTCCCCAAAGGCTTTCCTCACGGCGGTGCGCACTTGACGCGCCGATATGTCGCCGAAGATGGCGAGCACACAATTGTTGGGCACCGCCAGCCGGCGATGGAAATCCTGCAAATCCGCGCGCCGGATGGCCGCCAAGCTGGTCTCCGAGCCGAGCAAATCCAATCCGTAACCCGCGCGACCAAACAACGCGCGGCGCATGGCTTTGCTGGCGCTGCGCAGCAGCTCGTCCTTTTGCGCGCGAAGCTGGGCGACTTGCACTTCGCGTTCCCGGCGCAACTCCGCCACAGGAAAGGTTGGGTGCAACAACACGTCGCGGAGCAGATCCAGTCCCGTGGCAAAATCCTCGCGGAGAACCTCGGCGTTTACGCCAAAACTGTTGTGCCCGCCATACCCGTCCAAGCTGCCGCCGACGGATTCAATTTGGCGGGCAATCTGTTCCGCGGAACGACGGCGGGTGCCTTTGGGAAACAAACGGCCCAAGAGTTGCGTAATACCGTTGTTGGCTGCGGTTTCGGCCAGCACGCCGCCTTGGAATACCGCGCGCAGTTCGACGAAAGGTAACCGATGATCCTCCTTGATCAGCAGCCGCAATCCATTCGGCAGCTCCACCTTTTGGATCGGATGCTGGGTGGTGACTTCCGCGCGATGCGCGGTTTTCGGCGAACCGCCATTGGGCAGCAACGCATACAAGGTGCGGTTCTCCGCCGTCAGATACTCGCGGGCCACGCGCTGCAGATGGGCGGGCGTGACGTGTTTGACCGCCGCCAGGTAGCGCTCGGCGAAATTCAAATCATTCGCGGCCAGCCAGCTTCCGCCCAGGTTTTGCGCCTGGCCCGCCATGGTTTTGCGCGTGGCCAGGGTGGCGGCGACAAACTGTTTGACCGCCTTGGCCAGTTCGGCGGCGGGCACGGCGGTCCGTTTCATCCGCTCCACTTCCGCCAGCAACGCGCCGCAGGCCGGAGTGAATTTGTCCGCATCCACCACGGCGCTCAGCCCCAACAACCCGGGATTGCCGGGACTGTAAGTCCAGGCGTCCACGGAATGCACCAGTCCCCGGGTTTCGCGGACGCGTTGAAACAAACGCGAACTGCGCCCGCCGCCCAACACCACGGCCAGGACGTCCAAGGCCGGGACGTCGGGATGGCGCAACTCGGGAATGTGCCAGGCAAAATGCAGGTGCCCCAATTCCACCGGGGCTTCCTCCACGATTTCCCGGGCCGCCGTCTGCCGGGGTTCCGCCGGCAACACCACGGGCGGCAGCGCGCGGGCTTTGGTACGGGCGTAAGCCTCCCGGATCTGGGCAATCACCTCGCTCGCGCGCACGTCGCCGGCAACGACAAAGAACACATTGTTCGGCGCGTATTTTTCGTGATAGTAACTCACGATGTCGTCGCGCTTCAGTTCGTTGAAAATATCCGGATACCCGATGACCGTGTAACGATATGGGCTGCGGGTGTAGGCGGTTTCAAACAACCGGCGGCCGGCGCGCTGGTGCGGATCGTCCTGGCCCATGTCCATTTCCCGCCGGATGACCTCCTGTTCCTTGACCAGTTCATCCGCGGGAAGCGTGGCGTGTTGCATGATGTCGCAGAGGATGTCCACAGCCACCCGCGCGCCGGTGTTCGGCACGTCAATGTAATAGACGGTGCGGTCAAAGGAGGTGTAGGCGTTCATGTGCCCGCCAGCGGCCTGGACCTCCTCGTCAATCTGTTGTCCCGACCGCGTGGCAGTGCCTTTGAACAACATGTGCTCCAGCACATGCGATAAACCGGCCCCCAGCCAGCGGCCTTCATGGATGCTGCCCGCCATGCACCAGGCCTGGGCCGAAACCACCGGCGCGCTCGCGTCCTCGCGGACAATGATGGTCAGCCCGTTGTCGAGCGTCACCAGCGTGGTGCCGGCGGGAATGGCGACCAGCGGCGCGGAACGCGTCCGGCCGCCGTTACGGGACTTGCGAGGACGGGAAGGTTTGGCCACGGACGGAGGTGTCAGGAACGGGGCGTGCGCGATCCAGACGGCGAACCCGCCCGTCGGCTGGGCGGCAGAAAGGGCGACCGAAACGCCTCGTTGAAATCATAACCGCCCTCGAAATCGGCCCGGCTGTCTTGCTCGGTTTTCACCAACTGCCCGGCCTCCACCAGATTAAAGACAATTTCCCCGAAATCCCGGCAGGTCCGGATGTTCCATTCCTCAAACACCGCCAGGGTCATTGGTCCAAACTGCTTCATCGCGTAACCGCGAATGCCGTTGAGCAGTTCCTGGCCGGTGATGTGCCGCGCTTGATTGCGATTGGCCTTGGCCACACCCTTTTGCGTGTATTCCAAGGCCTCGCGCACAAAATCATACGCATCGTACGGATAGCGCGGGTCGCGCTCCAGGATGCCATTCAATGTCTCTTCAAACGATACTTCGTGCATTTCACTCTTCCACTTGTGCCCCCACCACCGGAGGCGACTGTGCCAGGCGCCAGGTTTTCACCGCCCAACCGACGAGCAGCAATCCAATGATCGCACACAGCACCAGTTGCTCCTGTTTGGTCAGGTGCCTCATGCGGGAGAATGTAATGGAACTAAGTGGCCACCGCAACGCCGTGAAATCAGGGAAAATCCACGCAACACCTGTCCCGGTCCCCGCCAGAAAAGCCGCCGGGAAACCAAATCCTTGACAGGCGCACCTCCGCCTCGTTCCCTCCTCTCTGACATGGCAAGTCTGCAAACCCAGACGCCCGCGGCACAACCATCTGCACGGCGACGATCGAAATTCAAGCATCCATGAAACGATTCATTCCCAAGTTCATCTTCGGCGGGATTGTTGGCGTAATACTGGCCACCGCCACCCATGCGGATCCGTCTTCGGCCACTGCGGTTACGTTTGACCTCGGCACGGCCAGGCTGGAAATCTCCGCCACGAGCCCAACCGCCACCTTGCAATTCGCCGATGGCTCGCGCTGGTCGGGGGCCGGGCAATCGGCGTTTGAGCTGGAAATGAGCGGCGCGTTGCATCGGGCGGAATCCGTCTCGCGGTCCGGTGACCGCTTGTCCGTGCAGTTTGGTGCGGTGGGTAGCGCAGAATTTCAAGTCACCCCGAACACTGGGTTCGCTGTGATTCGTTTGACGCGATTGACCACCACGCAGCCGGTCACCCGATTCGGTTTGTTCGAGTTGGGCGCACCCCGCGCCGGACGATTGTTCGGCACCCTCAATGGGGTGGCGCAGGACGGGAACTTTGCGGCGTTGATGGCCGCCAAACCAAACGTCCACGCGTTCAACCGGCAGGCGGGCGGCACGCGCGTGGATCGCGCGGGTTGCCATCACGATTTTGTGCCCGTGACGGAAGCGCGGGTGGGCCGTTTCGCGGCGCAATTCATCGCCACCTGCAACGAACAAGCCAACGGTTGGAGCATGCGCGGACGCCAGCTCGCCGCGCCGTTGGATCTCACGGGCTGTCGCGCCTTGCGCGCCTGGGTGCATGGAGATGGTCGCGGTGAAGCGCTGAAGATTCAGCTCTACGATGGCGCCGGCGGTTACCGGGATAACTACGTGCCCATTGATTTCCACGGTTGGCGGCAAGTCACGCTCACCAACTGCCCGATCAATTCCCTGCGTTACGATCACGTCACCACGCTAAACTTTTACTACAATGGCCTGCCCGCCAGCACGACGGTCACCTGTCTCGTGGATCACGTCGAAGCGGTGGTGGAACGCGACGGCGCGACGCGCACGGTTTTGTTGGAAGATTTCGAAGACTCCGCCTCGCCTTTGTGGTCTTCGGACACGGTCAATCTTTGCGTTCAAACCGAGCGCGCTCACGGCATCGAACCGGCGGCGTTTGGGGTGCTGGCCGGTCGCGAAACGGATTTTCTGGAAACCACCCGGCGATTTGAAGTGGCCGCCGGCTTGCCGAGTCCGCAATTGGGCGGCGTTTGGAACAAACAATCGTCCTGGACCAAACAGTCGTATCTTTTTCTCACCGACTTCCGGGAAACGCAATTTGACGAAGCGCTTGCCTTGGCGCGGCGCGGCGGGTTCAGCACGATTTTGTTCGGACAGGAATCCTGGAGTCACGGCACGGGACATTACGAAGTGAATCGCGACCGCTTTCCGGACGGCCTGGCCGGACTCCAGCGGACGTTGCAACGGTTCAAAGACGCGGGCTTTCGCGTGGGATTGCATTTCCTGGCCGCGTCCATTTATCCGCCGGATCCCTACCTCACGCCGGTGCCCGATCCGCGACTGGTGAAAGGCGCGAGCGCAACGCTGGCCGCCGACGTGGACGCCACCAGCAAATTCCTGCCGCTCACGACACCGCCGACGAATTTCCCCGCTGAGGACGGCGGTTACATGGGGCAAGGCACGGTGCTGCAGATCGGCGATGAATTGATCACTTACAAGCAGCGCGCCTTGGAATCGCCGTTTGGGTTCGACGACTGTCAACGCGGCCACTTGGGGACAAAAGCCGTCGCGCATCGGCAGGACGAACCAGTGCGGCATCTGGTGCGCGCCTACGGTTATCACATGTTCGACATGGACACGACATTGCTGGAAGAGGTGGCCAAAAACTTTGCCCACGTGGCGAACACCTGCGGCATTGACATGATTTACTTCGACGGTTCGGAGCAATTGCAGGGCGAACACTGGTATTACAATGCGCGCCTGCATCAGGCTTTTTACGACCAGCTCGCGAACAAGAACACGCTGCTGCAGGCCAGCAGCTTCAGCCATTACTCCTGGCACTTGCTGGCGCGCAGCGCTTCGGCCGACGGTCACGGCGACCTGAAAGGCTATCTGGATCAGCGCTCGGGTTGGTTCGATTCCCTGGCGCGCGACGGCATGCCGCTGGACATTGGCTGGTATTACGGTTACGACCCGACCTGCACGCCGGACATGTTTGAATACGTGCTGGCGGCGACGCTCGGTTATGATTCCTCCATGTCCTTTCAGGTGTCGTGCCGGGCGGCGGCGGCGCATCCGTTCACGGGTGAAATTTTAGACCTCATTGCGCGTTACGAAAACTTGCGCCGCTCGGGGCGCATGCCGGAAAAGATCAAGGCACAGTTGCGAATTGATCCGGCACTGACCGCCATCAAACCCGGCGACCCGGATTCGCCGCTGCTCGCGAAACGCCGCGAGTACCGGCTGCTCGAACAATCCGGACGCCAACACCTGCAACCGGTCGTTTACGGTGCATGGCAGGAAATTCCGGCGGGCGCAACCAATGCCGTCTGGCCGGTGCGCGTGCCGGACGGATTTACCCGGGTGGGAGTGCAACTGCACGCGCAGCAAGGCGCGGAAATCACGAACCCTGTCATCACGCTGGGGGAACAACGCTGGACTTGGTCCGGCACTTTGACCAACGGCCAGTTTCTGTTCTTCTGGCCGGGCGAACCAACGACGCGCCATCGCGCCGGACTGCAACCGCCCGAACGCGGTCCGCTCGCGCCGACCGTGACATTATCGCCCGGCGAGTACGAAGCCGCGTTCATGATCCGCAACCCGCGCGAAACTCCGTGCCGGGTGCGATTCACCTTCCAGGGCGGCGAGCGTGTGGAGCTGTGAGCAACTCCCCTTCCCCGCGCCGACGGCGGGTGAGAGTCGCTCCCGTTTGATCCGCGACACCCGATCAGGCTACGGCGAGATTCACCAGTTTCTTCGGGACGACGATGACTTTCTTGATCGTCTTGCCCGCGATGAAGGTCTGGACTTTTGCGGAAGCCTTGGCGGCGGCTTCCAGCGTCGCATTATCCGCGTCCGCCGGCACCTGAATGACATCGCGCAACTTGCCGTTCACCTGCACTGGAATCGTCAGCATGGCCTCGACCAACAATGCGGGATCGAATTCGGGCCAGGGCGCGTAAGCGAGCGAGGGCGCGTCCTGCTTGAACGCGGCATGGAGCCGCGCCCAGAGTTCCTCGGCCAGATGCGGGGCGAAGGGGGCGAGCAACTGCAGAAACGTCCGCATAACCGCCAACGGCTTTGCCGGCCAAGTGTTGGCTTCGTTGACCAAAACCATCATCGCCGAGATGGCGGTGTTGAAGCGCATGCCGTCCAGGTCTTCGGTGACTTTCTTGATGCAGGTGTGGAGCGCCTTGAGTTGTGCAGGGGTTGCGGCCATGTCGGTGATCGCGCCGTTGAGCCGAATCAAATCAAGCAGTGCCTGGCGTTGCGCCGCGTCCCCGGTCGCCGCAGCGTTGAGGGTCTCGGCTTGTTCAAACGCTGTTTCGGACTTTTCATCCACAAACAAGCGCCACACGCGGCCAAGAAAACGATACACGCCCTCGACGCCTTTGGTGCTCCACGGTTTGGCGTCTTGCAGCGGGCCCATGAACATTTCATAAAGCCGGAACGCATCCGCGCCAAACTCGCTCAAGATGTCGTCGGGATTCACCACGTTCCCGCGGGATTTGGACATTTTCTGGCCGTCCTCGCCGAGGATGAGTCCCTGATTGACGAGCTTGAAGAACGGCTCGGGCGTGGAGACGTGGCCGAGATCAAACAAAACCTTGTGCCAGAACCGGGCGTAGAGCAGGTGCAACACGGCGTGTTCCGTGCCGCCGACATATAAATCCACTCCGGGCGTTGCCGCGGATGTGAGTCCACTCTGACTTCCTTTTGAATCGAGCGAACTCCCGTGCGCTGTTACAGGATCAGAACCCATCCAATAGCGTTCGGCTTCTTTGCTGACGAACGAGGCCGCGTTTTTCGCGTCGAGATAGCGGAGATAATACCAGCACGAACCGGCCCATTGCGGCATGGTGTTCAACTCGCGCATTGCGCCGTCGGGCTGGTGCACCCAATCCTGGGCGCGGGCCAGCGGCGGCTGGCCGTCGGGCGTGGGTTTGTAATCGTCAAGCGGCGGCGGCAGCACGGGCAACGCACTTTCTGGTAACGCTTCATGATACAAATTTCCGGCCGCATCCTTCTTCCAAATGATCGGGAACGGTTCACCCCAGTAACGCTGGCGGCTGAACAACCAGTCGCGCAATTTGTAGTTGATGGTGCGCTTGCCGAGACCCTTGGCTTCGAGCCAGTCGGTGATTTTCTGCTTCGCCTCGGGCGTGGGCAGGCCGGTGATGGAAACCTCCGGCCCGGTTGAGTTCACCGATGTGCCGTCGTCCACGAAACCGCGCCAATCCGTTTGCGGATCGGGCGGTTGCACAACCTGCACGATCGGCAGATTGAACTTGGTCGCGAACTCAAAGTCGCGGGTGTCGTGCGCCGGCACCGCCATGATGGCGCCGGTGCCGTAACTGGCGAGCACGTAGTCGGCGATCCAGATGGGAATCTGCGCGCCGTTGACGGGATTCAGGGCGTAAGCGCCGGTGAACACGCCGGTTTTTTCTTTCGCCAGTTCCGTGCGTTCGAGGTCCGATTTTTTGGCGACTTCGGCTTGGTACGCTTGAATCGCCGCGCGTTGCGCCGGGGTGGTGATTTGATCCACCAGTTTGTGTTCCGGCGCCAGCACCATGTAGGTCGCGCCGAACAAGGTGTCGGGCCGCGTGGTGAACACGCGGATCATTGATTTCGCGTTCGGCCCGCCATGCCAGGCAATCGCAAAATCCACCTCCGCCCCTTCGCTGCGCCCAATCCAGTTCCGCTGCATTTCCTTGAGCGAATCGCTCCAGTCAATCGTATCGAGGTCCTGGAGCAGACGCCCCGCATAGGCGGTGATGCGCAGCATCCATTGCCGCATCGGCTTGCGGACGACGGGATGGCCGCCAACTTCGCTCTTGCCATCCACGACTTCTTCATTCGCCAGCACCGTGCCGAGCGCTTCGCACCACCAAACGGGCTGCTCGCTGACGTAGGCGAGGCGATGATCATCCACCAATTTGCGGCGAGCCTGCGCTTTGATTTCCGGGGTTTTCTGGCCCGCCGCGTTGTGAAAGTTGAGGCTCAGGCGTTGCAGAAAAGTTCGCCCCTGCCAATCCGCCCGCTCTTTGGCGTCCTCGGAAAGCGCCTCCATCAATTCAGAAATGGGGCGGGCTTGGTTCAAATCTGTGTCGAAAAAACTGTTGTAAAGCTGCAAGAAAATCCACTGCGTCCACTTAAAATAATCGGGGTCGGTGGTGTTCACCTCGCGCGACCAATCGTAGCTGAAGCCAAGGCTCTTAATCTGGCGCGTGAACGTGGCGATGTTTTGCTCCGTGGTGACGCGCGGATGCTGGCCGGTCTTGACCGCGTATTGTTCGGCGGGCAGACCAAAGGCGTCCCAGCCCATCGGATGCAAGACGTGCCGACCGCGGGCGCGCTGGTAACGGGCGAGGATATCCGTGGCGGTGTAACCCTCCGGATGCCCGACGTGCAACCCGGCCCCGGAGGGATAAGGAAACATGTCGAGGATGTAAAACTTGGACGGCAGGGAATGCGCCTCGGTCCGGCGGCCCGCCAAGCCATGGCGGAGGCCAAACGGATGATCCGCCGGCACGACTTCGCCGGGATTGAACGCGCGAAAAGTCTGACGCTCCTCCCAAACACGTTGCCATTTGGGTTCGATCAGGTGAAACGGATATTGCCTGCGGCTGCTTGCCATAGAGCCGCTGATATTGGGGAAAGCCCGGCGCGGGGGCAATGGCGGAATTCAACGCGTGGCCTGGCGAACGGAGTGCGCGACTTTCCTTCCTCGACCCGTTAATGCGCCGGGGAAAGCCGCCCTTCCTCCGCGGCCTGCTGAAGTGGCGGAATCATTCGGGAAGCAAAGCGGCGTGCCTTCGCCAAAAAATTGTCCTGACAGCACGGGGCTTTTGATCTAGGATACGATGCGGCGGAGCTTTCCCGTCAGATTGTGATGTTACGTTGTTTTCGTTTGTTGTGCGTTGGTTGGCTGGTCGCGGGACACGGGGCGCTCTTGGCCCAAACCATTCCCGCACAAATTGACACCATCCTGGCCCGCCCGGCGGTGGCCGAAAATGCCTGGACAATCCTGATCGAGAACGCCGACGGCACCGTCATCCACTACCAACGCAATCCCATCACTGGTTTGGCCCCGGCGTCGAACACTAAAATGTTCACCACGGCGGCCGCGTTTGGATTGCTCGGGCCGAATTACGTGTTTCAAACCCGCCTCTACGCGGAAGGCGCCTTCAGCGGCGGCGTCCTGACCGGCAACCTCAATCTCGTGTCCGAACACGATCCGACTTGGAACACGTCGGTTTTTCCCGGCAACGCCCGTAAACCGCTGGACACCATCGCGGCGGCATTGAAGGCACGGGGTTTGACCACCGTGACCGGCAATGTTCAGTGTTACGGATTATGTGCCTACGGACTGGGCTCGACCGCCAGTCTCGCGGCCGTCAACACGCAGGGCCGCAACGCCACCGCCGCCACCAACTTTGTCGCCGCCTTGCGCGCGCAGGGCATTACGGTTGTCGGGGCGCCCGCCGGGAAGACCGGTTTTTCGCCGCCCGGCACGTTGCTGCACACTTATTACTCGACCGACAACACCTACGGCGGCAAACCGTTGCGGCTCGAAGTCGCCTGTATTCCGCTCATGAAGGTCAGCCACAACGTCATGGCCGACGCGTTGTTGCGGCATATTGGCTGGAAACGGACGGGGACGGACACCTACGCCGCGGGGCGCAATCAGGTGCTTCCCTGGCTACGGCACAGCGCCGGGCTGACCACCAACGGCATTGTGATGAATGACGGGTCCGGGTTGTCGGGAAACAACCGTTTCTCCGCGCGCCTCACGGTGAACCTCACACGTTACATGCTGGCGGCCTTTCCCAGTTGGGCGCCCACGCTGCCCATTGGGTGCCAGGACGGCACGATTAGCAGCCGGTTTTGCGGCACGGACGCCGCCCGGCAAGTGCATGCCAAAACCGGGTCGCTGAGCATTTCCATCGCTTTGAGCGGTTACTTGGACAACCCGCACGACGGCCAGCGTTATTTGTTTTCGTTCATTGCCAACAAGGCGGGTGGCATTGACCAAACCGCCACGCGACAGGCAATTGATGATTGCGTGGTTCTGCTGGCCGCCCGCGGGGTGCCGATCAGCCCGCAACTCTGGTTCGTGCGGAATACCGGCAACGGCCTCACCTTGGCCTGGTCCAACGAAGATTTTGTGCGCACGGGTTATCGGGTTTACGCCAGCGACGATGGGGTGACCTTCGGCCCGCCGATCAACCTGGGCGGCCATATGCACACTTTCACCGACCCCAATCTGCCGGTTGGCACAGAGCGATATTACCGGGTTTCCGTGGTCGGCAGCGGCGGCGAAAGCAAACCGTCGCGCATTTACGGCGCGCGGGTTGGACGCACTCCGTCGCCGGTGTTGGTGGTGGACGGCAACGATCGTTGGTCGTTCCAGACGAGCGAAAATCCGGCGGGCACAAATCACGGGTTTGCCGCCCTGACGGGTCGCAGCATCAGCGGCCCGGCGTTCGACACCGTCCACCACGGCGCGGTGATTTCCGGCGCGGTGCCCTTGAGTCCGCATCCTGCCGTCGTTTGGTTGTTGGGCGAGGAATCCACGGCGGACGAAACCTTCGATGCCGCGGAACGGACGCTGGTCGCGAATTATCTGAACGCCGGCGGCAACCTGTTTGTTTCCGGCGCGGAAATTGGCTGGCATCTGGACCGCGCCAGCGGCCCGACCGCTGCGGAGCGAAATTTCTATCGTACGGTATTGCGTGCCGCCTACGTGGCGGATGACGCCAACACCTATGCCTTCGCGCCAACCGGTGCCGGCATCTTTGCCGGCAATTCGGCTGGCGGTTTTGACAACGGCACCCGCGGCACTTACGACGTGGATTATCCCGATGTGCTGGCGCCCACGAATGGCAGCATCGCGGCGTTGACTTACCTCGGCGGGATGGGAGGCATCGCGGCGGTGCAATACGACGGCAACCCGGCCCAGGGCAAAGTGATGAATTGGGGGTTCCCATTTGAAACCATCACCAACGTCCCCGTGCGCACCGCTTACATGTCCGATGTGTTGCGCTGGTTTGGGGTGCTCGATCCGCCCCAACTGGAGACGCCCGAACTCCACTCCACCGCCAATGCCCTCACCCTGAGTTGGACGGCCAGCGCGGGCTTGCGCTATCGCGTGCAGTTCAAAAATTCGGTGACCGACGGCGTCTGGCAAACGCTCGGCGCGGACGTGGTCGCCACCAACACCCGCGCGTTCAAGACCGATCCCAACGCCCTGACAGCCCCGCAACGTTTTTATCGGGTGTTGCTGCTAGATTGAGTTGAGGACGGATGCCGGGGCCCGGCCCGGGGTTCAGGGTTTTTTGGTAAATTTCAGGGCGGCGGAATTGATGCAGTAACGGAGCCCGGTCGGTTGGGGACCGTCCTCAAACACATGCCCCAAGTGCCCGCCGCAACGGGCGCAAAGCACCTCGATGCGCATCATGCCGTGGCTGTGATCGGGTGCTTCGGCAACCGCGTTCGTAGTCGCCGGCGCAAAAAAACTGGGCCAGCCGCATCCGGAATCGAACTTGGCCGACGACCCAAACAATCGCGCGCCACAACCCGCGCAATGGTAGTCGCCCGCCTCCTGATGATTCCAATACTGACCCGTAAAGGCCCGTTCGGTTCCTTTTTCGCGCAGGACACGGTATTGCTCCGCCGTGAGCTGTTCCCGCCATTCCTGGTCCGTTTTAACTATTTGCGGTGCCATCGTGTTCACGGAGGCCGGCCGGGGACGCGGATGCCGATGGGCAACGCTTTTCACGGGAATTCGTGAAGCGGCCATCAGCACCATCAACATGGCGCCGCCGACAACAAACGCGCCCTTCCGCCATCCACCATCCAGCTTCACGCGGGCAAATTGATTCCGCCCGCGCGCAAAGTCAAACCGGGGCGTGTCAGCCGATGTCCCGGTGGTAGGCTTGCAGGGCTTTGACCGCGGCTTTGCCGGCGCGACATTCCGCGATGCCTTGCGCCGAGGCGCGCGCCGCCGCCGTGGTGGTCAGGTAGGGCACTTTGTATTTGATCGCGGCTTTCCGGATATAGGCGTCGTCCTGCGCGCTCATCTTGCCCGCCGGCGTGTTGATGATCAGGTCAATCTCGCGGCTTTTGATTTCGTCGGCGATGTTGGGGCGCTGGTGCTCGTGAATTTTGTAGCTGAGTTCCACCTTCACGCCGTGGTCGCCCAAGAATTTGTGGGTGCCGCTGGTGGCCTTGATGCGGAAGCCCAGTTTTTGAAATTCACGCGCGGGATCGAGGATGGCGGGTTTATCCTTATCGGTCACCGAGATGAACACCGTGCCTTTTTGCGGCAGAGCCGACAGTGCGGCTTCCTGCGATTTGAAGTAGGCCAGTCCAAAACTTGGCGCCATGCCCAGCACTTCGCCGGTGGACCGCATTTCCGGGCCCAGCACCGGGTCCACTTCAGGGAACATGTTAAAGGGCAGCACGACTTCTTTCACGCCGAGATGCGGAATCTTTTTCTGCCGCAACTGCAGGTCTTTCAGCCGCGTGCCGAGCATGAGTTGCGTGGCAATCCGGGCCATCGGCACGTTGCAAACCTTGCTCACGAGCGGCACCGTGCGCGAGGCGCGCGGGTTCGCTTCCAGCACATACACCTTGTCCTGGCAGATGGCGTATTGAATGTTCATCACGCCACACACCTGCAATTCGCGGCCGATGCGCTGGGTGTAATCTTCGATGGTTTTGAGGTGTTTCTCGGAGAGCGTCACGGGCGGAATGGCGCAGGCGGAATCGCCCGAGTGAATACCGGCCTGTTCGATATGTTCCATCACCGCCGGCACAAAGGCGTCCGTGCCATCCGCCAGCGCATCCGCTTCCGCCTCGACCGCGTTGTCGAGAAACCGGTCAATAAGAATCGGGCGATCGGGCGATAAATCCACCGCTTTGTTGACGTATTCCTTCAACATCTCCTCGTCGTGAACCACCTCCATGCCGCGGCCCCCCAGGACAAACGAGGGCCGGACCATGACCGGATATCCGATGCGCGCCGCCACCTGCGCGGCTTCGGTAAAACTGCTGGCCATGCCGGCTTCGGGCATGGGAATACCCATCCGCTCCATCATCAACCGGAAACGGTCGCGATCCTCGGCCAGATCAATCACGTCGGGCGTGGTTCCAAGCACCCGGACGCCGGCGGCCTCCAGTTCCTGGGCGATGTTGAGCGGCGTTTGCCCGCCGAACTGCACCACCACCCCCTCGGGTTTTTCCTTCTCGTAAATCGCCAGCACGTCCTCAACCGTCAGCGGCTCGAAATACAGTTTGTCGGAGGTATCGTAATCGGTGGAAACCGTCTCCGGGTTGCAGTTGACCATGATGGTTTCGTACCCGGCATCGCGCAGGGCAAACGCGGCGTGCACACAGCAGTAATCGAATTCGATCCCCTGCCCGATGCGATTGGGGCCGCCGCCCAGCACCATGACTTTTTTGCGGGCACTGACCGCCGCCCGGTCTGGCTGATGGTAGGTCGAGTAATAATAAGCGGCGTTTTCCACCCCGCTCACCGGGAGCGCATCCCACGCCGCCACCACGCCCAGTCGCTGGCGGTGGGCGCGGATTTGCGCCTCGGGCACCCCCAGGATTTTGGCCAGGTATTTGTCGGCGAACCCGTCCTTCTTCGCTTGGATGAGCAGTTCGTCCGGCAGCGGTTGGCCTTTGAATTTGAGGATCGTTTCCTCCAATTCCACCAGCTCTTTCATCTGCTGGATGAACCACGGTTTGATCGCGGTTTTGGCGTGCAGTTCCTCCACCGTGGCGCCTTTGCGCAGCGCCTCGTACATGATCCATTGCCGTTCGCTGGACGGCTCGTTGAGCAGCGTCATCAATTCGGCGAGCGGACGCTGGTGAAAATCCCGGGCAAACCCCAGTCCGTGCCGGCCGTTTTCCAGCGAGCGGATCGCCTTTTGAAACGCTTCCTTGTAGGTCTTGCCGATGCTCATCACCTCGCCCACCGCGCGCATCTGCGTGCCCAGCCGGTCCTGGGACCCGCGGAATTTTTCAAAGGCCCACCGCGGGAATTTCGCCACCACACAATCCGTGGGCGGGGTGTATTTTTCGAGGGTGCCCGCGCGCCAATAGGGCAGTTCATCCAACGTCAACCCCGCCGCGAGCTTGGCCGAGACGAGGGCAATCGGAAACCCGGTCGCCTTCGACGCCAGAGCCGAGGAGCGGGACGTGCGCGGATTGATTTCGATGATGACCACGCGTCCGGTCTTGGGATCGTGCGCGAACTGGGCGTTGGTCCCGCCAATGACGCCAATGGCCTCGACGATGCGGTAGGCGTAATCACGCAACTTCGCCTGCAGCTTCGGATCAATCGTCAACATCGGGGCGACACAATAAGAATCCCCGGTATGCACGCCCATCGGATCCACGTTTTCGATGAAGCAAACCGTGACCATCTGGTTTTTCGCGTCGCGAACCACCTCCAGTTCCAGCTCTTCCCAACCCACCACCGATTCCTCGACCAACACCTGTCCCACCATGCTGGCGGCCAGCCCGCGGCTGACCACGAGCCGCAGTTCCTCGATGTTATAGACCAATCCGCCGCCCGTGCCGCCCATGGTGTAAGCCGGACGAATGACCACCGGATAGCCCAGTCCCGCCGCCACCTTCTCCGCTTCCTCGACGGTGAACGCCGGCGCGCTTTTCGGCAGGTCAATGCCCAGGCGTTTCATGGTTTCCTTGAAAATGATGCGGTCCTCCCCACGTTCAATGGCGTCCGGGTCCACACCAATGATGCGCACGCCAAAACGGGACAGCACCCCGGCCTTGGCCAGTTGCAGGGAAAGATTCAGGCCGGTTTGCCCGCCGAGATTCGGCAGCAACGCATCCGGACGCTCCTGCTCAATGATCTCGGTCAGCGCCGGCACCGTGAGGGGTTCGATGTAGGTCACGTCCGCCATCCCGGGATCGGTCATGATGGTGGCGGGATTCGAATTCACGAGCACGATTTGATACCCGAGGGCGCGCAGCGCCTTGCACGCCTGCGTGCCGGAATAATCGAATTCACAAGCCTGCCCAATGATGATGGGCCCCGAGCCGATGATGAGCACTTTCTTGATGTCGTCGCGTCGTGGCATGAAATGGTTTTTTGATAGCGTCGTCTGAACAATGTCCGGCCCGGGCCCACCGGCACTCCGAGCGCCGGTTGTGATACGCGGGCCCGCCACTTGAATCAACCAAAAAGCCCCAACCACGGTTACCGACCACGCCCTTGCGCTCAATCCGAGGCGCGATTCGCGGGTTTGCTTTCCCCTAGTTCTGGCGGAGAACGCCCGCCATCGAAAATTTTTCGATTCACACGCCGGCGAAAAACCCGTTACAGTAGCGGCGTCGCTGCATCGCAATCATGAACAAAAGACTTGGGTAACTGGCTGACTATGTCGTGGCTCGAACAACTGCTCAGGCCGCCGGCAAACTGGGATCAAGCTTTCCTTGTTGCCTTGGGTTGTTACGCGCTGGGATGCGTGACGGGCGGTTATTACCTCGTCCGCTGGCGGCGGGGCAAGGACATGCGCCAGCTGGGCAGCGGCAGTGTGGGCGCGCGCAACGTCAGCACGATCATGGGCGCGCCCGGGTTTCTGGCCACACTCATTTTCGATATTGTCAAGGGATGCCTCGCGGTCTGGGGAGTGCGGGCATACAGCGGGGACGAGCGTTTGGTGGCATTGGCGTTGATCGGCGTGGTGGTGGGCCACATCTGGCCCGTGCAGTTGGGTTTTCGCGGCGGCAAGGGGGTGGCCACGTCGCTGGGCGGATTGTTGATTTATGATTGGCGGCTGGTGATCGCCTATGGCGTGCTGTTTCTGGTGCCGTTTTTGTTCCTGCGCAAAACCGTTTTGCCCGGGCTGATCGCCTACGCCCTGCTGCCGCTGGCGGGTCTGCTGCTGCAACCGGATCCCTTGGCGGGCGTGACGGTGGCGGTGCCGGCCGCCCTGGTTTTGATCGCTCATCGCCGGAATTTCGTGGAAGAATACGCGGCGTTGACCGCCCGCACCGGCACGTCCTCCAAACCTGATGAATCCTGACTTATGCGCGACGAAACTGCTCTGGTATTCAAATTTGCGTCCGAAGACTGGGAATTCGAGGCGATTCACCGGCTCAACTACCAGACCTTCGTGGAGGAAATCCCCCAACACCAACGCTCGCCCACGCACCGGTTGGTGGACAAGTTCCATGCGGAAAACACCTATCTGATCTGCTGTAACGGACGGCAACTGGTCGGCATGCTGGCGGTGCGGGGACAACGGCCGTTCTCACTGGATCAAAAACTACCCGACTTGGACACCTATCTTCCAGCCAACCGCACCGTTTGCGAAATCCGGTTGCTCGCCATTGATCGGAAATATCGGGGCGCGCGGGGCGGGCAGGTGCTGGCGGGCATTCTCGCCCTGCTCTGGCAGCACGGGGTCGAGAAAGGATACGATCTCGCCATCATTTCGGGCACCACCCGGCAATTGAAATTGTATCAACATCTCGGGTTCGTGCCGTTTGGCCCGGTCGTCGGCACGGGCGAGGCGCAGTTCCAACCGATGTATGTGACGCTGGAAACGTTCGAAGTCACCGCCCGCGAGTTCCTGCGCAATTCGCCGGCCCGCTCGTTTCAACCGTCCGCAGTCAATTTCATGCCCGGTCCGGTAGCGATCCGCCGCGAAGTGCGGCGCGCCTTTGAACAGGCGGCGGAATCGCATCGGGGCGACGTCTTTATGGATGATTTCCAAGCCGTGCGCCGCCAGCTCTGCGAACTGGTCAACGCGCGGTACTGCCAGATCATGGTCGGCTCCGGCACGCTCGCTAACGATGCAATCGGCGCGCAGCTTACGCGGGAATCCGGGCGCGGTTTGGTTTTGAGCAACGGCGAATTCGGCGCCCGCCTGGCGGATCAAGCGCGGCGCCAGCAACTGGACTTCGAAACCCTCGAACGGCCTTGGGGCGAAGCGTTCGATTGGACTGCGGTGCGCGCGCGCCTCAAAAGCCGTCCCGATTTCCGCTGGCTGTGGACCACGCATTGCGAGACTTCCACCGGAGTGGTCAATGACCTGGCCACGCTGCGCGCCCTGGCGCGGGAATTCGATTTGAAGTTGTGCCTCGATTGCATCAGTTCCCTCGGCGCGATTCCGATAGATCTGACCGGGGTATTTCTGGCCAGCGGCGCCAGTGGTAAAGGCTTGCGCGCCTACCCAGGACTGTCCCTGGTCTTTCATCACCATGAGATTCAACCCGCGCCCGACCGGCTGCCACGGTATCTGGATCTGGGTTATTACACCGCCCAAAACGGCGTGCCGTTTACGTTTTCCTCGAATCTGCTGCACGCCCTGCACGCAGCCGTCAAGCATGTGGATTGGGAAAAACGTTTTGCCGGCTTGACGGCCTTGGGCAGCGAATTACGCCGCCTTTTACAGGAAGCCGGATTTACCCTGATCGCTGACGACCTGCCCCACTCGCCGGCGGTGGTAACCATCGCGCTTCCGGAAACGCTGAACTCCGTCACCGTTGGCCGGCAGATGCAGGAATCGGGGTTTTTATTGAGTTTCAACAGCGAATATCTCCGGCGACGCAACTGGATACAGGTATGTCTCCTCGGCGAATGTGCCCGCGACAAGGTGTTATCCTTGGTCAAGGTGCTGCGGCGCGTTTGTCCCCAAAGCCTTCCGGAAAACCTGGCGGCGCCCCGCCATTAACCGGCTCCCCGGCAACCGGAGCGTAGCCTTTCCTGCGATGGTTTTCGGGAAAGCGTAATCGTTGGCTGATGCTGCTCCCACGACGGAAGCCCAGCCCGGCAACCACAGCGGGAGTTTGTTCGGCTGAGGGGCGACCCGCAGATCACGATGTGCCGAAGGCCGCAGCTTACTTCGCCTTGACCACCCAGCCGGATTTAACCGTCAACTCGCCTTCGTAGGAAGCGCGGCTGCGGTCGGTTTGCGCGGATTGGATGGTGATTTCGCCCACCAGTTTTTCTTCGGTAAACACCACGCTGCCCTGGTCGTCCTTCACCTCCTGGGTCTCATACAGATTCAGCCGGTCGCCATTCTTGAATCCCTGCTGGGTGCCCAATGAAATGATGATCGTGTCTTTACTCGGCGCCGCCAACACCTTGCCGGGCGTATTGCGCAGCGCGATCGCGAAGGCATTCAACTCGTCGGCTTGTTGACGGGCGGCGGTGGTCTTCTGCTTGACCCGGCCGGATTCCGGGAGCGACACCGGTCTCACTTCGTCGGTGATTTGCGTCAGCGCCTTCACCGTCGCCTTGCCCAGGGCGCTATCCATGAATTCCTTGTTGTTAAAACCGATATCGCCGCCGTGTCCGCCAATGTTGACGCCCACGTCAAAACCCGCCCCTTTTTCCGCCGCGACGGCCGAGCCGGTCTTGATGATTTTGCGGCTGGCGGCGTCCACGAGCCGCCAGTCAATGCGCACGTCCGCCGTCGTGGTCTTGATGCCCAGGCGGCCAAGGTTGCCGGGGACGAAACCGCCCAAACCCACTTTGGATTCCTTGTTGCCGAACCGGGTGACCTTGGCGGTGAACATGAAATCCGCCGCGGCAAACCCGCCTTTTTCCACCGCCGCCGTCGTGTCCACCCAGCCATCCTGGCCCATGCGAATTTCGTCCTTCAACGTTTCCAGTTGGGTGGTTTCCAGGACGGTGAATTTATTGATCTTGGCCAATTCGGTGATGAGCATTTCCGCCAGGCCATCCCCCAGCGCTGGCTGCCAGAATTGGATGTGGGTGACGTCACCGCTGAACGGCGCGACAATGAGCGTAGGTAGTTCGCCTTGAGCCAAAATCCGCATGGGCAGAAAGGCCAATGCCGCCAGACAACCCGCGAGAGCAAACACGTTTCTTTTCATAATCATGATCAACTTTTCATTGACGGGCGCTTCCCCGCGTGATGCCGGCCCAGAGCCAGCTTCGCCCCGGGCAGCTGATTGGGGTTGCCGGTTCGCGTTCATCTGCGTCCGCACCCAGTTCCATCCAACTGACCCGCCTCAACTCATCACTCTCCCCCGCCCGGGCCTTCTCCAACCGGCAGCGCCGCTGGGAAACAACGGCCCGCGCGCTTCAACGCGGCACCCGGCCGCGGTGGAAAGATGTATGAGTTGCGGACATCTATATCCCATATCCGCCGGTTGGCAAATTGTTTTCTAAAAATACCGGCGGCGTCGGTAAATTGCCTGCCACCGGCGCGGATGCCAGCCCTCGCGTTCCCGGGCGATCGCCCGTTCAATCCCGCCGTCTTTGCGCTTTTTTCGTTTTTTTGCTGACAAACGGTCGGGCTGATTTACCCTGCGCCGATGTTTTGGGGATTGGCAAACTCAGCCGGCGCCCCCCGCCGGCCAGCTTGGATGGCGGCACTGAAATTCCGGCAATCGTAATTTATGATGTGGATCAAGACACTTGCACCCCGCTTGCGGGGAATTCTGGGGATCACCGGGCTCGCCGCATGGACGGCCTGCGCCACGCCGTTTGTCTATGAAACTGCGGTCGAATTTTTTGCCACGGGCGATTTCGACGGCGATGGCCGGAGCGATCTGGTCATCGTGGATAAGGCCACGGGCAAATGCCGCGCCGCGTATCAACTGAGCGAGGGACAGTTTACCTGGGCGGAGAGCCGGTCCACCCAGGTCCCGGGAATCACTGGGGTCACGGTCGGTCGCCTGTTGCGTCCGGACGCCGACGCCCTGGCCCTGGCCTCAGCCGACGCCAGTCAACTGGTGGTGCTGGACCTGTCTTCGCCGACCGCCACCACGCCCGCCCAAGCCATCGAACTGGAGGTCATGGGCCCCAGTGCCGTGTTGGCGGTGGATATTGGCGGGCCGGGAAACACGCCGCTCGATGATCTGGTGGTCTGCAGCATCTACAACACCCCCGATGAAAATCTCCTGACGCTGTTGCGCAACAAAGACGGCGTGTTTAGCGAAATCACCACCGAACCGCTGGACAACCCGGCCACCCGCGCGAACCGTGTGCAATTGCAAGCCGCCGACCCGGAACTGAGCGTGGGCCTGACAGGAGACCCTACAGAAGCGTTGATTCTGGGTGACTTCCGCACAGGCGCGCCGACGCTCATCGCCACGCTGCCGGATCTCCCGGCGGGCAGTGATTATGTCGTGGGGCGTTTCCGGCAAGGCGCTCTGCCTGATTTCGTGTTCTTCAAACCGGACGAAAACTTTCTGCTCGTGAAACCCCTCGCACGCGCCGCGGCCGACGAAGTCGAGTTCGCCGGCGGAGGCCGAATCACGTTGGAACATCCGGTCCAAAGCGTGTTCGTGCTCCCGGATACGTCCGCTGCCAAACTATTGGTCTTGTTTGCGGAAGGACAACGCGCGGGGCTCTACCAGCTTTCCAGCCCTACCACAGCCACGCTCGTAAAAACCATTGAACCCGGCGAGGACGTCCTGTCCGGCGCCTTGCCTGCGGCCGAGGGGTTCTTTCTGTTCACCGCGCCCACCAACAACCGGGCGTCGTGGCGCTATCAGTTCTACACGCGCGACGGCAGTGCGGAAGGCGGGGCGTCAGGCAACCTGGCCTCGCTCGCCGACAGTGATGACACGACCATCGCCGGGATTCACCAGCAAATTATGGTCGCGTTGGACGTGCAATCCGCGGCGGACATGAAACCGTACACCAACACCATTCCCGGCACGAAAGTGCGTTACGTGATGGTGCCCATCCCCGGGGGCGAGTTTCTCATGGGCAGTCCCGCCACCGAGCCCGGCCGCAAAGCCGACGAATCCCCGCAACACCCGGTCCGCGTCGGCCCGTTCTGGATGGGGATGTTCGAGGTGACGTGGAATGAATTCGAGTTGTTCATGTATCTGGACGATGAAAAACGGGAACGGGACGCCGCGGCGGAGGCGCTCGAAGCCAACAAACTGGCCGACGCCGTCACCCGCCCGTCCAAGCCCTACACCGAAATGAGTTTTGGCATGGGTAAGGACGGTTTTCCCGCCATCAGCATGACCCAGCACGGCGCGAACAAGTATTGTCATTGGCTCAGTGCCAAGACCAGCCACTATTACCGGCTGCCCACCGAGGCGGAATGGGAATACGCCTGCCGCGCCGGCACCACCACAGCCTATTCCTTTGGCGACGACGCCGCGAAACTGGGCGAATACGCCTGGTTCGAGGACAACAGCGATTTCAAATACCAAAAAGTGGGCCGCAAGAAACCCAATCCGTGGGGGCTGTACGACATGCACGGCAACGTGGCCGAATGGTGCCTGGACCAATACGAACCGAATTATGAACAGGTCCTGGGCCCGGCGGGCGCGGCGGCGGTGAATCCGTGGCAGATCGCCACCCAACCGTATCCCCACGCCACGCGCGGCGGGTCGTTTGATGATGACCCGGCCAAATTACGCAGCGCCGCCCGGCGGCCCTCGGACAAATCGTGGAAGATGCGGGACCCGCAATTACCCAAGAGCATTTGGTGGCTGACGGACGCGCAGTTCATCGGGTTTCGCATTGTGCGTCCGCTGGAAGTCCCGCCGCCCGACCAGCTCCAAAAAGTCTGGATCAGCGGCGTGGAACGGGATTAAACCCGGTACTGATTTGATGACGCACCGTGGCTGGCGCGTCCAACGGAACAACCCCGCAAGGGAACATGACAAACAGAACAACGACCATGAACAGGCACACTGAAGCATCCCGCCGTCCCGTGCCGGTTTCCCGCCGGCAATTTCTCAAACATTCATCGCTCGCGGCCGCCTCGGCTGCCGCCGCCGCGAATTTTCCAACGCTCCTGCATGCCCAAGCCCAACGCCCGCTCAACGCCGTCATCATCGGCATGGGTGGCCGCGGCGCGGGTGCGGGCAAAAACTTCCTCGACGCCGCCAAAATCGCGGGCGCCAACGCCAAGATCGTCGCCGTCGCGGACATCTTTCCCGAACAATCCGCCCGGGCGCAGCAGGCGTTTGGGGTGCCGGCGGAAAAATGTTTCAGCGGCTTTGACGCCTATCTGAAAGCGCTGGCCGAGCCCGGCGTCAATTACGCCATCCTCGCTGCGCCGCCCGGCTTTCGCCCGCCGCATTTCAAAGCCTGCGTTGAAGCCGGCAAGCATGTGTTCATGGAAAAACCGGTGGCGGTGGACGGGCCCGGTTGCCGCATCCTGTACGCCGCCCACGAAGTCGCGCGGCAAAAAAATCTCAAGGTGGTCGCCGGCACCCAACGCCGGCACCAGGCCGCTTACCTGGACGCCGTCCGGCGGGTCCAGGATGGCATGATCGGCGACGTAATCGCCCTGCGCGCCTACTGGGTGAACGGCAATCCCATCTGGCATCGCGCCGAGCAGGAAGCCCGGGCCACCACGGAATTGGAGCGCCAGATTCGCAACTGGTATCATTACATCTGGCTCTGCGGCGATCATATCTGCGAGCAGCATGTGCATGACATTGATGTCTGCAACTGGATTCTGAACAACGCGCACCCGGTGAAATGCTGGGGCATGGGCGCCCGCCAGCAATTGGACGGCAAATCGGGTGAGATTTGGGACAACTTCGCGGTGGAATACGAGTACGCCAACGGCGTGCGGATGTACAGTTATTGCGGCCAGATCAAACGCGAATGGGCTTCCGTAAGCGAAGCCGTGCTCGGCTCGAAAGGCTCGGCCGAATTCCACAACGGCCGCAACATCATCCGCCCCAAGGACGGTCCGAATTGGCGGTACAGCGGTCAGGCCACCGATCCTTACGTGCAGGAACACGTGGACCTGATCAACGCCATCCTCAAGGACACCGACCTAAACGAAACCAAACAGGTCACTGACAGTACTCTAACGGCCATCATGGGCCGCGAGGCCGCTTACAGTGGCGCCGGAGTGGATTGGGACATGGCGTTGAATTCCAAGTTCGCCTACGGCCCGGACTTGCTGTACACGGACGCGTCCAAGATGAGTTGGGGCGCGTTTCGCACGCTCAAGCCGCCGATGCCGAGCGTTCACTCCATCTTCAAGGATCCGCCGAGCGTCGTCGTCGGTTAAGCCCCTTGCCGAAAGATCGGCAACGATTCTTTCCTCACGCGGCCCGCTGGAAACGGCGGGCCGTTTTATGTACCCGGTCAAACACCCCCCTACTCCACTGCAATTCGGTGATCTATTCGGCTGTACAGGCTGTAACCAACCCGGGACATTTGAAGGTAACGAATAAGCATCTCCCCTGCCCGGCTGCAGAATCATTCCGTCCGGCCACACCGGCGAATTCGCGGCAGAAAAGCCGGCACGCGCCGGGCATACTCGGGATATTCCGGAAATTGTTCCCGCAACCACTCTTCCTCACGCCGTACTTTCGCCCGAATAAATAGAATCAACCCCCCGGCCGCCAACAAGGCCAGTCCACTCTGCCACCACAACGCCCAGCCGAAGGTAAGCATCAGCCCGCTGGTATAGAGCGGATGCCGCACCCGCGCATAAATACCGTGCCGCACCAGGTGTGATCCGGGGCGTGGTTTGGGAAAGGCGGAACGATTCCGGCCCAGCACCGCCACGCCGGCCAATCCGAAAAAAGCCCCCAATACCCCAAGCAGACCGCCCGCTACGCGGGGCCAAGATCCTCCCCAGTCCCCCGGGAGAAGGATGGCCAACACCAGCACCACCGGCACCAATACTGATTGCGCCAGCACCCACGCGCCGCCCCGTTGAAAAAACCCCGACCACACGCGGCCTATTTACCCATCCCTCAGGACAAACGCACGCTTAATCCGCTCTCTTTCCCCCCTCAACTCGAAGACTGCGGAAAAATATACCTTTGGTCGTCCACTCACTTTGTTGCCCGCGTGACGCCCCCTTCCCGCCGCCGCCGGGAAAACACTGGAAGCCATCCCATCAATGCTTTGATCTGCAGATTTCCCCGATCCACGCGAATGGACAGCCAGAAAAAATCTGAAAAATCTGCGCCATCTGCGGATTGCCGTTTCAGGGTTATTCACAGCGGCAGCTATTGACGCGATGGCTTCTCGAACGGGAAGCACGCCCTCTGATTCAATGCGGTTCAGTCGGCAGCCCCGCCCCGGCGGGCACCCATCAAGCTGTAAAGCACCGGCAAGACAACCAACGTCAACAGGGTATTGCTCAGAATTCCGCCAATGACCACCGTGGCCAGGGGACGCTGGACTTCGCCGCCCACACCGACGTTGACGGCCATGGGGATAAATCCCACTGCCGCCACCAGAGCCGTCATGAGCACCGGGCGCAGCCGCACCATGCAACCCTCGCGCACGGCGGCCAACAAGGGCATTCCCGCCGCACGGCGTTGTTGAATGAACGTGACCAGCACGAGGCCGTTGAGGATGGCGACGCCGCTCAGCGCAATGAACCCAATGGCGGCGCTGACCGTGAACGGCAGGCCCCGCAGCCAAAGCGCCAGCACCCCGCCAACGGCGCCCAACGGAATGCCTGTGGCCACAATCAGCACTTCGCGCACGGATTGCAGGCTGAAATAGAGCAACACGAAAATCAGCAGCAACGCCAGCGGCACAACGAACAACAGTCGCTGATGCGCGCGTTGCATGTTCTCAAACTGACCGCCCCAACCCAGCGTGTACCCCTCCGGCAGTTGCACCTGTGCGGCCAACGCCCGGCGCGCTTCCGCAACAAAGCCCGCCACGTCCCGCCCCTGCACGTTCACTTGCACCGTCACGCACCGCCGCGCCCATTCTCGATTGATACTCGCGGGGCCTTCAGTCTCGGCGATCCGCGTCACGCGGTTCAACGGCAGCACCGGCCCCGCCGTGGTGGGAATGAGGGTGTTGGCCAGCGCGTCGGGATCGTTCCGTTGCCGGTCGGGCAACCGCACGGCCAGGGGAAACCGGCGTTGCCCCTCGCGCACTTCGCCCACGGGAATGCCGCCGACCGCTTCCACCATGTTCAAAACATGCCGCCGGGGCACGCCCAACCGCGCGATGGCCTCCGCGTCCACCTTCACCTGCAGAACCGGCTGGCCGGTGAGTTGTTCACCGGTGAGATCGGCGGCCCCCCGGATGCCCCCCAAAACATTCTGTACCCGCTCGGCGAGTTCGCGGAGTTGATCCAGATCGTCGCCATAAATCTTGATAGCCACGTCGCCACGCGCGCCGGCGATCATTTCGTTCAAGCGCATTTCAATGGGCTGGCTGAACGCTGCCGTCATGCCGGGCTGGCGGTTGAACACCTCGCGCATGGCCTCAACCAAGGCTGGCTGGGTGCGGGCCTTGGTCCATTGGCGCCGCGGTTTGAGCGCCATGAAAAAGTCGGTCAACTCGATGCCCATGGGATCGGTGGCCACCTCCGCCGTGCCCAGCCGGGACCAAATCTGCTCGATTTCATCGGGGAATTCCGCCAGCAACACCTGTTCAATCCGATGATTCCATTCCACGGCTTCATCCAGGGAAATCCCGGCCAAACGCACCGTGCTGACGGCAAGGGCCTGCTCGCCCAGCCGCGGCATGAACTCGCCGCCCATGTGAGCCGCAAGCCAACCACCGCCGCCAACCAACAGCCCCGCCCCCACCAACGTGGCGGTGCGGAATCGCAACGCACGATCCAGCAGGGGCGCGTAGATCCGCCGGGCCCAACGCACGAGCCGCGGCTCCTGGTGACGGATGGTTTTCGGCAATAACAAACTGGCCAGCACCGGCATCAACGTCAGGGACAGCACGAGCGAGCCCAGCAACGCAAAAATCATCGTCAAAGCCATCGGCTTGAAGAGTTTCCCCTCGATGCCCTCAAGCGCGAGGATGGGGAGAAAGACGATGAGGATGATCAATTCGCCGAACATGGTCGGTTTGCGCACCTCAATCGCCGCGTCTCGGATCGTGTCGCGCCACGGTTGGTCGCGGCGCTGGGCCACATGGCGCGCGCAGTTTTCGACCATGATGACGGAACTATCCACGATCAATCCGAAATCAATCGCCCCGAGGCTCAACAGACTGGCGGCAATCCCGCTTTGCAACATCAGATCGCCGGCAAACAACATGGAGAGCGGAATCGCCGTGGCCACGATCAGACCCGCGCGCAGGTTGCCCAGAAAAGCGAACAACACGGCGATGACCAACAGCGCGCCCGCCGACAGGTTATGCCGCACGGTGCGAATCACCTGGTCCACCAGTTCTGTCCGGTCATAAAGCACCCGGAGTTCCACGTCCTCCGGGAGGGATTGCTGAATCTCCGCCAGTTTGGCTTTCAACGCGTGCGTGACCACCGCGCTGTTTTCGCCCATAAGCATGAAGCCCAGCCCCAAAACGCCCTCCCCCTTGCCCGCCGCCGTCACCGCGCCCCGGCGGATGCCGTGGTCCAGTTGCACGGTCGCCACGTCGCGCACCCGCACCGGCATGCCGTCGTAGGCGACGATGACGATATCCCCGATTTCCTCGGGATTGGTCGTCAGACCGATGCCATGCACGAGCAATGATTCGCCGCTGCGCACAATCTGGCCGCCGCCCACGTTTTGGTTATTGGCCTGCAACGCCGCTATCAATTCCTCCAGCGTCACCCGGTATTTGACCAGCCGGTCCGGATCGGCCACGACGTGAAATTGTTTCTCAAAGCCGCCCCACGAATTCACCTCCGCCACCCCGCGCACGGTGCGCAACGCCGGTTTCACCACCCAATCGTGTAGCTCGCGCAATTCAGTCAGCGTGCGCTGCGGGTTGTCCGAGCGGACCAGGTAATGGAAGACCTCGCCCAAACCGCTGGAAATCGGGCCCAACCCGGGGCGCGCGATGCCCTCCGGCAACTCCACGGTTTGCAGGCGCTCCATGACCAGTTGCCGGGCCAGGTAAATGCTGGTGCGATCGTCAAAGGTGGCGACAACCTGCGACAGACCGAACTTGGAGATGGACCGGAGGTTTTGCAGTCCCGGCAAGCCGTTGATGGCAAATTCAATGGGCTGCGTCACTTGCTGCTCGGCTTCCTGCGGGTTGAGCGAGGGCACACTGGTGTTGATCTGCACCTGGACCGGGGTGGTGTCCGGAAACGCGTCAATCGGCAACTGCCGGAGCGACCGCGCCCCCACCACGACCAACACCCCCGTCAGCGCGCAGACGAGCAGGCGGTTGTTCAATGAAGCGGTAATGAGCCAGTTGAGCATGGGAAAAGGAGTCGGGAATTATTCGTGCGCGCAACCGGCGCCCAGCCGGGAGATGAGCAACTGGGATTTCAGCGGGAAACTCTGGGCCACCGCCACTTCCTCCTCGGGATTTAATCCCGCCAACACTTCCCAACGCGCGCCGCTCTTGCTCCCCAAACGCACCGCGCGCGCTTCGAACAAATCGTCGGCGCGTTTCACAAACACCAACGGTCGTCCCGCCACCAATTGCACGGCGGCGGCGGGCAATATCAGGGCGTTGTGAGCGGTGCGGGTGTGAATCCGCGTGCGCCCGAACATGCGGGCTTTGAGAACGCCATCCGGATTGGGAATTTCCGCGCGGGCCTTGGCCATGCGGGTGCGTTCATCCACTTCCGCGGCAATCCAGGTCAGAGTACCTTGGAACGAGCGCCCCGGAATTGCGTCCACCTCCAATTCCACCGTCTGCCCTTCGCGCACCCGGCCCAATTCCGCTTCCGGGATGCTCAACATCGCCCACATGACGGCGCGGTTGGCCACCGTAAAGAGCGGACGGCCCGCTTCGACCAACGCCCCTCGCACCACCGCGCGTTCGATGATCTCGCCGGCAAACGGCGCGCGCACCTCCAGATAAACCGGTTCATCGGGCCGGGTGCCAAAGGCATCAATATCCTCCTCGCTGAAGCCCAGGGTCCGCGCCTGTTGACAGGCCGCGCGATGCTCGGCCTCGGCCCGCTGCAAATCCTGCTCCGACGTCACGCGCGCGGCGCGCAACCGTCGTTCCCGTTCGAGGGTTTGATGCGTCAAGACCGCGCGGGCCACACCTTCCGCGATGGTCGCCGACCAAATGCGGGCGACCACCTGCCGCTCGGTCACGGTGTGGCCGAGGTCCACCGCAACGTCTTGCACGATGCCACCGACGGGCGCGACAATCTGCGCCAGCTGATTCTGGTTGAAAGCCAGTTCCGCCAGGCAGTGAATGCTCTCGCTGAGTTCGCCCACCGTGCCGGTGCCGGTTTGCACCCCGGCCAACGCGGCGGAATCCGCCGCTGGCAAACGGACTTTCAGGGATTCCCCCGGACGCAGCGTGTCCACCGCCTCCGGCCGGCAAATCCCGCACTCGGCTTCGAGCACGTTGTGTTCTTCACACATCTCGCCTTCGTGATCGGTCGTCCCGGAATCCGGTCCGGACCGATGACTGTGCTGATGGCCTGCGTGCCCCGCGTGGTCGTCGTGATCGTCATGGGCATGGCGCGTGCAACCCGCGAGCGCCAGGGCGCTCATCAAGAGCAACATTCGGATGAATTGAGACATGGTGATCATGGGATTTTTCTATGGCGTTGGATTCAGAGTGGGCGGTGGAAATGATTCCACCGGCGCGCCGAGGAGCGCTTCCAGTTCCACCTCGGCGGCGTGCAGTTCGAATAATTGACGTTGGTAGGCGAGCCGCGCTTCCGCGACCGTCCGCTGGGTATCCAACAGGTCCAGGAAACCAAATTTTCCGTATTCAAAACCGGTCTGCACCAACTGCAGCGCTTCCGTGGCCTTGGGCAAAATCTGCTCCCGGCAACGCGTGACTTGGGCGACGGCGGTGTGATAACGCTCCGCTGCCGCGTCCCAGTCGCGGCGCAGGCGCAGTTCCGTTGCTTGAAGTTGCGCTTCCGCCTCGGTGAACCTGGCTTCGGCTTCCTGACGGTTGCCTTTGGCGCGGTCAAAAATTGGCAAGGGCAGGCCGATGCGAAATTCCATAATCGAGGCATCCGCCGCACCGTCGCGCCCGCCCGCCACGCTCAGGCGCACATCAGGATACGGCGCCAACGCGGCCCGGCGCGTGGCGGCGGAAGCCTCGGCCATCCGGGCGCGTCCCGCTTGCAGATCCGGATGGTGCATCGGCCAGTCCGCCGGACGCCGGCGCATTGGCGGTTCACCGGCAATTTCGTCCAACGTCCCCGCGACCGGCGCCTCCTGTAAATCCGGTTGTCCGATTAAACGTGCGAGTTCCTGCCGGGCCAGCGCGACCGACTGCTGGGCGTTGCGGGCTTCATTGCGCGCCTGTTCCCATTCGACCTCGGCGCGTAGTTGCGCCGGATAAGCCAGTTCCCCCGACTCAACCCGCACCCGGGCCAGACGGGCCGACGACTCCGCCATCGCCGTCAGTTCCCGGGTCACCTGCAATTCCACTTCCGCGGCCAGGACCTTCCAAAACGCCAGCTTCACGTCGCGCACCAAGGCAATCTCGCCCGCCGCGCGCTCCGCCTCTTGTGCGCGCAAACCGTGACGCCCTATCGCGCGTTCCGCCTTGGGTTTACCGGGAAAAGGCACGGTCTGGGCCACGCCAATCAAGGTTTTGGATTCGGATAATTCACCGGAACGCCCCGGCACATCCTCGGCGACCAGTTCGAGTTCCGGATTGGGCCAGCGTCCGGCTTGATCCGCCCGCCCCGTCGCCGCTTCAACGCGCGCGAGGTTGCGCCGGATTTCCGGATTACGGCTCAAAGCCAGCCGGAGGGCGTCATCAAGACGCAAAGGTTGATTGACGCCATTGGTTTGAGCGAGCGCACGGGATAATCCCACCGGATTTAGCCCGACAATCAGAGCTAAAAACGGCCACCCCAAACGGAATAAATTGATCGTAAATTTCATGATTCTGCAGTTCGACAACACAACACTCACCTGCGGCGGCTCGACGGCACGCCGCGCCAGTCTTGGAAACGATCCCGACGGGAAATCAGTCAGCGTCCCGCGCGGGACAACTTAGGCAACCCTCGAAGGCGCACGCGGCAACGGGGCCGCGCGCAAATGAAACTGCCAGATGCGGAGAAGCTCAGGGGGATTAAAAACGAAGTCGGCCCCCGGATGGTCCGGGGCACAAAGGGCGGCCAGGTCGGGCACCAGTCCCAAAACCGGCAGCGAAGCGGGCAACGATAAAATCGGGGGTTGCTCCTCCGTTTGGTAGAGTCCCGATTCGACAGTGTCACACGCATAATCCCCGCAATCCCGGCTCGTATGGCCGGCATCCGCTGAAGCGGCGCAGGCGAGGAATTGCAGTCCGGGAAGTTGCTCGAGGCAGCAATGGCACACCAGCGGCATCCACAGGATCGCTAGCAGCCAGGCCGTGATTTTCCCGACACAATTCACGGGCGTTACTGTAGAGCCATTAGTCCGGTTGTCAATTCGGCCGCCTCATCTTCTGGCACCAAGGATACAATCCACCGGACTCAGCCGAATCATCCAGAACCAAGCATGGACGACGAGGAAAGCCGGACCAGTCACTCAAGGCGGCGGAGCGCCGGTGGCGGGAGGGCGTTTTGTGGGCGGTTCGTAACCGTCGTTCCAATAAAAATTCCACAACGCCTCCAACCGGGGCTGTTCCACATGACCATCAATCAACGCCATCGTCGTCCGTCCCGGCAGGGGATCAAACCCGCGCAGGTTGGTGGGCACCTTGGAGGGCGGCATGTGGCGTCCGATGGTAATCCGCCCAAAATCGGGCGTCAGCGCCCCGCGCACCAGATTGACGGCCGGACCGTCCCGGCTGGTACACCAAGCATCCGCCCAGATGGCATCCATGAAGAAGGGTGTTTGTGCCGGGGTGCGGATGGTATTGAAATTGGCAAAGTAAGGCGGCCCACTGTAAGCCCCCACATCGGAGTAAAGCCAGCCGTTCAACGCATAACTGCCGGTGTAATTGAAATTGGGTTTCACTTTCGAAGGCCACGTCCAGGCGGCCTGCATGTCCACGGCGTACCAACGCGTGCCCGGTTTCACTTCTTGAGCCAGGGGACATAATCTGACGGCGTGGACCTGTGAATAGTCATCCTCCAACGCCGCCAGCCAGATGTCCTTGTCCTTGTTCTCATAGGGCAACGCTTTGCCAAAATCGTTGGCGTAGAGCAGGCCGGCCAATCCCAGTTGTTTGAGATTATTGACGCATTGGATATTGTGGGCGCGTCGCTTGGCCGCCGCCAAAGCCGGCAGGAGCAGAGCCGCCAAAATGGCGATGATGGCAATGACCACCAGTAGCTCAATCAGGGTGAACCCGGGACGGGGGAAATCCGAATGCCTCAGCCGGCGCCACTCATCCGGAGTCCGGCGAAAACGGGTTAATTTCGCGGACTTCCTGCCGGGGAAAGAGGCAGTAACATTCACAGTCGCCATATAAACCCGGTTTCCCAAGGTGTCAATTGAAGAAAGCATTTTGGAACCGCGTCGTGCGATCGCTGAATGTTCGAGCACAACCGCACCTTTCCCGCTGATCACCGGATCATTTTAAGAACTGACGGATCGGCAGACGGCGGAAATGGGTGGAAAAATAAATTCTGGACAGCTTCGCCGGTGGCCGTTAAAAGTGGCGGAAGTATGCCCAATTGAAATGAAGACTCTTTGGCGCAAACTGAACCCAAACAATGCTCCCGGGAGAAAGGCGGGAATTGTCCAATCCATTCTCCTTTTAATTCGAGAGCCATCGTCCCTCAGCAAACACCGATAAACCACCACTCTGCATCCCTATGAAAATCAAACACCTGTCCCCGGCGCTGTTCCTGGCCGCCCTCACCGCCTCCGCGCAACCGCTGTTCATAGACTTCAGCAGTCAAACCTCGCCCAACAATGCCGGCTACCAAGCCTATCGCGCGGCCAACGCCAACGCATCCAGTTTCACCGCCCAATCCTTCAGCGCCTTTGGCACGACCGTCACCATCCAACCCGTCTGGGACATCCCCGCCGCCAACGCCTCGATGCGGGTGGTGGATCGCGGTACCGCCAACGTGGGGCAACTGGGTGAAAAAGCGGATTTGTTGCGCGATTGGCTGGGCACGGATCAACGCACTTCCGCCGGCCACTCGGGCAGCAACCCCATGACGTTTACCATCAGCGGTCTGCCCGCGGGCACTTATCAGTGGGTTTCCTATCACCACGATCCCAACGACCAAACCGGCATCTTCGAGGCCTACGTGCAGGATGCCAAGGGCACCGCCGGACCGATGACGGTGGACATCTCCAACGGCAACCTTCCCCTGGCCGGCGTCACCAAATGGAACACCACGCTCACTTCGGACGGCGTCAATCCGGTGCAACTGCGCTTTGTCGGGCCCTCCACCATAACCATCGTCTCGCAATCATTCTTCGTGATGAACGGATTTGAGCTGACCTATTTGGGATTGGGCAGCGAATGGGTAAGCCCTGGAGACGGGAACTGGTCGGAGGCAGCCAACTGGGGCGCCAACGGCGTGCCCAACAGCACCACCAGCCTGGCCCTGTTCGGCGACAGCATTTTGGCGCCCAGCACCATCACCGTGGATCTTCCGGTCACGCTGACGGCTTTGAATTTTGACTCGGCCCAGAGCTACACCCTGGCCGGCGCGCAGGGCATCACGCTGGATGGCACTGCCGGCATTTCGGTAAACCAAGGCAGCCATATCATTGCCGTGCCCCTCGGCGTCACGGGCGGAGGCGGTCTGCTGATCGCGGGCTCCGGCGAGCTGACCTTGTCCGGTGGAAACACTTACACCGGTCCCACGACCGCCAACGTCCCCACCCTCAATGTCACCGCTTTGGCCAATGGCGGTTCGCCCAGTTCCGTGGGCGCCTCGGCCAGTGACGCCGCCAACCTGACCTTTGCCCAAACCCTCCGCTACCTCGGAACCGGCCATACCAGTGACCGGTTGTTTACGTTGTCTCCCGGCACACCCACCCTGGATGCCTCGGGCACCGGCGCGTTAAACCTGAATAATCCGGGACAGCTGGAAACCAGCGGCACGGGCCCGCGAACTTTGATTCTGACCGGGACGAACACGGGGAACAACACGCTGAAGGCCGAGGTGCCGGATGCGGGCTTTGCCCCCAATGTGACCTCCATCCAAAAAGACGGTCCCGGCAAGTGGATCTTGGCCGGCAACAATTCCAGCAGCGGCAATGTCGTCATCAATGAAGGCACCCTGGCGCTGGCGGCTGGCGCCTCGCTCGGGTTTCCCGCGGTCATTACGGTGGAATCCGGGGCGGTGTTGGATGTTTCGGACGGGGGCGGAATGACGCTGGCCTTCGGGCAAGTCTTGCAGGGTCGCGGCAGTGTGGTGGGAAACATCACCGACGGCAATTCCATCATCCGCCCGGGCGGCGCCGGCACGATGGGCACGCTCGTGTTTTCCAACGCCTTGTATCTGAACGGCGGTAACACCCTGGAAATGGACCTGGCCGCGGAAACCACCGCCGGCGAAGAGGTCAACGATCTGCTCGTGGTCCACGGGGACTTGGATCTCTCCTCGGTCACGCTCAAGATTAATTTCACCGGCGCCGCCATGGGCGGCAAGTACCGGCTGATCAATTATTACGGGACCTTGCTGGGCAGCCCGAACATCATCGTTTCCGGGCTGGAGACCACCCGTTACTGGGGAACGATCGACACCGCCACCCCGGGACAAATCAACCTGGTGATTTCCGGCACCCCGGCAAACCTCACCTGGGTGGGCGACGACAATACCAATCCGTGGGATCTCCAGATCAGCGCCACCTGGCACAATTCGGCCACCAGCAGCCCCGATATGTTCAACAATCTGGATCATGTGACCTTGGACCAGACGGGCAGCACCACGCCTCCCGTGGAGATTTTGGAACCGGTCCGTCCCGGATCGGTGACGGTGGCCGGCTCGGCGGATTACACCTTGGGCGGCGCAGGCCGGCTCAGCGGCGCCATGAATTTGCTCAAGACCGGGAGCGGCACGCTGACGTTGAGCAATGCCAATGATTTCACCGGCACCGCCACCATCGCCGGCGGCACTCTGCGCCTGGGGAACCACAGCGCCTTGGGCGGCGAGGCGGGCGGCACCGTCATCGAAAACGGCGCGACGCTGGACCTCTTCGGTTTCCGGGCCGGCAATGACCATATCACGGTGGCCGGCGCCGGTGTGAATGGACAGGGGGCCATCATCAATACCGGTGCGACCCAGCAGGACGCCATTCGTCATCTGACGCTGGCCGGCGACACTTACGTCACCTCGGATTTCCGCTGGGATTTGCGCGGGGCGGGCGGCAACAGTTCTTTCAGCGGCACGCTCGATTTGGCGAATCACACCCTGACCCGGGCCGGCACCAACCGCATCGCCTTGGTGGACGCCGTCGCCACGAACGCCGGCAACATCGTCATCCTGGAAGGCGGCATCAGCCTGGCGCGGTCGCACGTAGGCGGCGCCGGCTACATTGATGTGGGCACCAACTTCGTCTGGATCGAAAACAGCACGGTCGGGCGGGTCAGCAAATCCATGATTTTCGAGGGCGGCCGGTTGCAATGTTCCGGCAGCGCCTTCGGCTTGGAATCGTTTATCACCAACCGCTCCGGTTTGTTGGTGGATAACAGCGCGGATTTGACCATCAGCAACATCATCTCGGGCGGCGGCTGGCTGAGCAAATCGAACAACGGCGTGCTGCGGTTGGAAGCGCCCAACACCTATGCGGGGGATACCACCATCCACGCCGGCACGCTGGCCTTGGGTGTCAATGGCACGCTCGGCGACGGCGCCACCATCACCCTCGCCGCCGGGGCCACGTTGGATGCGCGAGCCGCCGGAGGATTGACGGTGGCAACGGGCAAAACCTTGGTGGGCGAAGGCAACATCAACGGCGGCCTGACCATGGCCGCCGGGGCCACGCTCCGGGTCGGCGGCCCGGCCGCGACCGGCACGCTCACTGTGACGGACGGCGGCGCCACGGTGAACGGCGCCACCTTCATGAAAATCAACGCCGCAACGAAAACCACGGACGCGCTCATCGCCCAAGACAGCATCCAACTGGGCGGCACGCTGACGGTTGACAATCTGGGCGGCCGCCTGGCCAATGGCGACACGTTCAAGTTGTTCGACGCTTCCGCGCTTAGTGGCAGCTTCAGCCAGGTAACACTGCCGCTACTCGAACCCGGCCAGATTTGGATCAACAAACTGAGCACGGACGGGACGCTCGTGGTCATGGACATCGTGCTCACGCCCAAAATGCTGCCGGGCGGCTTCTGGCAGTTTACCTGGGATCCCCAGTTGAATGGCCGGGTCCGCTTGCAGGCGCAAACGAACGCCTTGGATGTGGGCTTGAGCGACAACTGGGTGGATTACCCGAACGGAGATTTCAACGGTGTGTTGCACACGCCTGATCCCAATTCTCCTTCGGTGTTCTTCCGGTTGCGCACGCAATAAGCGCTTGCGCGCTGGTTCCGTCTTCACCGGGGCCGTGTGGCGTTTGCCTGCGGCCCCGGTTTTTTGTGGCGAATCCGGCCAACGCATTGGGATTGGCCGGCCCCGTTGGCGGCGCGGGGTTATTGGATCTTCTTCAACTCGTCAGCCGTCCAAGGCTGCGTGCGCCCGGCGTGGGCCGCTTTGACCGCCCGGATTTCCTCAACGGACACTGCCGGCGATTTGTTGACCCACGCCTGCCGGATATACGTCAAGACCGCCGCCAAATCTTCCTCCGGTAATGCGGCGCCCATGGCCGGCATGGCCAGATTCCATTCCTCACCCAGGACGGTGATGGGACCGGACAATCCATGCAACGCGATCCGGATGATCCGTTCCACGGGATCGGTCACCCACTCGGAGCCCGCCAGGGGCGGGGCTTGGGCCGGCTTGCCGCTGCCCGTCAGGTCGTGGCACAAGGCGCACACGGTTTCGTAAACCGCCTTGCCCCGGTTGACAAAAGCCTCGGTATCGGAGGCCGGCTGTAATTCGTCAATTTCACTCAACTGCGCATACGGTGCGTAAACCTGGGCCTGAAACCGGCCGCCGTGCGCGTCGAAATAGACCATCCCCCAATACCCCACCGCGCACAGCAACATGATCAGCCAGATCGGCATCGCCACGCCGCCGGCCTTGGGTTCGGCCGGTTCGGCAGCAACACGTGGAGACGATGGGGGAGTCATGGCGTTGGCGACGGCGTGCCGTCCGGTCCGGTCGGGTTTCCGCGGGGAGCATCCGGCGGTAGCAGCATGGGGGTTTCGAAAAGCTGGGCCGAGGCTTTGAGGCTTAACAAATAGGCCGCCAAAGCCCGGGCTTCGGGTTTGGGCACGATCTCAAAGCCGCGTTCCGCCGGGGCGGTATCCGGCAACCGCAGGGCGTCGGGCGAAGGCGCGCCTTGAAGAGGGCGTTTCTCGAAAAGATAACGATAGGCCGGCATCATGGATTTGGGCGTCACGAGGCGCGGATCATAAAGATGCCAGAACAACCACTCCTCACTGACGGCCCGCAAGCCCAGGTTCGCCAGGTCCGGCCCCACCCGTTGCGATCCCAACAGCACCGGCTCATCAAACAGATAATCCGCCGCCACACTGCGTCGTTTGCCCCATCCGCGCGCCAGATCGGGGCCCACCGGTTGCACTGTGATCACGGCTTGCGCGCCGGTGACTTCGATCTGCCGTCGGGCGCGATCCGCCTCCGCGCGGGTCACCCCGCGGAGAATTTGCTGCGGCAATGTCCGCACCCGCCGCGCCGCTTGGTTGCGGTTAAGATCGGGCGCAACTTTCAAAATGACCTCCACCAGCTCGGTCAAATTCGTTTCCGCCTTGATCACCGCCAGGCCGATTTCGACGCCCTCCTGACGCACCTGCTGGCTATGGCAACTGGCGCAACCGTTGGCTCGGTACACCTCGCGTCCCTGCGCGGCCAAGCCGGGCCGGGCTTGGGGATAAAACTCGCCGCCAGGCACGGTTTTGGCCTCGACCTGCCGGCCCAGTTGAACCTGCGGGCCCAACACCAGTCCAAACCAAGAGCTGGCCAGCGCCAAAAATGCGGCCAAGAAAATGAACGCCCCGTGATTCACCCCGGCACCTCTTCTACTTTGACGGGTGCCGTGCCGGCCGCCCAAAAATCCGCCAACCGCGCGCGGCCCAAACTCCCCAGCACCCCCCAGACGTTGCGCACGAAAATGAAATTGGCGAACAGCACCAGCAATTCCCCCAGCGTGCTGATGCGCAGCGGCATCAGGGTCGAGTTCACCGTTGCCGTGAAGGGCACCGTGGCGTCGGCCAGTTTCAATCCCTGCAGGGTCCCGGCCACCGCCAGTGGAAGGACGGTCAGAACGATCCCCGCCACCGCCACCCAGAAATGGACCCGGACACAAAAAGCGCACAGTGGCCGTCCGCTGATCCGGGGCAGGAGATGATACACCCCACCCGTGGCGACCATGACAAAAAACCCATAAATCGCCAGGTGATCCTGCGCGGGGACCAACCAGGTAAACTGCCAGAGATTTCCCGTATAAGGCGCGCCCAATGCCGCATAAACGAGAGACGCGATAACAAAGGCGACCAAACCCACGAGCACAAACCGCAGCGATACATCCGCCCACGCCGCCCTCCCCTGCCCTTTCAGGGTCCGCCAGCAGTTGAGGATGGTGGCCAGCAGCGGGACCAGCCCCAGCACCACCGCCACAGAGCTCAACGTGGGAATCCACGCCGGCACGGGGGCGCTGCCGGGAATCCCCGACCAACTGCCAAACAGGACCAAGCCGCCAAAGGTTACCCCGGCCAGGGCGCGACTATGCAGCGGCCGGGCCAGCAGTTTCGGCACGAAATAAAAAATCAGCCCCACCCCCACCAGTCCCAGCCAGACGACGCGCAGATTCGCCGCATACCACCACGCGATGACCGATTGGGTCACCCCGCGCACCGGCCAAACCAGCAGCAGCAGATTGGCCGTCGAATAAATCCAGGGAAACCAAAACAACGCGGCGAGCAAAAACCATTGGGACGGATAAAACGCGCGTTCCGTGCGCCGGCGGGTGGTGGCCAGCGCCGCGCCGCACAACAGCAAGTAACCCAGGAACAATAAGACGGCGGCTGGCCGCGGCATTTCCAGCCACTCGAAACCGGTATTGGCGCCACGGAGCAGGGCCACAAAACCAACCAGCACACCGCCATGCCAGAGTTGGGCGCCCGCCACCGCCAGCGTGGGCAACGCAAGCCGCGTTGCGCCCAAACGGCAGAGCATCCACAGAGCCACGCCCAAACCCGCCGGCATCGCCCCACCATACAACAGGACATTCCACGCGGCCGGCCGCACGCGGCCATAGGTCAGCCACGCCTGATCGGCCAGAAAACCGGGACCGTGAAACTTGATGGAGGCGATGAGCGCGCAGACCGACGCCAGCAGCAACCAGAACGCCGCGCCGCCAAACAACCAAAGCAACGGCGTCCGGCTGGAAAGATCCACGTCCGCCGGCGTTGGCGGCGTGCGGGCGGGGATGTTTGACGGTGAAGCTGCGAAAGTCGCGTTCATCAAACCGGCGGCGGCTATTCGTATTCGCTGGGTTTTTCCGGCGGTGGCGGCGGAACAAACGTCGCTTTTTCAAGGCGCGCGAGCAGATTGGAGCGGGCCTGCGCGGGATGCCGCCATTCCCGCTCGGTCAAGGCGAGTGCAATCTCCACGGGCAACCGCACGATGCCCTTGGGTTGATCCAGCCACCCGGCGGTCGTCAAGGCTTGCGCGTCGGCGGCTTGGACTTCCGCCAGTGCCTTGAGCCGCACGGCCACGGAATCCTCACTCAGCGGCGGCGGTTGCACCAGGCGGCGCGTGGCCAAAATCAGCAGAACAAAAATCAGGCACGCCCCCAAGCCGGCCACCAAGACGCTCCAGAAACCGCGGGAACCATTGGCGTATGCGTTCATCAATGACCTCCTTTCGGGCGGATGGCGGCGTCGGGTAAATCGTCAATTTGATCCAGTTCGCCTCCGGAAATTTGTGTCGGCACCGGATGGAACAAGCCCATGGCCTCGATGAGCCGCGGATCCTTCAACGGATACGGCGCGTGCGCATGAAAGCGGTGAAGAAACAGTTTCGTGAGCAGCCCCCCCAACAAGGCCAGGCAGGCAAAATCAAGCCACACCCAGCGCAGCGGGAACCCCGTCGGATGTTGAAGCGGCATGATGTTGAACGACAGATCAAAGTAATGCATCAACAAACCCCACAGTCCCAGGGGAAACATCACCCAGAACCGGACTTTGACATCAATGCGGAGCAGCAACAGGAACGGCAGGAAAAAGTGGCCGAAGATGATGATCATCCCGATCCACCACCACGATCCCTGCTCGCGCACGATGTACCAAAAGGTTTCCTCCGGCAGGTTGCCGTTCCAAATGACAAAATACTGGGAGAAATGGATGTAGGCGTAAAACACGGTGAAGGCCAGCATCAGGGTGCCGAGGAAGTAATACTGGTGCTGGTGCAACACATGTGTGATGACGCGCTGCCGGTTGAGAACCATCATGATGATGAACACCACGCCCAGGCTCGCCCAGACACTGCCGGCGAAATAATAAACACCATACATCGTGGAGAACCATTCGTGCGCCAGCGCCTTCATCCACATGATCGCCGCCAGGGTCAGTGTCACGGCAAAAGCGAAAATGCCCCAACTGGCGTGAAAACGCATCCGGTGCGTGCATTGGGCGGCCCCGGATTCATCCTGTTGCAACGACCAGTGCCGCAGCCGCGACGTCAGCAACCACCACGCGCCGAAGCACACCCCCGCCACCAGGTAGAAGCCCGGCCAGGTGAACAATGGATGCTTGGCGTGCAGCGCATGGTCGCTGGCCGGATCCCGCGTCATCCACGGATACAATCGCGGCGCCAACACCGCGAGGGGGATGAAGCAAAGCGCCAACGCCGGCGACAGCAAACTGGCAATGTGCTCGCAGAACCGGCGGAGCGGCACGGACCAACCGGCGTCAAACAAGTGATGCACCAGCACCAGAAACAAAGCCCCCAGTCCGAGGCTGAGATAAAACATGAACGCCAGCAGATAGGAATAGCCAAACTGGATGCGGTCCTGCCACCACCCCACGGCACTGAACAGCACCCCGAACACGATCAGTCCGTTCAGGATTTTTTGCCACCGATGCAGCGGCAACGGCGGACGCGGCGGATTGGGATTCTCAGCTTCGTCGCTCATAAATCACTTGCTCAAGTTCGCCCGCAGTTCGGGCGGTAAATCCTCCAGATCGCCCAGCCGGCTGCGGTGCAGGGCGCGAAGATAGGCGATGACCGCCCAGCGATCCTCCACCGGCACCTGCGCGGCATAGGAAGGCATCAGGTTTTTGCCCTCGGTAATGATCTGGAAAATCTCGCCGTCGGCCATTTCCACGATCCGTTTGTCATGCAGATTGGCCACCGCCGGCATGCCCAGTGTTTTCGTCACGCCGTTGCCATCGCCCGTGCCGCCATGACAAGGGGCGCAATAAATCGTGAACCGTTCCTGGCCGCGGTGCAGCAACCGCCCCGTCACCGCCAGCGGATTGGTTTCAATAAAATTGGTCGTGCCCGTCACGCGCCCCGTATTGACCGGCGCGTCCGCGAACGGCAACACCGGTCCGGCCAGGGTTTGAATTGGGGCCAAGCGCGCCACGGTACCCGGCACGGGCAGTTGCGAGCTAAGCCGGTTCGTGAAAAATGCGTTCGGCTGCTGCGGCCGCAGCTTGAGTTGCCGGTCCATGTCCGGGAACACCTCGATGGGCGGCCGCCGCGACCGGCTGCCCCGTTTGCCGGCGATGGCTACGACCGCCACGATCGCCACGGTGAAAAGAATGAAAAAGTAACGCATCAGGCCTCCACCGTTTCAATGTGCGCGCTGCCCGTGGACTCGAGCAGTTGGCGGGTTTCCGTGGCGTGATACCGGGGGTCGTCCGTTTCAATCACGAGATAAAACCGGTCGTGCGACGCGCCGCGCTGGATGAAGCGGCGGTGTTTCAGCAGCGGATGATACAGGCGCGGCAGGCGGTTCAAAAACAACATCCCGCCCAGCGCCCCAAAGGCGCCGAAGAGGATGGTCAATTCATACGACGGCGGGAAGGCGCCAAACGGGCTGAACAACGGCTTGCCGCCAATGATCAACGGGTAATCCAGCGCGTTCATGAACCAGATCATCAGCATGCCGGTCGCGTAACCGGTCACGCCGCCCAGAAACGCGAACCAGCCCACCTTCGAGTTCTTCAGCCCCATCGCCTTGTCCATGCCGTGGACGGGAAACGGGGTGAAGACATCCCAGCGCCGGAAGCCGGCGTCCCGCACCTTTTCCGCCGCGTGCAACAGATCCGCCGGCGTGGTGTATTCCGCAATCAAACCGTAAATTTTGTCCGGGGTGCTCATCCCAACGACCCTCCGTTCGCCTTGGCGCCGCCCAGCGGATGATGCGGATCCGCCTGCGGCGTCACACCTTTGACTTCCGAGATGGCAATCATCGGCAGAAACCGCATGAAGAGCAGGAACAACGTGAAGAACAGACCAAACGTGCCGAGATAGGTCGCGATGTCCACCCAGCTCGGCTTGAAGTAGCCCCAGTTGCTGGGCAGGAAATCGCGGTGCAGCGAGATGACGATGATCACAAACCGCTCAAACCACATGCCGATGTTCACCAGAATCGAGATGATGAAAACCACGAGCAGATTTTCCCGGATGCGTTTGCACCAGAACAATTGGGGCACCACCACGTTGCAGAAGATCATGAGCCAATACCCCCACCAGTACGGTCCCAGTGCGCGGTTGAGGAAGGCAAACCGTTCATAGGGGCTACCGCTGTACCAGGCGATGAAAAATTCCATCCCGTAGGCGTACCCCACGATGCTGCCCGTGGCCAGGGTCACCTTGCACATCACGTCAATGTGCCGCTTGGTGATGATGTCTTCGAGCCGGCAAATCTTCCGCAACGGAATCAACAACGTCAGCACCATGCCGAATCCGGAGAAAATCGCCCCCGCCACAAAGTACGGCGGGAAGATGGTGGTATGCCAGCCCGGCAACTGTGACACGGCGAAATCGAGCGACACGATGGAATGAACCGACAACACCAACGGCGTGCTCAACCCGGCGAAAATCAGGTAGGCTTTCTCGTAATTGCTCCAGTGCCGGTTCGAGCCGGTCCAGCCCAGGGCAAACAATCCGTAAAAAAACTGCCGCAGCCGCGTGCGCGCCCGGTCGCGCATCACCGCCAAATCGGGAATCAGGCCCATGTACCAGAACAACACTGACACGGTGAAATACGTCGAAACTGCGAACACGTCCCACATCAGCGGCGAACGGAATTGCGGCCAGTTGCCATTCGCGGTCGGGATGGGAAACAAAAACCAGTCATACCAGACGCGCCCCACGTGAATGGCGGGATAAATGCCCGCGCAGATCACGGCAAAAATTGTCATCGCCTCGGCTGCGCGGTTCACCCCCGTGCGCCACCGCTGGCGCAACAAAAAGAGAATCGCCGAAATCAACGTGCCGGCGTGGCCGATCCCGATCCACCATACGAAATTGATGATGTCCCAGCCCCACATGGTGGGATGATGATTCCCCCACACGCCAACACCGGTGCTGATTTGATAAACCAGCATCGCGCCGAGCAGACCAGCGGCCAGCACACTCGGCACAAAAGCGCACCACCACCAGAGCGGTGTTTTGCCCTCGGCGATACCGGCAATTTTATCGGATAACCAGCCGAGATCGCGGTTATTGCCGACCAACGGCACGCGTTCCAACTCCGGCGGAACGGGCGGCGGTAATTTCAGTTGGGTCGCAGCGTCAGCCATTCACAGTCTCCTCAATACCAGTCCCAATCATGACGAGGCCTCAATGCTCTCCCGGCGCCGCGTCCGCCGGCGAATGGAGCGATGGATCGCCCGACTTCGTCGCGTATTCCGACAGCGTCGCCGGGATGGCCGGATAATCTGGCATGGCGGGATTCGGATTCCGCACCCGCGCCAGATACGTGGTGCGGGGCCGGATGTTCAGATATTCCATCACGGTGTAATCGCGCTCCTGCCGCTTGAGTTGCGACACGCGGCTGGCGGGATCGGCGATGTTGCCGAATACAATCGCATCCGCCGGACACGCTTGCGCGCAGGCCGTCGTGAACGTGCCGTCCGGCACCACCACGTCGCCCGAATCACGAGCCTTGACCTTCTGCGCGATTTTCGCCTGCTCAATGCGCTGGATGCAAAACGTGCATTTTTCCATGACCCCCCGCATCCGCACGGTCACGTCCGGATTCTTGAGCATCTTGATCAAATCCCACTCGTCGTCCTTGCGTTTGCCCAGCGGCCCGAGATAAAGCGCGTTGATGGGGCGTTTGTTGTAGTCGAAATAATTGAACCGGCGGACTTTGTACGGGCAGTTGTTCGAGCAATACCGCGTGCCGACGCACCGGTTGTAGGCCATCACGTTGAGCCCCTCCTCATCGTGGACCGTGGCGTTCACCGGACACACGTTTTCGCACGGCGCCGATTCGCAATGCTGACACATCATCGGCTGCATGACGGTCTGCGGATCGTCAATCCAGCTTTCGAACTGCTGCCGCCCCTCGCGGCGCCAAACGCTTTTATCCTTCTGCCGGGCGGGGTCGCTCGCGTAGTATCGATCAATCCGCAGCCAGTGCATCTCCCGACCGCGCTTCACCTGGTCTTTGCCGACGATGGGGATGTTGTTCTCGCTCTGGCAGGCGATCACGCATGCCGAACACCCCACGCAGGTGTTCAGATCAATGGACATCCCCCATTGGTGATGCGCCTTTTGTTTCTTTTCCTCCAGTGGGTTCGGATAAAGCGGACGCATCCCGCCGGGCGGCTCGTGCATGTTCAAGCGCTTGGCAAACCCGGGATCTTTTTGAAACTGCTCCAAATTGGCTTCGCGCACAATCGGGCGCCCCTCCATGGACCAGTGATCCTGCGTGCAGGCGAGCGGGTATGTTTTCCCCGTCGGGCGCACTGTCGCGCCGACCGCGAAATGCGGTGTCTCCCGGGAACGCAGTGGATACGCATTGAATCCCACCCGATTGCCCACCCGCCCCGCGCGTTCGCGTCCGTAACCCAGCGCGAGGCCGAGCGAATAATCCGCCATGCCGGGCTGAATCCAAACCGGACCCTTCACCGAACGTCCGTTGAGCGAAACTTCGACCACCTCGCCATTCTTTACGCCGAGTTCACGCGCGGTCTGGCGGCTGAGGAGCACCGCGTTGTCCCAAACCATCTTGGTGATGGGATCCGGCAGTTCCTGCAACCAACCGTTGTTCGCATAGCGGCCATCATCGAGGCTGTAGTCGCGATGGAAAATGACTTCGAGCCGCTCCTTTGAGAGCGTCTCCGGCGCTTTGGTTTCCGGACGGCACTTGGCCCAAGCAAACGGGCTTTCCACCGGTTTCGGCGCACTGTCCGCCCGGAAACCGTCGTATAAAAACTGTTTCCATTCCTCCTCGAAATTCCCCGGACGGGCTTCCCGCCGGAAGGTTTCGCGCACGATTTCGTGCGGATTGGCGGGCGTTTCACCGGCCAGCCGGGCGAGAAATTCCAGTTCGGTGAGTCCGCCAAAGAGCGGCTGAATCAACGGCTGCACCGGCACCAAGGTGCCGTCGTGGGTGCGCGCGTCGCCCCACGATTCGAGGTAATGCGCCAGCGGGAAATGCCAGTCGCACAGCTTCGCCGCCGCCGTCTCGTCTTCGTAATAACCCAGCCGGATCACAGTCCTGGCTTGGCGTTGCGTCTTGGCCCAATCCAGATCGGCGGCCGCGGTGAACACCGGGTTGCCGCCCAGAATCACCAGCGTATCGGCCTTTCCGTCATTCAACCATTTCGCCAGCGAAAAGAGCGGGAGCAGTCGGTCAGCCGGGTTGGCCCCGGATGACAAGGCCGGGTACAATTCGAGGGTCTGCCCCACGGCGCCCAGCGCGGCGTTCATCGCGTGAGCCAGCCATTGAACGGCGATCGGTTGCCGGTGTCCCGCCAGAACCACGGCGCGCCCCTTGTGCTCAACCAAATCGCGGGCGCACGCGGCAATCCACTTTGCGTCTCCTTCAGCGGCATCCGCCGCGGCGGCGAAACGTTGCGTCAATGCGGCCACATCCACTCCCGCCGGCGGCGCAAGCTTCAGGATTTCCATCGCCATTCGCGCCGTCACCGCTGCCACCCGGCTCGCGGGCGTGCGCAACCGATGGTCGGCCTGCGCGCCGGTCAAAGTCATCAGACTTTCCACGACGTAAAGCCGGCTCATCGCGTCGGTCGGCCCGCTCAATTTACGGCCCTGGGCAAAGTCCCGAATCAGCGTGTGACTTTCGTCTTCGTCCCCGATGAAATCGCAATCGAGCGCGAGAATACGCGCTGCTTTATCGAGCCGGTAACGGGGACGGCGGGTGTGGCCCCATTGGTCGTGGATCAACTGTGCTTCCGCATCAAAGGCAGCCGTGGCCGCCACGTTTACCGGCGCGGTATCCACCGGCTCGTGCAGGAACCATTGGCTCTCCGGTAGTTTTTGCTGGAGCACTTGGCGCAGCCGATGAAACGACGGCGACGTCCGCGGCTCGATCAAAAACGCGAGCCCCGCGCCGCGGTTCCCGGCAAATTTACGGGCCAGTTCCTCCAGAAAATCCAACGCTTCCGTGCGGGTAACCGTCTGCCCGTTTTTGACAAAGCGCGTGGCGCGGTCGGGATCGTAAAGATTCAGGATGGACGCCTGCGCGTAGCGATCCGTGCCGCGATGGCCGCCGGGGAACTTGTCGTTGCCCTCAATCTTGACGGGCCGGCCTTCCTGCGCCTTGACCACCAGCGGAATCGCCCCCGTGCGCGTGGGCATGGCGGTGGCGTAATACTGCGGTTGCCCGTGAACGTAGCCCTCCGGCTGCACCGCAAACGGCATGACCTTTTCCTCGGGACGCCGGCAACCACTGCCCGCCAGCCCCAGCCCCGCCAGCAGAAACGACGCGGACATGATCTTCACGAAATGCCGCCGGGAGACGGGATCATGCCATTCGGTCGCGCCCTCGGGAAACTCGCGTTCCATCCATTGCTGGAACTCGGCAGTTTCCGTCAACTGATCGAGACTCCGCCAGTATTTGCGGCCGTCAGCGGGTTCGGGAGGCAGGGGCGGCGTCGGCTTCATACCGGGGCAAGACCTGGGAAAAATGACGCGCGATAAGCGTCCAAGCGGACGGACAGCGGTGAGGACACCGCCGGGTAACGATTCAAGATTCGGTCAGGGTAACGGGTTCTCATCGGTGACACGCCGAACAACTTTGCAGCGATTCCACATTCCAATCGTGGACGAATTTTTCACCCTGGGCCCGCTGTTGTTGCGCGGCCTGGGTCGGATCTTCGCTCCAAGTCCAGTTCAAATCGGTGATCTTGTCGAGCGGCCGCAGTTTGGCGGCAGGATCGCGATGGCATTCCAGGCAAAAAGACATGCTGAACGGCTTCGCGTGGTACACCTCGTCCATTTGATCCACGCGCCCGTGGCATTCCACGCAACTGATGCCGCGGTTCACATGCACGGCGTGGTTGAAATAGACGTAATCCGGCATCTTATGCACCTGCACCCACGGGATGGGTTTGCCGGTCGCGGCGCTTTCGCGCACGAGGGCCAGCTTGGGATCGTCCTTGAGCACTTGATTGTGGCAGTTCATGCAGGTGCTGCTCGCCGGCACGTTGGAGAACCACGATTGCTCCACGGCACTGTGGCAATAACGGCAATCCATGCCGAGTTGCTCGACGTGAATGGCATGGGAAAATGCCACCGGCTGGAGCGGTTGATAGCCCACGCGGGTGTATTTCGGGGTGAAATAATACCACACGCCGGCGATGCCGCCGCCGCCCACAAAAAGCAACGCGGTGAGCAGCAACAACGGCAGACGGTTGGTCCACTTTGGAAAAATTGCCGACATCTCAACTGACTATGCGCACCCTAAAAATCTGCGGCTCGCCCGCCGGATAACCTCCGGACAAATCGCAAACGCGTCGAAGCTAGCACAGCCGCGCGCATCCGCAACTGGCGCGCGTCCATACACAATTCTTCTGCGATTTTTTTCATGTGCTGCGCGGAAAGTCTTAACGGGCCCCCGGAGGGGTCGCAAGCAGAAATCGTATTTTCAACCGCACCAACACCCTGGGACCACACCCGTCACTGCCTCCCGAACCCCACCACCCCCGGTTTTTGGCTTCCCTCCGGCGCCCTCCAACTCACCGCAAACAGGGGTTGAATCCCCCCAGCGACTGCCTATAATGCCGGCACTGAAATGTGCTCCGACGACGCGGGGCGACACCCCGCGCCCCGGATCCCGGATATGCAGATTCATTTGTTGAAGTCGAAAATCCATCGGGCGCGCGTGACCGCGGGCGATGTGAACTACGAAGGCAGCCTGGGGATTGACCAGGATCTGATGGATCAGGTGGGCCTTTTGCCGTACGAACGCATTCTCTGCAGCAACATGGCGAATGGGAAGCGCTTCGAAACCTATGCCATCCCCGCGCAGCGCGGCTCCCGGGCCATCGTCTTAAACGGTGCGGCGGCGCTCCTGGGCAAAAAGGGGGATAAACTGACTATCATGAGCTACGCGGGTGTCCCCGACACCAAGGCCAAGAAATGGAAACCCCGGGTCATCGTGCTGGGTCCGGGGAATAAAATCGTCAATACCCGCGGAATTTAGGCTGGAGCCAAGCGATCAGTTGCGTGAACTTCCCTCCGTGACCGCCGGGAAGGGGCTAACACTCAAAGCAAACACCGTGGGGGTTGCAGGAGCCGCCGTTCGGATTCGCGCACGGTCCCGCCGTTGAGTTCCGGAATGAATCCGCCCTGCGGCGCGCGGGTCCGGAGCAGCCGGTGCGCGCGGAGCGACGAGGGCTTGCGCAAAATCACGCGCGAGGTCAAAGGCATCGTCACTGGGCGGGATTCAGATTTCATGCTCACGGACAATTGGACTTGTTCCGACCCCGGAGCATTCAAGTCGCCGGAAAATTTGCCCGCCTTACGCCTTCAACTCCGCCGCCAACGCTTCGCCCAAGGCGACGGCTTCCGGGAGCGGGCGGGTCGCTTCTCCGCGCCGCGCCGTCCCGAGAAAGGAGACCGCGCGCAGGCGCAACCGGTCTCCCTGCACCTCCGCGTAAGCGGCCACCGGACTTTGACACCCTCCGCCCATGGCGCGTAAAAAAGCGCGCTCGGCGGTCACGGCTTGCTGCGTATTGTAATGATTCAACCGCGCGCATATCGCTTCGATCCGGCCATCGTCCTCCCGAATTTCAATGCCCACCGCCGCCTGCCCCACACAGGGCAGCATCTCGTCCGTCTCCAACACCACCGCCAACAGCCCGTCGGGCACGGCGTCGCCGACCAACCGGCCTTCGGGGGTGATGCGGAAATTCAAACGCGAAATCCCCGCCCACGCCAGCAGCGTGGCGTCCATTTGCGCGCGGGTCGCCAGTTTTTCCAACCGGGTCGGAACATTCCCCCGCATCTCGATCATCCGGAGATCCGGCCGTTGCGCCAACAACTGCGCCTGGCGCCGGGTGCTGCTGGTGGCAACCACGGCCCCGGCAGGCAGGTCCGCCAGCCGAATCTGGGGGGAAAACCCACGCAACTCGGCCTGGCCGGGCACCCATTCGTCCGTCGGACGGGTCGCCAGTTCCGCAAAAAATTGGCCGTCCCGGTAGATCAACACGTCGCGCGCATCGGCGCGTTTGCCCACCGCGCCGAGCTTGAGTCCCGCCGGCAGTTCCGTGGGCAAATCCTTCAGACTATGCACCGCCAGGTCGGCGCGGCCTTTAATCAAGGCCACTTCCAATTCTTTGGTGAACAATCCTTTCGGCAATCCCGGCCCCGGTTTGGCCAGCGCGGCGGTTTGCAGTTTGTCACCGGTAGTTTTGATGATTTTCAGCTCGAAAACCAGTTGGGGAAACGCGGCGCGACATTGGGCGGCCACCGCATTGGCCTGGGCCAGCGCCAGGGCGCTGCCGCGAGTGGCGATCACGATGGGACGACGGGCATCAAGCATGCAAAGGAGAATGGGCGGTCCGTCCCAGAGTCCGGGCGGGCGCGGAGGCCAGCAGGCTTTTCACCTTTTCCCGGATGATCGCTTCGCATCGCGCGACTTCCCGCCGCCGCTGGCCCAAGGCGCCGTCCGCGATCTCTTGCAGATCGTCCACGTTGTAGAGAAAAACGTTTTCGAGTTGGTTCACCGCCGGGTCAATGTCCCGGGGCACGGCAATATCCACGAGCAACAACGGCGCCCGGGAACGTTGGCGCAACAGCGGCTCCAGCCGGGGCCGGTCCAACAAAAATCCGGGCGAACTGGTGCTGCTGATTAAAATGTCCACCCGGGCAAATTCCGCAGCCCAGTCCTCAAACCGCACGGCGCGCCCCCCCAAAGTGGCCGCGAGCGAGGTCGCGCGTTCGGCGGAACGGTTCGTCACCAGCACCCGCGTCACTCCGCGCGAGACCAACGCCCGCGCCGTCTTTTCGCTGGTATCCCCCGCGCCCACGACCATCACGGTGCGTTCGCTCAGCCGGCTGAAAATCTTTTCCGCCAATTCCACCGCCACCGACGCCACGGAGATGTTGCCGCGTTGGATCTGGGTTTCCGTGCGGACATATTTGGCCACGTGAAAGGCGCGTTGGAAGACTTTATTCAACCGCGGCCCGGTGTGCCCGTAGTGGAGGGCCAGTTCGTAGGCCTTCTTGAGTTGGCCCAACACCTCGGTCTCGCCCAGCACCATCGAGTCCAGACCGCACGCCACGCGAAACAGATGTTCCACGCTCTGCGGCTCGGTCAGCCGGTAGATTTCGTCGGTCAGGGGGTCGCGGTAATCATGGCAACGCACCAGAAAATCCTGCAACTCGGTGAACGCCTGGGCGGGCGGCAGCGTGGTGACGGCGTAAATCTCCACCCGGTTGCAGGTGGATAAAATCACCACCTCCGTCACCAGCCGGGTTTCCCGCAGCGTTTGCAACACCGCCGGCACGCGCGCCTCGCCGAAAGCGAACCGCTCCCGAATGGCCACCGGGGCGGTGCGGTGATTCAAGCCAAGGACAAGCAGCGACATGATCAGGAAAAACGCGGCGGCGCACTCATGGGTTATGCAAGGGCGACAACAAATGCGTCCCCCAGAATGTCAACAGCACGAATACAAACAAACCAACAACCCCCCACGCAAACCGCCGGGGCGAAAGCCCGCGCCAACGCAACACCAGCAGGACCAGACACGCCAGCCACAGCGCGCAGGCCCAGATCACCTTGGCGTCTTGGAAATAAACCACCCCGTCCGGTTGCGGCAGGCGGGCGCCGTAATACAAGCCCACCGTCAGCAAGGCGAACCCGATCTGGCTCAACCAGCGCACCACCAGTTGCAACCGTTGAATGGGCGGCAACAGAGAAAGGACCGCCCGCAGTTTGTGGAACTTCAAGTTGTGTTCCTGCGCCAGAAACATCGCGCCGGCCACCGCCGCCAGCCCGAGCGCCCCGTACGCCAGCAGGACCAAGGCTGCGTGCAGACTCAAGCCCGCGCCGCTGAATTCCGGTTTCGGGCCGTGAGCCGGGTCCAACGCCGGCATCAAGGCGCACACGCCCAGACCAAATAACAACGGCGCCACCAACGCCCCCAAGAACCGCATCCGCCGCCACCAGCCCAACCCCAGATAGGCCAGCGCCAGTCCCCAGGCGATGAACACGATGGCTTCATACAGATTATGCACCGGACAGTAGCCCAGCGAGATCCCGCGTTTGGCCATTGCCGCGGTGTGGAACAAAAACGCCCCCGCCAGCAACAGGTAATTGATCCGGTCATCGCGGCGGAACCCCTTGCGCCACAGAAACACCGAATAAATCGTGCTCCCGCCGTAGATCACCACGGCGAGTCCAAAAAGAAAGCGGTCCGTCACCCAGTTCACGAAAGCCACGCCGGTCAGATGCGTTTTTCGTCGGCGTCAATGTAGTCCACAAAAGTCCGGATATCGTCCCGGTGGGCGAACCCGCTTTGCGCCTTGCGCTGCTGGAGACGTTCCTGCATGACGGCGTCGTCGGCTTGGGGGTAATCCAAGGTCGCCGTCCGGTGAGCCGCTTTTTCCGCGGCGGATTTTTTGACGTGGACGCGCACCCAGTCGCACACCTCGCCATCCGTGAGCGAGGCCCGCACCACCGCCACCATTTGCTCGTGCGTCACGCCGGCCGTTTGCAACCACGAACCGTCGAATCCTTTGCCTAAATTGTTGTGGTAATCCGGATGCAGCCGGCCAGCGAGGTGCAGCCGGATCTTATCCACGTACCGGGGCAGATGGACCCAGCCGTCCATAGTTTCCCGCGGGCTGCGGGGGTAAATCACTTCGCTCATGCCCGCATCATTAGTCGGTCCCGTGCCCCTGTCAATCACCCGCCGCCGCACCCGCCGGCCGTTTCGCCCCGGTTTACCGCTTAAACTTGCCGGGTCAGGCGAACGCCCAGTTGCAGCAGTTGTTTTACCGCGCGGTCGCTGGCGGCCTCGGCGTAGATCCGCAAAATCGGTTCCGTCCCGCTGCCCCGCAGCATCAGCCACGAGCTGTCGCGCGCGATGAATTTCACGCCGTCGAAACTTTTCACCTCGGCCAGTGGCGAGCGCAGAAGACGCGTCGGCGGATGGGCTTTGAGGTAATCCATCAATGCCGCGCGCTTTGCCAGGGGGTAATGCGTGTCAATCCGGCCGTAACGATGCGGCCCGTAGGTTTTCTCCAGCCGGGCCAATAACGTGTTCAGCGACTTGCGCTCCATCGCCAGCATTTCCAGCAGCACCAGCCCCGCCGCAATACCGTCGCGCTCCGGAATGTGGCCCGGAAACCCAATCCCGCCGCTTTCCTCCGCGCCCAGCAAAACATCCCCCTTGATCATTTCGGGACAGATGTATTTGAAACCGACGCCGGTCTCGACCAGCGGCAACCCGAACGCCGCGCACATTTTGTCCACCATCGAAGTCGCGGTGAGCGCCTTGACCACCCGCCCGTATCCTCCGCGATTCACATGCAGATGCCGCAGCAACAGGCAGATCAACTGATGCGTGGTGACATAGCCGCCCCGCCCGTCCATCCCCCCCACCCGGTCCGCGTCGCCATCCGTCACCAAGCAGAGATCATGCGGATGTTCCCGCAGATAGGCCGCGCTGCGACCGTAGTTGGCCTCGACCGGTTCGGGATTGATGCCGCCAAACAGAACGTCATGCGCGCCGTTGAGCGTGGTGACTTTGCAGGTGGTACCGGCGAGCAATTCCTCGAAACAACCCGCGGCGACGCCAAACAGCGCGTCGTGCGCAAAGCGCAGTCCGGACTTGGCAATGAGCGGAAAATCCACCAACCGCCGGACCGCCGCGTAATGCTCCGGGCGGACATCCCGGACGAAAACCTGCCGGGAGCGAATGGCCTCGGCCAGATTGACCGTGCGCACGGGCGAACGATCCACACAGGCTTCCACCGCCTGACAGGTTTCCGGATCGGATGAACCGCCGTAATGGGATTTGAGTTTGAAACCATTGAAACTGGGCGGATTGTGGCTGGCGGTGATCATCACTCCGCCCACCGCCTGCCGCGCTTTCACCGCATACGACACCGCCGGAGTGGGCGTCGGTTCCGGCGTGAGCACCACTTGGTAGCCATTACCGGCAAACACCTCGGCTGCGCAGGTGGCGAACTGGTCGGAAAAGAAACGCCGGTCAAAACCAATGACGACGCGCGGCGTATCGCCCGGCACGGTGAGAGTGCGCCAGTAATCCGCCGCCGCCTGCGCCACGCGCGCCACGTTGGCAAAAGTGAAATCTTCCGCGATGACGGCCCGCCAGCCGTCCGTCCCAAATTTGATTGCGCTCATAGAAAACGGTTTTTCCTTGGTCCCACCGGCTTCGTGCCGGGCGGCAACCGGGTTGTCGAACCGCACTCACCACTGGGGACACGGTTGCACACACGTCGCAACGGTAGCAACCAACGCCGAATTGTCGAGCCACAGTTCCCCCACGTCGTCCACAACCCGCACCTCCCTTGTGGGCAAGCAGTGGGGATTGTTTTATCCGTCCGTGAAAAAACAGCGCGCCGACGGGACGGCGGGGGGCAAACTCCCAGTTTCTGATGGGTAGTGGCCGCCAGAGTTTGAAATCCAGCAAAGAACGGCCTGGGGCTGAATCGGGGCAAAAATTTCCACGCCGGGCCGCAGCGCAAATTCCTCGTGCTTGTCGCGAAGCGGCCTTTCCGGTTATCGTCTCCACGCTCGAAAAAATAAAACGACCAGAAAACTGATTTAACCAAAATAGATTTCGCGTAGCTTCGGCTGCTGTTCACAACGAAACGTGGAAATTTCGACGAAAGGCAGCGCTCGAAGTGCGCCCCAACCGGGGCGCACTGAAAGCGTCCTTTCGGAGGCATCCACGTGCCTGTTGTGAGGCGTTAGTAGGTGACGCCCCATTCTGTTTCAGGCACGGGAAGGCTTCCGAGGAAAGCCAAATCAACAGGGCTGAACGCGCACGCGAGCGTTTCAGCCCATGTCCACAGGCGCCACCAAGTCTCGCGGCATCGTGTCATGGCCGGAAGAGGAACGGCCACGGGAACGATTGCTTTCGCACGGGCCGCAGGCGCTCACCGATGCGGAACTGGTCGCCATCCTGATTCGCGTCGGCTTCCAAGGAACGAGCGCGGTTGAACTGGGCCGGCAAATTCTCAAGCGGTTTGGCTCGCTGCGGGCGATGGTGGAAGCCCCCGTTCTTGCGTTGCTGGAGATCAAGGGGCTGAAGGGCGCGAAGGCTGCCCAACTTGTTGCGGCGATGGAGATCGCCCGACGCGTCGCCGTACCGCGCGACCGCAAGCAGCTTCAAATCAAGAGCACCAGCGCGGCGGCCGCCTATCTGCGCGAGCGGTTGCGCGGGCTGCCCGGCGAGCAATTCCGCGTGCTTTACCTGAACCGGCGGGGCGCGCTGCTGGACGACGCGCTCATCGCCGAGGGCGTGGTGGATGCGGTGCGCCCGCCGCTGCGCACCATCATCGCCCGCGCCTTGCAGACAAACGCCAGCGCCCTCATCGCGGCGCATAACCATCCCTCCGGCGCGGCCGAGCCGAGCGAAGCCGACCGGTTGCTTACCCAGGACCTCATCGCCGCCGCGCGGCCCGTGGGATTGAAGGTGCTGGATCACGTCATCGTGGCGGAAGACACCGTGTTCAGCTTTGCCGATAGCGGGCTGCTGGACGAACTGGAACTGATCTGCCTCGCGCCCGGCGACGCCCCACGCGCGGGCAAATTTGCAAAAAGGAACGACTGATATGACCCCGGAACAACGCGAAGAACTTATCCGCTTGCTACAACAGGGCGAGGACCTCTCGCCGGAATGGGCGCGCATCCTGTTCCCGCCGGAGAAGCGCGAGTATGAATTGGTGTATCACGGCAAGGAGCGCGAGGAGGACATCCTGGCCAACACGCTGGCCGTGCCGCTGCAGCCGGTGCGCACCTTCGGCAAGAACGGCGACGGCTGGCACAACATGCTCATCTTCGGCGACAACTTGCAGGCGATGAAAAGCCTGCTGGAGTTGAAGAAGGCGGGCAAACTCTGTAACGCCGATGGCACGCCGGGGGTGCGGCTCGTCTATATTGATCCACCGTTTGGAACAGGGGACGAATACGCAATCACCGACGACCTTCGGGCCTATTCGGCAAAGATGCAGGGCAGCAGATTCATCGAGTTTCTTCGAAAGCGTCTTGTTCTCTTGCGCGAATTACTCTCCGACGACGGGAGTATCTACATCCGCATTGATTACCATTTCGGTCACTTTATCAAGGTCATCACAGACGAAGTGTTCGGCCCACAGTTCTTCCAGAACGAAATCGTCATCAATCGCTTCAAGCGTCAACTGCGCGGCTTGAAGGGATTCAATGTCGCGACCGATTGCCTCTTCCTCTACAGCAAGGGCAGTGACTTTGTTTTCGCAGAGCAGATGCGAACTCGCCTCTGTTCGTTTTGTGGTCAAGAGAAAGAACCGGACTGGCATCATATGGTGTCGCCGGGATTGCGGAATCCGCCAGAGCGAACAATTCTCGGTCGCCGTCTGCTTCCGCCCCGGGGACAGCACTGGAAATACAAGCAGACTCGGATTGAGGAGATGGAAAAGGAGGGGAGAATCCGAATCAACCAAACTGTCGGCTACACGGACCTCAACGGGAAACGAATTCAAGGCCTGCCCGAGTTCTTGCAGACCCAAGACACGCCAGTGGATAGCAATTGGACCGACCTGAGGGGATACGTTCTGAGTTCGCGGTATCCGACCGAGAACCCCGAAGAGCTTTTGGAACGTGCAGTGCGCGCATCGTCGCTTGAAGGCGACTTAGTCCTCGATGCCTTTGCTGGCTCAGGCACGACTTGCGCTGTTGCGGAGAAGTTGGGACGCCGTTGGATCGGCATAGACTGCGGCAAGCTGGCCATCTACACGATCCAGAAGCGGATGTTGAACCTGCGGAGGGAAATCGGGAACAAAGGTCCAGTCCTTCAACCCAAGCCGTTCACGCTCTACAATGCGGGGCTTTACGACTTTTCCCAACTCAAGGCACTGCCGTGGGAGTCGTGGCGGTTCTTTGCGCTGCAACTCTTCCAATGCCGGGACGAGCCGCACAAGATCGGCGGCATCCCGCTGGACGGCTACCTGAAGGGCAGCAGCGTGCTGGTGTTTAATCATCAGAAGCAGCCGGGCATCCGGATTGACGAGGCAACCATCCGCAGCCTGCACGAGGCGCTCGGCTCGCGCGTGGGCCGCCGGCTGTTCATGATCGCGCCGGCGCTTACGTTCGATTTCCAGCAGGATTATCTCGATCTCGACGACGTGCGCTACTACGCGCTGCGGATTCCGTATTCGATCATCCACGAACTGCACCAGCGGGAGTTCACGGCCTTGAAGCAGCCGGCGGACGAGATGGCGGTGAACGACACGGTGGAGGCGGTGGGCTTCGACTTCATCCGCACACCGGAGCTGGACTACGACTGCGGCGTGGCCAGGCGCAAGGGCGAGTTGCTGGCGGAGGCGTTCCTCCGCATCAAGACATTCAAGAGCGAGGCGGTGGTGCGCGAGCCGCCGCGCAGGAAGGGCAACCGCGAAACGCTTTCGATGTTGATGTTGGACTTCGACTACGACGGCGAGGTGTTCGTCCAGGACGCAGTGTTCTTCGCCGACGGAATTGAGAAGGCGGGATGGGAGGTGCGTTTCCCGGTTGAGTCCGTGGGGCGGCAGGTCATGGCGGTGTTCATTGACATCTACGGCAACGAGGCGCGCGAGGTCATTCCGGGCGCGAAGCTGGGTCATGTCGCCGCGGCCGCATCGAAGACGAAGAAGAAGGGAGGCCGGAAATGAGCACGCGAGGAGACCGGAGAACATTCCGCAACGAAGACCTCGTCCTCAAGGTCACGACGGACATTGACCCGCAGGTATGGGACGAATCGTGTTACGAGGCGTTTCTGGATGAGCTTTGCGGCAGCCGTGAATACCAAAAAGAGGCGATCCGCACCACGCTGCGCTACCTGCACGGCGGCAAATACGCCAACCTGCGCGAACTGGCGAAGGAGAACTTCGACGACAACGACGAGCTTCAGCAGCGATACGGCTCGTGGGCGGGCATGGAGAAGCACCTGCAACTGCCCGACCAGCTTTCGTGCTCGATTGATCAGGCGACCGGCACGGGCAAGAGCTACGTGCTTTACGGGCTGGCGATGATTCTTCTGGCCGAGGGAGCGGTGGATCGGGTGCTGGTGCTTTGCCCGTCGAACACGATTGAAGCCGGATTGTTGGGCAAGTTCCGGGAGTTGGCGGCGGACGCGAACCTGCGGGACGCGCTTCCGGCGGAGGCGAAGCTCAGAGCGCCCAAGATCATCAACGCTTCGGAGAGTATCGTGGACGGCTCGATCTGCGTGGAGAACTACCACGCGATTCTGGAGAACGTGAAGTCGTCCATCCGCGACAGCTTGAAGGGCAAAGGCGCGCGGGTGGCTGTGCTGAACGACGAGACGCATCACGTCGCCAACGCCGGCGGCGCGGAGGCCAAGAAGTGGAAGGAGTTTTTGCGGAACCCGGATTACGGCTTCCGCATGGTGGTGGGCGTGTCCGGCACGTGCTACGTGGACGACGAGTATTTCGCCGATGTGATTCACCGTTACTCGCTGCGACAGGCGATTGAGGAGCGGTTCGTCAAGAAGGTGGAGTATGTCGCCGAGATGCCGGAGACCGACAACGCCGATGAAAGGTGGCAGCTCATCTACAAACGGCATGCGGCGTGGAAGAGGAAGCTCAAGACGCGAAAGATTCGTCCGCTGACCATCATCGTGACGCGCGACATCCGATCGTGCGAGCAGGTGGCGGAGGAGTTGAAGGAGTTTCTGGAGGAGTGGGAGGGCATTTCGGCGGAACAGGCGGCGGCCAAGGTGTTGCCCGTCACGTCATCGGCCAGGCACCAGCCAAACGTCGCCAAGCTCAAGCTGGTGGACCACCCGGCGAGCAAGGTCGAGTGGATCGTTTCGGTCTCGATGCTCTCTGAAGGCTGGGACGTGAAGAACGTGTTCCAGATCGTGCCGCATGAAGAGCGGGCGTTCAACAGCAAGCTGCTCATCGCGCAGGTTTTGGGGCGCGGTTTGCGGCGGCCTGAGGAGTGGCAGGGCGAAGATCCAATGGTGACGGTCTTCAACCATGATGCCTGGTCGGGCCGGATCAGGCATCTGGTCAACGAGATTTTGGAAATCGAACGGCGGCTGACGTCGCGGGTGGATGCGGCCTCGCGATGGAATTTCGAGTTGCATCATCTCGATTACACCCGCGACGAGGACACCAGCGAATACGCCAAAAAAGGCGAGTATCGGTTGCTGGAAGAAGGCTTTGTGGACCTGCCCGCGCAAGTGGAGGCGGAAGATGTGACGATTGAATTCGAGCGGGCGGTCACGGGCGAGCACGTGAAATTCAAGACCGAAATCCAACACAAGACCTGGAGCGCGGAGGCGGTGGCGGAGCAGATGTTCCAGCGACTGAAGTCCATTGACGAGGAGTCGAAAGACGCGGACGACCCAAAAGACCGGACGGCCTACGCGAAGAAGTTCCCGTTGGCGAAGTGCGAGGCCATCGTGCGCGAGTCGTTGAAGCGGGCGAAGATCAAGCATGGGCGGATCACCGATGAGAACCGGCAAAAATTCCTGCAGGCGCTGGGCACGCTGCGGCGCAAGGCGGCCAAGCGGGTGGTTTACAAACTATCCCCCAAGGCGCTGGTGACGCTGAACACGGGAGAGCGGCAGGCGGAGAGTTGCAGCGCGGCGGAATTGCGGGGTAGAACGAAGCGGGTGTTCTATCCTCCCGGCTGTGAAGCCACGCTGGAAGACGAGCAGAAAGAATTTTTCCGTGAGTTAGAAGATCCGGACGGTGACTTTGGTAATGGACGCGAGCCGGTTGCCAACGCCGCCGACTTCAAGACGCCGGCCAACCTCGTGATCGCCGATGCGGCGCCCGAGCGGAAATTTGTGCGGAAACTCTGCAACCGGGATTACGCGGCGCACGTGGACGCCTGGCTCAAGAACACGCCGATGGGTTTCTACGCGATCGAATACGCTTGGAAGAAGGGTGAGCACCCCAAGCGCGGCGAGTTCAGCCCGGACTTTTTCATCAAACAGGGAGATTGGGTGTTTGTCGTGGAAATCAAGGACGACAGCGAAATCAAAGAGCCCTCGATGGAAAACATCAAGAAGCACGAATACGCCCGCGCCCATTTTGACCGACTCAACCATTGGCTGGAGAAGGCAAAGCTGGCCGCGCGCTACCAGTTCAATATGCTCTCACCCCGGGACTACGGAAAGTTTTTCACCAAACTACGGCAGCGCGACCTGGTTGGCTTCCGGTCGGAGTTGGATGTAGCAATAACCAGGCTCAGCCGGTAAAGCAGACGCTAGCACTCCCCGTGGTTTCAGCCCGCTGCGGCTTGCGCGTCTTGGCGGTGAAAAATCTGCGTTTATCCGGGCAATCTGCGGTTAAACACGGTTTGCGTTGCTTTGTGGTCTTTTGCGGCGCTGAACTGCGAAACGGGCAAATGGCTCAATCACAACGGGCTCAGCAGGCCAATCCGGGCCCCGCCATCCATTCGCTCAATGATTCGACCGCTTCCTGCAGCGCGGGCAACGAAGACACGGGCCACAGCTCAATGCCCAGTTCATTGCAGAGCGGTTGCAGCACGGGTTGCAGGCGCGAGCCGCTGATAAAGAGTTTTTTCGGCAGGGTTTTGCCCATGAGCAGCGTCTTGACCAGTGCGCGGCCGGCGGCTTCGCCGGGAGTGAGCCCACCGCTGGCCACCTCCATGCCGGCAATCAGGCCGCTTTGCTTTTCCACCAACAGGCTGAAGCGGCCAAAGCAGGGCCGCCCGTTTTCCACAAACGAGCCGCCTGGCAGCAGGGTGCAATCGAATTCGTAAGCCAGTTCCGGCGCGCGCCGGAGTCCCCGGAGTCGCTCCAAATCCGCGCCGCCGGCTTGAAACGGCTCCAGCGCGGTGGATGGCGGCGGCAGGAGCGGCCGCCAGCCCAAATCTCCGGGCGTCAGCGGACGGTCGGGCATGGCGGCGGGCAGAAACGGAATTTCCGTCGCGCCGCGTCCCTCGTAGAGATTGGGGTGCTCGGCAAACAGCCGGCAGAACGCGGTGAGACGCGGCAGATCGGCGAGGAGTTGGTCGGCCTCGGCCTGATTGAGGTGCCACGGATGCCAACCGGGTTCGGTGGAGCGAAATTGCGGCCAGCCCGGGCCTCGGCCGACCGGCTTGAACCCGGCGGCCTTGAGCAGGGCGAGGTCTTCTTTCCAAAGCTCGCGCTTGGGCACAAAGCCCAGTTTCAAACAATCCATGCCGTCCAAGTGGTTGAGGTTTTCGGGATCCGGCGAGTCGCTGAACATGGTGAGAATCCAGCGCAGGCCGCCGCGGCGATAAAACACGGCGGCGAAGACTTCGCCCGCATTGCCCAGCACATGGCCGATGCGCGTTTCGCCGGTGACGGGATCAATCAAGCCGACGGAATCGTTGTCGCAGGCAAACGCCCAGGGTTTGAGCGCGGCGAACTCGGCGGCGGCGGCAAGCAAAGCGCGCCAGGTTTCCGGCGCGACCGGCGGGGGTGGGGCAAGTTTGGCAGGCACGGCGATCAAATTTTATTTGGCGCGCTGCCGGCTTTGACCGCCCGCTCAATGACAACCAACTCTTCTGCGCTAATCATAAAATTCAAACTGCCAGCTCTTTCGCGGCTGAATCGCCTGACGAAAAGGTGTCCCACCCGTTAGGAAAAATCCAGGCTCCGAAAACAGGTCCCGGCTCGCTCAAAAGGCGCGCAATAGCTCCGACGCCTCCCGGGCGAGCAGTTCCAAGCTGCCGACCGCCGGGCGGAAACCGCCGTAGAACAGGTGGGCCACCTCGACTTCATAGCCGCCTTCGGCGTAGGCGGCACGGGTGGGGAGATAGCCGACGTCGCCGTTGGCATAACCGACGACATAAACTTTCCGCCCGCTTTCGCGCCGCAACAGATCGGTGAATTCCGAGAACACCTCGGCATTCGCCCCCAGGAGGATGACTCCGTTCAGGCTGACGCCAAACAGCTCCGCCTCGTGATGGTCGCGGTCTTTCCCGGCGAGGTTTTGCAACCGCGTCTGCCGCCAGTGCTCAACCACCCGCCGATATTTATCCCCCCATTGCGCCAGCGGATCGGCATTGCGCAACGCCCGGTCGGCGAACTGGTTGATGCCCTCGGCATCCAGCACTTCCAGCGGCAGCGCGACCACCCGTTGGATCACTTGCAGCGTGGGATCGGCGCAGGGTTTGGCCTGGGACAACAACCCGGCGACCGCGTCGGCGATCTGCGCGCCCCAGGTTTGCACCTGCGCCGGCGGCACATTTTCCGCCGGAGGATTCAAGTTGCCGCACGCGCCATTGGTCATCAGCACAATCGGGCGCCCGGGCAAGGTTTGGGCGAGCCGGTCCGCCGCCTGGCCCGAGAGGTCGCGGCTGATCTGCCGATTGGTCGGCCCCAGGGCCACCGGATGGATGGCGTAATTCAACAGCACCGCCGCAAAGGTGCCGTCCGCACGACGGAACCCCAGCGAGGCCACCCGCGGATCGGTGTGAGCCGAGGCGCGTTTCCGCCGGTCCACCGCCAAGTCCACCTTGCCTTCGACGATCACGAGTTCGCACGGTTCGGTTTTGGCGAGCGCGGCGCGCGCCGCCTGCTGCAACCGGCCCAGTAGAAATTCCACGTAAGCGGGATCATACTCGCCCGCCTCGCGCAGATAAATCGTGCATGGCCCGGCGTGCGTGTGCGTGGCCGAGAGCATGACCTCCGCCTCCGCGAGCCCGAGTTCCTGCTTCGCCCACCGCCGAAACGTCTGCACAATGGGCCGGTCAAACCCGATCAGGTCGCAGTGAATCCAGAGCAGGCGCGTTCCGTTGCGGACCAGGTAAAGAGCCTGGGCGAACAGCGGATCCAACACGCCGGTTGAAGGTTGGATGCGCGCGGCGAACCCCGAAAGTTCCCCGCCGGGCTGGGGCGTAATTTCAATTTGCGATGTGCCGAGAATCATGACTGCACCTGGTTCAAAAGACTGCGATGTTCGTAAACCTTCGCGAAGGCGCGGACGATGTCGTCCATGTCCTTCCGCGAGCCGAGGAAAAGACTTTGCTCCAACCACGCCCCTTGCTCCGCGCACAGGCGCTCGCAGTTCGGGCAATGCACCTCGCCGAAGTTGAGCTTCTTGCGCGACCCGGGCAGATACGGGCCGAAGGCCTGGTTGAGAAACAACGGCTGCCGATACAGCGGAATCGGATACCCGCCGGACACCGGAATACCCTCCGCGGCCAGGGCCTTGAGGACGGCCGCGCGCGGCGCACCGAACGCCGACGCATCAATGCGGAACAGAAACAGATGATAACTGTGCCGCGCGGTGGCGGCGGTGCGTCGTTGGGGATAAACCCCCGGAATCTGCCGCAACCGGGCCGCGAGATATTGCCCGTTGCGATCGCGCGTTTTCGTCTGGGCAATCAGCCGGTTCAACTGCGTGTTCAGCACCGCGCCTTGAAATTCGCCCAGCCGATAGTTCGCCGACATGACGTGGTGTTCATACCAAACCCCGCCGGGGATGCGGCCGCAGTTGTGGATTGAGCGGCACGCCTCGGCCAAGCGCGCGTTGTTCGTCGTGATGATTCCGCCCTCGCCGCAGGTCAGATTTTTACTGGATTGGAAGGAAAACGATCCCAGATGCCCAATGCTGCCGGCGGGCTTCTTTTTGAAAAGCGCGCCGTGGGCGTGCGCGGCGTCTTCAATCACAATCAACTTGTGTTTCCGCGCCAGCGCCATGATCCGATCCATGTCGGCCGGTTGTCCGGCAAAATGAACCGGCATGATGGCGCGGGTGCGCGGGGTGATCGCCGCGGCCACGGCTCGCGGGTCGAGGTTGAACGTCTCCAGTTCAACGTCGGCAAAGACCGGCACCATGTTGGCTTCCACCACGGCCGTCGCCGTCGCGAGGAAGGTGTACGGCGGGACGATGACTTCATCCCCGGCCTGCAGTCCGGCGGCCATCAGGGCGATGCGCAAGGACACCGTGCCGTTGACGACCGCGATGGCGTGCTGGCAACCGTGCAGCGCGGCAAAACGCCGCTCGAACTCCGCCACTTCCGGGCCGTGCAGTTTGCCCCATTTCCCGCTGCGCAGCGCGCGCAGCAGGCGCCGCTCTTCCGGCGGGCCAAACACCGGCCAGGTCGGGAAAGGGCGCGGACGGATTTTGGGCCCGCCAAACAAAGCCAAGGCGGACCGGGTCGTTAGCTGTGATGTTTTCATAATTCAGGGTAGCGTTGATGTAATTGATCAGAAATAATTTTCACGTCCTGTTGCAATGTCTCGCGTTCGGGCAGGAAACGGTCGGGGAACGCCGTTTGCATCCGCGCCGCCAACTGGGTCAAGTAATCCACATACGCGCGGGCCGCCTGGCGGGAATGCGGCAGGGCGAGGATTTCCCCGAAGCGGTGGCGGACGGCGTTGAAACCGGTCGGGCGCTTCGGCGGAGACCAGATCAACATGCCGGCGTAGGCCTCCACCAGTTCGGCCAGAACCGCGCGTTGCTCCGGCTGCTCCGCCACATGCAGGATTGCCTGGCCGATGGAACGCAGCGGATCGTAGGCCGCGGGGTTGTAGGCGTAATCCGCACACGTCGCCAGCGGCAGGCGGTTGCCTTGATTTTGTTTGCGCAGCGGGTTGCCCATGTACCCGTCAATCACCTCGCCCAAATCGGGATCGCGATCCACCACGGGACCGAGATGCATCGTGGGCTGGTCGTCGTTGACCGGGTAATTGTCCCACAAGAAAACGCGATGCCCGCCGATGCGCCGGAAGGTCTCCGCGGCTTTGCGGGAAACCGGGCCGACAACGGCATCGCCCGTCCAGAACAGATAAACGTCCGGGTCCAGTTCGCGGGCCAGCACTTCCAGATACGGTTGCTGATCCTTGCCGGTGCCGTCGCCCCAATAATAGGTGGGGCAAAAGATCATCTGCGCCTGGGCGTCCTGGGCGCGCAACCGGCGGAAAATCGTGTTCACCACGCGGGCGTGCGCGGAGGCGTCAATGCCCTTCGAGATGTCGTCGAGCGAGATATTGAACCATCGCACTCCCAGGCTTTGCATCCAGGCGTAATGTTGATAGAGCGCCTCGAGGTCCGCCGGGGAATCAGGCGTGATGAACCGTTTGCTGGCCAGGTTGGGATTCATCCCGAAGCAGAATTCAATCTGGTGCGCCTGGCAGGCGCGCACGACTTTTTCGTAGGCGGCTTTTTTGGCGGGCGGCAACGCTTCCCACCACCGGTTCGCCTCGCCATCGGCCCAGTTCTGATGGTGTTCGATGTCGAACATCGAAAGGTAACAGTTCATCAGGAAATTCATCTTGAACTTCGCCAGCCACGGAATTTCCTCGAGATACTGCTCCGGAAACCAACCCCAGCCTTTCGTGCCGCGCCATTTGAAACCCGGCGATTGACCGGGCGGCAACGGCTCGGGAAACGGCCGCCGTTCGGCGGGCAGAACCACACAGAACCGCCGGTGCACGTCACTGGGGATCACGTAGGGATCCGGACCAATGGCGCAGAAGGCGACCTGGAACCACGGTGGCGAGCCGGCCCGTCCTTCTTTTTCCTGGCACTCAATCGTCAACGTGTTTTCCCCTGGCAACAAGGCCTGATCCGGAATCGGCCACTTGTGGTTGTCAAACCGGCTTGCTGAAAACGGGTTGGGCCCTTCAAACACGATGGTGCGGTTGAGGCGCACCGCAATAACACACACGCTCGGCGCGTCATCGTCCCGCCCCCGCAGATGCACAAACTGCGGTCCGGCGGGGAGCGCGGGAATCTTGAATTTAACCTGCATTTGCGAGCGCGGCCCGGTGGCCTGGGCATAGATCGTGTTCACCTCTTCGCCGCCAAACGAGGTGCCCACCAAATCTTTGGCCCCGCCCTGAAACTCCGGCCCTTGGAACACAGCCAGGGCTTGGCCGGGATGGCGCGCGGCACGAACCGTGGACGGCAGGAGCATGGGCACTGCCGCCAACCCCAGGATGATCAAGCGTAAGCAATAGGTTTTCATGATGCAGGATTTTGAGGATCGGACACCGAGACGGTTGGTTTGTTTTTCGAGGACTCCAACACCCGCCGCAACAGCCACACGGCGGCCACGAGACAGACCGGAATGGCAATCGCCAGCCGCGGCCAATCTCCGACGAAAATGGCATTTGTGGCGAGCACCAGACAAAACGCGGCCACGATGCCCAACAGACAATCGGCGAGCATCCGCCCTGCCGTGGGTTCGCCCCGGTCGGGCAACGGCACTTCGGCCTGGATCGGTTTCCAGAATCCGGGCGGACGACACCGCGCGTAGAATTGTTTGAGGACGGTCTTGGATTCCGGCGGCGTGAACAGGGTCACGATGAACAACACCGCAAAGCTCAAACCAAAGAGCAATCCCAATCCCTGCCAGATCGGGCGGCTCTGGAAATCGAGCACGAACCACACAAGAATGGAAAGCGGCAACCCCAGGATGACGGCGGCCAGTTCGCCCCAGACGTTGAACCGCCACCAGAAGAACCGGAACCACGACAGCGGCAGCAGGAAGATCACCATCGCCGAATTGATGAACAGGAACCAACTCACCATGTTGTCCACAAACAGAATCGTCACCGCCGAGGCGAAAATGAACAGGGACAACGTGGTCAGCCGGCTGACCCAGATGCGGTCGCGCGCTGCGCCAAACCGCGCCGGCAACAGGTCGTTCACCACAAAACTCCCACCCCAGTTGAGCAGGGCGCTGAGCGCGCCCATGAAGGCGGCCACTTCCGCGGCCACCAGCAAGCCGATGAAACCGTGCGGCAGTTTCGACGCATTGACCAGCTCGCCCCAAGAGTGGGCCGGATCCTTCAGCATCGCCGTGCCGGCGGGCGCCGCGCCAACCTCCTTGACCAAATCGGAAGTCCAGAACAAGGCCATCGCGACCACCCCGAGGCCGATCAATGGCAGCGTGCGAAACGAGAGGGCGAGAAATGCGTTGAAAAGCTGGCCGCCCATGGCGTGCCGTTCATCCCGGGCGGCCATGAACCGTTGCGCCGTCATCCCCTCCCCGGCGGTGGGCGAGCCGGCAAAGAACCAGCCTTGCAGAAACAACATCGCCACCGTCAACCAGCCAATGGCTTCGGTAGGCGGGGTTTGCGTGAGCCCCGTGGGGCGGATGGTCTGCACGCGCTGGAGCACATCGCCCCAACTGCCCTGGTGCATGACCGCCAACACAAAGAAGACGGTACAACCGGTGATCATGATGCCGAACTGCACCACATCGGCGTACACTACCCCGAGCAAACCGCCGAACATCGTGTAGATCACGGTGATGCCGCCGAAAATCAACAGGACCTGCCACGTGGTCAAGGGACACAGCGGCGCGATGGTTTTCGCGAAGAAGCCGGTGATGTAGGCAATGATGAGCACGGCGAAGCCAAAGCAACAGACAAACGCGTAGATCTTCCGCGCCATGATCGCCGGCGACCCGCCATAGCGCAACGAAATCAATTCCGCCGTCGTCACGATTTGCATCCGGCGCCACATCCGCGCCCAGACAATGGCTACCAACGGCATCCACACAATCCAGCTCGTCCACCAAAGCCAGTTGCCCGAAAGCCCGTACACCAGCACGAGCATCACAAACGCGCCCGTGCCGGAGCTGTAGGTGGCCGTGTTGGACAAACCAATGGCCCACCACGGCACATCCCGTCCGCCCGCAAAATAACCGGTCGCCCCTTTTTGCGACGAACGCCGCGCAAACCCCAGCCCCACCGCAAAGACCACGGCGCACGAGGCCGCCACCACCAGCCAGTCCAATAAATTCATAAGCGAATCATCTTGATTTCCCTTCCGTCACCGAAACATTACGTCCAGCGTGAGGGGTCCGTCCACGTTTTGCCAACGCAACATTTCTCCCGCCGACTCGATCTGCGCCGGGCGATCCGTCTTAATCCGCGCAATGGATCGGTGCTTCGGATGCCGCAGCCGCAGCGAAATTTCGCGGGGCGCCGGGCGCATCGGTGGCGTCAATTCCACCCGTATTGAACGAGCCCCGGCCTGCAGGCGATAACTCAGCGGCCCAAAGCGCGTGGGCGCTTCATTCACCGCGACCTGGTTGCCGGCCTGCAGCCATTGCCGGGGCATGGCTTCGCCCAAGCGCAGGTTATCCCCGTCTTCCCACAGCAACAGATGGCGCAACAGACGCAGTTGTTGCGTGTTCGAGTAAGTGTGCGGGAGCGTCCAATAGTTTTTCCCCGTCCGGATGGGCGTGCATTCGACCGCCGCCCAGGTGCCGCGGGACATCCCGTAAGCCATCGAGGCATACAGGCCCAAGAGCACCCGTTTGGGTTCGTTGCGTTCGAGGCAGGTCATCCAGTAACCGTACCCATAGGCGTGATCAATCATCTGATGAAACTGCGGCACCCCCAGCATCAGCCCGCCGCGCTGCTGGAGCGTGTGGATCAAGCCATCCGTTATCGGTTCGCGCGCGGCCAGAATTCCCGTCTCCAGCAACATCGGCGCGATGATGCCGTAATAGCCGTCCGCGCTGCCGTTGGATTCCTTCCACAACTCGCGCGTGTCGGGGATCATCGGCAGAATGGATTCGCCGCGGTCGGTGAACCGGGCGGCGTCCATGGAGGCGCGAATGTCTTTCCGGTACGCCTCGGCCTCACGTTTCAACCGGGCCGCCGGTTCCGACATCCCGATGGCGGCCAGGGCGTCCGCCGCGGCGTTCAGTCCCTTCCACAAATAACTGTTGGAAAAATAATCCGCCGCCGGATGCAACAAATCGGCGTACGGCTTGTAGCGGATGAAACCGCGGGCGACCGCCGGTTCCTGGTCCGCCTTTGCCAGGGCGTCCGCGCGCTGGCCGATGATCCAATCGCACATTTGCAACATCTTGGGCGCCACCCGCCGCAGCCAGTCGGCGTCGCGGGTGATCCAGTAATGCTCGCTCATCGTCCACAGCGCCGCGCCGGTGTCCGTATCCCCAAAGTGGACCGCCAGCAGACCGTTGGGCTGCATGAACGTGAGCAAGGAATCGAGATACTTTTCCGCCTCGCGTGGATAGCCGAGCAAGTCCAAGTTGTTGCAGAACAGCGCGGCGCTGTAACCGTACACCCGATCGTAGAACCCCGAACCATCGCAGACGTGAAAAACATCCCCGCGCTTATGCACGTTCAGGAAATTGTAGGCGTTCCATGCGCGGTAAGCGTCCCGCATCTCCGGCTCGGGAATCTCAAACCGGCTGCCCTGGGCCACCAACCGTTCCCAGTAGCCGAGGGTTTCTTTGAGCTTGGCGTCAAATTCCGTGAGCGGAACTTCGGTGGGAGGCGTTGCTTGAACCAGGAACGGGACGCGCACCGCAATTTCCTGATATCCGTGCGCCGGCACATTCAACATCCAGTTCAGCGGCGCGGGTGCGTTGGTGACGCCGTCAATGACCAGTTCCAATTTCAGATTGCGCGGCCCGGCGCCAGGATTCGTCGCGCGGAAACGGACGAAACCCGCCAACGGTTCGTCCGGCGAAAATCCTGGGCTGTACCCGAAGACCGTTTGTTGCAATTCCCATCCGTCCCGCCGTTCGCTGGAAATGACGATGGGCATCCAACCGTTCATCAACTGCTTCGCGCAACCCGCCGGTGCCGCGCCAAAGCGGGAATCGTTGACCCTGAAAAAGGCAACCGGTTTCCGGTAACTGGCGATGCTCTCGGTCAATTGCAGCGAGGCATCCGGCGCCACGCCAATGGTGAACGGGTGATCTTTGACCCCCACGGCTTCCCGCGACCACTGGAGCGCCGGGAAATGCCGGCGGATCGAAGCCAGCGACGGATCTGCCGCCGGTGCCAATTCCTGTTCGCCCAACAAATCCCGCTCCCGTTCCACCAACATCCGGCGCTCGGCGGCACTGGCCGCGGCGGCTTTGGCGGGCAGGACCGCCACACGCAACTCGCGGTAAGCGGTTTCATTCACCGCCGTCGTCGTGGGCGCGGTCATCCACGGCGACGGAGGATGGAAGAGTTTGCCCTCGGGATCCTGCCCCAAGCCGAGCAGCTGGGGCGCGCCGTGAAAACGCTCCGGACGGGGGCTGACGTGCAGACACTTGAATTTCCGACCGTCCACGCTGGCGAAGTAACGGATGCAATCCCGCGCCAACTCCACGGCCAAAGTACGCCATTCGCCCGCGGGCACGGGATCCAAAGCATAATCATGCGGATACGTGCCCAACGCTTCCCGCACATTGATCCGGCCGGAAGCCGGGTGATTGATCCCGAATTGAATGAAATTGGCGTTGTCCCAGGCGAGATACAAAGCTGCCGGCGCCTCCGCGCTGCCGGCTTTGAGTCGGACTGACACCCGTACTGAATCCTGCCCGAATGGCCGCTTCAAATGCGCCCGGGTGTTGGCCTGCGCCCGCAGGTTCAGCGCGCCATCGGCGATCTGGACCGCGTTTCCTGGGGCTAAAAGCGAACTCCACGCCGCATCCAGAGCCGGGGCCGTGAACATTTCCGCAAACGGCACTTCCAAGCGCGCCGCCGCGTCCTGGCCCGGCGCAGTCGGCGCTACCGTTGCCAAACCTAGTGTTAATAAAGCAATTGTGAAGGAGGGGTATCTCATTTTATTTCGTGGATTCAATGGGGCGCAGCGTCGCCCGTTTTAAGTGCAGGTTGGTCAATCCCGCGGACCCGGGCCGCACGGTCAACGTGCCCACCCCAGGGCCGGGTAATAAGGAGCCAAAATCAAGCGTCTGCCAATGTCCCGCGCCGCCGGTGTCCGGCACCTCGGTCCGCAACACCTCGTTGCGGCTTTCCGTTGCGCTCTGAACCGTCACCTCCAGCGTTTCCCCGGCGGTGCGCTCCGGCGTCGCGACCATGATGCCGACGTTGTAGGGTTGATCGGTTTCCGGTTGGAACTGCCATTGCACCGCCCAATCGTTCCCCCGGCAATGCCACCAGCCGGCGTAATTCGCCTCCATGAAAGTGACGTCGCCCTGCCGGTCCGACCTGGCGATCCGCAACTCGATCAGTCCGCCGCGGCCGGCGCGCACCGGCGACCGATGCACCGCGGTGGCGAGCCAGACCCCAACCAAGCCGATGCCAAACACCAGCAAAGCGACGCCGCCCAGTTCCGCGGCGCTGCGCAGCCAGATATGGGTCTTCGGGTGCTCGGGAGGATTCATTTCACGCGCGCAGGAAAATTCGTTTTCGGTAGAGGAAACACAGCAGCAACCATTGCACGCCGATCATGCCGCACAACGCGGTCAGAAGCGGTTGCGCGGGGGCGGGAAAAAGGGCGATGAATCCGTGGTAAATCCGGTGCGTGACCTGTTTCAGATCCACAATGACCGGTAGGAAGTAGATAAAAATTGAGTTCATGCCGATCACGACAAAGAAAAAGGCCCAACGGCGGAATTGCCACACGTCAATCACCAGATAAAACAGCGCGAGAAAGATCAGACTCCACCCGCCCGCGGCCAGCACCAGCGGCGGCGTCCACATCTTGGTGTTGATGGGCATGCTCAAGGACCAGAGTTGTCCCAATAACCGGCACAGGACGCCGGCGCTGAGCAGGCCGATGACCTTCGTCCGCCCGGATCGCGCGGATAACAGCCAATGCCCGGCGAGGGTGCCCAGGAGAACGGTGGCCACGGTCGGGATCGTCGCGAACAATCCTTCGCGCTCATACAACTCGCCATACAACACGCCCGGCATGAGCGCCCGGTCAATGTAGCCGGCGAGATTGCCATCCGGCGTCATCAAGCCTCGTCCCATGCCCGGCACCGGAATCAACGTCATCGCCGCCCAATAACCAAGCAGGATGCCCGCAACCCAGAGGCCCTGCTGGCGGGGCGTGGTATGCATCGCAATCAATCCCGCGAAAAAATACGACCAGCCGATGTGCGCCAGGACGCCGCCAAACCGCATCTGCTGCCAGTCCAAGTGTTGCAGCGCTCCGTAGTAGGCGAGGTTCAAACATTGCAGCAACAGCAACCGGCGCAGCAACCGTCCGTAAAGCACGGCCTTGCGCTCGCCGCGCGCCCGCCGGCGGGTCAAGGCCAGGGGAATCGTCACGCCGGAGATGAAAATGAACGTCGGCATGATCACGTCCCACCAGTGAAATCCGCTCCACACGGGATGGTGCATCTCCCGCTGGGCGGCTGCGGTCAACGGCGGCCAGTTGATCCAGGCCACGAGCGCCTGAAGAATACCATACCCCCCGATCAGCCAGAACATGGCAAAACCGCGCAGCGCATCCACCGACATCAACCGGGCGGAAACCGTCTTCTCCAGTTTGACGGGGGGCGGCACGCTCATCAGGGGCATGGCGGATTGCCGGATCGTCTCCGCTCGATTTTACGCCGG
>Ga0208195_1000039_pt1 | contig 170562 bp, 153 predicted proteins | sample AD_UKC077_MetaG_FD_184441 | JGI IMG/M metagenome (GOLD analysis project Ga0208195, IMG submission 184441) | Active sludge microbial communities of municipal wastewater-treating anaerobic digesters from USA - AD_UKC077_MetaG (SPAdes) (version 2) | ecosystem: Engineered > Bioreactor > Anaerobic...
AATAGTCATGTCTATTTGCCATAGATAAGCACCTTTTTTAAGAATGTGATTTTGTCGGTTCCATCATGGTTACCGGTTCGACCCTATACCTGATCCGCCCGACGGGAGAAGGGGGAGCCGCGAGGTGCTCCCGTCGCTGGTATGGATAACGACCCCCGCACACCTCATGAAGCGCCAGGGAGAAATGTTCGGCGGTAATTTCCTGGATTCCCGCATATGCGCGGGCCCTTCCTATCACGCGCAGGAGCGTTTCGAGATGCCTTGGGAAACGCTCGTCGGAGATGTCGGACTGCGTACAGAACCGAAGGATCGCATTGCGAGCAGAAGGATGGCATGATAGAGAACGCCTTTGGACAACGGCCGTATCCGGGCTCGATCCAGCCGGGCCATTGCCGGAGTCTTGCTCCGGGTTCCACGGGTCGCCCGCCAGAGCGATGAACTCCTGGTCCACGATCGAGAGGATGGCGTGCTCGGTTCGCGTGCCCGCCACCACGACCGCGACCTGAAGGGAAATGGATTCGGAGATCCTGTTTCCCGATGTGAAAATTCCTGCGCGCAGGGTTGGGGCGGCCAGGACATGCTCGTGCTCTATCACGGCCTTTTTGATCAGCTCCCAGAGGTGGATGTTGCGGATGATCCATGAGGCCTCCAGCACCAGGCACCCGCCGTTTGCCCTGTGAATAAGGCCGCCTCTCATGCCTGGGGCTTCTTCCTGTCGTGATCCTGAACCGCTATCAGGGGAAAAACAGCCCATCAGTTCTTCACGATCCGGGTCCCGGGCAAAGATCACCGGATAGTCTGCTCTGCCGGTTCTTCCGGCGAGCACGGTGACCGTGTACGGGGCGTGCAACCGCTCGCGGCAGAGACCGCCGGGGCCGGACACGCAGGAAGGTAGAGTGAATGATGTCAGATTGTTCAGAATGTCGTGTTGAACGTCTTCCAGATAGACCAGGACCCTGGGGGAATTGCGGTATTTCTTTCTGAGACGGGCCATGAGGGGCGCCATGGCACGTTGCGCTGCGCGCTCCGTGCGCCGGCGTATCCCCTCGGAACACCCATGCTTTGCTTCCCGGATGCGTTGGCGGATAGTGTCCAGCTCTTGACCCAGGTGATCATCTGCATCCCCTGTCCGGATGGGATCGGCTCCCCTGTTCAGGGATGCGGGGAAACCTCCCCGGCCAGGGGGCTCGCCAGACGGTCCCGATCTGCGGCTGTTCATGGGGGTTGTCAGGCCATGCCTCTTCATGATGCGACAGAAGGCCAGGGCCAGGCTCTGCTCATACCGGCCGGAGCGTCGCATCATCTCGCGGATATCCCTCTGTACACCTTCCGAAAGCAGTGCGCTGCGCACCCTGCGGTTCGCCTCATCGATAAAGCGCTCCATGTCGCGGCGGAAGGCATTGCCTTTCCCAGCGGGAAGGGCGATTATCCGCGGGCGTGCAGCCTCCTGAAAATTTCTGAGGCCGCACCAGTCGAACGGGGCGGAGAACGGTATGTCCGCCGCCTTGAGGCATTCCCTCACGATCCGGTCGTCCACCGGACATCCCTGCCCGGTGGTGAGAAACAGGAAAACCGGCCCCTTTTTCCCGACATTGTTCTTCCGCATCTTCAGTGCATGCAGCACAGTGCGGGCCCATTCGGACTGCTCGTTTCCCATTGTGCGTGCTCCTGTATTCCTCATGATTTTCCTGTTCGGGTAAGACAGGGACTCTTGGAGCCCTCTTTTGAGGGGTTTGTCCGAAAACAGTCGCCCGAGAGGAGACACTAGTGTACCTGGATCGACCTGGTGTTTTCCCAGAGGCCGTGGATGCTGCAATAACTCGTTGCATAGATCTTCCCTGATTTCTTCAACCTGGCTGTTACGACGGCCGAGTGATCCGTGTGCGCAGGTCCCTGATCCGGTCCGGCCGCCGATTCTCCGTGCGCTGAAAACTGGATGTGCGCGAGCTGATAGGTGAACCGGTCTCCTTCCGGGAGATAGAACACTTTTACCCAGCGGATGTGGTGCTCCGTGGTATTGGGATGGGGGGTTTCCTTGCCGATGGAAACCCTGATCTCGAATGTGCCGTCTTTCTGGACTGAATCAGGGCATTCGATGACCGGGACATGGTTTTCGGTTTTCCAGCCAGGCGACTGGAACAACCCGCCAAACCGTATCATTCGTCTCCTCCTTTTTTTAAGCATCCCAAGGGCGTGTCTTGTTTCGGGCATGCACGTACTCGGGTTTGCCGGCCACCCAATAAATTCAATCAAACAGCTCGGGAAAACTCTGCTCAATGTCCCGTGGATGCTTGAACCTGATCTTCCCGGATAAAAACATATTTGCAATCGTCCTGGCGATCTGCCGGTCCTGATCCAGATCGGTTTGGGAACGACCCTGCCCGCGAAGGCCGACTGTATCTTCAGCGCCGGTTCGTTCGACCATCGCTTCCATCAGCTCGAAAAGTGTAGTGGTGATCTCGACCGTATTGCTCCGTGAACTCAGTGTACCAAAACCACTGTGTATGCTCATTCGTAACTCCTCCTGCGTATTGTCTCTGGTGATCCGGTCATCTGTTGGCTGTAACCCCGATGACTTCTCAACTGCCATTCTCTCTATTCAATTCGTGTGCCGATATTCGGGGCGGTCAAAATATATTGAAAAAACGAAATCCTACATAACGGCCAGTGAAATTCGCGCCCTGTCTCCCGCCAGCATCCTGTCCTGTCAGAGAGGATGATTCTTTTCCCATGGGATTTTATCCGGCAGGATTCGGGAATATGACCGTATCTTGCAATGTTGGGATGAGGCGCCTCATATCCGGGTCCTTATCATTGTGGAATAACAACGCCTTAGGGGGGGAGGCCCTGGAAGGTTGCGCCCGCGGGGGGACTTCTTTTTTGCCGATGGACCACACCGGGGAGGATAAGAGGCTCGGATAATCAACCCCTTACAGGTGAATAATCCGAGGTCCTCCCTGCGGAGAGCACCTCCCTGCGGACTCCGGGATTCCTGTCGGGCAGAACAGGGCGCAGCTACATATGACGGGAGATTTCGTGCTTATGGAGAAGGGCGTATAAACGGGACCGTGAAACACCTGAGATTCTACAGGCGCTTGTGACGTTTCCGGAGGTGCACTTCATGAGTTCCGTCAGATAGAAGCGTTCCACCTCGGCCAGGTACCGGTTGCGGACTGACCGCAGCTCGGGAAGGCCGGGAGAAGACGACCTGCTCGCTTTGGAAATGATATGGGTGAAAGTGGGCTTCTGAATATCCATGATGCCGTACATAACAAACTATATGCCAATTCGGTCTCTTCCCGGCAGGCATCGGCTGCGGAAAACAGTTCCTGGGGCCGCAAGGCCGGGAGGAAGGCCCTTGACGATGATTTTGTAATGACCCTTCCCCCATGCCGGATGCACCCGGAAACGGCAGCCGGCTCTCCTTAGGGGGTGTCCGCCGTATAAGGACATGCGGATGTGAGTGCAGAGAGCCAAAGGGGGTGTGTCAGGATATTTCGTACTGTTTGAGCAGCGCATAGAGACGGGATCGCGAGAGCCCCGACACCCTGCAGGCCGAGCGGATGTCGGCCTTTGTCTGGCGCATGAGCTCCTTGAGGTATTGTTCTTCGATCTCGCTGACCGCCTCTTCCCGAACGTCCTTGAGGCTGGGCAGGGTGTTGTCTCCGAAGGCCTGCAGACCTCCCGGCTGCGCCTGCTTCCTGGCTGCGGCGATACGCTTGACCTGGACGTGTATGTGGTAGGGAAGATGCTTGGGAACCAGGATGGGACTGTCGTGTGCCACGGCCAGCGCGCTCTCCAGGGCGTGAATCAGCTCGCGGACGTTTCCGGGCCAGGAATACTGCAACAGGATATCCCGGAACCCGGCGCTCACGCGCTTGGGTTTGATCCCGTACTTCTTGCTGTGCCGCTTGAGGTAATGATTTGTCAGGTCCTGGATATCTTCGGGCCGTTCCCTTAACGGCGGCAGGTCTATGGTGATGGATCTGAGCCTGAACAGCAGATCCTTGCGGAAGGCCTTCTTCGTGACCAGGTCGACCAGATCCCGGTTCGTGGCGGAGATCACCCGGAAATCGCTCTCCATTTCGCTCGATTTTCCGATGGGACGGAAACGTCCCTCCTGCAGGACACGGAGAAACTTTTTCTGGATGGAAAGCGGGAGCTCCCCCACCTCGTCCAGGAAGAGAGTCCCCTTGTTGGCCTGATATACCAGGCCCGGCTGGGCCTTGTCAGCCCCGGTGTACGAGCCCTTCTCGTGGCCGAAGAGAATGCTCTCCACGAGGTTCGGGGGGAGGGCCGCACAATCCACTACCACGAAATCATTGCCCTTCCTGAGCGAGTGGTTGTGAATGGCCCGAGCGAAGAGCTCCTTGCCGGTCCCGGTTTCACCAGTGATCAGCACGCTGGCGTCATTGGCCAGGGTCTTGCTCAGAAGGGTCAGGCATGCCCTCATGCCGGAGCTGTGGCCCAGGATTCCCTCCTTCTCGAAATCCAGCGCAGCCTGGGGGAGGGTGTTGCTCTCGTGATACATGAGCGCATCCTTGAGGAGCTGGGACAGATCCGCCTTGGAAAACGGTTTTTCGATATAGTCCCATGCACCCTTGGACAGGGCTGATTCCACAGACTCGGGATCGCCGTAGGCGGTGATCACGATCACCTCGGGAGAACCGCTGTTTCTGCAGACTTGGGGGAGAATGTCGATGCCGTTTCCATCCGGCATGCGCACATCGAGAAACACCACATCGTACGGGGCCGAGCGGATGGCGTCCAGGCCCTCCTCGAGGGTGAACGCCTGCGAGCTGTCATAACCCAGACTCCGCGCAACGTTCGCAATGGAACTGCAGACGAGCTTATCATCGTCAATGACAAGGATTTTTTTGCGGCCGTCCATGGGAAGTCTCATAAGACGGATTCATGAAAATGTAAAGCCCTCACGGCCGAGGGCCTGCTCGATTGCTTCGCGCAGGATTTCGGATGAAAAAGGTTTGGAGAGCAGGCGGGGAAAGACGGCTGCTTCGCTGCGGATTTCCTCCAGGGCCTTCTCAGAGCCCGAGCAGATGATGACCGGCAGGTCTCTGCGGATCTCCCGCATGACGGCCGCCATCTCGCTGCCCCTCATGAGAGGCATGAGCTCATCGGTGATCACCAGGTCAAAGGCCTTGGGCGTCTCTTTAAAGAGATTCAGGGCCTTGACGGCATCGTGGGTGGACGAAACCCGGAAACCCTGGCGCACAAGCATCCGGTGAACGCTGCGCAGCTCAAGCACATTGTCGTCCACCAGGAGAACGCGACCCTTCTTCCGCCCCGCGGCAGGGGAGGCCTCGGAGACCTTCAGCTCAGGGCTCCGGCTTGAGGCAGGGAGATATACCTCGAACAATGTGCCCTTGCCCGGAGTGCTGTGGACGATGATGGACCCGCCCGCATTCTTGACTACGGAATGTGCGACACCGAGCCCGAGGCCGGTGCCCGTGCTCGACTTCCGGGTGGTGAAGAGCGGATCGAATATCTGATCCATGATCTCCGGCGATATGCCGCAGCCCGTATCCCTCACCACGAGCTTTGCATACGTTCCGGGCATGAGATCCGAAACAATGGCGGGCACGGCGTGCGTGACCGATGTCTCCGAGAGTGACACGCACAGGGTGCCCCCGCTGCTTTCCATGGCCTGCACCGCATTGGTGCACAGATTGGCCAGCAGCTGATAGATCTGGGTTGCATCGGTCCTGACCAGGGTTCCCCTGGCGGATATCCGCTGGCGAAGGGTGATTGTCTCGGGCAGGGAACGCCTGATGATGGTTAACGCCTCCCGCACGATCATATCCAGGACCACGGGGGCGAAAATCTGTTTTCTCCGGGAGCCGAACATCTTGATCTGATTCGTGATCTCCCGCCCGATGCGCGAAGCCTCGATGATCTGGCCGATGAATTCCTGCTCAGGGGCATCGGGCGGGAGCATGTCCGAGATCAGCTCGGCGTTGATGATGACCGGCTGAAGGATGTTGATGAAGTCGTGGGCTATCCCGCCCGCGAGCATCCCCAGTGCCTCCATCCTTTGTTTTCTCTCAAGGGCCTTCTGCATGGCCTTTTCCTCGGTGACGTCCAGCTCGATGACCGCATAGTTGGTGATCGCCCCGGATTCGTCTTCCAGCGGGGAGACGACCACGTCCAGTTCCCGCTGGTCGCCGTCCGCCCCATCCCTGCGGATCGTACCCCGCCAGGGTCTGTCACCGAGCTCCTTCAAGGAGAACGTTTTCTCCGCTCCACGATCCGGGGCAAAAAACATCTCGTACGGCTTGCCCTTGAGATCGTTGCGGGGAATCTGCAGCGAGCGTTCCCCTGCGTGGTTGATGTAGATTATCCTCTCCTGTGAGTCGAGGATGAGGACACTTTCTGCAGCGTGCTCCACCGCCGAGACCAGGAGCCGGTTTTCCTGCTCGGTGCTGCGGTAATCGGTGATGTCGATGGAGACGCCCCCTATAAGCCCGGGGGAATTATTCTGAAATATCGGGAACTTTTGTGTGAAGAAGGATGCCTGGAAATCGCCGAGCCGAATATCTTCTATCTTCTGCAGTTCCTTCCCAGAGGCCAGCACCTTTCGGTCGTCCTCCATCAAGGCGTCGGATATCTCTGTGGGCCAGATATCCCGGTCGGTTCTGCCGATGCAGGCATCGACCCTGATCCCGTAGACATCCTCCAGATACCGGTTGAGATAGAGAAACCTGCTCTGCTCGTCCTTGAGATAGACCATGCCGGGAAAATGCTCCATGAGGAGTGTGAACTGCTGCTCGTTGAGCCGAAGATCTTCTTCCAGGCGCTTGCGCTCATCAATCTCCTGCCTCAGGCGCCGGTTTGTCCTCATGAGCTGAGCCGTGCGTCTGCGGACTTCTTTTTCCAAGATCTGCCGGGCATTACTGCTGTCGTGCTCTGTCATGCGCCTGAACCGGCGGTTTTCACGGCGCTCCATGACCTCTTGAACAACCAGGGGGAGCAGGGACTGATACGCAAGGGGCGGATCCTTAAGCAGATAGTCGTCTGCGCCCTGCTTCAGCGCTGCAGCCGCTTGCCCGATGGTTTCCGCGCCGCAGGTCACGATAAAGGACGGCGGATCTTCCAGGTCTTTGGTTTGAGCGAACAGATCAAGCCCGTAAGTCCCGGGCAGATCCAGAGACACCGCAACGAGGTCGAACCTGTCCTGAGCGTTCACCAGCAGGGACGCGGCTTCGGCCGCGCTGCCGCTCTCCACGACCATACAGTCAATGCCCCCTGCCTCCAGAGCCGCGACGAACGCCTTGCGGCTCTTCGGGTCGGCTTCGACCAGCAGAATGCGGACCCTCCTGGTGTGCACGATCAATCCCCGGGCCGCTGGCCGACAGCAGTGAGGACCTTGAGGCGGGGAGGAGATGCAGTGCCTGCAGGATACCCGGAAAGAGTCACATCGCACGGACCTGGAAAAAACCCATCGGACTCACGCATCGTCCTCTGACCCATAACCCTTGTCCTGGTGATAAAAATAAGCGAGGCCCGGCCTGCTGTCAAGGAAGGCGATGCAGAATCGGCCTGCATGCTGCCTTTGCCCCGCAATACATGCCGGAAAGAACCCATCCCGGCCCCGGCGAGCAGGCCGAATCCTGGAGGGGGGCAAAGTGGCTTTTCTCGACCGGGATCTATTGTGCATGGTCGTGCAGAACCCTTCATGTTTCAGCCCAATAAGGATCAGCACCGGCTCAGCCAGGAATGGGAGGATTACCGCCCGCAAATATTACATTGAATAACAATTTCCTAGCATGAACAGGGATCCACGGCAACGAGAAAAACAGACACATGCATCATGCGCCTGTAGCCGGTCGGTTCCCCGGTGGAAACCTCCCGCTGATAGCTGTTCGCAGAATGCGCACCTGTCCCGGTCCAGCCTCTTTTTGATTCTAGAGATTCCCGATCGTTTCTCACGATCGGCCTCTGTTACAGAGGGAGACGGGGGCCGGAAAAGAAAGACCAGAATCGGGCGGTGGGGCAGAGAAAAAGGCTTGATCGGGAAGGAAAAAAATCAGAGAATGCATTCTGGAGCGGAACCGGTCGGGCCCTATCAGTCGGGTCCGCAAGCCACACCGGGAAAAGCGGTGCACGTGAAGGGCATGGATCTGACGGCCGCTGTTTTCCGGAGATATCCGATCCTCTCAATCGAAACCGATATCGTGTCAGGAGGCTTCATAATGGGAAAACACGACATGCAGGAGCACAAGGACGGGCATACCGGGCCGCACCGATTCGTCATGGATGGATGGATCAGCGCAGCCCCGTTCGAACGCCATCTGCACATGGAGATCGTCTCTGCACGGGACGGGGAGGCCACGCTCAAGATGCCCTTTCTCTTTGATCTGGCGCAGGGCGCGGGCATCATGCACGGGGGCGCGGTGCTCAGTCTGGCGGATACTGCGGTGGTGATGGCGATCAAGAGTCTCCTTGCACCCGGAACCCACTTCGGGACCACATCGGTGGAGGCGGAGTTTCTCTATCCGGTCAAGCAGGGGATTGTCACGGCAGAGGCCAGGGTCGTGGACCGCGAGGACCGGACCATCCGGGGCCGGGCAACCGTGTTCAACGAAGAGGGCAGGCCGGTGCTGGAATTCCGGTCCACCTTCAGAATAGCCAGGGACAGTGCGATCCGGGATGTTACCTTCACCGAGCCGTGAAGGCGGCCATGATGGTCTTGAGCGGGACCGCACCCTCTCTGAGACACCGCGGGGGCCAGGAGGTGAGATCAATGAGCGTTGAAGGATTGCCGCCGGCAGTGCTTCCCCCGTCCAGAATCGCATCGATGTCGGGGTCCCATGCCGCGATTTCCCCGGGCGTGCGTGCCGGCGCCTTACCCGAGAGATTTGCCGAGGTGGAGGTGAGGGGGCCGGCAATCTGCATGAGTTCACGCGCCAGGGGCAGAGGGGATACCCTTACGGCGATCTTGCCCTGCGGCGACAGCATGGGGTTGACGTTCGGGCGCGCGACGAGCACGGCGCTTAGAGGTCCGGGCCAGAATCTGTTCAGCAGGGCCTCCTGCCGGTCGTCCATCACAGCGATGGACCGGGCGCCCTCGATTCCGTCCGTCAGGACGATCATGCCCTTGGCCGCGTCTCTGCCCTTGATCCGGATGATCCGCTCGATCCCTTGAGGGTCGCTGATCCGTGTCCCCAGGCCATAGAAGGTCTCGGTGGGGTAGGCGATAACCGCGCCCGGCGTATGGATGAGGATGGAAGCCGCCTCGGATGCATCCGCGACCAGGCGCATGACTAGAGTTTCCTGACGCTCTCGTCGGCTTCCAGAACGGTCTTTTTCATGTCCTGCCGGTAGAGATCGAGCTTTTCCCTCATTTCCGGACTTGATATCGAGAGGATCTCGGCTGCGAGCAGGGCCGCGTTCTTTGCGCCGGATTTCCCGATGCCCATGGTGGCGACCGGGATGCCTGGGGGCATCTGCGCCATGGAAAGCAGCGCGTCCATGCCGCCCAAGGACGAGGAGTCGATAGGGACCGCAATGACCGGCAGGGTGGTGTGCGCCGCGATCACGCCCGCGAGGTGGGCCGACATGCCCGCGCCCGCGATAATGAGCGAAAAACCTCCTTTCCGTGCCGACCTGCTGAAATCAGCCACCTCGTCCGGGGTCCGGTGGGCGGAGAGGATGCGCGTCTCACAGGCGATGCCGAACTGCCTCAAGACGCCCGAGCACTCCTCCATGACCGGAAGGTCTGACTTGCTTCCCATGAGAACGGCAACCTTCATGGCAACCTCTTGAGGGCCTTATGCCCGATATCTTTTCTGAAGTGCGCCCCCTCGAAGGATATGCGGGAAACCGCTGCGTACGCCTTGTCGATGGTCTGCGGCAGGTTCTCGCCCAGGGCCGTCACGCCCAGGACCCTTCCGCCTGAGGTGACCATGCGGCCGTCCGCGAGCCTCGTGCCTGCGTGGAAGACCTTGACCCCCGGGATGTTCTCGGCGTCGCCGAGGCCCTCGATGACCCTGCCCTTTTCGTATCCGCCAGGGTACCCGCCCGAGGCCATGACCACGCACACGCTCGGGCCTTCTTGCCAGGAGAGCTCCCTATCGCGGATGCTGCCGCCCTGAGCCGTTTCCGCGAGCAGCGGAACCATGTCGCTCTTGAGCCGCATGAGCAGGGGCTGGGTCTCCGGATCGCCCATCCGGGCGTTGAACTCCAGGACGTACGGGCCGTTTTCGGTCATCATGAGTCCTGCATAGAGGACGCCCCGATAGATAATGCCTTCCTGCTTCAGGACGCGGACCAGGGGGTAGAGGACTTTTTCCATGACCTGCTCGCACGCGGCCAGGTCGAGGACCGGCGCCGGGGAATATGCGCCCATGCCGCCGGTGTTGGGGCCCCGGTCGTTGTCAAAGGCGGGTTTGTGGTCCTGGGACGAGGCCAGGGGTACAATGTGCTCCCCGTCGCAGATGGCGATGAATGACGCCTCTTCTCCTTCAAGCCGCTCTTCGACCACCACGGACGCACCCGCCTCCCCGAAGGCGCGGGAGACCATGATCTCGTCGAGGGCGGACAGCGCCTCTTCCTTCGAGGAGGTGACGATCACGCCCTTTCCCGCGGCCAGACCGTCCGCCTTGATCACGAGTGGAGAGTCGGCGCCCGTGATGAACGACCGGGCCGCACCCGCCTCGGTGAAGACCCTGAAGCGCGCCGTGGGGACGGCCGCCCTGCGCATCATCTCCTTGGCGAATGCCTTGGAACCTTCCAGCCGGGAGGCCCGCATGTCAGGACCGAATATAGGGAGGCGCTCGGAGCGGAAGGCATCCACGATGCCCGCTGCCAGAGGGGCTTCCGGTCCCACCACGGTCAGGCCGATGCCGTTGTCTTTGACGAACTTTGTCAGGCCGGGAATATCATTCGAGCCGATGTCCACGCACACGGCGTCGGAAGCGATGCCGCCATTGCCCGGCGCGCAGAAGACCTCGCCCACGAGGCTGCTCTGCGCGATCTTCCAGCACAGCGCGTGTTCCCTTCCGCCCGAGCCCACCACGAGGACTTTCACAGAGCTCTCTCCTAGTGGCGGAAGTGGCGCATGCCGGTAAAGATCATGGCCATGCCGTGCTCGTCGGCCGCCTCAATGACCTCCTGGTCACGGACCGATCCGCCGGGCTGGACTGCTGCGGTGGCGCCTGCCCCGGCCGCCTCGTCGATCCCGTCGCGGAAGGGGAAGAAGGCATCCGATGCCACCACTGAACCCTTGGTGGAAAGGCCTGCATTGCCTGCCTTGATAATGGCGAGCCGGGAGGAGTCCACCCTGCTCATCTGACCTGCGCCCACACCCACGAGCTGATCTTTGACTGCGTAGATCACGGCGTTGGACTTGACGAACCCGACGATCTTCCAGGCGAACTTCAGGGCCTCCATCTCGTCTGTGGTGGGTTTGCGCTTCGTGACCACCGGGGCCTTCTCCAGATCGACGTCCCCCAGGTCACGGTCCTGCAGCAGCAGGCCGCCGGTGACCCTGCGGGTGTTGAGGTACTGCTTCTTGGCCGATCTGCCCACAGCGATCTCCGGGACCTTCAGGAGCCGGATGTTTTTTTTCTGCGTGAGGATGTCGAGCGCCTCCTGGGTATAGTCGGGCGCCACCACCACCTCGGTGAAGACCTCGCTGATGGCTTTGGCCGTCTTCGCGTCCACGGGCCGGTTCAGACCCACGATGCCGCCGAAGGCAGAGGTGGGGTCCACCTTGAATGCCTTCTGATAGGCCTCTGCGAGAGAGGACTCGGACTGGGCCGCGCCGCAGGGGTTGGAGTGCTTGAGGATCACGCACGAGGGCTTGTCGAACTCCATGATGAGGTCGAGGGCCGCATCCGCGTCCATGATGTTGTTGTACGAGAGCTCCTTGCCCCAGAGCTGTTGGGCCGTGGCGATGGACGGCTGGTCAATGGACAGCTCGCGGTAGAACGCGGCCTTCTGGTGCGGGTTCTCCCCATAGCGCATGATCTGGACGCGCTGGTACTGGGCGGTGTAGGTGAGCGGGAACCGCCCTTGTTCCACATCGATGGACTGCAGGTGGTTGGAAATGGCCGCATCGTAGCGGGCGGTGAGTGAAAAGGCGTTGCGGGCGAGCTCGAAGTTGGTCTTCTCGCTCACCCGGCCCCCGGTGCCCTTCATCTCGTCGATGATCCGTCCGTAATCGGCCGGGTCCGTGACCACGCTAACGTACCGGTAGTTCTTCGAGGCGGCCCTCACCATGGCAGGCCCGCCGATGTCGATGTTCTCGATAGCCTCTTCCAGAGATGCTCCCTTTGCCACCGTATCCTCGAAGCGGTACAGGTTGACCACCAGCATATCGATAGGCTTGATGCCCTCCTTGTCCATGGATTTCACATGCTCGGGATTGTCCCGGACCGCGAGCATGCCGCCGTGCACCTTGGGATGGAGCGTCTTGAGCCTGCCGTCCATCATCTCCGGAAATCCGGTGTAGTCCGAAATGTCCGTGACCGTGACCCCGCTTTCCCGGAGGATCTTTGCCGTGCCGCCCGTGGAGATGATCTCCACGCCGAAGGACTCAAGTTGTCTGATGAAATCGACAAGCCCCCCTTTATCGGTAACGCTGATCAATGCCCGTTCAATTTTCGGCATACAAAAACTCCTTTCCCACGTGTTTTTCAAGCGAGCGGCAGGCACCAGGCGATATCAGTTGTTACTGGCTCCGTTAAACCCCACTCTTTGCATATAATACCAAGTCAGAAACGGGACGATCCGTTCGAACAGACCCATATCGATATAGCTGATGTTCTCGACGTGGTTCTTCACCTCGGCCCCGGAGATGTCGCCCGCTATCATGCCGTCCCGCAGGCGGGTTATCCGGTGGAAGAGCCGGTCGCGCATGGAAGGGTCCTCGACATAGACGGACACATAGCGGCTCATCTCGGCGAACAGGCTTTCCATGTCCATGAGGCCCGGCGTGCTGGTGTTCTCTGACTCCAACTCGTCGATGAGCGACGAGAGGAAGGACCGCCCGTCTTCCAGGGCCAGGCGGACCGTCTCTTCGATCACAATCTCCTCGAACTCCTCCAGGAAGGACGTGTAGAAGTCGATGGAGAGAAACTCGTTTGTATAGGGATGGTGTTCGCCGAGTATCTTGGAAAGAATGGAGTCGGCCCGCTCCTTCCATTCGAGTGCGGGCTCTTTTTCGATCGGCTCCAGCAGCATCACGTTCACCTCGTCGAGCAGGTCTTTGAGCAGGACGATATACTTGGCAAGATACCGGGTCGTCTTTTTCATGGCGCTATCATATACAGCGTTTGAGTACAGGGTCAAGCCTGTTCATGCGCTGATCTCTGTGTTATATACGTTTTCATGCCGCATACAAAGTTTGAATATTTGATCAAAGACGAAAATGCATTGAAATCGCACATCAGGAGCATTTTACAGAAGCGCCACAGAAGGCTCATCCCCAAGGACGATCTGCGTGAATCGGCCGTGCTCATCCCGCTTTCCTTCGAGGGGGGCGAGCCCTCGGTGGTGGTGACCAAGCGTTCCATGACCGTTGAACACCACCAGGGAGAGATCTCTTTCCCCGGAGGGCGGAGCGAACCCGACGATCCCGATCTCGTCTCCACCGCCCTGCGCGAGGCCGAGGAAGAAATCGGACTGAGCAGGGACAACGTGGAGGTCCTGGGGCTTCTGGACGACCACATCTCCATCCTCGGATACCACATGACCCCGGTGGTCGGGGCCGTTCCCTGTCCGTACCGGTTCACCATCAATGCCGAGTCTGAGATCCTGCTCCGCGTGTCGCTCGCCTCGGCCCTGAAGGATACCGTGTGGATGGCCGAGAAGACCACCTTCATGGGTCGCGAGATCAACGTCTATTATCTGGAGATCGACGGAGGGATTCTCTGGGGAGCCAGCGCCCGGATATTCAAGCACTTTGTCGATCTCATCGCCGGGAGGACCATCGGCTTCGGGCCTGTCTCACCCAAGGCAAAGGGCTGGGTCCGCGAGGTGCTCAACCGCCAGGCCGGCTGTGCTACACGCACGTGAAGAGGTCTTTGCAAAACAAACCTGCCACAGATCAGAGCGACAGCGATCTCCCGGTCAGGATCTCGTAGGCCGCCAGGTATTTCTGCGAGGTCTTGCGCACGACGTCCTCGGGAAGATGAGGTCCCGGAGGCGTTTTTCCCCAGTCGAGCGTTTCCAGATAATCCCGGACGAACTGCTTGTCGAAGCTCGGCTGCGGGCCGCCCGGCGCATACCCGTCCCTGGGCCAGAACCGTGATGAGTCGGGCGTGATCGCCTCGTCGATGAACACCAGTTCGCCGCCGATGAGGCCGAACTCGAACTTGGTGTCCGCGATGATGATCCCCCTGCCCAGGGCATACTCGTACGCTGTGGAGTAGATCGCCAGCGACACGTCCCGCACCTTTTCCATGAGTGTATGCCCGATCATCTCCGATGCACTCTCAAAGCTTATGTTTTCGTCGTGTCTGCCAGGCTCTGCCTTGGTGGACGGAGTGAAAAGGGGCTCGGGGAGCTTTTCGGCCTCTTTGAGCCCCCGGGGCAGAGCCATGCCCGAGATGCATCCCGTGCTCAGGTATTCTTTCCATCCCGACCCCGAGATATATCCCCTCACGATGCATTCGACCGGGAGAGGCCCGGCCTTTTTTACCAGCACGGAGCGTCCCTTGAGTCGCGGGTCTCCCGTGAAAGGCTCCGGATACTTGTCCACGTGCGCACTCACCACGTGGTTGTCGATGATATGCGAGGTCTTGCGGAACCAGAACAGCGAGATCTGGTTCAGCACGCGGCCCTTGCCCGGAATGGTGTCGGGCAGGACAATGTCGAAGGCGGAAAGCCTGTCGGTCGTCACGATCAGGAGATGGTCGGCATCCGCCTCGAATATCTCGCGGACTTTGCCGCTGCCGAGTTTCTTTGCTCCGGGGACAGTATAATCCGCCAGGGTCTCCATGGTCTCTCCTTGAGAGAAATAGGGAGTTACGATGCCAAAAAAGTATTGAAAAAGTCAATAGCCTAATATACATTAACAGCCTTTGATAAAAGCGAAACGATCTCTTTAAAAAGCATGTTCAAGAGGTGGCAGCGAGAAGGACATGAACGATCCACACATGCCTGAGATACAGGGGAGACTGGTCTATACGTGTATCGGGTGCGGGAAGCGCTACGATATTTATGATTTCGTCTATACCTGCCCGGAGTGCCGGTCGCTCCTGAAGATCGAGAACACCGAGTTCGACCGGCTGAAACGGGTTCCCGCTCAGCACTGGCGGGAGATCTTCGACTCGCGCAGGAACACGAACCTGCCCGAGCTCTCCGGAGTCTTCCGTTTCCATGAGCTGATTCTTCCCATCGTGCCGGGCGGGGATGTCATCTACCTGGGAGAGGGGCAGACCCCTATGGTGAGAGCCAACGCGGAGATGAGCGCATGGGTGGGGGTGCCCTTTCTGGTCAAAAACGACGGGCTCAATCCCTCGGCGAGCTTCAAGGACCGCGGGATGGCCTCTGCCATCAGCTTTCTGAACCATGTCATCCGGGTCAGGAACCTTGACAGCGTACTCGGCATCTGCGCCTCCACCGGCGACACCTCCGCTGCCGCGGCGCTGTATCTGAGCTATCTGCCCAAAGACAAGGTGCAGGCGGTGGTTCTCCTGCCCGCGGGGAAGGTGACCCCCCAGCAGCTCTCGCAGCCCCTGGGATCGGGAGCGGTCGTGATCGAGATGCCCGGGGTGTTCGATGACTGCATGCGGGTGGTGGAGGAGCTTGCCCAGAATTATCACGTCGTTCTCTTGAACTCGAAGAACCCGGTGCGGATCCTCGGGCAGAAGTCGTATGCCTACGAGATCGCCCAGCAGCTCGACTGGGACACCGAAGATCTCACCGTAGTCGTTCCCATCGGCAATGCCGGAAACATCACCGCAGTCATGGAAGGGTTCGCCGATCTGTGCGAGCTGGGGATCATTCCGGCGCTGCCCACGATCCTCGGCGTCCAGAGCCATCATGCCGATCCGATCGCCCGCTGGCGCGCGTCAGGCACCTATGCCCCGCTCAAGGTCAGCCCGTCGGTGGCCCAGGCCGCCATGATCGGCGACCCGGTGTCGTTCCCCAAGGTCAGAAAGCTCGTGAAAGAGCATTTCGCGGACCGTTTTCACGTGGTGTCCGTGACCGAGACCGAGATCATGGAGGGTATGCTCAGGGCCAATCGCAACGGGCACGTGGTGTGCACCCAGGGAGGCGAGTCAGTGGCGGGCCTGAAGAAGGCCCTCTGCGATGGAATACTTCCCGCTTCCGGGCGCTTTATCCTGGATTCCACCTCGCACCAGCTCAAGTTCTCGGTCTTCCAGCAGATGTATTTCGAGGATACCTTTGCTCCGGAGTATGGAATCCGCATAGATGACAGCCTGAAGAACAGGCCGGTCTCGCTTCAGGCCGACACGCTCGAGATCGCCCGGCACCTCGGGTTGAAGAAGAAAGGATGAGGAGTGCTTTGGGCATGGATCGATACAGGGCTTCAGCGTTTTTTGCACCCGCAGGCGCTGTCTCAGGGATACCGTGCATGCCCTTTGGGACCGGCGTGCGTCCAGCGGGTACGTGCCGGAAAGAAATCCGCCTTCAATACAATTTCATAAGCTGCATAAAAAGATAATCAGGAGGAGCAATTCATGGCAAACAGGAACTTCTTGTTTTCATCCGAGTCCGTCACTGAGGGACATCCGGACAAGGTGGCAGACAATGTTTCCGATGCAATTCTCGACGAGATCATTGCGAACGATACCTGTGCCCATGTGGCGTGCGAGACCATGGTCACCACCGGGATGGTGATCGTTGCCGGAGAGATAACCACATCCCACACCTTCGACGTCCAGCGACTGGTGCGCCAGACAATCAAGGAGATCGGGTATACCGAGGGCATCATGGGGTTCAGCTGGAACACCTGCGGGGTCATGGTGTCCCTTGACCGGCAGTCCCCCGACATTAATATGGGAGTGGAGGAATGCGAGGACCACGAGCAGGGGGCGGGCGACCAGGGAATGATGTTCGGCTTTGCCTGCGACGAGACCGATGTGCTCATGCCCGCGCCCATCTACTATGCTCAGAGACTCACCAAGGCGCTCTCCGACGTCAGGAAGAACGGGATCCTCGAGTTTCTGAGGCCCGACGGAAAGTCACAGGTCACGGTGCAGTATGAAAACGGGGCCCCCAAACGGGTGGATGCGGTGGTCATCGCGGCCCAGCACGATGAGGACGTGGACAACGCCACCATCAAGGAAGGAATCATGGAAGAGGTGATCAAGAAGCAGATCCCCGCGAACCTGCTCGACGAGCGGACCAAATACTTCATCAACGCCACCGGCAGATTCGTCCTGGGCGGGCCGCATGCAGACTGCGGGCTCACGGGGCGCAAGATCATCGTTGACACCTATGGCGGGTTCGCAAGCCACGGCGGCGGCGCCTTCTCCGGCAAGGATCCCTCCAAGGTGGACCGCTCCGCCGCCTATATGGCCCGCTACGCGGCCAAGAACATAGTGGCGGCGGGGCTCGCGAAACAGTGCACCGTCCAGCTCGCCTATGCCATCGGCGTGGCCGAGCCGGTGTCCGTGATGGTCGATACCCACGGCACGGGAGCGATCGAGGACGATAAACTCTCCGGCATCGTCAGAGAGCTCTTCCCGCTCAAGCCCAGAGACATCATCACTAAGCTCGACCTCCTGCGGCCTATTTTCAAAAAAACCGCTGCCTACGGTCACTTCGGCCGGACCGAGCCCGAGTTCACCTGGGAAAAAACCGATATGGCAGGCAAGCTCAAGGCAAAGGCAGGTGTGTGATGGCTGAAAAGGCTGCACAGCTCAAGGCCCGGATACCGGACTTTACCGGTCTGGGCTTCAAGGTGGCCGACATGGCCATACAGGACTTCGGCAGGAAGGAGATCGAGATCTCCGAGCAGGAAATGCCGGGTCTCATGGCTCTCAGAGAGGAGTATGCCGCGCAGAAGCCGCTCGCAGGGGCACGCATCACCGGATCCCTGCACATGACCATCCAGACTGCGGTTCTCATCGAGACTCTCAAAGCCCTGGGAGCCGATGTGCGGTGGGCCTCATGCAATATCTTCTCCACCCAGGATCACGCTGCTGCAGCCATTGCAGCGACCGGCACCCCGGTGTACGCCTGGAAGGGCGAGTCCCTGGAAGAGTACTGGGCGTGCACCATGGCGGCCTTGAGCTTCCCGGGCGGGAAGGGGCCGAACCTTGTCGTGGACGACGGAGGTGACGCCACACTCATGGTCCACAAGGGTTACCAGGCCGAAGAAAACCCGGCGCTGATGGATACGCCCGTGAAGAACAAGGACCTCACCATCATCAACGCCATTCTCAAGCATAAATACAAGGAAGATCCCACCTTCTGGCACCGTGTGGTGGAGGGGATGAAAGGCGTCTCCGAAGAGACCACGACCGGGGTTCATCGGCTCTACCAGATGCTGGAGAACGGGACTCTGCTCTTCCCGGCCATGAACGTCAACGACTCGGTGACCAAGAGCAAGTTCGACAACCTCTACGGCTGCCGGGAGTCGCTGGCCGACGGCATCAAGCGCGCCACCGATGTGATGGTGGCGGGCAAGGTGGTGTGCGTGTGCGGGTACGGAGACGTGGGCAAGGGTTGCGCCCAGTCCATGCGCGGGTTCGGGGCCCGGGTGCTGGTCACCGAGGTCGATCCCATCTGTGCCTTGCAGGCGGCCATGGAGGGATACCAGGTGGTCACCGTGGAAGACGCGCTGAGCGAGGCGAACATCTTTGTCACCGCCACCGGCAACTGCCGGGTGATTCGGATCGAACACATGGCAAATATGCTGGATCAGTCGATCGTATGCAATATCGGTCACTTCGACGACGAGATCGAGGTGGAGGAGCTCGAGCGCCATCCCGGCATCGAAAAGGCCACGATCAAGCCCCAGGTCGACAAATACACCTTCCCGGACGGGCACTCGATTTTCCTGCTCGCCGAGGGAAGGCTGGTGAACCTGGGGTGTGCCACCGGGCACCCGTCGTTCGTCATGTCCAACTCATTCACCAACCAGGTCCTGGCGCAGATCGATCTCTGGCAGAATCCCCGGGACATCAGTGTCAGGACGCTGCCCAAGATCCTCGACGAAGAGGTGGCTCGCCTCCATCTGGGCAAGCTCGGGGTCAGGCTCTCTACGCTCACCCAGGAGCAGGCCGAGTACATCGGCGTGAGTCCGGAAGGACCGTTCAAGCCCGAGCACTACCGGTACTGAGTCCTTCCCGCTTAACGCTACACTCCAGTGGTACAAGAGTGGTACAAGATCGGTCATGGGGTCAGCCGTGCCCCCATGACCGCCCGGCGGTTTTCGGCCTTGTGCCCGGTCGTTTTTTTAGAGATGGGAGTCCAGCCAGGAGTGCAGGTCCGAGAGCACGACGGCGCGGTCGGCCGGGAGCTCGTTGTACACCTCGTGCTTGAGTCCCTGGTAGCACCTGATGGTCTTGTCCGTCGAACCCAGGGCGTCGTAGAGCTCCTGCTGGCCGGAGAGGGCCGTGTCCAGAGATCCGTACTGGATGAGCACAGGAACCTTGATCATGCCCGCATGCGTCGCTCCGATGAGGGTGTAGGCGTTCATCTGCTCGGCGAGCCGGGGAGTGATCACGTTAAAGACCAGAGGGTCGTCCACATAGGCCTCCACCACGCTTAAGTCGCGGGATATGAATTCCGGAGGCAGGGGAGACTTTACGTGGATCTTGGGCAGGAGCCTGGACATGATCCTGGTGGCGAGCACCAGGGCCTTCGAGATCTCCGGACCCGGCCCTGATCCGGTGCCCGAGAGCACGAGCCCTCTGAGCCCGTCTTGGGCCTGCTCCGCGAAGTTGAGCGCGATGAGGCTTCCCATGGAATGCCCGAGGATGAAGTACGGGGTTTCGGGAAACTTCCGCCTGATGATCTCGTCCCTGAGCTGCCGCTCATCGTTTACATACTCCTGGAAGCTGTTCACATAGGCGCGCCTGCCATCGCTCCTGCCGTGGCCCCGGTGGTCGTTGCCCAAAACGGCGTAACCGTCGGCCAGGAGCTCATCCACTACATTACCGTACCGGTTGATGTGCTCGGCATAGCCGTGGATCACCTGGAGCACCGCCTTGGGCTTCCCGTCGGGAACCCAGGCCTTCCAGTACAGGGAGAGCCTATCGGGGGTCGTGAGTTTTCCGTCTTCGGTAGACATCGAGAACCTCCTTTTCATCTTGAATTCATACGCATCAAGGAATGATCTCATAATTTCAGATTCTATACAATGACAAAAGATTGAGTGATATCAGTCGAGAGCGCCTAAAGCCGTCAAGTTTCACGAAGTTTTGTTGACAGAGAGCATGTTTGGCGGTATAAGAATGAATGCTCATTCATACCAGAATGTAAAGACCATTAACGTAAGGAGGGTATTATGGCAAGTCAATGGGTAGACATGAGGGATATGAAGTTCTTGATCCACGAAGTGTTCAAGATCGATGAACTCCTCGGGAAGGCCCCTTATGAGGATCATGACAGCGACATGATAGACATGGTTCTCACCGAGGCCGAGAAGCTCACCGAAAACGAGATCGCTCCCACATATCCCGACGAGGTGAACCGGAAACCGGTTGAGGCGAGGTTTGAAAATGGCAATGTGTATGCCCCCGAGTCATACAAGAGACTCTGGCAGCTCTATGCAGAAGGCGGCTGGCTGGGAACCTCCGACCCGTACGATGTCGGCGGCCAGGGCCTGCCCTTCATCGTGAGCGCGGCCGCTGCAAACATGTTCCTTTCGGGCAACCAGGCGTTCCTGATGTATCCCGGTCTTACCCACGGCGCCGCACGCCTTGTCTATGACTTCTTCCAGCACCCCTTGAGGGACATCACCCTGCAGAAGATGTTCGACGGCTCCTGGGCAGGCACCATGTGCCTCACCGAGCCGGGCGCCGGTTCCGACGTAGGGGCGCTGAAGTCCACGGCCAAGAGGAACCCGGACGGCACCTTCTCCATTACCGGCACCAAGAGCTTCATCTCCGCGGGCGACCATGACCTGACCGAGAACATCATTCACCCGGTGCTGGCCAGGATCGAGGGCGACCCGAACGGGACCAAGGGCATCTCCATCTTCGTGGTCCCCAAGATCAGGTACAATGAAGACGGCACCCTGGGCGAGCCCAACGACGTGAGCACCGGCAACATCGAGAGCAAGATGGGCATCCACGGCAACGCTACCTGCACGCTCAACTTCGGCGAGAACGGCAAGTGCATCGGCTATCTCATGGGCGAGGAGCGCGAAGGCATGAAGGTCATGTTCCATATGATGAACGAAGAGCGCCAGGGCGTGGGCATGATGGGCGTGGGCATGTCCACGGCCGCCTACCTCCATGCGCTTTCCTATGCCAAGGAGCGCATGCAGGGCGTCAACATCATGAACATGAAAGACCCCAACGCCCCCCAGGTTCCCATCATCCAGCACCCGGACGTCAGAAGGATGCTGATCAAGATGAAGTCCATGACCGAGGCCATCAGGGCTCTGGGATTCTACTGCTACTATGTCATGGACAGAAGAGCCGCCGCTGTCGACGATGCCGAGAAGGACAAGTGGCAGGGCATCATGGAGGTGATCACCCCCATAGTCAAGTCCTACTGCACCGATGTGGGCGATGACGTGACCAAGATCGCCATCCAGACCTACGGCGGATACGGCTTCTGCAGGGAGTATCCGGTCGAGCAGATGGCGCGTGACAACAAGATCAACACGATCTACGAAGGCACCAACGGCATCCAGGCCCTTGACCTCCTGGGCAGAAAGCTCGGCATGAAGAAGGGCTTGTACTTCATGAACCTCCTGGGCGAGACCCAGGCCGAGATCGCCAAGGCCAAGAACAGCGAGAACTTCAAGGAAGAGGCGGCGATCGTGGAAAATGCCCTGAACAAGTGCGCCGAGACGGCCATGACCTTCAGCTCGCTCATCCGCTCCAACCCCTTCATCCCGCTCATCAGTGCGTACGACTACCTGAACTGCCTGTCCGAGGCGCTGTGCGGCTGGTTCCACATCTGGATGGCCAACGTGGCCACCGAGAAGCTCGCAGCCAACCCGGGCGAGAAGGACAAGGCGTTCTACACCGGCAAGATCGAGGGCGCGAAGTTCTACATCAACCGCACCACGGCACTCGTTCCGGCCAAGTGCGAGACCCTTGTGAAAGATGAGATCAGCGCGATGAGAATCCCGGACGAGGCATTCGCCGTCTGATCACCACGGTATTCGAAAACGAAAAAAAGCGGGGAGGCTTATAAAAAAGTCCCCCGCTTTTTTTGGAGAAAAACGCCTGCGGGCCTATTTGTCGCCGCGGTACACAGACCCGTACTCATCCGTGGTGAGGGGCTCTCCTTCCCTGTGGAGCTCTCCTGCCCTGATCCGGGAGATGAACAGGGTGTGGTCCCCGGCGTCCAGGGTCCGTTCCACCTCGCAGTCCAGATATCCAAGGGCGCTTTCGATCACCGGGTTGCCGTGGGGAGAAAACCCGAACTCGACTCTGTCGAATCTTTTTTTCCAGTCCGGGAGCTTGAACTTTTTTATCGAACCCAGGGCATCCTGAGGCAGGACATTGATGGCGAACTTCCCTGCGCTGAGTATCTGGGAGCGCGAGAGGCGGTTGTTCCTGACAGCCACGGTCACCAGGGGAGGTTCGTGGGAACACTGGGTGACCCATGAGGCGACCATGCCGTTGTATCCTCCGTCTGCGGCTATGGTGATGAGGTAGATACCGTAGTGGAATTTATCGAGAACATCCTGCCATGACCGTTCCATGAGCGCCTCCTTGTCTTTTCATATAAGGTTTGGGAAAGCGAAAAGAAAGGTCCATACGAGAACGGGCAACAGATTCGCCGTTGTGCCTCGACCGGTGGTCTCCTTATGCCCTTGGCGAGCAAGGCCGGGCTAGCGGCCAAGGTCATGAACCCTGACACCGAAGCCCCGGCGGCCTGTCCTGTCGAAAAAAAGAGTCGGCTACCCTGTGCGCCGACTCTCACCCCATATCGGGTGTCTTCTGGCCGCAAGCCTGATGAGCCGGCTTCCCATCTCGCCATACGAGAAGCCGGCAAGATCGGCTGCACAAGCCATGCTCGCGTCATCGCTGATGTCGGCATTGGGATTCACGTCGAGGACAAAGAACGAACCGTCCTGATACCGCACGTCGATACGGGCGTAATCCCTGCACCCGATAGCCTGGTAGGCCTCCGAGCAGACCCTTTTCAGCTGCTGGAGCTCCTCGCGGCTTAAGGGGGCCGGCAGCAGGGTCCTGATCTTTTCATATGGGTCCGATCCCGGGACGAATTTGGCCTCAAAGGTGCAGAGCCGGTCATGGATGTCCTGGAAGAGGGAGAAGTCCATCTCGGCGGGCGGCAGCATTTCCAGCTTCCCGTTTCCCCAGAGGGATACATGGAATTCGCGGCCGTCGATGAAATATTCCACGATGGCGGGCTGTTGATAGGCATCGAGAATATAGGTGATCCTCCGCATGAGGTCATCCTGGTTCGTGACCACGGAGTCCCGGGTGATTCCCTCGCTGCAGTGCTCGCTCATCGGTTTGACGATAGCCGGGAAACGATTCCATCCGTCGGAATCGGGCCGGGTGTAGAGGCGCCACTCAGGTGTGGGGATGCCGGAGAGATCGAGTATTCTCTTCACGAAATACTTGTTCTGTGACAGACGGAGCGTGGATGCACCCGCCCCGGTGAACACGAAACCCTGCCGATCCATGACATCGGCCGCCATCCATTCGCTGTGAGGCACGCCCGGGACCCCCTCGCACCAGTTGAGGACAATGTGTTCCAGAGGGCTGTAGGGGTCCAAGTGTTCTGCAATGCATTCGCTTTCAACAGGAATGAGAGACGTGGGATATCCGACTTCCGCGATCGCCCGGCCGAGGCGGTCGGAAACCGACGCCACCTCTTGCCTGTCCTGCATATCCCAGGCGGGATCCATGTTGTACACGACCAGCACCGGCACCTGTGCAGGATCGATGTCTACGGGCACCCCTTACCTCCAGAGACGTATTTTTCACCGCTGTTTCTTGGTCTCCTTTATAATAAAAAAGAGGATAAGAATCAACATGATGGATAAAAATATGGGGTAGCCCAAAGAACGGATCAATCAAGCGTAACCGCTTCTTTTTTATGAAGATGTTCGTGCCTCCGAAAAGGGAACCAAACAGACCGGCTGACAGCCGGTAAAGGTACGGGGGATGAATCCGTACACGGAAGGAGGCAGGGACGAGGAGTATTGCGGCCGGTCGATGCGCAGGAACCCGGAACGTTTGTCGATCTCGCACTTGACGTGATCAAAGGGTGTAATCTCCACGAAAACCGTGACCACCCTCGGCGGGTCAGGACCCTGCGAGAGCCCGTGCCAGGGATGAGGCCTCCACGGTGAATGTTCTCTGGCCATCTTTGTCTGGTTCTCCTGCCCCTTAAGCGGCTCATGGGGCACCGCCGCCGGGAAGTCACAAACCTTACCGCGGTCTCGAACGGCTCTGCGTGAGGAGCCAGGAATAGATCCGGTCGTCCGCATAGGCGGATGTCGCAGAGCCCACGTGGTCCTTCTCCTGATCGAGGTACACCCGGTCCCCGGTATTCCCCTCACCCGCGTCCTTGAGATTCAGGGCTCTGATGAACGATGCCCGGTGCCAGCGGGAAATCTCGCCGAAGGAAAGCCATACGGGAAGCCCCGGATCCTTTTGCGGCACCCTGGTGGGATCGACCGGCCACAGGGCCGTCCAGAGGCCGGGAACGAGATCTGCGAGATCGAAGACCCCATTGCCCCCGAAGCTGAACCCGGTCAGATAGGTTCGATCGGGATCACCACCATAGCCTGCCTGGATGCCCTGAACGATCTGCCTGACGGGGTCGGCATACCCGAACCACACATCACCGCCCGGAGGGGGGAGCTGGGGAGCGATGATGATAAAATGCTCACGGGCCATGGGCGAGCTGCTCTTTCTGAGCGGCCCGTGCCTGCGCAATGCCCGGTGGATCTCTAAGGGTGCTGCCTCGTCATAACCGTGGAGGAAGCAGATGACCGGCCGGAGGGTTCTTTCCGGTCCGCTTCCTATGGGTATGGACAGGAGGGAGCCAAGCCGCGCTGACTCGATCACCACAAGCCGGTGTCCATCCACCATTGTCAAAAGGCCTCCGTCGTTTTATGGCGCGACAGACGCGCCTCTTGAGCTCTATCTATAGAGGGCAGATACTGTAAAGGCAACACACGATTGAGGGCAGTCGTGGGGTCATCACCGTCATAGGGTCAGGTCTCAACTCTGCCCCTGTCTTGCTTGTGCCTTGGCCTGAAGGCTGGCGCACCTCAAGCGAGGCGATTGCGCGGAATACGCGGGATTTGAACCGTTCAGATGCCGCGCAGGCCGAGCTCCCCTCTCCCCAGGAGGTCGTGGAGATGCACAACGCCCAGAAGCTCCCTGTCGTCGCCCGACACCACGAGCGAGGTGATCTGGTTTCTTTCCATCATGTCAAGGGCATCAAGGGCCAGCTTGTCGCCTGCGATGCTCTTGGGCCTGGGACTCATGACCTCCCGTGCCGTGAGGTCCTTCAGGCCGCCACCGGACTTCAGGATCGCGCGGCGGAGATCACCGTCGGTGATGATTCCCTCGATACGGTCCAGGGCTCCTACGAGGGTAAAACCCAGGGCCTTTTCTGTCATCTCGACGATGGCTTCGTGCAGCGGTGTTTGCGGAGGCACGATTGGAATCTTGTCTCCGGTGATCATGATCTGGGATATCCGGTACATGAGCTGTTTGCCGAGCTCGCCCGCCGGATGGATCATCCTGAAGGCGTCCCGGTTGAATCCCTTGAGATGTGAGAGCACCACAGCCAGGGCATCGCCGAGCGCGAGCTGGGCTGTAGTGGAGGAAGTGGGCGCAAGGCCCAGATTGCACGCCTCGCGGTCCACTGTGCACGAAAGCGTCACATCGGCCTGCAGGGCCAGAGGAGAGCCTATATTGCCGGTGATCGCGATAACGGGAATGCCGAGGCTCTTCAGCGCAGGGAGGAGGTTCAGGATCTCGCTCGTCTTCCCGCTGTTGGAGAGCACAACCGCTGCATCCTGGGGCATGATCGTGCCCAGATCGCCGTGGAGCCCATCCACCGGATGCATGAATACCGCAGGTGTACCGATGCTCACCATGGTGGATGCAATCTTCCGGGCGATGATCCCGGACTTGCCGACGCCGGTCAGAATCGCCTTGCCCTTGAGGTCCGCCACGATCCGCACCGCCTCGGCGAACGGTTCGCCGAGCTGCTCCACGATCCCTTGAAGCCCCAGAATCTCGGTCCGGAGAGCCTCCCTGCCAAGTTCAATGATCTGCTGTGTATTCATGCGATTCTCCCGACAAGATCGTACTCCATAGTATCGGTTATCACAATCTCGGAAAAGGTCCCGAAACCAGGTGTTCCTTCCGTGATGATCACCATGCCGTCCACCTCAGGCGCCTGGAATGACGCCCTGCCGGCCAGCAGGAAGTCTGTCTCCGGGTGGTAGCCTTCCACCAGCACCGGGATCTTCTCCCCAACCAGGGAGGCCAGTCTTCTGCGGGAAACGTCCTGCTGGATCGCCATGATCCTGGCCCTGCGGGCGTTTTTCACCTCCTGCGGGACCTCTTTGCCGAGCGATGCGCTCCTGGTACCCTCTTCCGCGGAGTAGGCGAATACCCCCAGGTGATCGATGTGTCCCTTGAGGATAAACTCTTCAAGCTCGCCGAAGGCCTGCTCGTCTTCACCGGGATGCCCCACCATGACGGTCGACCTGATCCAGATGTCCGGGTAGATATCGTTCAGCAGACCAAGGGCCTTGCGGACCGCATCAGCCCCTCCTTTGCGGCCCATGGCCTTCAGGACCGTCTCCGAGACATGCTGGATGGGCAGGTCGAGGTAGGGCACCACCTTGGGGTTGTTCCGCATGGCCGCTACGAGCGGCTCGTCCAGGGACGCGGGATGCATGTACATGAACCTGATCCACTGGATATCCTCGATGCGCGATATGTCCTTCAGGAGAGAGCAGAGAGGCGGGTAGCCCTCGTGATCGCGTCCGTAGCCGCCCAGATCCTGTGCTACGAGGATGATCTCCTTCACGCCTGAGGCGGCCAAGTCCCTGCACTCATCGACGATATCCCGGGGAGGCTTGCTGACCAGCTCCCCCCGCAAGGAAGGGATCAGGCAGTAGCTGCACTTGTTCGAGCAGCCCTCGCTCACCTTGACATAGGCGCTTGGACCCGTTGTTGCGTACGACCGCCTCACCACTCCGGCAAACTCCGGCGCCAGATAGTGTGCATCCGACTCAAGCGCACGAACGAGCCGGTCGTAGGTGCCCGGGCCGGCAAAGAGCCTGACCTCGGGCAGCTCTTCAAGCAGCTCTTTTCCGTAGCGGCTCACCAGGCATCCCGTGCAGACAACCTCCTTTCTCTCCTCAAGATAGCCGAGCAGGGTCTGGATGGACTCTTCCACCGATTCGGTGAGGAATGCACAGGTGTTCACCACGATGGTATCGGCCTTGCCGGGATCGGATTCAAGAGAATACCCGGCCGCAAGTATGCGCTGACAGATATACTCCGAGTCCACGAGATTTTTCGGACAGCCGAGGCTCACCAGCGCAATGCGTCTCATGCAACGAGGCTATTCGAAAGCAGTGAATTTTGCAATAACGACGGTCCCGCCCGGCGAAACGTCGAAGCGCTTGCGGTCTTCTTCGAGGTTGTGGCCGATCACCGTGCCGGGAGGAATGTGCACGTACTTGTCGATGATGGTGTTTCTGATACGGCAGTTTCTCCCGACAACGACGCCCTCCATGAGGATGCTGTCCTCTACCGTGGCATAGCTGTTGACCCGGACGTTGGGAGAGATGATGGAGCGGCAGACCTTCCCTCCGGAGATGATGGCGCCGTTACAGACGACCGAGTCCAGAACAGTCCCGATACGCTTGCCGTCCTCCCCGCCCGAGAAGACCATCTTTGCCGGGGGAAACGGGCTGTACACGGTGTGGATCGGCCACCGGGGATCGTAGAGATTGAACTGGGGAGACACGGATACAAGGTCCATGTGGGCCTCGTAGTAGGCGTCCAAGGTACCGATGTCCCGCCAGTACGAGTTGCCCATCACCCCGGTGAACGGATAGGCGATGACCTTGTCTCCGTTCTGGACCATCTTGGGGATGATGTCCTTTCCGAAATCATGTGAGCTGTCCTTGCGCCTGGCATCTTCGATGAGCTGCTTGATGAGGACATCGGTGTTGAACACATAGATGCCCATGGAAACGAGGATTCGGGTGGGATCGTCGGGCATGGTGCGGGGATTCGACCGGGGCTTTTCCTGAAAGCCCGACACCTGCATGTGCTGATCCGCAACCACGATCCCGAACTCGGAGGCGGTCTCCACGGGCATGGGCACCACCCCGATGGTGATGTCGGCCTCGTTTTCCATATGATGTTTGAGCATGTCCCGGTAGTTCATCTGGTAGATGTGATCGCCCGAGAGGATGAGCGTGTACTTCGGCCGATCCTGCTGGAGGGTGTAGATGTTCTGGAAGACCGCGTCCGCGGTTCCCTCGTACCAGCTGCTCCCAATGCGCTGCTGGGCCGGGATGTTGTATACGAACTCACCCATGGGGTAGGAAAAGAACGGCAGCCACCCCCGCTGAATGTGGCGGTTCAGCGAGTGGGACTTGTACTGTGACAACACGTAGATCTGCCTGTAGCCAGAGTTCACGCAGTTCGACAGGGAAAAGTCGATGATGCGGTACATGCCCCCGAAGGGCACTGCAGGCTTCGCCCGGTCCTTGGTCAGAGGGTAGAGGCGCTCCCCCTTCCCTCCGGCAAGAATGATTACCTCTACTTTTCTTGGTCTGCGCATGATTTATCCAGAAGGTCCCTGATCACACATTTGAGTCTGGTCAGGTCATGAGATTTCTCCACATAGGCGTCCGCCGCCATCACCATCACATCGTTGCGATAGCTGGAATAGGCGGTGTGGATAATCACCGGTGTATCCTGGCGCGATTTGATGATATGCCCCATAGTATCAAAGCCGTTCATCTTCGGCATCCTCAAGTCGAGTATGATAAGGTCGGGCTTTTTCCCATTCTTCTCCTCCAAATAGGACAAGGCTTCCTTTCCATTGGAAACCACAATCAGTGAATAGCCTTCATCATTCAGTTCTTCCTTGAGAAGCCTTTGAATGTTTCGATCGTCTTCCACCAGAAGAATCCGTTTCATAGAGGTGTATTATAGTAGTGAAACAATTATTAGTCAAATCATTACAGTCTGCTTGAGCTGCCGATCGGCCGGCCGAAGCCGGGTGCCCCGGCACACGCTTATTCGCTGCAGTCCTTGGGAGCCGCCCTCAGTATCACAAGGGGACGCCGCACCTGTTCCATCGGGCGGCGAGCGCTTCACCCGGACACGGTCAGTTCTTCAGCGGTCTGGTTGCCAGGCAAATCCGCTCGTGTCCCGACAAACGCAGTGCGTCGAGCACGGCCATCACCCGAAAATAAGGGATGCTTCTGTCCGCAAGAATGATGATATCCGTATCTGTGGGAAGAAGATCGAGCATTTCCTCCCCGGACAGAGTGCCGTCGATGAAAAGGCCTCTGTCGGAAAGGGCGACCGTGATCGCCTCTTGGGTCATGGAATCCCCGCTCTTCGATTCGGGGACGCTCACCTGGTTGAGCTTCAGCGGAGACCCTAGTGAGAGCATGAAGAAGATCAGCAGCAGGAACACCACATCCACCAGGGGCGTGATATCGATCGCCGAGATGTTCTTATCCCTTTTGCGCCTGAACTTCATGATTTTCGCCCTTGAGATATTCCAGGACCCGGGAGGCGGTCTTTTCCATCTCCAGAAGGAGATAGTCGCTCCTGGCGATAAAGAACCGGTAGCAGATGTAGACCGGTATGCCGATGGACAGGCCTGTCGCCGTGGTGATGAGGGCCTCGGATATCCCGGATGCCAGCATCTGGCTCCCCTGATTCTCTCCTCCCACGGCATGGAACGAGGTGATCATGCCCGAGACGGTTCCCAGAAGGCCCAGCAAGGGCGAAATCGTGGCGATGATGCCCAGGACATCGATGTACCGGTCGATGGTGTACGCCTCCTTGGCCCCTGCCTCCTCCATATAGTCTTTGATGATCTCCCTGCGCATGCCCGCGTTCTGGATGGCGACCATGATGACCGGGCAGATGGGCGAGGAACTGCGCCTGAGGAGCTTTTCGACATCATGGAGCCTGCCCATCCGGGTCAGGCGCTCCACCTCTTCCATGAGCGATTTCGGGATGATCTTGCTCTGACGGAGCGCGAACGACCTCTCGATGATAATGGCCAGTGCGGCGATCGAGCACGCAAGGAGCGGCCACATCAGAGGACCGCCCTTGACGAAAAATTCCCACAGAGTCATGTCGCCTCCTGTTGACGGTATGCCAGGTAATTGCCTTTTTATTCCACAAACCGGGAGAATAATCAATGGAGGGAAAAGATGTTCTTGATAATCATTGTGTAAGATTGCTAACATGGTACCGATGGAAAACGCGAATGATATACAGGATGCACAAAGCACGCAAGGTACGGATAATAATAAAGAACCCAAGACCCTGGTCTGCGTGAGATTCCCCGCGCTTCCCCTGTCGTATATCTTCGATGCGAAGGGTATGGATCTTCATTGCGGCGATCTCGTGCTGGTGAATACCGAGGCCGGGCTCTCGGTAGCCAAGGTGATCGGGTCGCCGTCACACGATGAAGCCGCCGGGCTCGACGAGATCAAGCCCGTGCTCAGGAAGGCCACGCCGGAGGACCAGGACAAGCTCGCGGTCATCCGCGAAAGGGAGCAGGAGTGCTTCCAGTTCTGTCACGAGCGGATCACGGCCCGCGACCTGCCCATGAAGCTCACCCGGGTGGAGCAGATGTTCGACGGGAGCAAGACCACCTTCTACTTCGTGGCAGAAGGGCGGGTGGATTTCCGCGAGCTGCTCAAGGACTTGGTGGAGAAGTACCGGACCAGGATCGAGCTGCGTCAGATCGGGAGCCGTCAGGAGTCTGCCATGCTGGGGGGAATCGGGAGTTGCGGGAGGGAGGTCTGCTGCTCGGTATACCTCACCAGTTTCCAGCGGATATCGGTCAAGATGGCAAAGAACCAGAACATGACGCTCAATCCCTCCAAGATCTCCGGTCTGTGCGGCAAGCTCAAGTGCTGTCTCGCCTACGAGAAGGAGTCGTATGCAAACCTCATCGACAACCTTCCCAAACCGGGGAAAAAGGTCTTTCTCGAACAAGGGGAGGCCGTGGTGGTCAGCATCAACATCATCAACCAGACCTTTGTGGCAAAGCTCACTGATCGCCGGTTTATCAAGAGCATGGTTTCTGATATACTGACTGAAGAAGAATATACAAGGCTCTCCGAGCAGAAAGCGGCCGAGAACGCCAGGGTCAAGGAGCAGCCGCGCGAGGGGCACTCCGCAGAAGGAGCCTCCGATCAGAGCAAACCCCGGGGCAAGAGGAGAAGATCATCCAGGAGCAGGAATTTCAGAAAGAGAAGGAGCAAGCCCGAATGAAAGGGTATTTCTACATCACCACCCCCATTTATTACGTGAATGCGAAACCTCACCTGGGGCATGTGTACACCACCGTGATCGCGGATGTTCTGGCCCGGTACCACAAACTGCTCGGAGAATCCGTGTTTTTCCTTACGGGCACTGACGAGCACGGGGACAAGATTGCGGAGACCGCCAGAAACCTGGGCACCACGCCCAGAGAGCTCGCCGACGAGAACAGCGCCCGGTTCAGAAACCTCTGGCCCGAGCTCGCCGTGAACAACGATCGGTTCATCCGCACCACAGAGCCGGATCACACCAAGACCGTCCAGGCTATCCTGCAGAACGTCCATGACAAGGGCGACATCTATTTCGGCGAGTACGGCGGGCACTACTGTGTCGGTTGCGAACGGTTCTTCACGGAGACCGAGATGGCAGGCGGCAAATGCCCCATTCATGACAAGGAGCTCGTCTATCGCCAGGAGCAGAACTACTTTTTCCGGATGGAGAAGTACCGGGGCTGGCTCATCGACCACATCAAGAACCATCCTGATTTCATCCGGCCGGAACGGTACAAGAACGAGGTCCTGGGGATGCTCAGGGAGCCGCTGGACGACCTCTGCATCTCGCGGCCCAAGTCGCGGCTCTCCTGGGGCATAGAGCTCCCCTTTGACAGAAACTATGTGTGTTACGTGTGGTTCGATGCCCTCATCAATTATCTCACCGGCATCGGATACCCGAACCACGGGCACTTCTCCGAGTTCTGGGCAAGTGCCCAGCACCTCGTGGGCAAGGACATTCTCAAACCCCACGCGGTCTACTGGCCCACCATGCTCAGGTCCATGGGGCTTGAGCCCTATCGCCATCTGAACGTGCACGGGTTCTGGAACGTGGACCAGGCCAAGATGTCAAAGAGCCTGGGCAATGTGGTGGACCCGCTCGATCTCAAGGAGAAGTACGGGGTCGACGCCTTCCGGTATTTCCTGGTGCGGGAGATGGTTTTCGGCCTGGATTCCAATTTCTCCGAAGAGGCGCTCATCGAGCGCTACAACGCCGATCTGGCCAACGACCTCGGAAATCTGGTGAGCAGGAGCACCCGGATGGTGGCCAAGTATTTCGACAGCACCCTGCCCCAGCCTTCAGGGGTCCTCGCAAAAGAGGAGAACGAACTCAGGGAGCTTGCCCTCAAGGTGGCTAAAGAATACAAGGCGCGCATGGAAAACCTCGAGCTCCATAGTGCCATGGGCTCTGTCTGGTTGCTGATCTCGTTCCTGAACAAGTACATCGACAGGACCGCACCGTGGACCCTTGCCAAGAACGACCGGGGCCGGCTTGGGGTGGTGATGTATCACATCATGGAGGGTATCAGGTTCGTGGCGGAAATGATCTATCCGGTCATGCCGGACAGCTCGGCCAGGACACTGGGGGTCCTGGGAATGGACAAAGAATTTACGGGCATGAGCCTCACCGAATTCGGAAAGCTTAAGGGCGGAGCCTCCATCGGGGTTCCCGATGCACTCTTTCCCCGGGTGGAGCATCTGAAGGCGCCTGACCAGCCGGCCGGTGTAAAGATACAGGAGAAAGAGGAGGCAAACCTCATCGAGATCTCGGATTTCGCGAAATGCGTGCTCAGGGTCGGGAAGATCCTTGAGGCGAGCACGGTCGAGAGGTCTGAAAAACTCGTTGTCCTCAAGATTGACGTGGGAGAGACGATACAGATAGCTGCCGGCATAGCAAAGAGCTATTCGCCCCAGGAGCTCGTGGGCAAATATATCGCCGTGGTAATGAACCTGAAGCCGGCAAGGCTCATGGGTATCGAGAGCCAAGGCATGCTCCTGGCAACGGACACGCCCGAAGGGAAGCTCACGCTTGTCACCTTCGACCGGGAGCCTTTGGTGGGGGCAAGAATCAGATAAACATCCGGGGAAGATGATGCAGAGGGTTCCGATCAATCTGGTGGAGCCGGGCATGGTCCTGGCGAAACCGGTCGTCAACGACGCGGGAATGCCGCTGTGCGCCGAGGGGACCGAACTCACCGCCGTTCTCATCGACAGGCTGAAGCGGATGAACATCTCCCAGCTCATCCTCAAGGGCCATCCGGTAGAGATGGGCGGGCCTGCGAAGAGCCCGGAAGAGCAGATCCGGGAAATGACGGCCAGGTTCGCACGGGTACAGGGCGACCCCATCATGGATACAATCAGGGAGGCCATCGAGAAAGCGATCCTCGTCGAATCCATGGAGCAGCAGGACGAGCCCGCCGAGCAGGAAGGTCCGGCCAAGGCGGATGGTGTCCAGGGAGAGCCCGGTGAGTAAGGAACAGCACATCAAGACGATCGCCAGGCGCATCCAGAGCCTTCCCACCCTGCCTCCGGTGGTGAAGAAGCTGACCGCCATGGTGGAGAGCCCCGAGGTGACTGCCAAGGACGTGGGCAAGCTCATCTCGTCTGATCAGGTGCTGAGCGCAAAGGTGCTCAAGCTGGTCAACTCCTCGTTCTACGGGCTCTCGGGCAAGGTGTCGTCCATCAGTCATGCCGTCATCCTCCTGGGATTCAACGTCATCAAGGGGGTCGTGCTCTCGGCTTCGGTGTTCGACATCATGGAAAGGTCCATGGTAGGGCTCTGGGAGCACTCCCTGGGGACAGCCATCATTTCCGGGACCATCAGCCGAAACCTGGGGCTGAGCGAACCTGAAGAGATATCCACGGCCGCTTTGCTCCACGATATCGGGAAGGTGCTGGTCAGGGTGTCCCTGAGCGAGGACTATGATTGCATCGTCCGGATCGCCGGGGAACAGGGCCGTGCCTTCCGGGAGGCCGAGCTCGAGGTCCTCGGCGTAGACCATGCGGACATCGGCTCGTGGCTGTCCAGGGAGTGGGGTCTGCCCAGACAGCTCATTGCTCCCATCACGTATCATCACGACCCGGGCAATGCCCCGGGTCTGCAGGACCGCGTAGCCGTGGTCCATATCGCCGACAGCCTTGCTCATGCATTCGGGGTGGGCGGGGGCCCGGACGGGGGAGTGCCCAGGATAACGGAATTGTCGTGGAACCTGCTGGGCATGCCCGGACTCGATCTGACGGCTCTCATGAGGAAGATCCTCGTCGATCTCGAAGAGGTCGAAAACCACAAACTGTAAAGGGGGGGCACGTGAAAACGGCGATCATGGTAAAGGAGAGCCTCGATGAGCATCTCTCCCCGATCATATCCTCCGTGTTCGATTCCGTCCAGGTCATCCACCGCGACGAAGACTTCCTCTCTCTCATCTCCATGGACCCGCCCGACATCATTCTCGTGGACCGCACCTGCCTGAAGGAAGAGAAGAGTCGTATCGTCGAGGAGTTCAGGAACAGCACCTTGTACGGGCATCTGCCCATCGTGGCCCTCTACAGCGAAAAAGATATCGAAGACCCTGCGGCGCTTGAGATCCCTCTCGACGATTTCATTGTTCTGGGCAGTTCGGAGCTGCAGATCAGACGAAGGATCGAGTTCATCGCCCGGAGATCGGTGCGGGAAAAGGACATAAACCCCCTTACCAGGCTGCCCGGCAACGAGTCCATCGTCCGCTGCGTACAGCGCATGTTCGACGAAAACAGCGAGATTGCAATCGCCTGGGTTGACCTTGACGACTTCGGACCGTATAACGAGCGCTATGGGTTCTCAAGCGGGGACGAGGTGCTGCTCGCTGCGGCGCGTATCATCACCAGTGTCCTTCGCGAGTCCGGGCGGGAAAACATCTTCGTGGGACACGCAGGGGGGGACGATTTTCTCTTTATCTGTCCCATCGCAGAAATCAAGACCATCTGCGAGGAGATCCTTTCCCGGTTCGACGTGGTGATTCGGGATTTCTACAATGAGGAGGACCTGGATCAGGGAGGAATCGTATCCAAGGCCAGGAGGGGGGAGATCAGAAAGTTTCCCGTCATCACGGTTTCCATTGCAGTGGTGCTCAACGAAAAGAAACGCTACAGGCATTATGGACAGGCCTCCCAGGATGCCAAGGAAATCATGGGATATGTAAAGGGTCTCAAAGGCAGCACCTACATGATCGACAGAAGAGGGGGATACCGGTGATCCGCCGCTATTCCAGAGAGGCGATGCAGCACATCTGGTCGGATGAAAACCGATACCGGAAGTGGCTCGACGTGGAGATCGCCGTCTGCGAGGCATGGGCCTGCCTGGGAAGGATACCGAAGGAGAGCCTCGAGAATATCAGATCAAAGGCCCGGTTCACAGTAGAGCGCATCGAGGAGATCGAAGCAGTCACCCGGCACGACGTGATCGCCTTCGTGTCCTGCGTGGCGGAATACGTGGGAGAGGACGCCCGGTTCATCCACATGGGCATGACCTCATCCGATGTCCTGGATACCGCGCTTGCCCTGCAGCTCAAGGAGAGCGCGCAGATCATTATCCAGGATATCCGCGATTTCATGGAGGTGCTCAAAAAAAGGGCCTTCGAGTTTAAATATACCCCGGCCATGGGGAGGTCCCACGGCATACACGCGGAGCCCATCACCTTCGGGCTGAAATTCGCCCTGTGGTACGCCGAGATGGCCAGAAATCTCAAACGCATGGAAGACGCCGCCTGGGTGATTTCCTGCGGTAAGATCTCGGGGGCGGTGGGCACCTTTGCCAACATCCCGCCCGAGGTGGAGGAGTACGCCTGCAGGAGGCTGGGGCTCGAGCCCGACCCCATCAGCACGCAGATCATCCAGCGGGACCGGCATGCCCAGTTCTTTACCACTATCGCTGTCATCGGCTCCACCCTGGAGAAGATCGCGACCGAGATCAGGCACCTCCAGCGCACCGAAGTGCTCGAGGCCATGGAGCCGTTCGGGAAGGGGCAGAAAGGATCGTCGGCCATGCCGCACAAGAAGAACCCCATCCTCTCCGAGAACATCACCGGTCTCTCCCGGCTCCTGAGGGGCTACTGCCTCTCGTCGCTGGAAAACGTGGCCCTGTGGCACGAGCGTGACATCAGCCACTCGAGCGTTGAGCGGGTGATCGCCCCCGATGCCACCATTGTGCTCGATTTCGCCCTGGCGAGGCTGACCGGTGTGATCCACGGGCTCGTGGTCTATCCTGAAAACATGCAGAAGAATATCGAGCTCACCAGGGGGCTCTGGCACTCCCAAGGGGTCCTGCTCGCCCTGGTCGACCGGGGAATTGCCCGGGACATCGCATATCAGTGGGTCCAGCGCAACGCCCTGAAGGTGTGGGAAAACAAAGGTGAATTCAAAGATTTCCTGCTGGCCGACCAGGATATCGCGAGCACGCTCGGGGCGGATTCCATAGAAAATCTCTTTGATCTTTCCCATCACCTCAAGTTTGTTGATCATATTTTCGAAAGGGTCTTTTAATGAATAAAAGAGAGGAGCTTCTGGAGATCGTTCGGCGCGATGCGGTCAGGTTCGGGAAGTTTGTTCTCGCGTCAGGGAAAGAGTCGGATCTCTATGTGGACCTGCGCAAGGTCACCCTGCAGCCGAGGTCGGCCATCCTGATCGGGTCGATCATTTTCGAGCTGGTCAAGGACCGGCCCGTCGAGGCTGTGGGGGGGATGTCCATCGGGGCCGATCCCATTGCGACAGCCGCAAGTCTGGCAGCGTACCAGAACGGGCGGGAGATAGTGGCCTTTCTGGTCAGAAAGGAGAAAAAAGAGCACGGAACGAAGAATCTGGTCGAAGGCCCGATACGTCCCGGGCTCAGAGCCGTGATCGTGGAGGATGTCATCACCACGGGTTCCAGCACGATCGCCGCTATACGGAACGCCGAAGAAGCGGGTTTGAAGGTTGAATTGGTCATCGGGATTCTGGACAGAATGGAGGGGGGGAAACCCGCCATTGAATCGCTGGGGTATGAGGTGCAAACCATATTTACGAGGAAAGACCTCTAGATTGTGCATGAAGCTGAGGATATCGAGGAAAACCATCGTGGGCATGATGTTGTTCTCGCTCCTGTGGTCTGGGGAGGTACTGGGGAATGAGCGCATCCCTGTTCCCCTCATCGGGGTCGGGGACGGAATCTATGCCGTATGTGTGGACAAGTCCCTCCAGCGGCTCTATGTCTATAACGGAAGAAAGCAGGTGGAGGAGATCCCCTGCTCCACGGGCATGAATCCCGGCGACAAACAGGTCCAGGGCGACCGGCGCACTCCAGAGGGCGTGTATTTCTTCGAGAGGATCATCGAAGGGCAGTCCCTTCCTGAGACCTATGGATGGAGGGCTTATACGCTGAATTATCCCAACTCCGTGGACCGGTCCCTGGGAAAAAACGGCAACGGGATCTGGATCCACGGCAGAAAGCTGCCGCTGGAGGACCGTGACACCAAGGGGTGCGTATCGCTGACCAACGGTGATCTCAAAGTGCTCGATGCCTATCTCTATCCTTACCATACGCCCGTCATCACCCTCGAAAGCATGACAACCATCGATGAGCAGAGCCTGGATGCCATGGAGTCCCGGTATCGTGGCTTTATCAACGACTGGATCGACGCCTGGCAGAACAAGGACTTTGAAAAATACGAGGCCTGCTATTCTCCACGTTTTTATGATTTTCTTCTCGGACAGAGCCGTGACGGCTTTCTGGCCCGGAAAAGGGCGATTTTTTCCCGGTACGAGCATATCTCCATCCTTTCCCAAGGGCTCGTCATCGTCGGAACCGACAGCTACGTGCTCTGTTACTTCCTGATGGATTACTCGGGAGATTCTTTTCAGAGCGCCGGAGTGAAGTATGTCTACCTGGAAAACGGCTCGGAAGGCCCCAGGATCATCGCGGAGGAGTTCACCCCTTTGAGCAAGGCCCAGAAATGGCAGGCCATGGCAGAGGATCTGGAAAGGCGGCAGAACGAAGAGGTCCGGGGGTTCCTGGATGCCTGGCGTTCGAGCTGGGAAGGCAAGGATCTGGATGTCATGAAGGGTCTCTACCTTCCCTCCTTCCCGGAGAGGGAAGAGTATTTTTCTGCAAAGGCGAAGAATCTTGCCCCCTACCAGTCGGTCAGGATCGTCCTCGACGGGATGGATATCCGGCGCAGCGGGGTTTATTGGACCATAACCGCAAACCAGCGGTTTGCCTCAGAGAGCTACGAGGATTTTGGGAAAAAGACGCTCAGGCTCGTGAGCACGTCCCGGGGTTTTCGTGTCATCCAGGAGCAATGGGAGAAGATCGATGAAGACTCGTGATCCCTACCAGATCATTATCATGCGGGCCACAGGCGAAAGATCGGTGATGACCATACGGTCATTCTGGGTCAGGATATTCTTGAGCGTACTCGTGGCCTTGACAGTCGTACTCGTCGTCCTGGTCGTGTGGCTCGCCGGCGCCCGGGGGGACCTCACGGAGGCAGAAAGCACCATAGAAATCCAGTCCGGGGAGCTCAAAGATCTGAATCTGCTCCTCACCCGCAAGGACGAAGAGATCATCACGCTCAAGAAGAAGCTCAGTCTGAGCACGATTTACCAGTCCCACCCCGAGTCGGGGGAATCCCCGGCCCCTCGGAGACAAGCCCGGGTTGAAGCCTCTGCTGCCGATGTCTTTCCCCCCATTGCAGGGATAAAAGAACTCGCCCTGTCCGGCGGCGAGCTGAGTTTCAAGGTGGAAAATGTCCGCCCCCCGAATGAGGGTGCTGCAAGGGGACGTCTCTTTGTCGTGTTCCGGAAGCAGGATTCCGAGGTCTGCCACCCAATGGTCAAGATGCAGGACGGCATTCCGGTGGAGACGAACAGGGGCCTCCCCTTCACGATACGCAACTTCAAGCCCATGAATGTGCCCGTTCCTCCGGCCATGGCCGACTGGGAGAGCATGGTCTTCTACATCTTCGACGACCAGGGCAGGATGAGGCTTTCCATGCCCCTGGACAAAAAGCAGATAGCGCAGGAAACACAATGACATGACCTGTTGTACGAAGGTAATCCTCGCGGCGGTTTCCATTTTCCTGTTTTCTCTGATGGCACACGGGGCGCAGACCCACGAGGTCTTCTTCCAGGGCACGGACCATCGTCTGGACGTATACCGCATCAATGGAGAGGAGCCGGGGCCCACGCTCATGATCATGGGAGGGATCCAGGGCGATGAACCGGGCGGTTATCTTGCCGCGGACCTCTACGCGGATATGAGCCTGAAGCAGGGAAATCTCATCGTGGTTCCCCGGGCCAACCTCTATTCGATCATGGTGAACGAGCGAGGGCCAAACGGAGACATGAACCGCAAATTCGCCGAAGCACAGCCCTTTGATCCGGACAGCGAGGTGGTGAAAAAAATCAAGGCCTTCATGGACGAGGCCGACTACTTTCTGAATCTGCATGACGGATCGGGCTTTTATCATCCCGATTATATAGACAATATGCGCAACCCCAGGCGATTTGGCCAGTGCATCATCACGGATACGGATCGCTATATTACCCCCAGCGGAGAGACATACGACCTTCAGGGCATGTCCGAACGGGTCATCGCACAGGTCAACACCGCCATCCATGAACAGGGATATCATTTTCACTACAACAATCACCGGACCTCTGCCACGGACAGCCTTCACAAGGAACAGCGCAAGTCCGCCACCTACTACATGCTCACCAGGCTCCACAAGCCGGCCTTTGCCAGCGAAACGTCGAAGTCGATCAGGGATTTCCGCGACCGCGTGGTCTTCCAGACCATGGTGGTGAACGCCTTCATGAAGGAATTCGGGATCGTCCCGGCCCAGCCGAGCATCTACATCGAACCGCCCAAGATGGAATATGCCCTCATCTCTCTGAACAACGGACCTCCCATTGCCGTCCGCGATCAGGAGCAGCTCGTGATCAATCAGGGGGACACGGTCCGGGTCACCGACATCAAGTCGAACTACAAGCGGGGCGTCGTGGCGGACATAAAACGTTACGGGAACATCAATGATACCGGCAGGGAACTGGCGATCACTGAGTCCACCACCATTGAGATCAGAAAAGACATGTTCCCCTGCGGACAGATTTTCGTAGAGGCCAAGCCGCCCATTCAAAATACATGGTTGATCGTAGAGGCAAACGGTGTATGCTATGCGCTGGAGCCGGAGGAAAGCCTGAGTATGGAGAAAGGGTCTGTCCTCGTGATCAAAGAGCTGGTATACCGGGGGAGCACCAACCACGGATTCGTCGTGAACTTCAAAGGCTTTGTATCGAACTGGAACGACAATACCGGTGAAGACCGGGGGTATGAGATCCATACCGGAAGGCTCCTGACCAGGTATGCCGAACCTGCCGGCGCAGGAACGGACCGATACCGGATATCCGTCATGCGGCATCACACCCCGGTAATGAACTTCTATGTGGACCTGAAAGCAAGCAGACCGTGAACATCCTGGCTATAGAAACATCGTGCGATGAAACCGCAGCAGCCGTGGTCACCGATGCCGGGGCTGTCCTGTCCGATATCGTTGCGAGCCAGATCAAGGATCACGCCGCCTTTGGCGGCGTAGTGCCCGAGATTGCGTCCCGCCGCCATGCCGAGCTCATCGAGCCTGTGGTGCACAAGGCCCTCTGTGAGGCAAACCTGTCAACCAGCGACTTGGACGCCGTGGCGGTCACCTGCGGACCGGGGCTCGTGGGAGCGCTTCTGGTAGGAATTTCGTATGCCAAGGCCCTTGCCTACGGCCTCGACATTCCCCTGTGCGGCGTCAACCACCTGGAAGGCCATCTGAGCGCAGCACGGATCGGCCACGAGGTGACCTATCCCCATATCGGCATGGTCGTATCCGGGGGACACACCTCGCTCTACCGGGTGATGTCGCCCTCTTCGATCACGCCCATCGGCCAGACCCTTGACGATGCGGCGGGCGAGGCCTTCGACAAGGTGGCAAAGCTCCTCTATCTGGGTTATCCCGGCGGGGTGGTCATCGAGAGGATAAGCAGGGGGGTCGATTCCCGTGCCATCGAATTCCCGCGGCCTCTCATAAACAACGGGACCTGTGACTTCAGTTTTTCCGGGCTCAAGACCGCGGTGCTCAACCGGGTGCTCAAGGAAGGGATCTTCGAGGACATGGATCTCACCTTCTCCGGGCTGCCCGCAAAGAAGATTCCCAGGCCGGGCAAGGAGGACCTGGTGCCCAAGATCGCCGCGTCCTTCCAGCAGGCCGTGGTGGACGTTCTGGTGGAGAAGTCCTTCAGGGCCGCTGCAGATCATGGCATGAGCCTCCTGGTGGTGACCGGCGGGGTGGCGAGCAACACCCCCTTGAGAGAATCCCTGAAGCGCAAATCCGAAGAGACCGGAATCGGGCTCATCATTCCGGAGAGGAAATACTGCACTGACAACGCCGCCATGATCGGGATCGCAGGTATCCGGCACATCAGTGAAGGCAGGTTCGCCTCGCTGGATCTCAACGCTGTTTCCCGGTGGACATGGGAATGAGGTCCAAATCCTCTCTGGGACAGAATTTTCTGAAAAATCAGCGCATTGTGGGCAAGATTATTGCGTTTTCCAGGGTGGAGCAGGGGGATGCGGTCTTGGAGATCGGCCCGGGAAAAGGCGCGCTCACAGGAGCGCTCCTGAAGTCCGCATCCCGGGTCGTGGCTGTTGAAAAAGATGACAGGCTCTTCGAGCTGCTCAAGAATCAGTTTTCAGACCAGCCGGGCCTCACCCTGGTGCACGGGGATGTGCTCGATCTGGATATGAGTACGCTCGTTCCTCAGGGAACCAAGGTGGTGGCGAACCTGCCGTACAACATCGCCACCCGGGTGATCCTGCGGCTCGCCGAGATGTCGCCTCCGCCGGCTTCGGTGGTGGTCATGGTCCAGAGGGAAGTGGCGGAGAGGATATGCGCACCCGTGGGCCACAGCGAATACTCGGCGCTCACCGTGCTGCTCTCTGGCGTCTTTCTCTGTGATCCGGGTTTCGTGGTCGGACCCAAGAATTTCTTTCCCCAGCCCAAGGTGGACTCCCAGGTGATCAGGCTCGTTCCCCGGCAGGATTCCCTGCCGCCTTCAGAGCGGGATGCATACCGGAGGGTGGTTCTGTGCTCGTTTGCCCAGAGGAGAAAAATGCTCAGGAACTCACTGCTGGGTCTCCCTGGTATGACAAAGCAGGGGCTTTCCGATCTGGCCCGTCACGCCGGCATCGACCTGCAGAAGAGACCCCAGGATCTCTCCTGGCAGGATTATGCGCGGATAGGCCGGGCATATCGTCAAATTATTGCCTCCTGAAATATCCTTTCAAGTTACAGGTTACAAAGCAGATTACAATCCATTGTAACCAGGATTACCATCCGGTACTTCGGACAATGACAAAAAACGGACGATTCATTCTGAAAGCCACGCAACTATGCATTATAATTGAAGTAATAAGATTCTTTGCATTAGTCATGATATTGGCACCCGGATTGCCTTGTACCCCGCAGATCGTAGAGATCTGGGGGGTATACGGTTATGAAGTACGCAACAGTTACGACATCTGTTTTTCTCGTTCTCGCCTTTTCGTGCCTGCCAGTTTCCGCGGGCGAGTACCGGCAGAACGAACTCATCGTCAAGTTCAAGCCGGTCCCGGGTAGTTCCCATGTCATGGCAGCGGGCAAGGAGAACCGCCCGGTCATCATCGCGGTCGACAATGCCCGCGAGGCCTTGGGCGAGATGCAGGGCAGGGACGATGTGGAGTATGTAGAACCTAACTACCTCATCGAGGCGGAAACAATTCCCGCTGACTGGCCCTATGATGCTGCCCAGTGGAGCGCGCTTGAGCTTCCGGATGCATGGGATATTCTGGATCGGCACGGACCGGGTCATCCGGTCACCATTGCCGTGATCGACTCCGGGGTCGATGCCGCTCATCCCGATCTCCAGGGAATCCTGATCCCCGGATATGATTTTGCAAACAACGATGGGATTCCCGAGGACGATGCCGGTCACGGCACCAAGGTATGCGGGATCATCGGGGCCCTGGGCGGCAACGGGATCGGAGTCGCCGGAGTGGCCTGGAACATCGATGTAGGGATCATGCCGCTCAAGTTCATGAAAAACAGCGACGGCAAGACCACGGGCAGCCTCTCGGATGCGGTCAGCGCCATCTATCATGCAGTGGACAACGGCGCGCACATAATCAATGCGAGCTGGGGCTTCTATTCATACTCCTATTCGCTTTCCGATGCGATTCGGTATGCACGGGACCATGGGGTCATGTTCATCTGCTCGGCAGGGAACAAGGGACAGGACAACGACACGAACGATCACTATCCCTCGAACTACCCCTATGAGAATGTCATAGCAGTGGCCGCCATGAACAGCTTCGGAGAGCTCGCGAGCTTCTCCAACTATGGGATCTCCAGCGTGGACATCGCCGCGCCCGGCGTTGGAATCTGCACGACCGACAAAAACGGTGGATATTCCACCTGGTCGTCCGGAACCTCGTTTGCCACCCCCTTTGTCACGTCGGTTGCCGCCATGGTGCGATATCTGTCCCCCGGGCTTAAGGTGACGGACATCAGGAGCATTCTCCTGGGCTCGGTGATCGCGGGAGAGGGACTCGATCTCCAGAACATTGCCTCCGGCGGCTGCATCAACGCCTACCAGGCGCTGCTTTCCGAGGCCCAGTACGATACCTCGGCAAAGGCCTCGGCACCGGGAACAGGCGCGGACGATAATGCCGTCGCGAGTGGTGAGAGCGGTGGAGGCGGGGGCTGCCTGATTGATTCCGGCCGTAATCCCGGCAGCCCGCTCAGCCTCGTGATAACCTTCAGTCTGATGGTTCTTTTCCGGATGCCGTTTATGCGGCATTCGGGATAACCTATACCCCCGCCCCCCTTTAAAAAAGGGGGGCACCCCTTCTTTCTCCTGCTTACATCGCCTCGATGGCCATGGCCATGCCCATGCCGCCTCCGATGCACAGGCTCGCCATGCCGAGCTCGACATTTCTCCGCTTCATCTCATAGATGAGGGCCGCAATGATCCTGGCACCTGTGGCGCCGATAGCGTGCCCGATGGAGATGCCCGAGCCGTTGACGTTGGTGATGCTCTCGTCGATGCCCAGCTCCCTGATGCAGGCAATGGCCTGGGAGGCAAAGGCCTCGTTCAGCTCGAAGAGCCCGTAATCCTTGATGCTCGTCCCGGTCGTTCTGAGGAGCTTGCGCACCGCGGGGATGGGGCCGAGGCCCATATAGGCGGGATCGATGCCGCCCGACGCATAGCCCTTGATTCGGGCAAGGGGTTTCAGACCGAGCTCTTTAGCCTTTTTCTCGCTCATGACCAGGCACGCTGCAGCACCGTCGTTGATGCCGGATGCGTTGCCCGCAGTGACCGTCCCGTCCTTCTTGAACACGGTGGCGAGCTTGGCCATCTTCTCCAGGGTGGTGTCCATGGGGCGCTCGTCCGTATCGAATACGATAGGATCGCCCTTTCTCCGGGGAATGACCACCGGGACGATCTCGTCTTTGAGGATCCCCTTGGCAATGGCTGCCCGTGCGCGCGAGTGTGACTCGAATCCCAGCCGGTCCTGCTCCTCGCGGCTGATCCCGTAGAGGGATGCGATGTTCTCGGCGGTGACGCCCATGTGGTACCCATAGAATATCTCGTAGAGGCCGTCAAAAACCATGAGGTCAACAGTCTTGCCATAGGGCATGTCCATGCGGTAGCCCCAGCGTGCGCTGGGCAGCGCGATGGGCGCATTGCTCATGTTCTCCATGCCGCCGGCAACCACGACCTCGTTGTCCCCGGCCATGATGGACGACGCTGCAAGGGCGATGGCCTTGAGTCCCGAAGCGCAAATCTTGTTGACGGTGACGGCAGGGGTCTCCTTGGGAAGGCCGGCACGGATCATGGCTTGTCGACCGGGGTTCTGCCCCTGGCCTGCCTGGAGCACGTTGCCCATGATGACTTCGTCAATCGCGATGCCCATATTCCCTTCGGGCCAGTTCCGGTATTCCTTTTCAACCGGCGCGATCACTTCTTTCTGGAGAGGATTCGGCTGCTCGCTGCGGATGATCTCCGGCACCTCGGGTTTGAGCCCGGCTGAAAGCAGGGCCTCCCGGATCACGAGTGCTCCCAGGTCTTTTGTCTCTATGCCTTTGAGGGTCCCGCCAAAGGAACCCACGGCAGTGCGCTTCGCGCTGACGATAACGACATTATTCATAATGATGCCTCCTTGTGTGGGTTGATTTCCTTCTCGATTTGCTGCAGGCCACACTATTTCATAATAGGGGGAGGTTGGCAACAGGGAAAGAGGGCTATGGGACGAATCCTCCAGGCATTCCCACAGCTTGATTCACCCGTGACTTCGGTGTAATCTAAATCGTATGGAAATCGACCTCGATGATCTCCTGAATCAGTACCAGCTCTTTCTCCTGGACCAGAAGGGACTGTCTCCGGAGACCTACCGGGCATACGTGAACGATATCCGGGATATGCTCTCGTTTCTCGATAGCCGCTCGATCCGGATTCCCGAACGGCTGACCGTGAGGTCCTACATGCTCAGGCTCCACACCCGATACAGCCGTTCAAGCATCAACCGGAAGCTCAGCTCCATAAAAGGCTTTTTCGACTTTGCCATGACCAGGACCGATCTGGCCGTGAACCCGTTTGCCCACGTGCGCTCTCTGAAAAAACAAGAGACCCTGCCGAAAAATTTGAGTCCGGAAGAGATTGCGGATCTCATCGACGGCACTCCCGATCTCAGGGACCGTGCCATCCTTGAGCTGTTTTATTCCACAGGCATCAGGGTCTCCGAGATGGAGTCCATGAACTGCCGGGACATAGACAGCGATTCCCGGTTCATCCTGGTTACAGGGAAGGGTTCGAAGCAGCGGAAGGTCCCGATCGGAAAGAGGGCCCTGTCGGTCGTCTCCGAATATCTAAGGCACAGGGGGATAGCCGACCCCCTGTACAGCAGCCAGCCCCTTTTTCTCAACAACCGGGGCGCCAGGCTCGGATCGAGGAGCATACGCCGCACCGTGGATCAGTGGTCGAGGAGGGCGGCCATGAGCAGGAGGGTGAGCCCCCATGTCATCCGCCACACCTTTGCCACCCACATGCTCGATGCCGGGGCCGATCTGCGCGCCATCCAGGAGATGCTCGGTCATGCAAGCCTTTCGACTACCCAGCGGTATACCCACTTAACCCTCGACAAACTCATGGATGTATATGATAAGTCTCATCCGAAGGCAAAGGAGGATGAATGGAAATGAGAGGCACAACCGTGCTCTGCGTGCGCAGGGGCGCGAACGTGGTGCTGGCCGGAGACGGCCAGGTGACCATGAACAACGTGGTCCTGAAGGCCAATGCCCGCAAGGTGAGAACGATCTATGAAGACAAGGTGCTGGCAGGGTTTGCCGGGTCCACCGCCGATGCGTTCACGCTCTTCGAACGCTTCGAGGCCAAGCTCAGGGAGTACCGGGGCAACCTCACCCGCGCCGCAGTGGAAATGGGCAAGGACTGGAGAACCGACCGCATTCTCAGGCGGCTCGAAGCCCTGATGATCGTGGCCGATGCCGGGAAGACCTTTCTGCTCTCCGGCAGCGGGGACGTGGTGGAGCCCGACGACGACATCTGCGGCATCGGCTCCGGAGGCCAGTATGCAGTGGCTGCAGCCAAGGCCCTCCTTCAGTTCACGGATTTTTCCGCACGGGAAATCGCGGAAAAGGCCATGGACATCGCCTCAGACATCTGCATCTACACAAACAAGAGCCTGGTTTTCGAGGAACTCTCATGAACGATTTCACGCCCAAACAGATCGTAGCCGAGCTGGATAAATATATCGTGGGTCAGGACAAGGCCAAAAAGGCCGTGGCCATCTCGCTGAGAAATCGCTGGCGGCGCCAGCGGGTGGCTGAAGACATGCGGGAGGACATCTATCCCAAGAACATCATCCTCATCGGCCCCACCGGCGTGGGCAAGACCGAGATCGCCAGGAGGCTTGCCCGTCTCGCGGATGCCCCTTTCATCAAGGTCGAGGCCTCCAAATTCACCGAGGTGGGATACGTGGGCAGGGACGTGGAGTCCATTATCCGCGATCTCATGCGCATCTCCGTGCAGATGGTGCAGCGCGAGGAGAGCGAGAAGGTCAAGACCAAGGCCCGCGACATCGCCCAGGAGCGCGTGCTCGATCATCTGCTCCCGGTCCAGAAGGATGCCCAGGTACACGCGGAGAGCAGAGAAAAGCTCCGCGCCATGCTCAAGGAAGGCCTGCTCGACGACCGCATCATCGAGGTGGAGGCCCGGGAGTCGGCCATGCCCACCATCGAGGTCTTCTCCGGCCAGGGCTTGGAGGAGATGGGCATTGATTTCAAGGAGATGTTCTCCAACTTCCTGCCCAAGAAAACCCGGCGCAGGAAGATGAACGTCAAGGATGCGCTTGAGTTTCTCGCGTCCCGGGAGGTCTCGCGCCTGATCGACATGGACAAGGTCACCGAAGAGGCCAGGCACCGCGTCGAGAACACGGGCATCGTCTTCGTGGATGAGCTCGACAAGGTCGCGGGCAGGGAGTCCACTCACGGTCCCGACGTCTCACGCGAGGGCGTGCAGCGCGACCTCCTGCCCATCGTGGAGGGGACCACGGTCAACACCAAGTTCGGTCCGGTCAGGACCGACCACATTCTCTTCATCGGATCCGGGGCCTTTCACGTGAGCAAGCCGTCTGACCTCATCCCCGAGCTGCAGGGAAGGTTCCCCATCCGGGAGGAGCTCAACCCGCTGACCAGGGAAGACTTTGTTCGGATCCTGGTTGAGCCCAAGAACGCCCTGATCAAGCAGTACCAGGCACTGCTCGCCACCGAGGGGATCGATCTGACGATCGGAGACGACGCGATCCTGGAGATCGCCCGGATCGCCCAGTATATCAACGAGCACACAGAGAACATCGGTGCCAGGAGGCTCCACACAGTCCTGGAGAAACTCCTGGAGGATATTTCGTATGAGGGCGCCGATCTCTCGGGCACGATCGAGATAAACGCGGATTACGTGAACGAGCGGCTCGGGCCCATCATGCAGAAAGAAGACTTGAGCCGGTACATTCTCTGATCCCTGGCGCGCCCGAGGAGGAAAACGGCCGCGCCCGGCAGGAATACGCCGCCTCGATATCCTCGCGGACGGGCGCACAGCCGGCCCCTTGCCGGGGCAGGGCGCCCGAATCTGCCCCATGGAGTCTTTTTCCTCCTGCAGATATTCGCCAAGCTGTGATAAAATGGATAAATAGAGGAGGACATATGATACCCAAGGGCCAGTTTGTCACGGACTGCCGTGACGGTGATTCCATACGGGCGGTTTTCATGATCTCGCAGCGCAGGCTCCTGACAGCACGCAACGGCAAGCCCTACGCAAAACTCCTGCTCACCGACAAGAGCGGCGACATCCTGGGGCTTCTCTGGGATGATGCCCGCCAGCAGATTTCAGCCATTGGCCAGGGAGACGTGGTGGGGATCAGGGGGATCGTGGAGTCTTATGACGGCAGGCTTCAGATCAAGGTCGAGAAGATCATGAAGCTCGAAGAGGACAAGGTCGATCTGAGCGCGCTGATCGCCACCACCTGCCACGATATCCCCGCCATGATGGCTGAGCTCGACACCCATATAGCCGGGATCAGGAGCGCACACTTAAAGCGCCTCATCAACGAGATCTTTTCCTGCGAGGGTGTCAAGGACGCATTTCGCAAAGCGCCTGCGGCAAAGGGGATCCATCATAACTATATCGGCGGTCTGCTGGAGCATACCCTGTCCATTCTCAGGCTGATCCACTGCATTTTCCCTCTCTACCAGCACCTGGGGGTCAACCGGGACCTCCTCGTGACCGGTGCCCTGCTGCACGATGTCGGGAAGATCTATGAGTACTCCTTCAACCGGTTTATCGACATGACCCCCATGGGCCGGCTCGTGGGTCACGTCTACCTCTCCGCCAATATGGCGGACCAGGCTATTTCCCGGATACCGGGGTTCCCGGACGAGCTGAGGCTCCATCTGATCCACATGATTCTCGGTCATCACGGGCAGCTGGAGTTCGGATCGCCCAAGCTGCCCATGACGCGCGAAGCGCTCCTGCTCCACATGCTCGACGACCTCGACGCCAAGATCACGGGATTTTCTTCCATCATCGAGGCCACACCCGAGGAAGAGGACTTCAGTGCTTTTTCAAGCATCTACAACCGTTTTCTGTATACCCGCGGATATGAGGAGAATGAGTAGACCGGCTGTCCTCAAGGGCGGCCCTTTAAGGATGAACGGGAGGTTGACCCATGGAAAGCAAGATCGGCGAGGAACAGGGGCTGGCCCTGGTGAAGCTGGTCAGAAAGACCCTGGCGGATTATCTGGGTGCCCCGCTGGCTGAGCAGGAAGACATGACGGAGATCCTCAAAGACAACACCCTGAACATGAAGCGCGGTGTGTTCGTCACCCTGCACAAGAAAGGGCAGCTCAGGGGGTGCATCGGCTTTCTGGACGCCCACGAGCCGGTAGTCGAAGCGGTGAGGCTAAACGCGCTCAATGCCGCGTTCCGCGATCCCCGGTTCAGCCCGCTGAAGCCCTCGGAGCTTGGAGAGATCGATATTGAGGTGAGCGTGCTCACCGAGCCTGATGCGCTTGAATATACGGACACGGGAGACCTCCTGGAGAAGATCAGGCCGGGGATCGACGGCGTCATTATCCGCCAGGGTCCGGCCTCGGCCACCTTTCTGCCTCAGGTGTGGGAGCAGCTCCCCGGCAGGGAGGAGTTTCTCTGCCAGCTCTGTCTCAAGGCCGGGCTGCCCGCGCATGCGTGGCGGAACCCCGGGGTCCGGGTCCTTACCTACCAGGTCCAGTATTTTGGGGAGAGATAGACCTCCTGTCGCCAAGGCTGCGCAGGACAGGTCCTCTGATCAGGAGATTGCGAGCCAGCGGTACTCGCGGATGTGGTCCAGGAGCTCGTGGATGATCTCGTGGGCTTGGGTGTCACAGGCGCGCAGCCTGAATATCGTCTCCAGGCTCCTCCCCTTCCTCACCGGGATGAGGTCGAGCAGGGTCCCGGTCCTGGCAGTTCTGCCGTGAGCCCGGGCGACCCGCACCAGGTGTGAGAACCGGATCGTATACTCGCTGTGCCAAAGGAGTTTTATCTCGCGGGGATAGGCGTCGAGGTCCAGGTCTCGTGCGAGATATGCCATGTTGTCCGGAATGACGGGGTCGCAAGAGTGCTCGGTGAGCAGCGCCGGGATACCTGCGCTGCAGAGGGCCTCCACAAGCCTGAGAGCCCCGGTGTTGAGGTTGAAGGTTTCTTCCGGGATATCCAGGCCGTAGGCCCGGACAAGCTCCTCCGCCTCGGGAGGCATGTGCGAGGGATCGATCCCGGTGAGGGTGTCCAAGTCTCCCATGACCTCATTGACGATGAAGAGATCGACCCCGGCAACGGCCCCCAGGAGCTCATGGATATCCCCTCGTATGGAGGTGATGCGGGACTTCCATGGGCTGAGCCGGTCCCGCTGCCTCTTCAGGAGGCCCAGGGAAAGATCGATCATGTACACGTGTTCGACGCGGTCCCCATGGCCGGCGAGCAGCCCGTGCATGAGGCTCCCGTATCCTCCTCCCACCTCGCAGATGGTTGTGCGGTCCTTCAAAAGCCCCATGCGAACGAGAAAATCGCCCACCATGGCGCCGTAGCTCGACGGGTTCTCCAGGATGACACAATAGGGAGAGGCAGGATCTGAAAACGACTCACAGATGGTGAATTCGCTCATCAGATCGATGGGGGCGAACCGGTGATAATCCGTTGTTGTGCTCAATTCCGCCGCACGATCAGTGCTGCGGGAGGTTGCCCTGGGTCTTTCTCCTGAATTCGGATCGCTGCGGATTGCCATCGAGTCGAATCTAAACATGAAATCCTTGCCCGTGTACAGGATCAACTTGAGTAAGATTGCAGATTTGTTATAAGGTAATTGCATGAGGGGAAAGGTGAGGTGATACCCGTATGAGCAAGATGATACGATACCTGTCGGTCGCGATCGTCGCCCTTTTTCTGATTTCCTTGGCGGCTCATGCCCAAGGATCCCAGCCCTTGGAGCGGAACTGGATTGAGGACGTTGTCGAGCGGGTTCTGCCCTCGGTCGTGAACATCTCCTCGGTGAAAAAGGTGACGGTCAATCGCTCGCCGCTGTTTTCCGATCCTTTTTTCCGGGATTTCTTCGGAGACGGCGTCCCCAGGGAGCGGGTGCAGCAGGCCCTGGGGTCCGGGGTTATCGTGTCCGGGGACGGGTACATCGTCACCAGCAACCATGTGGTCAGCGATGCGGATGAGGTCGAGGTCCGCCTCTCCGACGAGCGGGTATTCACGGCAAAGATCATCGGCAACGATCCCAAGAGCGATGTTGCGGTCATCAAGATCGAAGCGAAGGATCTTCCGGTGATCAAGATCGGGAAATCGTCGAATCTGCGGATCGGCAGCTATGTTCTTGCACTGGGCAACCCGTACGGCCTGGAAGGCACGGTCACGCACGGGATCATCAGCGCCCTGGGACGCTCGGGCCTGGGCATCACGGAATACGAGAATTTCATCCAGACCGATGCCCCCATCAATCCCGGCAATTCGGGAGGTGCCCTGGTCAACATGGAAGGCGAGCTCATCGGGATCAACACGGCAATCCTCTCCCAGTCCGGCGGCAACATAGGGATCGGCTTTGCCATCCCGGTCGATCTCGTGATGGATATCGTCCGGAGCCTCCGGACATACGGGAGGGTCGTCAGAGGGTGGCTGGGAGTAACGGTGCAGGAGATCACCCCAAAGATTGCCGAGGCAATGGAACTGGAGACCCCGCAGGGGGTGCTCATCGCGGAGGTCATCAAGGGCTCTCCCGCCGCTAAAGCCGGAATCAGGCAGGGAGATGTGGTGGTTTCCATCAACCGTACAGAGGTGAACGACCCATCGGCCCTGCAGTTTCTCGTCTCAGGGATCGCCCCGGGCACGAGGGTGCCGGTCACTGTCATCAGGGACGGGGGCAGGAAGACCGTGACCGTCACCATCGGAGATCTCTCTGAGGCAGAGGTTCCCCGGGACACGTATCTGGTGGAGGGCAACCGGTTTCTCGAAGGGGCAAGGGTTGCTGAACTGAGCCCGCCGCTGCGTGACTCCCTGGAAGTGCCCAACAACATCGATGGAGTGGTCGTGACGGGCGTCGAGAGCAATTCTTCCGCCTCCAGCACCGGCCTGAGGCCTGGAGACGTGATCGTCGCCATCAACGGCCGGAAGATCGCCGGCCTTTCCGAGTTCAAGCAGATCCTCCAGTCCGTCAACGGCAGGAGGATGGAGATCAGCATATACCGGCAGGGGATGATCCTGAACATGACCCTCATCAGGTGAGCAACATCCGGGGTGCCTCTCACGTGTGCGGCAGGCAAAGGCGACCCGTGAGCGATGCCGCTGGCGAGAGTTCATTTCCGGGAATGATTTCCGGGTGACGATGAGGAAAGCGCAATACCTGGTAACAATTGGACGGAGCATCGAATGCGTGCAGTGATCCAGCGGGTGAATCAGGCGTCCGTGAAGGTGGACGGAGGAGAGATATCGCGCATCGGGAAAGGGCTGTGCTGCCTCGTGGGCGTCGAGACTGGAGATGGTGAGCGCGATGTGGACTACATTGCCCGGAAGATCTGCGGCCTGCGGGTCTTCGACGATGAGCAGGGGATGATGAACCTCGATGTGGGGCAGGTCCAAGGAGAGGTTCTCCTTATCTCACAGTTCACCCTGCTGGGCGATACCCGCAAAGGAAAACGCCCGTCTTATTTCACGGCGGAGCAGCCGGACAGGGCTTCAGAGCTGTTCGAGGACACGGTGAGGCTGGTTTCCGCGCTGCACAGCGGCAAGGTCGCGACCGGCAGATTCCAGGCCGCCATGGAGGTCTCCATCGTCAATAACGGTCCGGTCACCATCCTCATGGACAGCAGGAGGATTTTCTAAAACCAGGCGTATGGTCGACTCTCATCCTTTGAACGTGTTGATCCGTTCCAGCAGCTTGTCCTCGGGCATTGCGCCCACGATGTCTCCGGCCTTGGCGCCATCCTTGAACACCAGCAGGTTGGGGATGGAGCGGATGCCGTACCGGGAAGCGGTCTTGTTGTTCTTGTCCACATCGATCTTGGCGAAGACGATGTCCCCCTGATGCTTCTTTGCCAGGCTCTCGATGATCGGGCCCAGCATTCTGCACGGTCCGCACCACTCGGCCCAGCAGTCCACGACGAGAAACGGATAGTTGTTTACAGCCTCGTCCAGCGTGTCGTCATTGAGCTCGATGGGGTAGTCCGGATTTTCCACGAAAGTCCCCTCAGCCATAGTTATCTCCTTTCTTTCTTGCGATCTCAGGATACTGCCCAGGCACTGTAGGCGCTCCCCTTGAGATCCTGGACATACTGCTCTGCGGCAAATGCAGCCGTGGCCCCGTCTCCGCAGGCCGTGATCACCTGCCGCAGGAGCTTCCTTGTGCAGTCGCCGCAGGCGAATATTCCGGGTGCCGAGGTCTTCATCTGAGTGTCCACCATGACATACCCGCCTTCATCGCACGACACCACATTGGTGACAAAAGCAGTGTTGGGGATGTACCCGGTAAAGACGAACACCCCGTCGACCTCCAGGGTCTTTTTTTTCGAAGGGTCTCCTATATCGGAGATCCTTACGGCATTTACCAGGTTTTCACCCAGGATCTCTTCCACAGCCGAGTTCCATGCAAAGTCGATCTTCTCGTGCGCAACCGCCCTTTCCTGGAGAATCCGGGTGGCCCGAAGCCGGTCCCGGCGGTGAATGATGGTGACCCGGGAGGCAAAACGGGTGAGAAAAAGCGCCTCCTGGACAGCCGTATTCCCCCCGCCCACAACCGCTACTGGAACGTCACGGTAGAACGGTCCGTCGCAGGTCGCGCAATAAGAAACGCCTTTTCCCGTGTACTCGCTCTCTCCCGGGACGTTCAGGTGCGCGTACCCGGTTCCGGTGGCAAGGATCACAGACAGCGCATCGAATGAGCCGTTTCCGGTTTTCACCCGCCAGGTATCAAGGGAGTCGCGGGATGCGCGCTCCAGAGAGACCACGTCGTCCTCCACGATCTCCAGGCCGAACATCCCTGCCTGCTGGGTGAAACGCTCGATGAGTTCGTATCCGGAGATTCCTCCCGGAAAACCGGGGTAATTCTCCACGATTTCCGTGGTCGTGATCAGGCTTGGATTGACCTGACTGGAGAGCATGAGTGTCTTCATCCTGGATCGTGATGCATAAATCCCGGCGGTCAGTCCCCCGGGCCCTGAGCCTACGATGATGATGTCGTACATCTATGCGTCCTTCTCTCCTTCTCTATTGATAACGTTCGAGGATATCAAGCAGCTGTTCTATCTTCTCCGGTTCTTTGAGGAAGTAGCATTTGAGGTTCCCCTTCCTTATGCAGTCGACGATCCCGTTTATTTTCAGTATGGAGAGATGCTGAGAGGCATTGGCCTGACGGATGTTCAGGGTGCTTTCCACCTCCCCGACGCACTTCTGGCCCTGGATGAGCTCCCGGGCGATCATGAGCCTCACCGGGTGCCCCAGGGCCTTGAGATATGAAGCAGTCATCTCGTTACGCGACATACTGCAATCCTTTTATAAGATTATTTTCATATTCATACACAATAAAATGTCTGTCAATCCTTGATTTCTCCAGCTTGCAAGTAGTATGCTTAAAATACATGATAGAAAATATTTCCCGGGGGTCAAGATATGAAGAGACTTTTGGCTGCACTGACCGTCCTTCTGGTGCTCGTTCCCACCCTCTGCTCCGCAGAAGGGTATGTCATGGTCAACTACGGAATCGGCGGAGATATCGACGAGCCCAGCTTAGGCGTCGAGATGGGGGGCATCTTTCTCTCCCGTCTGCATCCCGAAGGTGGAGCGGTCAGCTTCGGCCTGGGGGTGAGCGTTGCCGACACGGACGAGCATATCCCGTCTGCGGCCCTGCCCTCTGTACCCGCTCCTGCCTATGACCAGTTCACCAAGTACAATGACGGCAACGAGCAGGAGGTGTATGTCAGCATCGGCGCCGAGATGATTCCCGCCCTCTTTGCCGTGGCAGGGGTGGGCTATGCCAGCCAGGACACCGTGCTGGTCGGGAGATACGCGGATCAACTCTACGAAGTGGACTCTGAAAGCGACAACAACATCACCTGGATGCTCGGTATGCGCTATATCATCCAGGGCCTGAACGTCGGTCTGGGGTATCACTCCCGGCGCGGGATCCTGGCTGGCATCGGCGTCGCATTCTGACCCTTTTCCAGACCAGTTTTTTAAAAGGAGAGTTGCATGAAGAGACTCATATGGCTCGTTTTTCCGGCCGTCTTCGCCGCCCTCTCTCTGGATGCCGCCGAACCGGCCTCCATCGCCGTGCCCGGGTTCACCCTCTGGACCGTGGAGCAGCCGAGGAGGATCACCGAGCATGAATACGAAACCCACACCCCGGGTGCTCTCACCCGGTATCAGAGACGGGAAGTGGAGCTTCCAAAAGAGCTTCTCAAGGAGATCGAGCTGCCCGTGCTCACCGACATCTTCATCAGAAAGCTCGTTGGCTCGGGCAAGTTCACGGTTGTGGAACGCGCAAAGGCCGATGTGCTCCTCGGCGAGACCGAACGGGCCGAAGAGGGACCGCATGAGCGTAGCGCTGTCGCAAAGAAGGGCGGTGCCCTTGGCGTGCAGTATGTGGCCTTGGGGACCCTGACCTATGCTGCTCGCGATGTCGAGCTCAAGCCGGTGGCCTACACCGGGCGCACACACCGGATCGAGCGGGGCGAGATCAGGGTGGATCTGAGGATCCTGGAGGTCCCCACGGGCAGGATCGTGGCCTCTGTGCCCGGGCAGGGCAGGCTCGAACGCCGGATCGACGAGGATACCCTGGAGCCCCGTCCACTGCCCGGCAGCTTCATTGCCGATCTTCAGGAGGAGCTTGCCCACGATCTCATGGTCAGGACTGTTGACGCCCTGTATCCCTTCAAGGTGATATCGGTCAAGGGCGGCACCGCATTTGCAGACCGGGGAGAGAACTTCCGTATCCAGAAGGGTGAGGTGTATGAGGTCCTCCGCCGGGGCGAGCCCGTCATTGACCCGGACACGAAAGAGATGATCGCCTTTGACGAGGAAGTACTCGACCGTGTAACAGTGACGGGCGTGTTCCAGAAGGCGTGCAGGCTTGAAACAGGCAATACCGCCTCGGGGGTCCGTCCGGGAGATATTTTGAGATCAACGGGTGCGGCATCACCGTAATGGCAAGAAATGTTCCCACGCTGATAGCCGCTCTCCTCGTGTTCCTGCTCCCAGCGGGCTGCTCGTCTCTGACCAGCTACACGCTGATGACACAGCAGGCGAGGCTCTCCATCTCCCAGGGGAGGTTTGACGACGCGCTTACGGCGTTTCCTGAAAAATCGGCCCGGGGAAAGGACGAAGTGCTCATACGCCTGGAGCGTGCCGTTCTCCTGCAGGCCATGGGGAGGTTCACAGAGAGCTCCCGCGAGTTCCAGCTTGCGGCCGGCAAGATCGGGCAGTATGAGAGCCGGGCGGTTGTCTCCGCCGGCCGCACGGCCTCCCAGGCAGGTTCCCTGATCCTCAACGAACAGGTACAGCCCTACGAGGGAGAGGATTTCGAAAAGATCCTGCTCCATGCCATGAATGCCGTGAACTATCTCATGGCAGGCGATCTGGAAGGCGCCCGGGTGGAGATCAGGGTCGCCTACCGGAGGCAGAACGAGCTCCGTGAAAAACGTGCCAGGGAACTCGAGAAGGCAGAAAGGGAGGGCAGGGCCAAGAGCTGGGAGCAGTCGTTCCAGAAGGCGGACAGCGGCAGGTACCGGGAGCTCTCGTCGCGGGCCGGCAACGTTCACAGCGTGTATCAGAACGCCTATGCCTATTATGTCTCGTCCCTGGTCTATGAGCTGGGCGGGGAGCTGGACGAGGCGTACATCGACCTGAAGAAGGGAATCCAGGCGGCCCCGGACTCGGAGAGCCTCCAGAAAGACCTCATCCGCCTGAGCCGGAACCTGGGGTTTTATGAGGATGAGCAGAAGTGGGTGGCCAGGTACGGCGAGCCGGATGAGGAATATGGCGTTGGCACGGACGTGTTCGTGATCTTTCAGCACGGCACGGCGCCGGTCAAGGAGCCTTTGAGCTTTCCCATTCCCTTGCCGGGAGGGGGGCTGGCGTTCGCGTCGCTGCCCGTGTACCGGTTCATCCCGTCGGGCACGCAGGCGGGAAGCATCGGTGTGGGAGGGCGGGATGTCCGGACATCGGTGGTGTCGGATATCAACGCCATCGCGGCGCGCAACCTGCTCGACGAGTTTCCCGTTCTGTTCGCCAAACAGGTGGCCCGATCCATTCTGAAGGCCCAGATGACCAGCAAGCTTTCCCGGGAATATGGGGCCATGGGCGCCATCACCGGCACCCTGGCCTCGGCCGTGACCGAGCAGGCGGATCAACGGACCTGGGTGTCTTTGCCCAAGGAAATCCAGGCAGGCAGGGTCTTCGTGCCCGAGCACACCGGGAGCCTCACCGTGACGAGCATCCCGGGCGGGCACACGGCAGTGGTTGACATTCCAGAAGGGACCCGGCATCTCATCATCCTGTGCAGGGATACGGATGCCGGTCTGGCTCTGCAGACAAAAGCGTACTAGACAGGAGGAATGGAAATGGCAAGGAGATGGAATATTATTTGGCTGATCGCCCTGTTTCTGGTGGCGTGCGCCGGGACGGCGCCGAATGTCCTGCACGTTCAGGCAGGCCCGGGAGGCTTGAGCTCCAAAAAAGAGGAGATCAACGATAGAGGGCTCGCCCGCAAGGTCTCCTTTGGCGAAGTGAGCATCAGGGCCCTTGATCTCGGATCGTCCATGGAGGCCCAGGTCATACTGCGGAACAGCAGCTCGCGCAATGTAGTGTTCGAATACCGGTTCATCTGGTACGATGCCGCGGGGTTCGAGATCTCGTCCATCACCGCGTGGATACCCTCGGGGCTTTCCGGAAAAGAGGCGCGCGGCTACCGGTCGACCGCCCCGGGTCCCAACGCGGTGAGCTTCAAATGCATGGTGAGAAACCTGCAGCCGCTCACGGATACGGGCTCATAACTTCAAGAAGGGAAGGAGAAGACTATGAAACGAATCATGATCCTCGTTTCGCTCATTGGAATGGTTTTTCTGGCTGCGGGCTGTGCTTCATCCCCCACGGTCAGCTACGGCGACCCCGAGCAGGTGGAGACCGTGACCACGGAATTCGGATCCACCGACCTGCAGATGATCGCGGAAAAAATGGTGAACTCGCTGCTCGCCACCCCGATTCTGTCCTCGGGCCAGCGCCCGGTGCTCTATGTTCACCAGGTGAAAAACAAGACGGACGAGCACCTCGACACGAAATCCGTGACCGACAAGATACGGGTCACACTGCTCAAGTCGGGAAGGGTGCGGTTCACGGCGGTCAACGAGGTGAACGACGAGATGATCAAGCAGCTGGAGTATCAGACGAGCTCCGGATACGTGGACCCGAAGACCTCCAGCACCATCGGGCGCCAGGTCGGGGCTGACTATTTCATGTTCGGAGAGGTCGCTTCCATCAGGAAATCCGCCGGAAGGGTCAAGGACGTGTATTTCAAGTTCACCCTGAACCTGGTGAACATCGAGAGCGGGCTCATCGAATGGGCTGACGAGCAGGAAATCAGGAAGCAGGCGAAGAAGCCCCTCATCGGAGGATGATTGCTGGGGGCGGAAGCACCCTCCCATCACCTTTCTCCACGGGGATGCTCATTGCCGGATCGCCAGGGACTCCAGCGGCGGACGGCCCGGGCCCTTCTGATTTCAAGGCCTTTTTCCTTGGGTCGCTTTTTTCAGGCATACAGCGGCCCGGCACGCGGCCCGGACGGGAATCCTCTGTCGCACCTTCCGTGGTTTTGCCATGGTGGGCCCAAGGAGGCCTTCCCAGGTTTGGCTTGACTGGTTGGAGAGAAACAGATACAAAGCAGGGCAAAGTTTTTTTGGAGGAGTAAGAATGAATTGGGAGGATAAACTCGAAAAGATCACGAGCAAGACCGTTCCGCTGTATGCCATGATAGTCCTCCTGGTGATATTTGCCAATCCCAGCTGGACATCTTCTTTCCTGGGAGTTCTCCCCATCATCGCGGGAGAGGCCTTGAGATTCTGGGCCACCGGACACTTAAGAAAGAACGAGGAGCTCACCACGTCCGGACCGTACGCGCACATCCAGTCGCCGCTCTATCTGGGCAGCTTCTTCATTGCCACGGGGATGTGCATCATGGCCAGGAATCCCGTCATCTGGATCATCGTGGCCCTGATATTCTTCAAGTCGTATGTTCCCAGAAAGCAGGAGCGTGAATGGGGAAGGCTCGAGAAGATGTTCGGCGAGGAATTTCTCCAGTACAAGCGGGAGGTCCCGTATTTCTTCCCTCCCCGGCTCGATCCCTACCCGCACGGGGCCAAGCACCTCTGGTCATTTGCCATGAGCATCGAAAACACCGAACACCAGACCGCTCTGGCGGTATTCGTCATCGCCTTCCTGATTTTCATACAGGTGTTCTAGCAGCAGGCGTTGTTCGAGTCCTTTTCTTCCAGATCTGCAGCTCAAGGACGCTGAGGGAGCGGTATCACATTCCCCATTCCCGTTGAAAAGCCGCCGGGTTTGAAGCCGGGGCAAAGGGCTTGCCTGCAAAGGTCCATGGTGATGAAAAAAGGGCCCGCATTTCCAGCGGGCCCTTTTGGAGCGTCGACACATAAAAATCGTGGATCGAATCTACCCGGCGCTTCCGCCGGACACCTTGCCCCGGGCGGGTTGCTCAAGATAATCCAGCCACTCCTCGTGCGCCTTGTTCTTGCCCTTCACCACGTCGAAGAAGGCCTTCTGCAGAGACTTGACCACCTCTCCTGGCCTGCCCCCGCCGATCATGCGGTCGTCGATCTCCCGGACCGGAGTCACCTCGGCGGCCGTGCCGGTGAAGAACACCTCGTCGGCCAGGTAGAGGGCATCCCGGGAGAAGTGCTCCTCCCTCACCTCATAGCCCAGCTCGCGCGCAAGGGTGATGATCGTATCGCGGGTGATGCCCGGCAGCACGTTGGTCAGCGGCGGGGTGAAAATCTTGTTGTCACTGACAAAGAAGATGTTTTCCCCGCTGCCTTCGGCCACGTTGCCCTGGGGATCGAGCATGAGGGCCTCGTCGTACCCGGCCTTGAGGACCTCCATCTTGGAGAGGACCGAGTTCACGTAGTTTCCGCTCACCTTTGCCCTGGTGAGCATGATATTCTGATGGTGACGGGTAAACGAGGAGGTCTTCACCCGGATGCCCTTGGCAATGCCGTCATCCCCGAGATATGCCCCCCACTTCCAGCAGATGATGGAGACCCTGACGGCGTTGCTGCCGGGATTGACCCCCATGACGCCATCGCCGATAAAGGCGATGGGCCGGATATAGGCCTCTTTCAGGCCATTCGCTTGGATCACCTCCTTGGCGGCGTCCATGATCGTCTCTTGCGTGTAGGGGATGTCCATGAGATAGATCTTCGCTGAATTGAACAGCCTCCTGGTGTGCTCCTTGTGCCGAAAAATGGCCGATCGGCCGTCATGGCACAGATAGCAGCGCACACCCTCGAAAGCGGCAACACCGTAATGGAGACTGTGAGTCAGCACGTGGACCCGTGCATCGTCCCAGTCCACCAGTTTCCCGTCAAGCCAGATTTTCTTGAGTTTATCAACCATTGCCCGCATACCTCGTAGTTTACGTGATTTCTTTATACAATTTTTTGCATTATCTTTTATTTTGACCACGAGGTCAATTGCAAAGTTTGCACGCTTTCCCCAAGTCCTTTTCTTGACATCCTGAAATTACTGTGTAACTTGAGAAGGTGAGAGGACTGTATGTGCAATGACATGGGGCGCTGCACCGCCTGTGGTGCGGCGGTGGATCAGGGAGACAGATACTGCAGGGTCTGCGGGGTGCCGATAAGGGGGAGCGCCCGCATCAACGAGCACCGCTTTGTCACCGTACTGTTCTCGGATCTCTCCCGGTATACCAGCCTTTCATCCCTTCTCGACCCAGAAGAGCTCAAGGGCCTCATGGAGGATATCTTCTTGGAGGCCGTCCGCGTGATCTCCTCATACGGCGGGGTGGTGGAGAAGTTCCTGGGCGATGCGGTGGTGGCGGTCTTCGGCATCCACCGGATACACGAAGACGACATCATCCGCGCGATCCGGAGCGCAAAGGCGATTCACGAGTTCGTCAAGGGGCTTGGGCATGGGGCTGTCGAGGACGCTTACGGCCTGCTTTCCATGCACACGGGCATTCATACCGGTACCGTGCTCGTGGACGAGGCCACCCGGGTTCCTCTCTATCAGAGCATCATCGGCATGCCCATCATCATCGCGCAGCGTCTCTCCGGACTTGCAGGCCCGGGAGAGATCCTCATCGGGGGATCTTGCCGGTACGAGGCCGAACGCTTTTTTGCCATCGAGCCCCTGGGGAAGAAAGAGCTCAAAGGCGTCACCGACCCTGTGCCCGTCTATCGCATAGGCCCCCAGCGGAGCGAGCCCCTGGGAATCCGCCGCCCCGGGAGCACCGGCGCATCCATGGTGGGCAGGGAAGAGCCGCTCTCGACGCTGAACCGGGCGCTTGAGGACCTGGTCCGCGGCAAGGCCACGGCTGTCCTCATTACCGGGGAGGCAGGCGTGGGCAAGAGCCGGCTCGTGTATGAGTTCGGCAGGTCCCTGCCTTCGGATGCCGCTCTTGTAACGGCCCAGTGCCTTGATCATATGAGCGAGACGCCCTATTATCCGGTCATATCCCTGGTCAGACAGATGATCAAAATGCTTTGCGAGGGAGACGAGGGTGAACCAACGGATCTGGAGGAGCGCCTTCCCAATCCGAGGCATGCCTTTCATATCCGTTCGCTTCTGGGGCTCAGGCACGACAGGGAAGAGCTGATGCCCGACGTGTGGAAGACCGAGGTCTGCGAGGCGATATCGGGCCTGCTGAGAGCCTGTGCCGCGGACCGCAGCCTGGTGGTCTGCATCGAGGACATACACTGGGCCGATGCAACGACGCGGGATATAGTCTCTTACCTTCTTCAGGAGGAGGACCCGCCCGGATGTCTTTTTCTCGTGAGCTCCCGCGAGATGGTGACACTTCATACAAGTCAGGTTGAGCTCCATCTCCAGGAACTCTCCGGAGAGCATGCCCGGGCCATGGTCCAGGAACTCCTGGGCATGAGAGAGGTCCCTCAGGACGCCGCCGATGCCCTGTTCCGGACCACCGGTGGGAACCCGCTCTACCTGGAGGAATACCTGTCCTATCTGCGCGAGGAAGGCGTCTCGCCCCTTCAGGCCACCGACGCCGAACGCAAGGGCGGCATCCCCGAGACGATCCAGGGCCTTCTTTCGGCCCGAATGGAGAACCTGGGCAAGGAAAGGAAGCGCCTGCTGCAGGAGGCCTCCATACTCGGCATGATCTTTTCGCGGGATCTTCTGGAAGGCGTAACCTCGATAAGAGGAGAAATCGGAGATCTCCTGGATGATCTTATAAGGGCAGGGTTCGTTGTTTGCGCGGGTGAAGGGGAATACCGCTTCCGGCATGCCCTGACGCGCGAGGTCGCATCCATGACCCTGCTGAAGCGGGATCGGCGCCAGCTCCACAAGAAGGTCGGGACGCATCTGGAAAAGATATCGAAGAGCAGGGCCGAGCATTGCGGCATGATCGCGCACCATCTCTACCATGCCCGTGAATACGCACGTGCAATCCCCTACTTTATCCTGGCCGCCCGGACGTACCAGGCCGAAGGGGCATGGATGGAGGCGGCCGCGCAGTATAAAAGGGCCGAAGACTGCCTGCTGAGCGACAAGGGATATCCGGGGAGGGAGGATACGCTCACCCTGATGAGAGAAGGGATCTGGAGCTGCTCACGGATATTCGATCCGGACCAGGCGACCCGCGCCCTGGAAGAGCTCGTCCGGCACTATGCCCGCAGCGGACCCAAAAGTCAGGAGATCTTTTCCAAGATCCGGCTCATCAACCTCTATTCCCAGAAGGCCCGGTTCGGGGAGGCCCTGGATCTCTTTGATCAGGTCCGCCTGGAGGAGGGGCTCAATGATCTCCTGTCCGCCGCTGCCAAGACAGCTGTGGCCTACACCCATACCTTCCTGGGCAAGCCCGTGACCGCGCTGGGCTATCTGGAGGAGGCCAGGTCCACTCTCGATACCGCCGACCGCTTTCTCTCCGCAGTCAATTCGCTCACCACGCTCGCAGCATGCGTATGGAGAGGCAACACCCGGGAGGCACTGGCCTGGTACGCTCGGACGAAGCGGCAGAGCGCCCCGTACATGGATCTGGATCTGATGACGGACGTATGGCACGGGTATATCCTTTTTCTGAAAGGCGATATTCTTTCGGGGCAGGGGTTGTTCGAATCCATCAGGAGCAAGGAGAAGAAACTGGGCAGCCTTGCCGGAGGCATTTCATACCTGAGGATCCAGAGCACGATCTACCTGTACTCCCGACTCACCGGCTGGACGGACATGGCGGCCAGGGAGCTGGAATTGCTCGAGGGCATGGGGCACGACCATGCCCGGTTCCCGGGTCTCATGGAGCTCTACCGGTCGTGGATCGCCCTGGGCCGGAGAGACTGGCGGGCGGCCTGCGGACTTGCTGAGCAATGCCTGCCGCAGCTGGAGGCGGGCATTGCCAACAGGGTGCCCTATGCCCTCAATACCCTTGCAGAGGCGCTGCTCATGCTGGGAGATATCTCAGGCTCCAAAGAGATTGCCTCGAGATCCATCGACTGGAACGAGCACAACGGCAACGCCGAGCAGCTCATCTGGGCCTGGAGAATCATGGCAGGCGCCTGCCTGAAGGCGGGAGACCATGAGGCGGCGCGCGACCTGTTGAAGAACGCATCGGTTCTCTCCGGCGAGCGGGACATGAAACCCCATATCGCATGGACCACTGAATCATGGGGAGATCTCCACGAGGCTCTGGGGATGGAGAAGAAGGCCGCGACATGCTACCAGCGGTCCATATCGCTGTGGAACGAGATGGGCCTTCCCCATCAGGCAAGGAAGGCTCAGAACGCCCTTGCATCCCGGGAATGACGGGCCGTATCCCCGCAGCTTGCTCGCCCGGACCGGTCTTTCCGACCACGACCGGAGCTCCTGGAAAAAGCCCGGTCCCGGTGTGCCAAACACCGGGACCGGGCTCACCACATGCTCCTACTTTATTGAAATATCGAGAGATAAAAATATAATTTTCCCGCTAATGTTTTTCCTGTTCCAATCGATACAATGGATATGACAGCAGGTGCTCCACCTGCAATTTTTTAAGGCTCTTTGACAATCGATCGGGCGTGCCATGTGTGTTCCCTTGGTCCAAGAGAACAGACATGGGTAAAAGAGTAACGTGCACATGGGGCTTTTTTGAACCATGAGCAATCGGGGTGCGGCAGGCACTCTCCTGTAAAACCGGGCGCGTGCGGATCTGCCTACCCCATACAAGCCAAACCACAGGCAACTGTGGGACGGAAAGCCACGGATCTGCTCGGAGAACGACTCCGGACAGACCGCCGGGCTGCCTCCTCAGCCAAACCATAGGCGACTATGGGGCGGAAAGCCAAGGGTCTTTCCCCAGAGACGTATGGGGCAAGACAGCCTGGCTGCCTGAGAAGGTTTCTACAGAACCGGCAATACAAGCCAAACCAGGGGTGACCCTGGGACGGAAAGCCACGGGTCCGCTGCAAAAGAAGCGGACAGCCGGGCTGCCTGAAGAACCTGATCAGAAAGGAGTAATTCATGAGCAGAAAAAACCTGTTCACTGCTTTGTGTATAATCTCGCTGTGCTTCATTCCCTTAAGCGGCATGGCCAAGATGAGCGCGCTGTCGGACGACCAGCTTTCCGAGGTTGTCGGCCAGGCAGGGTTTTCCATAGACGCGGGAACGATCATCCACTTCGATTCCAGCTCGGACAATCTCTTCTGGCGTGATAACGGAGGGCTGGGTTTACTCACCCAGAGCGGGATATTGAGTCTGAATGATGTAACACTCCGAGGGAGCATCAACATCTATGAACCCATCACCATCAACACCGAGCCGGGTTTCATGCCCTTTGGGGTCGGCGTGCCCTTCGGCGCCGGTCTACCGCAGGTAGGCGTCGGCATACCCAGCACCGACATTCACATCGGCGGGATGTCGATCGATATCGACCAGTTCACCATCGGCGCCATCACGATAGGTCCCGAACCTGGTGTGGGGCCGAGCCTGGGGAGCTTCGGGATATACGACATGCATGTGGACATTGCAGGAAGCATACGGATATCGTCACGATGAGCCCCTTTGCTGTTACTCTTTTACCTGCCTTTTTTCACCCCTGATAAGGGGAAAAGGCGGGTGAGATGTATGAATCACTGACGGAGGAGCCGGTATCTGGCCGACTCCTCCGGGTTCTTCTCATACGAGCTCCGCACCGGGTTGATGTCGATCCCGCCCCGTCTGGTATAGAAGCAGCTCACGGCGAGCGACTCGGGTGAGCATGCCTGATCGATGTCCTGGAATATCCGCTCGCAGCACTCCTCGGAAAACCCCCGGTGGCCCCGGTACGAGCAGAGGTACTCAAGCAGGGAAGCATGGTCGATGCCTTTCCCCCGGTACTCGACGAGCACGCTGGCCCAGTCGGGTTGGCCGGTTATGGGGCAGGAGGTCTTCAGCAGATGCGAGTGGAGCGACTCGGTTTTTCGATTCTCCTGCGCCTTGAGGACCCCTGGATCGATCCGGTCCGGGAACCCTCCGATATCGAGCCCGTCAATGCAGACCCCGGGAAGGTCGTGCATCCAGTCCGTCGCCGGCCCCTGCCGGTCCGCCAGGAGCGAGACATGGACCCAGGGAGCGGCGAGGATGGCTTCGAGGTCGCACCGGATGGTTTCCAGGAGTTCGTCTCGCCCGGCAAAGGCGGTGTTGGCGACCCCATGGAGATAGAGCTTGAGCGACTTGGATTCCACGATGTTCCTGCTCGCGAGTGGGTAGACGAGCTGGAGCATGGCCGCCTCAGGCTTTCCTTTCCCATCGAGCCAGGAGAGCTCATAGGCGCGCCACAGGTCGAACCCGTGCATGCCGGGCCGGGACCCGCCCCGGGGGATCGGATAGAGGACCGACGGGTCGTATGTTTCGGGCCAGGGGGCCTGTCTCCCGAGGGGCATTTCCTTCATCATTGTTCATACTCCGTGGGATCACGGCCCAGATCATATCCCAGGGCCGCCTTCCGCTCCAGGCAGGTAGCGCACCTCCCGCAGTGGATCCTGCCGCCCTTGTAGCAGGAATAGGTCATGCGGAAATCGAGGCCCAGCTTCCTTCCCATCTCGGCGATCTCCTTCTTGTCAAGCGAGGCAAAGGGCGCCTGGACGCTTACCCGGCTGAAGGTCCCTTCCTGTGCGGCCCGCGACATGGCCTCGGTGAAGGCCTGCCTGCAGTCGGGGTAGATGGGGTGATCGCCCCCGTGGGAGGCGATGAGCACCGTGGAGATGCCCCGATCTTCCGCATACCCCACGGCAACGGAGAGCATGATGCCGTTTCTGAACGGCACCACGGTGGAAGAGATGTTGTCCCGCGCATAGGGACCTTCCGGAATTTCATGGCCTCCAGTGAGCAGCGACGAGGTGAAGAGCTCGTTGAAAAAGGAGAGCCCGACCGTCTTGAAGGGCGCGCCGTAACATTTTGCGAGGCCCCGGGCCTTTTCCTGTTCCCTGGCCCCATGCCGGGAACCGTAGTCAAAGGTCAGGGCATGTACCCTTTCATACCGTCTGATTGCCCATGCGAGCAGAACGCCGGAGTCCATCCCTCCTGAGAGCAGGATAACCGCTTCGTTCATCATATCCCCCTTCCGGCGTCGAATGCCAGTATCTGGAGCCTCGGGCTCATTCGGTATCCCCTCTGCCGGCAATAGGTGAACACGGGCTCCGTGTTCCTGATCTGCTCGTTTCTGGTGGCGCCCAGCGGCATGATACAGACCTTCTCTGGCCCGATGCCGTACCGGGCGATGAACTCGTCGATTCGCTCGAACCAGTCTGTCCCCCCTGCCACGAACTTGAACACGTCCACAACACCGAGATTATCCTCTTTGAAACACCAGGCTCCGCCGATATGCTTGGGGCTGCAGACCACGAGGGCATCCGGCATCGAGGGGATGATCACCTTTCCGCTCGTTTCGTACTGGATCTCATACTCCTGAGAGGCGAGTGCGCGGTGGAGGCCTTTAAGGCCTGAATCCCACTGGAGAAAAGGCTCTCCCCCAGTGATCACCACGCGCCTGCAGGAATGGGACCGGACCGTCTCGAGAATCCGGGCTGTGCCGGTCCGTTCTCCGCCGCTCCATGCATACGCGGTGTCGCACCAGGGGCACAGCGGCTCGACGCACCCACCCAGGCGGACGAACACGGCAGGCAGACCCGCCCAGGGCCCTTCGCCCTGTAGAGAGAAGAATATTTCCGAGATCAGAACAATGTTTGCTGATGGTTTGCCTGTGGTCTTCATGTTACGGTTCCATGTGTCCTTGTCCGACATATGAGGGAGAATTTTTTATGCGGGTTACCTCTCGTCCGCATCCGAGGTTATTATACTCATCAGAGATCTCCGTCAAGACAGAGGAAGCCGGTCTATCATTGCAGGAGAAGATGACGATGCCTGCGGTTCAAGGGCAGGGAACGATAAATTGCCGTTTTTTTTATGTTCTGTTTCTGTTAATGGATAGAAAAAGAACTACTAACATAAGGGAGAGGGTATGAAGGTTGTTGAAGATGCTGTCAAACGCGGAGAAAAGACTTTAAGCGAGTCTGATTCCAAGAAGGTTCTCTCGGCATACGCAATCCCGGTCACCAGGGAGCGCGTAGCCGGGAGTCTTGAAGAGGCAAGGAATATTGCCCGCGAGATCGGATATCCGGTGGTGCTCAAGGGATCTTCCAGTACGCTGACGCACAAGACCGAACTGAACATGATCGAGCTCGACATCAAGGACGAAAAAGCCCTCGAAGAGGCCTATAAGGCCCTGGAAGAACGGGGCAAGGGTGAGCTCGAAGGCATCCTCGTCCAGCAGATGATCAAAGGCGAGCGCGAGTTCGTGGCAGGCCTGATCCGCGATCCCCAGTTCGGCCCCTGCGTCATGTTCGGGCTCGGCGGGATTTTCACCGAGGTGCTCAAGGACGTGACCTTCCGGGTGGCCCCTCTGGAGAAGCGCGATGCGTTCGAGATGATGGACGAGATCAGGGCGAAAAAGCTCCTGGATTCCTTCCGGGGCAAGCCTGCAGTCAATCGCGAGGTCCTGGCGGACACACTGATCAATCTCGGCCGAATCGGCCTGGAGAACGAGGAGATCGCCGAGATCGACGTGAATCCCCTCAAGGTCCAGGGCGATATGCCCGTTGCCGTAGATGCGCTCGTGGTGCTGAGAGACCAGAAGAGTCAGTAACGAGAGAGTTTCATGACCACGTTTCCCCGCGGCACGCTTTTCATGGCTCCCATGGTGGACTTGAGCCATGTGGCATACCGGCAGCTCATCCGGTCGTTCGGCGGCTGCGATCTCTTCTACTCGGAGATGCTCAATTCCCGGATCGTGCCGGGCGAAAAACCCGGTACGTCCGTATACCTCAGGTGGACCCACACCGATGATCTCATCTTTCAGCTCCTGGGAAGCGACCCTGAGAAGATGGCACAAGCGGGGTCCAAGCTCGACGGATACCGGCCCCGCGGCATTGACGTCAACATGGGGTGCTGGCTGCACAAGGTGATGGAGCACGGCTGGGGCGCTGCGCTCATGAAGGATATGGACCGCTCCCGCGAGGTCCTTTCAGCGGTGCGGCGCGCGGTGCCGGATCGGCCCGTGTCCGTGAAGATACGCATCGGCCACGGTCTGGACAGGCAGTATCTGCTGGATTTCGCATCTATGATCCAGGAGTGCGGTGCAGACTTTCTCGTGCTCCACGCACGAACCGTCTCCGACGGCATGTCTCGAAAGGCGAGGTGGGAATACATCGCCTCGGTCAAAGACCATGTCTCGATCCCGGTGGTGGGAAACGGCGATGTCGTGCGCGCCGAGGACGCCCTCTCCATGATGCGGCAGACCGGCTGCGACGGGGTGATGATCGGCAGGCAGGCCGTCATAGAGCCCTGGATATTCCGGGATATCAAGTCTCTTGCCTCGGGCGCCGGGCTCCCTGAGCGGCCCGGCCTGGAACAGGCCATCCTGGGTCTGCTGGATCTCATGGGTCTGCACTTCCCTCCGGACATGGCCCTGAAGCGGTTCAAGACCGCTCTCACCTGGCTCGGCCGGAATCTCGCCTTTGGTCATCATCTGGCCAAGGAAGCAGGCAGGGCAAAAGATCTCTCCCATGTGCGCCGGATCATCACAGAGAACTTCGAGAGGGGAATTTCTTAAAAAAATCTCACCCGGATTCCGCCGCCGGTATGGGTCCGGCCCCTTTGATTCGCCTTGCGCTTTTCACAATGAGCCGGTATTACAAGTTTTGAGCAGGCTTGAACCTGCTCAAAAGACCGCACCAGGATCCCCAATACCTGCGCAAAGGAGGTTGAAAATGAAGCAATTGGACCTCATGAAAGAACTGCACGTTTCTTCCGATACAAAGATCGTCATGCTCATTCTCGACGGTCTTGGAGGGCTGCCGGGCCCCGGAGGCAAGACCGAGCTGCAGGCGGCCCGCACGCCCAATATGGACAAGCTCTGCAGGGATTCGATCGCAGGCCTCTCCACCGCGGTCGCCCCCGGGATCACCCCGGGCAGCGGCCCCGGTCATCTGGGGCTTTTCGGGTATGATCCCTTCGAGTGCCAGATCGGCAGAGGCGTTCTGGAGGCCCTGGGTATCGGCCTCGATCTGAAGCCCGGCAGCCTTGCCGCGCGGGGCAACTTCTGCACCATCGACCTTCAGACCGGGGTGATCACCGACCGGAGGGCGGGACGCATCCCCACGGAAAAGTGCGCGGAGCTGGTGGAGAAGCTCTCGGTAATCGACATCGAAGGGGTGAAGATCACCATCCGCCCGGTCAAAGACTACCGGTTCGTACTCATTTTCGAGGGCGAAGGGCTCGAAGAAGGCCTCACCGAAACCGACCCCTTGCGCACCGGGGAAAAGCCCCTTGCCGTGGAGCCGCTCAATCCCGCGGCTAAGAAGAGCGCGGATTTGTTCAACGCATGGGTCGCCAAGGCCTTTCAGATCCTTCGGAACGAGCGCCCGGCCAATGCCTGCACCCTGCGGGGCATTGCCAAGGACCCGGGCCTGCCCTCCTATGAGGAGGTGTACGGCCTCAAATCCTGCGCCATCGCCACCTATCCCATGTACAAGGGCCTCTCCCGCCTGGTGGGCATGGACGTGCTCGATGCGGGCGACACCATCGCCACCGAGATCGCGACCCTGAAAGAACACTGGGGGAAGTATGACTTTTTCTTTTTCCACGTCAAAAAGACCGACTCAGCCGGCGAAGACGGGAACTTCGACGCCAAGGTGAAGGTCATCGAGGAGACGGACGCAGTGATCCCTGAGATCATGGCCTTGAAGCCCGACGTGCTTATCATCACCGGGGACCACTCCACGCCCGCGACGCTCAAGGGGCATTCCTGGCATGAGCTGCCCGTCCTGTTCCATGCGCCGAGCATCCGCAGAGACCAGGTGGTCGGCTTTGACGAGATCGCATGCATGCAGGGCGGCCTGGGTCATATCAGGCACGTGGACATCATGCCCCTTGCCATGGCGCACGCGGACAGGCTCAATAAATACGGGGCCTGAAGAAGAGGTGATGCGCAGACTGACACGCCCGCCGTGAAGCCGGGGTCATTTTTTCAAGGTCCTGGCAGGGGAGAATCCCTGCGCGATCTATGACGCGAAGACAAGAGAGGTGGAAGAAATTGAAATCCGAGAAACAGACCGTGGCCATTCTGTTCGGCGGGGTGTCAGCCGAACACGACGTGTCGGTGGTGTCTGCGCGGTCCGTGACCCGCAGCATCGATAAGGGGCGGTTCGATCCGGTCCTGGTAGGGATCGACAAGAGCGGGACCTGGCATCTGGGAGCAGGGGCCTTCGACCTCCTGGAGAGTGGGGAGCTCCATGACGTCGATCGGGTGATCCTCTCCACCGATGCCCGGAAACGGGGTTTCCTGTCGCTGGAATCAGGCGGGCTCATCGAGGTTGATGTCGTTTTTCCGGTCCTGCACGGTCCCCGGGGCGAGGACGGCACCATGCAGGGGCTTCTGGAGCTCTCCGGCATACCCTATGTGGGCTGCGACACCATGTCCGGCGCCATTGCCATGGACAAGGACATGACCAAGCGGGTGCTTGCCCAGCGGGGCCTGCCCGTGGTCAAGGGCGTGAGCATGACCGCGTGGATGTGGGCTACCCACAAGGCAGAGGTCTTGAAGGAAATCTCCGAGACGCTGAAATTCCCCCTGTTCGTGAAACCGGCCACCATGGGCTCGAGCATCGGAATCACCAAGGCGGACTCCATGGACGAGATGATCTCTGGAATCGACCTGGCATTGCGCTACAGCACCAAGGTGGTCGTAGAGGATGCGGTGGAAAACCCGCTGGAAGTGGAGGTGGCGGTCTTGGGGAACAACGAGCCCAGGGCCTCCGTCCCGGGGCAGGTCGTTCCGTGCCGGGAGTTCTATGACTTCGACGCCAAGTACGTTGACGGCTCGTCCGAGCTCATCATCCCTGCCGACCTCGGCAAGACGCTCGCCGAGGATATTCGGTTCGCCGCAGTGGACGCCTTTGCCGCCATCGGCGGGAGCGGCATGGCCAGGGTGGACTTCCTCGTCTCGCGGGGAGAGTATTTCGTGAACGAGATCAACACCATCCCGGGTTTCACGAGCATCTCCATGTATCCCAAACTCTGGGAGGCGAGCGGCATTCCTTATTCCGATCTGATCACCGTTCTCATCGATCTGGCGTTCAAGCGGCATCGCGAGATCAATGCTCTGACCAAGACCATCCATCTGGACAAGAAGCTCGGGTGCTGAGAAAGTGTCTGCGGTTCCTGCGCCGGGACAGTCCGGAGCATGATCCAGGCCGGAAGTGTGTGCCCGGTTGCGCCCCTGCTCTGCTCAAGGGGAGGCGGACTGGATGTTTTCCGGCGGTCCGCCTTGCTGCCCGGGTGCAGCTTGGGCATGGCCCTCCTCTGCCGGGGTGAAGAGGGCCAGGAGAAATCCCAGGCCCAGCCCCACCCCCGCGCCGATGAGTATCGGCCCGGCATCGGAGCTGCCGGCAAAGGCAGCCACCATGGCACCTACCAGGATACCCATGCTCGCACCCAGGAGGGAGGTCGTCACCAGCGCACCTGCCTTGGAGTGTGCGGCAGACGACGCACAGGGATAACCGATCAGGGCGAGCATGATACAGAACGAAACAATTATTTTCTTCATCTGGAGCCTCCTGGCCTTGTACAGGCGAAAGTCCCTTTTGATGAAGTTTCTTCAGATGAGGTGTTCACGGGATCGATATACCTTCCTCATGCTCCTATGCTTCGGAGGGCTGGCTTTCTCCGATCAACGCTGTATGGCGGGTCTTTCCCGGCGCGGGCCGCTCATGTGACAGCCCGCCGCAATTTCAGGCTGCTGGAGAGAGGGTCCTGCCCCGCCTTCCCAGGCCCACAGCAAAGAGTCCCCCCTGAGCCGGGAGGGCGCCGCAGGGCGAAAAGGGGCAAGCTTCCTTACCTGCCTCAACGTTCCGCTTGCGCACATTTCCAGGGCAGGTTCCAGAAATGCGCTTGTGCCGCTATTTCAGCGGCACGGTCACCCGAAGACCGTAAAGCCTCTCCCTGTTCCCTGCAGGGTCCACGGATGAGTAGAACACGGGCGATATCTCATAGAATCCGAAGGCGATGCCGCCGATGAGCCCCACGCTCGCCCCCTGGGCGATGCGCTCCAGGTGGTCTCCGGGGTGATCCATGAACGCAAGCGTCGCCGCCCCTACCAGCGCGCCGATCCCGGCCCCCAGCAGGGAATCCCAGAGCACCACCTCCAGCGACGACTGAGCGTTGGACGTGCCCGGAAGAGCGAACAGGGACAGGACAAGGGCCATGGTCACGAATGCTTTTTTCATAGCATCTCCTTTAATTTCAGAGAGATAGTGGTCGTAAGACCTTCGGGGTGAAGATCGAAGCATTGGAAGCACGACAGAGAAGGGCCGGAAGGCGGGAATCCCTGCACCCCCATGGGGACCAGATCCAGGGCAATGGCTGTCGTGGCCGCGGTAAAGGCGATCTGGGCCGCAAGTCCGGATACTGTCAAATGATCCTCGATCACGAATACCGGCCCCCGTTCGGATGCTTCACGGATCTCACGGACATCCAGGGCAAAGGGGCATGAAACACCAACCACCTCGACACTGATTCCCTCCTCCTTGAGCAGTTCCCAGGTCCTGACGGCCGGGGCGCTCATGGCTCCCAGCGAGAACAGGGTGGCCTGTGTGCCGGGCCGCAGGTGATGGGCCCGGCCGTAGACAAATTCTCTGCCCGCGAAATACTCCTTGCCTTGCACATCGGTCAGGGCCGGGGTCTTGGATCTCCCTACCCCGATCATGCAGTTGCCCGGGCTGCTCAGGGCCCACCGGGCCGCGAGATCGGTCTCGTTCGGGTCCACGGGGATGATCACCTTGAGCCCTTGAAGGTTGCGGAGCAGGCCCAGATAGTCGATGCACTGGTGGGTCTTGCCGTCCTCCCCTACGTCGATGCCCAGGTGGGTGCAGAAGAGCTTCAGGTGCGACTCGTTGATGGCGTTGAGCCGCTGCTGGTTGTAGGTCTCATCTACGCCGAAGATTCCGAAGTCCGCAAACACGCTCACCACGCCCTGCGTGGAGGCGGCTCCGGCCATTGCCGCGGTATGGTGCTCGGCAATGCCCGCCTGGAAGAAGTTCTGAGGAAAGGCCCTGGCAAAGGCGTCGGTCTTCACGGAGCCGGCCAGGTCGCAGTCGAACACCGCAAAGGGCACGTCCCGGCTGGCCTGCGCCACTTCCAGCAGAGCCCGACCCAGGGCGGAGCGGTTGTCGGTGGACACGGTCTTTTCGTAGAGCCGGTTCACGCCCGGGTTCACCTGGGGAAAGGGCCAGGGAACGTCCTGGTTGGGGATCGCCTCGGCGATGGGCTCGTTGCGCAGGCCTTCCAGCCCGGCCAGGGGCCAGTCGAGATCCAGCTCGGGGAGGGCCTGCTCCATCTCGGCCTTGTTCAGGGGCCTGCCGTGGAAGTCGGCCTTGTTCTCCATGAAGCTCACGCCCTTTCCCATGATGGTGCGGGCGATGATCACGTACGGGGCTTCCGAATCACCGGCGGCCTGCCGGATCGCGGCATAGAGCGAGATGAAGTCGTGGCCGTCCGCCTCCAGCACTCGGAAGCCCGCCGCCTCGTACTCGGCCCTGAAGTCCTGGGGCATAACCTCGGACCTGCTCCCGGAGATCTGCAGCTCGTTGTTGTCGATGATGACCGTGATATTGTTCAGCCCATACTTGGCAATGAACCTCCTGGCCTCGCTGATCTGCCCTTTCTGCTGCTCGCCGTCGCCCGTGACCACGAAGCAGTCCATGGGCTGCCCCTTCACGCGCGCAGCCACGGCGTATCCGCACGCCACGGAGAGCCCCTGGCCCAGGTTGCCCGTGCCCCAGGGCACGCCCGGGACCGTGATCTCCACATGTCCTTCGAAGATGCTGCCTACCCGGCGGAAACCCTTGATCGCCTCCCTTGGAGAAAAGAGCCCCTTCCTCGCCAGGGCAGAGTAGACCGCGGGCGAGGTATGGCCGTGGGAAATCACCACCTTATCCGTACCCATATGAATAATGTGGTAGAGCAGAGTGTAAATATCAATGGACGACATGGAGCCGCCAGGATGGCCGGAGGCGGCCAGGTGAGTCATGGCCACGATATCGGCCCTTGACTTGCGGGCCTTGATGGTGAGCTCCTGAATCATCTCGGGTGTCAGATCTTTTATCACGGTATTCTCCTTTTTCCTCTCGATTCCTTTGAAGCGCCTTTTTCCAGCGATGCGATGATCACCTCGGACGGGTCCAGGACAGGCAGCCCCGTGTAATGGCCGAGCTGCATCCTGCACGCCCCGCAGTCGCTGATCAGGGCGTCCGGCTCCAGTGTCTTTATGGCGAAGGCCGATATGGTCCCGAGCTTCTCCGCAGTCTGCTGATTCTTTTTCTTAAACCCGTAGCTGCCGGCGAGCCCGCAGCAGTTATCATCGAGAATCGCGATCTTGAGCCCCGGTATCTTCTCGAAGATACCGGCTGCCGGATATCCGATCCCCAATGCCTTCAGGTGGCAGGGGATGTGGTAGGCGGCCGTACGGTCCACCTCGCCGAACTCAACGTCAGGGGCGTCGTTTTCCAGGAGGTCGAGGATCAGCTCGTGCACGTTGTAGGTGTTTTCCGCGATCTTTCTGCCCTCGGGCAGCTCCAGCACTTCCGGGTAATCGTGCACCAGGGTGAGCCCGCAGGAGGTGCATGCATACACCACCCGGTATCCCCGGTCAATGTACTCCACCAGCATCCGGGCGTTCTTCCGCGCAAACCTCTTCGCGATCTCCAGGTCTCCGTTGCCCAGGGCCGGCAGCCCGCAGCAGGTCTGCCCGGGGATGACCACCCGGCACCCGAGACCGGCCAGCAGATCCCGAATGCCCCGCCCGATATCAGGGCGGTTGAAGCCCAGATAGCACCCGTGGAAAAATACCACCTTTCGTGACGCCCTTCTCCTGCCTTTTCGCCGCCTTCCCCTGTTCAGGGAGAAAAACCGGTACTTGGGCATGGGCAGGTTCGTGGCCAGACCGAGAACGCCCATGATTTTCCGTGTCGCAGCCGATGAGGTCACCGCATTGGTGATGGGCGCAGCGAGCGAGCCCAGCTTCCCCAGATGATAGGTGTTGGCGAAGAGATGGGCCGCAAAGGGGCTCATGTGCTCGTGGCTGTATTTGAGCTGGGCCTTCAGGATGATCTCAGAGACGTTCACCCCGTAGGGGCATGCAACCTGGCAGCGCTGACACTGGGAACAGAGCCTCACCCAGTCGTCCACGGAGCGCTCGCCGTCCAGACGGAACCGCTGGGCGTCGGGACCGGCCTGCTTGGGCCCCGGGAACGCCGGGTTCACCTTGAACACCGGGCAGTTCTCGACGCACAGGGTGCAGCGCACGCAGTGTTCGAAGGTCGTCATGACAGCCCCTGCGCGCAGCTCTTGGCCGCGGCCACCCCGGTTGCGACGGCCAGCCCGTGGCCGCACTGGAAACTCATGATCTCGCACTCGGCCAGGATGCTCCCGCATGCAAAGAGATTGTCGATCTTCGCCCCGGCCGGTCTGAAAGACCTGTCCACCCGTACGCCGGCTCGCTCGATGCTGTGGCCGGCCGAGAAGAAGTCGGTGTTGAACCAGTCCTTTCGCTCGCCGGGCACGGCCACCGGCAGATCGAACACGGTCTCCCGCACAGAATCCCTGCCCGCGAAGAGCCCCCCGCTCACGAAAGACCCGGTGGCCAGCACAAAGGCCCGCCCCTGTACCCGCTTGGCCCTGCCCGTGGTGGCAAGGGTCACGGCCTCGATGGTATGGCCCTGGCGCTCCACGCTGGTGACCTCCTTGCCCCAGTAGAGGTGGATTCCCCGGTTCTGCATCACGCGCTTTAAGGCCCTGAAAAGTCTCAGGCCTGGGACCGAAGGGGGCAGGGTGGGAATCTCGAACACCTTCCTGCCGACTGCCCGAGAGATCTTTTCCATGGCCGAGGCAGGATCGATCGTGCCCAGCACCGCCGGAAGGGCCACCCGGTCGTGGGGGATCTCCAGGCCGCGCAGCCAAGTGATGAACGCATCGAGAAAGGTTGCATCGTCGAAGCGCGCGGCAATGCCGAGCGTGGTGGGCACCCCGGCGTCATACACGGAGTATGTCGAGTTCCGGTGCCGGGAGGTGAGGTAGCTCGGAAAGAAATCCTTGATGCCCTGAAACGAGATTACATGAAAATACTCGCCCGGGGGCATGTCGGCGTGGGCCATACTCTGGGGCACCAGGCAGGTATTCTTGACGCTCCCGATGGGGGTGAGGATCTTCCGGTTCCGCCCGGGGTCTCCCTCGTAGGGGAGCCCGGCCTCATTCATGATCTCCAAGAAAAAGCAGAGTGCATCCACAATCCCCTTCTCGCCGACCAGGGAATAGGGGTGGTCCGGCAGGAGCGCCCTGATCCCGCCCAGGGGCTTATCGCTGTGGGAGAACACGTCGATGCAGCCGGTGGAGAGGCAGCACACCGGATCGCCCCGGGAGACCAGCGCGGTTTTGAACCCTTCGGAGGCGAGCGTCAGGGAGGCCATAATCCCCGAAACCCCGCCGCCGATCACCACTGCATCGTATTCGTATGCACTCACGCCTGCTGCCCCATGTTCAGGATACCCAGGTAGATGCTCTCCACGAGCTGCTCTTCCCTGAGCTGATCACCCCACAGCGCGGGCCTGATTCCCCGGAACCGCCGCTGGAGAAACTCTTTGAGGATCTCGATCGACTCCTCGGGGGTGAGCCTCCCGGTCTCCTGCATGATGCCCAGGGCCCGATAGGTGCAGAAGCCGCCCTGGCACGGGCCCATGCCGAGCCGGGTGCGGTGCTGGATGTCCCCGATATACTGAATGCCCAGGCTGTTGATGGCGTTTTCCACCTGTGCCCTGTCCACGAGCTCGCATTCGCAGACGATATTGTCGATACCCTTGAGCCGTTTGGACAAGGGGTATCCGCTCAGCTCGTCCTGGCCGTCCAGGGGGATATCCGCGGTCTTGCAGCGGGCCTTGATCCCGAGTTCCTTGATCACCGCGTCCACGGTTTTTTCCGCCATGAGCCGGTAGGTGCTCAGCTTGCCCCCCAAGATGCTGAACATGCCGTTGTTGTGGTCAATGATCCGGAAGCCCCGGGAGATGCTCCGGCTGTCCGAGGCCTCGGCTTTGAGCAGCGGGCGAACTCCGGTATAAGCCCTGATCAGGCGAGTCGTGCCGAAGCGGGGGAGCATCTGCTCGGCCTGGGTCGCCACCAGGTCGACCTCCCGGGAGTCGACCTCGATGGCGTCCGGGTCGTCAACCGGGATAGAGGTCGTACCGGCCAGGCAGACCGCCTCGTTGGGCACGATGATGTCGCCGTCCGAGGGCGGCCTGAGCCGGTTGATCACCATATTGGTGAGCCGGTGATTCGAGATGATGAGGCTCCCCTTGGACAGGGTCATGGGGGCGTCGCTCCCGCCCATCCGGGCAAGGGTGTCACCCCACGCGCCAGTGGCGTTGATGATGATCTTTGCGCGGATCTCCTTGATCTGGGAGGTGAACCGGTCCAGAACCTTGACGCCCGTGCACCTGCCCCGCTCCCTGACAATGTCGATCACCTTGTGGTGGGTCAGGATCCCGCATCCCTTGTGGCGGGAGGTGAAGGCATTGAGCATGCACAGCCGAAAGGGGTCGATGGAGCAGTCAGGGACCACCACGGCCTCTTCGATGGACGGGTTGAGCTCGGGCACCAGGTCGAGGGCCCGCGATGCCGAGAGCACCTCGGTTGAGATCCCCGCATCTTCGCAGTTGGTCAAGAAGGTGTCGCGGTAGCGCTTGGAGTCCCCGGGCAGCCGCACGAAAAGCCCGCCGGTCGTCTCAACGCACTTGCGGGCGATCCTGCGCAGGATGGCGTTTTCGCCGATGCACTCCCGTGCCGCCTCGGGATCGGTGACCGCATAGCGGGCTCCGCTGTGCAGCAGTCCGTGACAGGCCCCCGTGGCCCCGTTGGCGAAGTCCCCCTTCTCCACCAGATAGTGGTGGACGCCCCGCAGAGCGAGGTCTCGCGCGATGCCGCAGCCGGTAGCACCGCCTCCGATGATGACAACATCCGTCTTGATCATGTAGCCGCTTTCCTCGTGGAACATACCATGGAAAAAACGTGACCACCATATACAAGCTCACCCGCACGGTCAAGTCCTTGTATTGCCGGTCCATGTTGCCGGACAATCCCCATGGCCAGGCGGCTGATCACGTTTCCAATGGCTCCGTTCCTCAGGCCCGGGTATTTATTCAGGAGGATTTCCGTCTCCTGCAAAAGGCTCCATCGTCTTTTAGGAAAAGGGATTGCCGCCTCGGCAGCGAGCCCTTGAGCTGATTGCCCCTGTGGCGCCGCAGGTGGAAAAAAGGGGGGAAGAGTATTTTGTGCAAGCGGGCATCCACGGGGCCCTGGGCAGGGCCCTACCTCAGGTTGCCCAGCTCATTGAGAAGGGCTGCCACGGATTCGTTCCACCCGGCAGGGCCGATCCCCCCGGGCTTGATCACCAGCTGGAGCGGCTCCGGGTCATACTCCATCCAGGTGCCGTCCGGTCTTCGCATGACCACAGCGATATCCGCACACCTGAGCATATCCATGTCATTCGGGCCGTCACCGAGCGCCACGGTTTTCCACTGGCTTCCACCCGGGGCTGACCGGAAAAGGTTGATCACCATCTCGGTGGCCAGTCCCTTGCCGGCGCGGCCCATGGCATGAAAGAGCCTCCCTCCCTCCAGGCAGGTCATGCCCATCTCCTGGAGCTCGGCCTTGAGGCAGTGGAGCTTGTCTTCACTGCCCTGAAAGGTAAAGGGCTCGGAGTATTCCCGTTTTCTGGCCAGCCGGGCAGAGACGATATCCAGGCCGGTCAAACGGGCCACCCCCCTGTCGGTCATATCGCGGAATCCCTTCACCCGCGCCTTGCAGATTTTTTTGGTGCGGTCGAGGGCATCGAGGACCTCCTCATACCGGCGGCCGAGCACGATGGTGCGATACCCGGATTTCAGCTCGGCTTGAACACCAGGGGGCACTGCACTTTTTCTGTCCAGGTAGATGGCGCTCCCGTTTTCCGCAATAAAGAGCCTCGATGTGAGCGGGAGCTCGTCGAGCAGGGGCTCGATCTCTGCCCTGGTCTTGCTGGAGACGATCACCAGGGGCATGCCGTATTCCTTGAGCGCATTGAGCGCCGGCAGCGCCGGGGCAAAGGAGTAGGTATGAAAATCCAGGAGCGTGCCGTCGAGATCCGTGAAAACGAGGAGCCTGTTCTTCATGTTCATGCAGCGCCTGCCCTCCTTCTGTTATTCCAAGGGGCAAAACCATATCCTTTCATATTATACAGAAATCCATGATACATTTCATTCGTATACTCGATTCTGTCCAGATCAGGTCCGATTTTGTTTCCATGGGGTGTCGAGCAGGGTTTTTAACTACATGCCCCCGATATCAGGGAGGTTCGTTCGAAGAGGCCTTCCCCAAGTGGACAAATGCTATTGATGGCCGGGCCAAAGTGTAATATTTTTAGAGCCGGTCATGCAGGCGAATCGATGTGAAGATCTGATTGCGTGGTAACCTTGGGGTTCTTTAGACATGAAGAAAAAATATATAATCGCTGCCATTGTTGTTGCCGCAACAGCTTTTGTGATGATCCGGCATCCGTTTCAGCGGATACCCGGTGGGATGGAGGGCTCGCCCGGTCGAGCCGGGGTCCCTGTGGCCGTTGAGGTGGCGCCGGTCGGGAAAGAAACCATCCGGGATATCGGCGTCTATACCGGGACACTCCTGCCCGAGTCTCAGTTCACCGTGGCACCCAAGGTTGCAGGCCGCCTGGAGAAGATTCTCGTGGACATCGGGGACGAGGTGCAGCGCGGGCAGCTCATCGCCATGCTCGACGACGAGGAATTTGTCCAGCAGATGGACCAGGCCCGGGCCGAGCTGGACGTGGCCAGGGCGAACATCGAGGAAAACAGCAGCGAGCTCGGCCTGAAGCAGCGAGAGCTCGAGCGGGTCAGGATCCTGCGCGAGAAAAAGATCATCTCCCAGTCGGAACTGGATGCCGCCGAGGCCCAGTACGCTGCGGCCCTTGCCGGGCAGAAGGTAGCCCAGGCCCAGGCCGCTCAGAAGGAGGCGGTGCTCAAGGCTGCCCAGGTACGCCTCGGCTACACGCGAATCAGGGCCTCGTGGGAAGACGGCAGCCGGTCCAGGATGGTGGGCGAGCGGTTCGTTGACGAAGGGGCCATGCTCGCCGCCAATGCCCCCATTGCCTCGGTCGTGGGCATCGACACCTTGAAGGCCGTGATCCACGTGATCGAGCGGGACTACCCCCGGATCAGGGCCGGGCAGAAGGCCTTCATCACCACCGACGCCTATCCTGGGAGGACATTCACCGGCACGATCGCGCGCATCGCCCCTGTCCTGAAGGAGGCCGCGCGTCAGGCCCGGGTGGAGATCGGCGTGGACAACCCCGGCAAGGTGCTCACTCCGGGCATGTTCGTCCGGGTGCAGATCCGGTTCGAGCAGCGCGAGAATGCCGTGGTGGTCCCCATAAAGGCCCTGGCCAGAAACAACGGCTTAAGGAGCGTGTTCCTGGTGGATAGAGAGCTCCTGAAGGTCAGACTGGTCCCGGTCGAGATCGGCATCATCGAAGGCGATATGGCCGAGGTGATATCCCCTGACATCGAAGGGTTTGTCGTGACCGTGGGGCAGCACCTCCTGCAGGACGGCTCGGAGATCATTCTCTCGGGTGAGGGGCCGGAGCCGGAGGCAGGGGACGAACAGGACGGAGAAGCCCGCGAAGAAACCAGCAGGTCCTGACAAGGAAGGCATGAGGTGAATCTTTCCCGCTTTGCTGTGCACCGCCCGGTTTTCACCGTCATGGTGATTCTCATCGTCATCATCCTGGGGGTCGTGTCCCTGCTCAGGCTTCCCATCGACCTGATGCCCGACGTCACCTATCCCACACTGACCATCCGCACTGATTACGAGAATGCGAGCCCCCAAGAGATCGAGGAGCTCGTCACGCGGCCCATCGAAGAGGCCATGAGCGCGGTGCCGGGGGTGGAGAGCATCTTTTCCACCTCACCGGAAGGTTCCAGCAGCGTCCGGGTCTCCTTTTCCTGGGGCACGGACCTCGACACCGCATCCAACGACCTGCGAGACCGGCTCGACCGGGTGGTTTCACGGCTTCCCGACGATGCCGAGAGGCCGGTTCTGCACAAGTTCGACGTCGCCAACTTTCCCATCATCGTCTTCGGGGCCTCGGGAAGCATGAACCCCCTGGAGCTGCGGACCGTGATCGACGATCAGATCAAGTACCGTGTCGAGCGCATCCCGGGCGTGGCCTCGCTGGACGTATGGGGGGGATACGAGCGGGAGATCCAGGTGAACCTCGACGCCTCGAAGCTCAAGGCCATAGGCCTGCCGCTCGACCAGGTGCTCTCCCGGATACGCGAGGGCAACGTGACACTTCCTGCGGGGTCGATCGACCGGGGCGACTTCGAGGTCACGGTGCGCACCCTGGGGGAGTACGCCGGCCTCGAGCAGCTTGCCGGGACCGTGATCGCGGTGCGCGAGGGGGTTCCCGTCCGGCTCGGTGATATCGCCCGGGTTGACGACACCTGGAAGAAGATCACCCGGGTCATCCGCGTGAACGGAGAGCCCGGCGTGCGCGTCGGGGTGCGCAAGCAGTCGGGCACCAATACCGTGGAGGTGGCACGCCAGGTCCTGCGCGAGGTGGAAAAGATCAACCGCGACGTACCGCAGGTAAGACTCACGCCCATCATCGACACCTCCGACTATATCCGCAACTCTATTACCAATGTGGGCTCCATGGCGCTGTATGGGGGCCTGCTCGCCGTGCTGGTGCTGTTCTTCTTTCTCCGGAGCATGGTGAGCACACTCATCATCGCTGCGTCCATCCCCATATCCATCATCGCGACCTTTGCCCTCATGTACTTCGGGGGCTTTACCCTCAATCTCATGACCTTGGGCGGCCTGGCCCTGGGCATCGGCATGCTGGTGGACAACGCCATCGTGGTTCTGGAAAACATCTACCGGCACCGGGAGACCGGAGAGAATCCGGAGAATGCCACACTGAAAGGGGCCGGCGAGGTGACCGCCGCCATCGTGGCCAGTACCATGACCACGCTTGCGGTCTTCCTTCCCCTTGTTTTTATCCGTGGCATGTCCGGAGTGATGTTCAAACAGCTTGCCGCAGTGGTCAGCTTTTCGCTTCTGTGCGCGCTGGCCATGGCTGTGACCCTGGTGCCTCTGATGTCTTCCCGGCTGCTCCGCGTGGGCCCTCCCGGCTCTCCATGGCTCGCCCGGGTTTATGATACCAGCACTGCCTTTTTCACGAGGCTGGAGAACGGATACAGACGCCTGCTCCGCCATGCCCTGGCGCATGCGGGCAGGGTGATTGCCGGGACAGCCGCAGTGCTGGCGCTGAGCCTGTGCCTGATCCCGCTGGTGGGGGTAGAGCTCATGCCGTCCACCGACGAGGGAGAGGTGAGGGTGAGCGCCGAAATGGAGGTGGGCACCCGGGTCGATGTTCTGGCAGAGAAGTTCGAGTTCATCGAGGATGTGGTGCGCAATGAAGTGCCTGAGATGAAAAGCTACGTGGTCTCCCTTGGAGGCTCGGGCGGCAGGTCTCGGGGTTCCCACGCAGGAGAGCTGCAGATCGCCCTGAAGTCCAGATCCGAGCGCACCCGCTCCAGCGAGGAGATCGCCGACGACCTGCGCAGAAAGCTCGGCGCTGTTCCCGGGGTTACGATCCGGACCCGCGCAGGGCAGGGCCTGTTTCTCATGCGCATGTTCAGCAGCGGCGGCACGGAGAAGGTGCAGCTCGAGATCAGGGGATATGACCTTCAGACCGCTGATATCCTTTCGCAGCGGGTGAAAAAGGTGGTGGAGGAGGTTGAAGGGGTCACCGACGTGCAGATCAGCAGGGAATCAGGCAGCCCCGAGGAGCTGATCTTCGTTGACCGGATCAAGGCCGCGGATATGCACCTGACCGTGTCCCGGATCGCCGACACGCTCCAGACCATCCTGTCCGGGACCAGGGCGGGCAGCTACCGGGAGCGGGGCGATGAATACGACATCCGCGTCAAGGTGGACAATGCCGAGAAGCTGGACATTCGCGATATCCTCGATCTTACTGTAACAGGTTCGGAAGGAACACCCGTGGTATTGAGGAATGTGGTGGACATCGAGTCCAGAACTGCGCCGGTCCGCATCGAACGCAAGGACCAGGAGCGGATCGTGACTGTCTCGGCGAATATCAGCGGCCGGGATATGGGCTCGATTCTTGGTGATATCCGCGAAGGCCTCAGGCAAGTGGCTGTTCCGGACGATTTCAGCATCATGTTCGGAGGGGACTACGAAGAGCAGGAAAAGGCTTTCCGCGAGCTCATGCTGAGTCTCGTCCTGGCGATCCTTCTCGTCTACATGGTCATGGCCTCGCTCTACGAGTCCGTGCGATATCCCTTTGTCGTCATGTTCTCCGTGCCCTTTGCCGTCATCGGGGTCGTCCTCATGCTCTTGATCACCGGCACCACCTTCAACATCCAGTCGTTCATCGGCTGCATCATGCTGGCCGGCATCGTGGTGAACAACGCGATCCTGCTGGTGGACCACATCAACCTGTTGCGCAGGCGTGACGGCATGGCGCTCCGGGACGCCATCGAGGAGGCCGGCCGCAGAAGGCTCCGCCCGATTCTCATGACCGCCATGACCACCATCCTGGCCATGGTGCCGCTGGCCGTAGGCATGGGCGAGGGAGGAGAGGTGCAGGCGCCCCTGGCGCGCACCGTCATCGGCGGGCTCATAAGCTCAACACTCATCACCCTGATAATCATCCCGGTGGTCTACCTGCTCTTCGACACCTATCTGCTCAGGCGGAAGGACCGGGAGAAACCCGTTGCAGAGGCAATGGAGGCAAGCAATTGAGATACGTGCATCTTTTCAGAGGAGCGGGAGCCTTTCCTGCTCTTTCGAGGTTTCTGGCGGCTGCGGCGGTTCTCTTTCTCGCCTCCTGTGCATCCACCGGCCCCACGCAGACGGAAAGCCCTCTGACGCCTGCGGGCCCGGCCCTGTCCGCTCCCGCGAAGCAGGGAACGCCCCCGGAACCGGCAGGCAAGGACGAGACAGCAGATCCCTCCCGCAGCGGACCGCTCGAAATCACGGTGGAGAAGTCGATCGTTCTTGCCCTGCAGAACAACCCGGCCCTTCGGGTGGAGTCGTTCAACCCCGTCATCGTGCAGACGGCTGAAGACGAGGCGCGAGCGGCATTCGACCCCACTTTGAGCGCAATTTATGCGCGTTCACGGGAGAAGATCGATTCCCCATTCATCGAAAACGAGAAGATCGGGGAGACTGCAGGCAGCCTGGGAATCTCCGGTCGCCTGCCCACAGGCACGGATGTGGACATCGGCGTGAGCACTGAGCGGACCTGGTCCGATCTCTACAGCGACGATCTGCATGAGTCGCGCGTGGGCATTACTGTCACGCAGGCACTGTTTCAGGGCGCGGGCCTGGGATACAACCTCGCCCAGCTGCGCAGGGCGCGCCTGGACACGGCTGCCTCGCGCTACGAGCTGCGGGGATTCACCGAGGCCCTGGTGGCCCGGGTCGAGGAGACCTATTGGGATTATGCCCTCATGCAGCGGCAGATCGAGATCTACCTCGAGTCGCTCAAGCTGGCCCAGCAGCAGAAGAGCGAAACCGAAGAGATGGTCCGCGTGGGCTCCCTGGCCGAGTCCGAGCTGATCGCGGCCGAGGCGGAGATAGCGCTTCGGCGTGAAGGATTGATCAATGCCCGCAGCAACATGGAGAAGACCAGGCTCGTGCTCCTGAGCCTGCTGAATCCCTCTGGCGAAGAACTGTGGCACCGGCCCGTGGTGCTGCTCAGGCAGCCTGCCATGCCGGAGGTGACCTTGGATGACGCGGACGCGCACGTGAATGTCGCCATGAGGATGAGACCGGACCTGAGCCAGGCAAGGCTTCAGGTGCAAAGCGGCGATATCGAGCTCGTCAGGACCGGAAACGGCCTGCTTCCCCGGCTGGATTTCTTCATTACCCTGGGAAAGACCGGGTATGCGGATTCATTCCGAGGCTCATGGAAGAATCTTGACCATGATTCCTACGACGCGGGCGCCGGGCTGTCGCTGGCGCTGCCCCTCGTGAACAGGCAGGCAGGGGCGGAGCACCGCCATGCCCAGCTTGCGCGGGACCAGGCCGAAGAGGCCCTGAAGAACGTGGCCCATCTCGTACAGGTGGATGTCAGGTCCGCCCACATCGAGGTGCTGCGCGCAAAGGAGCAGGTGGCGGCTACTGCGGCGACCAGGGCACTCCAGGAAGAGAAGGCCAGGATCGAGAAGGAGAAGTTCCGCGTGGGCAAATCGACCGGCATTCTGGTGGCGCAGGCGCAGCGGGACCTCCTTTCCAGCAGGATCTCCGAGATCCAGGCAGTCACGAACTACCTCAAATCCCTTATCAGCCTCTACCGGCTCGAAGGCTCCCTGTTGGAGCGTCGCGGCATCCGGCTGGAAGAGACGGGCAAAGGTCCGGCCCTGCCCCCGTCATGAGGGGGCACCCCCTTTAAATCGGCTTTTGTTGCGAGTTGCAGCCATGAAACAAGTATGGTAAGAAACACCCACAGAAGGAGAAACACATATGATCGGCGGAATCGGCATGACGGAACTGATCGTAATTCTGGTCATCGTGCTCGTGATCTTCGGTGCGGGCAAGTTGCCGGAAGTGGGAAGTGCGTTGGGAAAAGGCATCAAGAACTTCAAGTCGTCCGTGAGCGGTGAGGATGCGGATGAAAAGACCGTAAAGAGAGACATCGAAGACAAGAGCAACAAAGAAGCTTAAATCCGCACGCCTGCCCGATGCTCGATAAACAGGATTCCGCCCTTTTTACTTGGGGCGGTTTTCCCGCAGCTTTACCAACCCCCTGCCCCTCTGCCTCCGGAGGGAAAATCACTGCTCAAGCACAACCGGAAACTCGCCACCTGTGCGGTGCGGACTTTTGTGGCTCCCGGTATGTCATGGTCTCCTGTCGCTGCTGCCTTGCTGAGGATGAACGCAATGTTCATGTGAACCTGTTCTTGAAATCATTCGTCGAGTCTGTTGTCATACTCGGTGATCACCCGGTAGATCTCGCTTGGGGTGTCGGCCTTGAGCAGGTTCTCACGCAGCGAGGGGTTTTTCAGCAGCATGGAGGCGCGGGCCAGGGCCTTGAGGTGGCCGCTCACCGAGTTGCTCGGCGCCGCCAGGAGAAAGAAGATGTGGCAGGGCTTGCCGTCCAGGGCGTCGAACTTCAGGCCCTCCCTGCTCTTGCCGATGGACGCCACGATGGATTTCAGCCCGCCCATCTTGCCGTGGGGAATGGCGACGCCTTCTCCGATTCCGGTGGAGCCCAGCTTCTCCCGGTTCAGGAGAACGCCCACCATCTCATCGAGGTCCACATCGTAGTTCTCGGCGATCGGACGAGAGAGCTCCGTGAGGATGTCCTTTTTGGTCATGGCCTGAATATCGGCCAGGACATACTCGGGTTTGAGGATGTCGCTGATTTTCATAAGAGCGGCTCGACGAGTCCGAGATCCCCATCCTGTCTTTTATAGATAAGATTGATCTGCTGGGTGTCGGTGTTCTGAAAAATGACGAAATCTCTCTGCGCCACGTCGATCTGCAGGATCGCCTCATCAACGCTCATGGGTTTGACAAAGTAATCCCTCTCATAGACAACCCTGGGTCCGGAGGCTTCCTCTCCCGGACCCGTCTTGGCCGGCAGCGCCGTCTTGGCCGGCCCCTTCTTGTCCTGGAGCTTTTCCTTGTGCTTCTTCAACTGGCGCTCGAGCTTGTCCATTACCATGTCGATGGCGGAATACATGTCCTCCGTGATCTCAACCGCATTGATCACAACACCGTCGGCGCTCAGGGTCACGTCGGCCTTGTGGCGCCTCTTTTCCACTGAGAGCACGATATGGACCTCTGTGGGCCGATCGATATATCTGTCCAGCTTCGATAATCTTTTTGAAGCATAATCTTTAAGCGCATCCGTGGAATCCATGTTCTTGAAGGTGATGTCGATCTGCATACAGTATCCTCCTTACTCGTATTAAAATTAATAGTGCTTCTTCCTCCGGTTTGAAGGGACAATTCCGAGCAGCTCGCGATATTTCGCCACGGTTCTCCTAGCGATCCTCACGCCCTTTGCCTTGAGCTCCAGGGCGATCGCCTGGTCGCTCAGGGGGTGCTTGGGATCTTCTGCCTTGATGATGTTCTCGATCTCGTTCTTGACGCTCTGAGAGGCGACAAAGCTTCCGTCGCTGCGGGAGATCCCGCTGTTGAAGAAATATTTGAGCTCGAAGGTGCCCTGAGGGGTGTGCACATATTTGTTGGAGGTGACCCTGCTGATGGTGGATTCGTGCATGCCCACGTCGTCAGCCACGTCCCTGAGCACCAGGGGCCTCAGGCGGCTGATGCCGCCCACCAGGAATTCCCGCTGGAACTTCACGATGCTCTCGGTCACCTTGCACAGGGTGTTCTGCCGCTGGTGGATGCTCTTCAGCAGCCACTGTGCCGACTTGAGACAGTCGGAGAGATAATCGCGGGCGATCTTGCCCGTGCAGTCAGAGGACATCATGCCCTGGTATTCCTTGTTGAGCTTGAGCACCGGGATATCCTCCTCGTTGAGCACCACCACGAACTCGCCGTCCAGATTCACCACATACACGTCGGGGATCATATACTGGGGCGGCTCGTCGGAGTAGTCGCGGGCCGGCCTGGGCTCCATGTTCACGATGATCTGCGCGGCATGGGAGACCTCTTCCACGCTCACGCCGAGCTCGTGGGAGATCTTGTCGTAGTTCTTGGTCTGCAGGTCTTCCAGGTGGGATTCGATGATCCGCCACACCACGGAGTTATCGAGGCCGAGATGCCGGGCCTGGATGCGCAGACAGTCCTTGAGGTCGCGGGCCGCGATCCCGGTGGGATCAAAGAGCTGGATTTTCTCCAGGGCGGACTCCACGACTTCCAGAGGGCGCCCGGTGGCCTCTGCGATCGCGCCGGCATCCATGTTTACATAGCCGTTGTGGTCCAGGTTGCCGATGATGAAAATGCCGACCTCGCGCTCTCCATCACCGAAATCGTTCATCCGGAGCTGCCACAGGAGGTGCTCATAGAGCCCGTCTGGCCGGGTGGCTGTGGACTCCAGGGTCGGCCGCTCCTCGTCTTCGTAATAAGGGACATTGTCCCTGCCGTAGGTCTCCAGGTAGGCGTCCCACTTCGACTTCAGGAGTTCCTCGTTCTCTCTCTGCAGGCGCTGGGTTTCGGCGTCTTTGAACGACGTGGTGTCGGATTCGAGCAGGGGGTTTGACTGAAGCTCTTCCGTGATATAGTCCTGGAGCTCGATCCGCGAGAGCTGAAGCAGCTTGATGGCCTGCTGCAGCTGCGGGGTCATGATGAGCTGCTGGGAAAGCTTGAGATGCTGTTTTAACTCCAATGCCATGAGCCGCTCCCCTCACACGAGTGAAAAGTCTCTTCCCACATAGATCTGTTTGACCCGATCGTTCTCCACCACGCTCTCAGGTGTCCCTTCCTCGATAACCAGCCCCTGATGGATGATATATGCCCTGTCGCATATTTTCAGGGTTTCTTTCACGTTATGGTCAGTAATAATGACACCGATTCCCTTTTTTTTCAAGTTCACGATCATATCCTGAATATCCTTGACCGTGATGGGGTCGATGCCGGCAAACGGCTCGTCCAGCAGCAGGTAACGGGGCTTCAAGGCCATGGCCCGGGCGATCTCCACCCTGCGGCGCTCTCCGCCCGAGAGCGAGACCGCCTTGTGCGTGCGGACGTGCTCCAGCCCGAACCCGGAGATGATCTCGTCGCGCTCCTGCCGTAAGCGCCGCCCTTTGAGCCCCTTTGCCTGCAGCGGCACTGCGATGTTGTCCTCAACGCTCAGTCCCCGGAACACCGAGGGCTCCTGGGGCAGATAGCCGATGCCCTGCCGTGCCCTGCCCGAGAGGTCCATGGCGGTGATGTCGGTCTGGCCCAGCGATATGCTGCCCTTGTCCGGGCGAATGAGCCCCACGATCATGTAGAAGGTCGTGGTCTTGCCCGCGCCATTGGGGCCCAGAAGGCCGATGATCTCACCCTGGACGCACTCCAGGTCGAGCCCCTTGATGATGTGGGCCTTGCCAAAGCTCTTTTCGAGCCGCCGCGCCTTGAGCCTCATTTCTGCCATTGCAGGATCCCCGATTCCTGATCGTTTTTCACCCGGATCTGCACCCGGCCCCCTTGGCCTTCAACAGTCTGGCTGTTGGTCTTCATGTCCACCTTCACCCTCTGGCCTGAGAGCCGCTCTTCGCCCCGGGTGATGAGCACGTCGCCCGAGAGGTCGAGCGTTTCCCTGTCCAGACGGTACACGGCCTTGTCGCAGGTGGCCTGCCGGTCCTGCCAGAGGATGAACACGTCGTTTTCCGCCACGAGCGTGTTCACGGTCTTGGTGGTCTCATCGAACTGAAGGATGAGCCTCGCTCCCTGAACAGTGATGTCGCCCTGGGTAGCCTTCACATTTCCCGTGAAAACCGCATCTCCTTTCTCAGTGTTCACATCAAGATGGTCAGATTCAATAGTGATCATATCGGAAACGCCTTCTCCGCCCTTGAGCCCCTCGGCCCGGGCCGGGGCAAAGGTGAGCGCGCCCATGGCCAGGCTAGTGATGAAGAAGATGGGGAGAAAGGTTCGCATGTACGTCACCTGCAAGGAGGATACGGTTGAAATCGTCGAAAAACTCGCCCCTGTCCGCGGTAATGGTCCCCTGGGCACCCTTGACCACCAGCGGCCTGTCCGTGGATGCTTTCTTCGTCTTGCGGTCCCAGGTCAGTCCGTTAAGGTCGGCCTGCCAGCCGTCCGCTGTATTGACCCTGACCGGGCCGATGATATCGAGCAGGGCCCGGTCGGAATCGTAGCGGGCCCGGTCGCCCGTGAGCTTGAGCCCGTTCGACTGCTCGAGCCTGAATTCCTCCAGGACCACCACACGGTCTCTGCCCTCGGTGGCCGAGGCTGCGTGGATGACCAGCGAGGAGCCGGAATCGGGCTTGGTCTCGTACATGACGATTCCGCCTGCGGTCCGGGCAGGCTGTTCAGCGGAACCGGTGCCCGGCCCGGCGGCATCCGTCCGCTCCCGGTCGTTGTCCTGTACGATAAAACCGATTCCCAGGACCAAGCCGAGAAGGACGAACGCGGAAAGCAGCTTAACCCACATAGCGTTCCATCGCCTTCTCGAACAGTCCCAGGCGCCTCAGGATCATCTCCGCGGCCTCGCGCACTGCGCCGTGCCCGCCCCGCATCGAGGTCACGATATCGGCCCGCTCGCGCACCATGTCCGCCGCGTCGTTCGGTGCGATGCTCATGCCGCACAGGGCCATGGCAGGCAGGTCGACCACATCGTCGCCCATGTAGGCCATCTCCTCGGGCCCCACGCCCACCTGCTGCGAGAAGTTCAGCAGGGCTGCCTTCTTGTCCTTTGCCCCCTGGACCAGATATTCGATCTGAAGGTCTTTCGCCCGGTGCTCCACTGCCTTGGAGTACCGGCCCGTAATGATGGCAACCCCGATCCCGGCCCGCATGAGGAGCTTGATGCCGTGGCCGTCGCGCACGTTGAACGATTTGATCTCCCGGCCGTCGTCAGTGTAGTAGAGCCGGCAGTCGGTGAGCACCCCGTCCGCGTCCAGAACCAGATATCTGATGGTCTCCCCTCTCACCGCACCGCCTCCTGAATCTTGCAGAGCTGCCTCAGCAGAGGTTCGAGCGCATCCAGGGGAAGCGAGTTGGGGCCGTCGCTCAGCGCATGCTCGGGATCGTCGTGCACCTCCATGAAAAGGGCGTCCACCCCAAAGGCCACCCCGGCCCGCGCCAGGGGCGGAACAAACTCCCGCATACCGCCGGAAGAATTCCCTTTGCCTCCGGGCAGCTGGAGGCTGTGCGTCACGTCCAGCACCACCGGCACCCCCAGGGACTTAAGCAGCCCCAGATTCCTCAGGTCGCACACCAAGTTGTTGTATCCGAACGAGGTCCCGCGCTCGGTGAGCATCACCTTTGTGTTGCCCGTGCTCTCGACCTTTTTTACCGCATGGATCATGTCCCAGGGCGCCATGAACTGCCCCTTTTTGATGTTGACGGGAAGCCCGGTTTCTCCTGCGGCAACAAGGATGTCGGTCTGCCGGCAGAGAAAGGCCGGGATCTGGATGACATCCACCACCGAGGCCGCCGCCGCTGCCTGGCAAGACTCGTGGATATCCGTGATCACGGGCAGGCCCAGCCCTTCCTTGACTTCCGCCAGGATCTCCAGGCCTTTTTCCAGGCCGGGCCCCCGGTAGGAATCGATGGATGAGCGGTTGGCCTTGTCAAAGGATGCCTTGAATATCAGGGGCACTCCGGTGCGGGATGCGATCTCCGCGAGCGACTCGGCCATGAGCCGTGTGTGGTCCCGCGACTCGATGACGCAGGGACCCGCGATGAGCACGAGCTCGCCCGATCCGATGGACATGTCTCTGACAGGGACCTGTTTCATCATTCCCCCGCGACCACCGCGTGCAAGGGAAAACCATGGCTGCGCGTCCCGGGGCGTCTTCCCCGGTCTCCGCTCCTGCCAGGGCGGTGTGCCGATGCCCGGAAACGCCGGGAGAACAGAATTCTGTGCAGGAGAATATCCATGGATAGAAGACTATCTCATGGCATGAAGGGGTGTCAAGACGTATCAGACAAAAACCGTGCCAGAATAGGGTCCTCCGGCCCTGTCCGGCTGAATGATCATCCGCATTCCTGTCCCGGCATGCCCTCTTCGAGTTGTGCCGCCGCGCCACAGATACAGAAAGTGGATGATTTTTTATCCCTGACAAAGTCCTGAAATTCTCGTCATGAATCAAGCGGGCACCAGGTGGCCCGGCATCACCAAGCTGCCCCCAGCCAGGCCGGCCATGCCTGGAAATCCCCCAGCACCTGCTCGGCCATCCCCCACCCCGGCAGGCTGGAGCACCCGGACATGGGGAAGCCGGGGCTTCAGGCACATCATGACCTCCTCGAAAACCCCCTCTTTATTTCATGAGATGACTTTAGAGAAAATCATGGGCATCCTGCCCGGAGACGTGCAGCAACACCGGAATGTGACAGCGTTTCCGCTCTTTTACGGATTTAAGCCGCCGGTAAGGCATCTTGTGCTGAAAGAAGCAATGGAATAGACTGCAAGAGAAAGTGTTTTAAAGCAGCAACAACAAATTATCGTGGGGGTTATGCAATGAAAAGAGTATTCGGATTGTTGGTTTTTGGTATCCTGGTCGTTTCTTCGGTATGTTACGCCGCTGATGCGGAATTGCGGCTTCGCCCGTATTATCTGATCCCTGGGCAGGATGATTATTGGGACTATGCGTTGGGCATAGATGCTCGATATGTTTTCTGGACAAATCCCAACATGGGCATTGCCCTTTCTGGAGGGTTGGCCACATGGGAGGCCAACGACGGTATATTTTTTCAAGATGACTTGGCAGTACAGCTGGACGGCTCTGCCCTTGTGATCCCCCTTGGCGTATCAGTGCTTCTCAGGCCTATGCCGGCCGGCGCCCCCTTCGATCTGATCCTGGAAGGCGGCTTGCGGTATGTGGTGGTCGATTCAAAGGTGGATCTTGCCGCAACAGATTTTTATTACTACTTCAAAGACGAGCTGGATATCGAAAACAGCGTGGTGGGAATCCTCGGTGCAGAAGTCGGCTTTCCCCTCTCTGATGGAATGGGGCTGTCCTTTGGGTTGGGGTATCAGTTTGACATATCAAAAGGCGATGTCGAATGGTTTGGCGTAAATATCGAAGAGTTTGAGATGAAAGGCTTTTATTTCAACTTCGGGGTGAACATTAGTTTATAATTCTTTCATCACCTACATGGCCGAGGACTTATTGCATTGGCAATTGTTTATCTGAAACTTGAGCTGGTTCCGATCCAGATTCATATTCGTTGCTTTCATTGCCGCTTACAATAATCTGTTCATGAATACAAGAGAAGTGTTGAGAAAAGATATAATATCAGATAGGATCGAATCAGTTTTGGACAAAGGTTTTTGAAAGGTATTCTCAAGCGGTAAATGAACATACACGATTGACAGATGACAAGCTCGATTGTCATGTGACAAACTCAATTGGAAAGTAACACTGGAGGAAAAAGCATATGTCAGGATCGCTCAATAAGGTTATGCTGATCGGCCATCTCGGAAGGGACCCGGAGATGAGATTTACCCCCAGCGGCAAGGCGGTAACGAATTTCACCATGGCGACCAACGAGGTATGGCTGGATCAGAGCGGCGAGAAACAGGAGCGCACCGAATGGCACCGGGTCGTCACCTGGGGCAAGCTGGCCGAAAACTGCGCCAAGCTGCTCGCCAAGGGCAAGCAGGTCTATATCGAAGGCCGTCTGCAGACCCGCCAGTGGGACGATAAGGACGGGAACAAGCGCTACACCACCGAGGTCGTGGCAAACCAGATGCAGCTCCTCTCTTCCATGGATTCCCAGGGCTCGCGCACGAATGCTGCATCCGAAGATCCCGGCTACGGGGCGTCCGACAACGCTCCGAGCTCGCCCGAGTTCGACGACATACCCTTTTAAGAGGGTAGAAAGACCCGCAGCGTTATCCCTCTGGCGCACGAACTGTCAGCCTGATGCTGTCACTCCTGCACACGAAAGGGGTGACAGCATTCTCTTTTTCGCACCCCGGATCTGGAAAGATCGGCCTCAGACGGCCGGCTTGCTTGCGTTTGAGGGTCTGCTGTTACGACCTATGGCCGGTTCTCCCTGACGGCCGCGACCACCCTCTTCAGCCCCGGCGCGCATCCCTCAATGGTCTCCATGCTCACGCAATAGGCGAACCGCACATAGCCCGGATAGCCGAATCCCTTTCCCGGAACAGCCAGGATCTTTTCCTTGACCAGCTCCGCGCAGAAGGCCACGTCGTCTTCCATGGGCGACTTCACGAAAAGATAGAACGTTCCCTCAGGGGGAGCATAGGCGAGCCCTGCCTCGTCCATGATCCGCGAGAGCAGGTCACGGCGCTTGCGGTAGGGTTCGATGGAAACGCACTCGCCTCCGCACAGGCAGGAGGCATAGACCTTCTGCATGAGGGACGGGGCGTTGACAAACCCCAGAATCCGGGTGGCCAGGCCCAGGGCCCCCATAAACCGCTGCTTGTCCGGCACGCCGCTTCCTGCGGCTATGTAGCCGATCCGCTGGCCCGGAAGCGAGAGCTCCTTGGATGCGGAGGTCACGGCCACCGAGTTGGGGATGAGCCTGAGCACGGAGGGCACTTCCCTGTCGTGGTACACGATCTTCCGGTAGGGCTCATCCGAGATCACGAGGACCCTGGGACGGTCCTTGAGGACCTCGGCCAGGTCGGTGAAGACCTTTTCCGGGTAGACCCTGCCGGTGGGATTGTTGGGCGAGTTGACGATGATTGCACGGGTCTTTGGGCTCAGGGCCTTGCGGATATTCTCCATGGCGGGCAGAAAGTCGGGCCCGCACAGGGCCTCGACCAGGACGCCGCCGTGGTTTTCCGCATAGAAGCCGTATTCCACGAAGTAGGGCGCAAGGGCCATGATCTCGTCGCCGGGGTTGGTGATCGCCTTGAGCACCACGTTGAGCCCGCCCCCTGCGCCGCAGGTCATGACGATATCGTCGCTCTTGAGCGGGATCTGGTAGAGACCTGATGCATACCCGGCCAGGGCCTCCCGCACATCCGCGAAGCCGGCGTTGGGCATATAGCCGTGATCCATGCGCATGAGGAGCTCAGCAGCCTTTTCCAGGGCCCTCCTCGGAGGGGGAACATCCGGATTTCCCAGGCTGAAGTCAAAGACATTCGCTGCGCCGTGGATGGATTTCAGCCTGGCGCCTTCCTCGAACATCTTCCGGATCCACGAGGAACGCTCCATATATCCAAGCATCTTTTCAGATACAGACATGCATGCCTCCATAAGAAAGTCGGCTTGAATATATCACAGTGACAGACGATGTTGTACAGCTGATTACCACCAGAGCCAAAAGGATGCCGAGCGCTTTAAAGGGCCTTGATCGAAAAAGGGATTTCATCTTCCGGCCCAGGAGTGCCGAAAGAGGAGAGGTGAGTGCAGGGCAGCTCCGCAGAATGCCGCTTTCTTTTCACCCGCGCCTGCCTGCTTCAAAAGAAGCGAATCGGCCATAGCGCTTCCCTGGAGCGCGGAGCATGCGAAGCTGTTCAGAGGGAAACCCGGAAAGCCTGTTGAGGGGAATGTCCGATCAATGCTATGGGTCAGGAGCGGCTGTGCCCGGGCAGTGATTCATCGGGAGAGGCGGATGCGGAAAGGATATGGGCCCGGCTGTCCCTGAGCATGCTGGAGGTTATAGGGGGTATGTCGATACCGAGGAAACATTATCTTGAGCTGGCATTGCTCATGGTCGTGCTCGTCCTGGGGCTCCATCTCAATGTCCTGGACAACGAGGCCACCAACTGGGACGACCCCGCGATCTTCTCCCGGGCGGCCCTGCACCAGATCACCGCCGAGAACGTGGGCAAGATTCTCTCGATATCCAAGCTCTCCACCTACCAGCCCGTGAGAGATCTTTCCTATATGGTGGATTTCGCACTCTGGGGTCCTTCGCAGGAGGACGTGGTGTTCGGCATGCACCTGACCAGCATCGTGCTCTATGCGCTCATGGTCCTTGCCTGCTGGCTCTTTCTCCTGGAGCTCTTCCGGGTCTTCACTGACGACGAAAAGCTGGTCTTCACCTGGGCGTCCCTTTCGAGCATGCTCTTTGCCGTTCATCCGGTGCATGTGGAGAGCGTGGCCTGGCTCTTCGCCCGCAAGGAGCCGCTCATGGGCATATTCACGTTCCTGTGCCTCTGGGCGTTCATCCGGGGCCGAACCGGGAGATGGAGGTATTACGGGGCGAGCGTGGTCTTCATGGTGCTGGCGATCTTTTCCAAGCCTATCGCGCTCATGATCCCGGCGGTTGTGGTTGCCCTGGATATCGTCATCCATCTGCGCCGGCCCTGTCCCTCGTTCTGGAAGACCAGGGCCTTCGTCTACCTGCCCATGCTCCTCATCGCCGTTGGCATGGGCGTGCGGCTGCTGCTCATGATGTATGCGGCAGGCGGGGTCAAGCCGTATCACGGCGGGAGTTTTTTCACCAATCTCCTGGCGGTCTCGCAGATAGTCGCAAGCTACCTCTCGCTCATCGCGCTCACGGTCAACTATGCTGCAGACTATGCCATCAAACTCTATGCCGACCCCGGGGCCTGGCAGGCGTGGGCGTATGTCGGGGTCAACCTTCTGCTGATCTTGAGCGCCGTGTTTGCGCTGGTGAGGAGGCAGTACCTCTATGCCTTTTTCGTGGCATGGTTCTATGTGTTTCTCCTTCCAGTGGCACACATCTTTCCCATCTCTCAGATCATGGCCGACCGGTACGCGCTGCTGCCCTCGCTTTCCTGGAGCGTGCTCCTGGGATACGGCCTCTCCCGTCTCTGGCACCTGCGGCTCGACTCGGGGCGATTTTCGCCAGAGTTTCCCCTGCTCATTTCCGTGGCCCTGCTCGGCATGATCGTGCTCTCCTATTCATTCATGACCTACCGGCAAAACGATATCTGGCAGAATTCCCAGACCCTCTGGGAGGACACTCTGGCCAAATATCCGAACTCCTCGCCCGCAAACGTGAACCTGGCCGCCATCTATCTCGTGCAGCAGCGGTTTCCCGAGGTGCAGGAACTCTGCATCACCGCCATCAAGGCCAAGCCGTACGACTATCTGGCCATCAGCAACCTGGCTCTGGCTCAGATGATGATGGGTCAGTACGACCATGCGATCAACAACTACCGGCAGGCCCTGAAGCTCAAGCCGGACCTGCCCAAGGCCAAGAAAGGGCTTGCCCACTCCTACTGGTATGCCGGGGACTACGAGAACGCCTACCAGACCTTTGCCGAGCTGTTTGGCCAAGGAAACATAGGCGAAAGAGACGCGAAGGCCCAGTATTCCCACCGGATCGGGTTTACGGCGTGGAAGGTGGGCAGGCAGGAAGAGGCGCTGCGATATCTGGCTTCCAGTGAAAAACATGCAGGGGCCAACGCGTATCTCCTCAAGGAGATCGCTGCAACGTATACCAGCATGGGTGAGCTGCGGCGGGCCAGGGCTGTCTTTGAACGGCTCTATCCCCTGGTTGAGGACGAGGAGCAGCGGCACCATCTCGACCGGATCCTGAATGCCCTGGGAAAGATGGACTAAAGCCTTTCCAAGGCTTTTATCCCTTCCCTTGGGCTCGCAAAAGGGCGTCACGGAAAGGGAGCATGCTGGTGCATCCAGGAGGCAGCGGGATTGTGAAGCCGATGGAACCGGCCCTCTACTCGCGGAAAAAGGGGGAGATCCTCACCAGCGCATAGGTTTCGTGCCGGTTGTACGTGCTGATGACCTCTGCATCCATCCGGCGGGAAAGCAGGTCGACCGCCTTGTCCAGATCATTGGTCCGAAGCGCGAGATACGCTGCCTGCCCGATCGGCACCACCTCTTCGCTCACCACGATGGGACGTGCTCCGGCATATCCCAGGTACCCTCTCATGGCAAGATCGTCACGGTAGACCAGAAGCGGCGAGAAATCGCCTATCTGCCGGGCATAGCTCACCGGCCCCGCAGACCTTGCCGGGAGCATGACGAGCGCCGCATACCAGCTCAGGCAGAACACCAGCACCATACACACCCCGATGACTGCGGGGGCCTGCTGTTTCCTGGCGAAGCACCAGAACAGGCCCGCTGCGGCCAGGAGAGCGAGCAGGGCCAGGCCCTGGGTGAGGTTCAGGGATAGGTCTCTGATGGACTCCACCGAGAGCCAGAAGAATGCCCAGACCACCAGGATCGTACCCGTGGCCGCAAGCGCCGCGGCCCGCACGATCCGCAGCCTCTGGGGGACCAGGAAACCCCCTGCGACCCAGTATCCGATGAGAATGCCGGCAAAGGGAACTCCCAGAAGCGCGTAGCCCCCCTGGAGGTTCGGCGAAAAGAGAACGACCGCAAGTCCCATGCCGAAGCCGGTCTTGGGGGCCAGGAGGGCCCGCCAGGCGTCGGGGCCCTGCGGCCTCCCGCTGTATGCCCATGCCGGGAAGACCAGCAGGAGCCAGGGCAGAAGGTATTTTATCCAGATCCACAGCCGCTCGAAGACGCCGTGCTCGATATCGAAGGAGAAAACCCCTGCCGCATACGACCACCCGGCCGCGATGGAGTAGACAAGGAGCACGGCCATGACCATGACCGCGATGAGCAGGATTCCGTAAGGGGCGAGAATGGAGAGAATCCTCCTTGGCGAGAGATCGAAGAGGATGAGCAGGATGGCGCCGAAGACGAAGAACCCCAGGGGGATCCAGCCGCCCAGAACCGTGGCCGTGCCCGTGAGGAAGTAGGAGGGCAGATACCACCGGGCGCCCTGACCTTTGAGGTACACCTGCGCAAAGAGCAGGAACGAGATCACGGCCAGGGCTGCGGGCACTGCGGTGAGGTTGAGCGTGGCATGGCTTGCGATGAATCCCCACGAGGTCATGGTGATCAGCGCTGAGGCGATTCCCGACCTCGCGCCCCACTGGGAGGTGCAGAAGAAGAACACGGCCAGGGCCGCCAGGCAGCCGAACAGGATGTTCACCAGGCGCAGCGCGGCAACATCGGTCAAGGGCAGCAGGGAAAAGAGTACGGGCATCAGCGGGTTCGGCCCGGAGAGCGAGACCCCGTTGAGGGTTGGCACCAGCCGGAAATTCCGGTGAAGCTCAGTGATAGACTCGAGGATCCACACCTCGCCTGTCAGCGGTACATCCAGGGCAAGGAAGGGAATGAGCAGTGCAAGACAGGAGAAGAAGACCCCCAAGAGAATCAGCAATGAGCGAAAAAAACCCACCTTTAAAAACCTCCTCCAGTCATTATGAGGCTTTACCCGAGGACAATCGAGCATGTCAAGCATGGAATCCTCTGATAAGAGGCTGGAGCAGGGAGACCGGCCAGGCCTGCTTTTTACCCGTCGACCAAACAGTTGACATTGCCGAGCGCTCCCCTATAGTATTGCCGCAAAGACCGACAATTGGAGAGGTGAATGGCGTCCATCGAGGAATTACTCAAGAATAAAGGCATCTCGAAACCCAAAGTCCTGAAACGTTCAGACGGAAGAAAGCCCGAAGACATCCGGAATGTCAAAGTCACCAGAAACTACTGCAAGCACGCACTGGGGTCGTGTCTCATCGAGGTGGGCGACACTCGGGTGATCTGCGCTGCCAACATGGAAAACAAGGTACCCCCGCACCTGAAGAACACCGGCACCGGATGGCTCACTGCCGAGTACGGGATGCTTCCCTCATCCACCACCACCCGCATGATCCGCGAATCGTCCCGGGGCAGGCTCCAGGGGAGGACCCAGGAGATCCAGAGGCTCATCGGAAGGTCCCTGCGTGCCGGTGTCAGGCTGGAGAACGTGGGCGAGCGGACCATCTGGATCGACTGCGACGTCGTGCAGGCGGACGGGGGAACGAGGACCGCCTCGATCACCGGGGCCTATGTGGCCCTCAAGGACGCCATAGACGCCCTGGTGAATCAGCAGGTCATCGCACGGAGCCCCATCATGGAGCAGGTTGCGGCTGTCTCCGTGGGGATCGTGGAGGACGAGATCCTGCTCGACCTGAGCTATGAGGAGGATTCCCGCGCAGATGTGGATATGAACGTAGTCATGACCGGCAGCGGGAACATCATCGAGGTGCAGGGCACTGCAGAGGGCCGGGCGTTTTCCCGGGAACAGATGATCACCATGGTCAACTTCGCCCACAAGGGCATCCTTAAGCTCATGAAGGTCCAAAACCAGGCCCTCGGAATCGGATGAAGCTGCTGGCCGCCACGACCAACCAGGGAAAGATCAGGGAAATATCAGAAATACTCTCAGGCCTCGGGATCTCGGTGGTGACCCCGCAGGAGATCAACCTGACCCTCGACGTGAAGGAAGACGGAGCCACCTTTGCCGAGAACGCGGTCATAAAGGCCCGCGCCTGGAGCCGGGCCGCAGGCCTGCCCGCGGTGGCCGACGACTCCGGACTGTGCGTGGATGCGCTTGGAGGCAGGCCCGGGGTGCTGTCCGCCCGGTTTTCGGGCCCGGACCCGACCGATGCAAAAAACATCGCGTTGCTCCTGAAGCTCCTGAAGGGCAAGCCGGACCGGTCGGCCCGGTTTGTGTGCGCAGCGGCCCTGGCGTGGGAGACGGGCGAGGTCATTGTGGCCGAGGGCGCCTACGAGGGGGTCGTCATCCGCGAGCCCAGAGGAAGTAAGGGTTTCGGCTATGATCCGGTGTTCCTCGACCCTGAGCTGAACAGAACCCTCGCCGAGATGAGCCCGGAAGAAAAAAACGCCCGCAGTCACCGGAGAAAGGCCCTTGACGGGCTGAAGAATCTGCTGGTGAAGTCAGGGAGGCTGGGTTCCTGAAGGCCGCATCGCTGAATCCGCCTTCCAAGTTTTACGGAAAGCAGACCATGAAGGGGGATTCCATAAGAGGCAACGGACGCTCTCTTGAGGGCCTGTGCATTGAACGTGATCCCGGCGCCCCTTGATCCGGGCTCAAGGGGCGCTTTCCTTTCCCTCTCTCCAGGGTGAAGGGACGGCCCGGGCGGTATCAGGCCTCGGGCGTTTCCGGACCGGGAGCAGCAGCCTCTTCCGTGGCGGCCTCGGCCGGCGCCTCGGCGAACTTGGTCTGGACGAGAACCGCGATCACCTTGTCCTCGCTCACCCCATGGCCGAGCACGACGCCCTCGGGGAGCTTGAGATCGGACGCGCGAATGACATCGTGCTTATCCACGATGCCAGAAACATCCACCTCGATCTCTGAGGGGATATCCGTAGGCAGGCACTTAAGCGATATGCTGGTCGCCTCGCGGCCGATCTTGCCTGCGCCTTCCTTTTCAGCGGGTGAGTCACCCACGAACACCAGAGGAACATCCACTGTCACCTCGTGGCGCAGGTCTACCTTCAGGAAATCCACGTGCAGGATGTCCCCTTTGATGTTGTCGCGCTGAATGGCGTGGATGAGGACCGGCAGTTTTTTGCCCTCGATGCCGGCATTGATGATGGCAGCGCCGAGGGTCTGCTTGTAGGCTTTTTCAAGGTCTTTCTGACTGACCTGGACCATGATGGTTTCAAAGCCCCTGCCGTAGACCACGGCCGGGATGATGCCCTCACGGCGAAGAGCGCGCACCTTTTTCTTATGAACCGAACGTGGGGTCAGTGCCAAGCTAATATTGTCCTGTGTTTCCATCTCTTATCCTCCGCTTTCTTTATGAAAAACGTGTCTATGCTTGTTTAATCCCTGCCACATAACATAGAAAATCGTGACAGTATAGTGTCGATGCGTGTAATGAACGGCAAAGAGTCATTCTCTTCTTGACATATCGGCACTGTATGGTTACTTTTTATCCCGGTACTGGCGGTCAAAAACCGCCGGTATCTTTTCTTTTTTATGGTGGAGATGAGTATGAAAAGAAATCCCATGACGCGAGAAGGCTTTCGTGCCCTGCAGGAAGAGGTCGAACGCCTGAAAAAGGTCGAGCGGCCCCAGATCATCAGGGCGATAGAGGAAGCCAGAGGCCATGGCGACCTCTCGGAAAATGCCGAATACATCTATGCCAAGGAGCGGCAGTCCCTCATCGAGGGCAGGCTGCAGGACCTGGAAAACAAGCTGGGGACAGCCGAGATCATCGACACGACGAATCTCCCGAATGATCGCATCGTGTTCGGCTCCAGGTTCGTCTTGAGAAACTTGGACACGGACGAGGAGACCATCTATCAGATCATGGGGGTCGACGAATCGGACATCGCGCAGGGCAAGATCTCGATCGAGTCGCCCATGGCAAAGGCCCTGATCGGCAAAAGGCTCGATGACGAGGTGGTCGTGGATACCCCCAGCGGCAAGAGAGAATTCGAGATTGTCGAGATTCTCACGAGCTAGAGCTTTTCCTGCGAGGCCTTCTCTCCTTTTTTAAGCGTGTTCATTCACCGGCCGCATCCATGGCTGTTCCTGCCTGCGGGAGGAAATAAATGTGCGGTTTTGCCGTCAACGGATCTTTCCCCACGCGAACCGGGGTGTGGTAGGCCTCCTCAATGGTCTCTTGTGTCAGAACAGAGTCCGGTGTTCCGGAAGAATGAACCTCTCCGCCCTTCATGATGAGCACTCTGTCGCAGTATGCACCCGCGAGGTTGAGGTCGTGGAGGATGATCAGGACGGTGAGCCCGGCCTGCTTCGACAGTGAGCCGACAAGGTCCAGCACCCGGATCTTGTGGGTGATGTCCAGATGGGCCGTGGGCTCGTCCATGAGGAGCAGCTCGGGTTTCTGCACCAGACCCTGGGCCAGGACCACCCGCTGCAGCTCTCCTCCGGAAAGGGCGTTCACCTTCCGGTCGCTGAAATCCTTAAGGCCGAGCAGGTCCAAATTCTCGGCGATGATCCCGCGGTCTTCCCGCGTGAAAGGAGAGAGCCTTCCCCGGTGGGGATACCTTCCCAGCGAGACGAACTCTTCAACGGTAAAGGGGGGGGGAGCCGAGCGGAACTGGGGAATGACCGCCACCTTTCGCGCAAATTCCCTGCGCGGTATCCCGGCTATGTCCCGGCCGCGATAGAGGATCTTCCCGTCCATGGGCTTAAGCACGCGGCCGATGGTGCGGAAGAGGGTGGTCTTGCCTGCGCCGTTCGGGCCGATGATCCCCATGATGCCCCGGAAGGGGACCGTGAAGGTGATGTCCCGGATGACGGGCCTTCTCTCATATCCTGAGGTGATGTGCTGCACCCGGAGCAGGTCCATATCACGACACCTCCGCCGGCCTGGCCTTCAGGAGATAGATCACGAAGAACAGGCCGCCCGCCATGCCCGTGATTACCCCGACAGGCAGCTCCAGGGGCCTGATGATGATCTGGGAGAGGGTGTCCGAGAGGATGAGGAACCCTCCTCCGGCCAGCATGGAGCACGGGACGAGGGTGTGATGGTCGGCGCCGGTCATGCCGCGCACTGCATGGGGGATGACCAGCCCGACAAAGGCGATGATACCCGAGAGCGCAACGCATACGCCCGTGATGAGGGATGCGCCCAGGAGCAGATATGTCTTGGCCCTTTTCGCGTCCAGGCCCAGATGATACGACTCATCCTCACCCAGGCAGAGCAGGTTGAGATCCCGGGAGAAAAAGGGCAGGCAGAGCATCACGGGCAGGATCATCAGGAGCATCTTCACAGACCCGGCCGGAGGCGCGCTGAAGGAGCCCATGAGCCACAGGATGGAGGAATGCACTTCCCTTGAGGACGCCACGGCAAAGATGAACATCACCACCGAGGAGAAGAGAAAGCTCATGATGATACCCGCCAGGATGAGCATGCTGTTGGAGAAGCCCTTGAGCGAGGCGGCCCCGAGAACTGTCCCGATGCTCAGGCAACAGCCGGCAAAGCAGATGAGCACCATGGGAAACCCGCTGATACCCAGCAGGATGGCGATCACGGCGCCGAGTGATCCCCCGCCCGAGACACCCAGGGTATAGGGCTCGGCCAGGGGGTTGCGCAAGATGGCCTGGAACACGACACCGCATGCGGCAAGGGCGGCGCCGACGATTCCGGCCATGAAGATCCGGGGAAGGCGCAGCTCCCACACAAGCGTGCCCGCGATCCCGTCCGAACCGGAATGGAAGAGGGCCCGGAGGATCTCTCCTGGCGGAAGCTGCATGCCTCCGGTGAACAGTCCCAGGGCGACAGAGGCCAGGAGAAAAACGAGCAGGAACAGGAACACGAGCCCCTGTTTCACGGCTGCTCCGGAAACAGGTGGGCCATGACGGCCCGGAGCGCCTTGAGGAACATGGCCGGGGTGGGCTGGCACACGAGATCCGCGCTCAGCGGGTACACCCGGCCCTGCCTCACCGCGCTGACCCTGCCGAACCGCGACCACAGGGCATGATGCTCCCGGACTCCCTCCATGTCGCTTACCAGGAAAATCACTTCCGGGTCTTCGGTAAGGACGTTTTCCAGGTTGATCCTGGGGTATTTCGCCGGGAGCTGTCCGAAGATGTTTCTGCACCCGGCCGTGCGGATGAGCTCTCCGGTGAAGGTGTTGTCTCCGGCCGCGACCAGGGGGCTGATGCCCATCTGCCAGAACACCCGGTAGGCGGGTCCGCGTGACGCTTTCTCGCGCAGTTCGTTCACCTGCCTGCGGATATCCTCGACCATCTCTTTGGCCTCGCGTTCCCGGCCGAGCAGGGCACCCAGCCGGACAAACTCGCTGCACATGCAGGCGAAGGACTCGCAGCCCTGAAACACCTCGACCCTGATCCCCAGAGACGTAAGCTTCTCCACGGCGCTTTCCCGGTTGGAGTCCGTGCTGGCGAGCACGAGGTCGGGCTTGAGCGCGCAGATCTTCTCGACATTGAGCAGGGTCAGGGTCCCCACCACCTCACAGTCTTTCCGGGCCTCCGCAGGGCAGAAGCTCGTAACCCCCACGAGCCGGTCCTGCTCCAGAAGGTCGTAGACCTCCCGGGTCAGCGACGGTGCAAGGGAGACGATCCTCCCGGGCACTTCACCCCTGACCGGCGGAACGCACCCCAGCAAGATGACCGCATAGAGTCCCATGCAGACGAGGATTTTACCCATTGCAAAGCATCTCTTCCTGACAGGATTTGTGAAAACCACTCTAACCATAGAACGCCCGGGCAGGCAAGCATCCAGTCCTGGTCCCTTTTCCGGCGAACAAATCAGGGCGCGTGCTGTTTTCTGTTGACAACAGTAGACGACTGGTCTACTCGTGTATGCAGACATGGGAAAGACAAATGCGAAAAACGACATACTCTTGAGCGGGGCGCGGCTCATCCATGAAAAGGGCTATCACAACACCGGCCTGCAGGAGATACTCAGAGCAGCCGGTGTTCCCAAGGGCTCGTTCTATTTTCACTTCAAGAGCAAGGAGGATTTCGGGCTTCAGGTCATGGACACCTATGCCTCGTTTATCCGCCATATGGCCGGGAAGAATCTCCGCGACGCTGCGCTGCCTCCGCTCGTGCGCCTCGAGAAATTTTTTGACTGTTATATCCGTCACTTTCAGGGCATGGACCTTCGCTACGGGTGTCCGATCGGCAACCTGATGCAGGAGATGAGTGATCTGAGCGAACCTTTCCGTGAAAAGATCGGCTCCATATACGACGAACTGTGTTCCCTGATACGCGAATGTCTGGCCGATGCCCGGCAGGCAGGGGAGCTGCCGGAGGATATCGATGCAGGGGAGGCTGCGCAGTTTATGTTCGACAGCTGGGAGGGGGCTATCATGCATATGAAACTCGTCAGAAGCCCTGAACCTCTCGTGAACTGCAAGAAGATGCTCTTTTCAGCCCTGCTGAGACATCAGAGATAAAGGAGGAGAGGTTATGGGACAGTGGCGCAAGACCGGGTGCGTGCTCTGCGCACAGAACTGCGGCCTGGAAGTTCTGGTTGAGAACAACCGGATCGTCAAGGTCAAGGGGGACAGGGAAAACCCGAGAAGCAGGGGGTATGTCTGCCGCAAGGGACTGAATATCACCTACCACCAGCACCATGCGCAGCGGCTGACCCATCCGCTGAAAAGAATCGGCGGCACCTTCAAAAAGATATCCTGGGACCAGGCGGCAAAGGAGATCGCGGAAAAGCTCAAGGAGATCGTGGACGAACACGGCCCGAGGTCCTTTGCCTACATGGGGGGAGGCGGGCAGGGCTGCCATTTCGAGGCCGCGTTCGGGGTCCGTCTCTTGCGCGCGCTCGGCTCGCGCTATCATTACAGCCCTCTCGCACAGGAGCTGACCGGCATCTTCTGGGCCCACGGCCGGATGACGGGCCGCCAGTATCTCTTTACCATTCCCGACGAGGAAAGGACCGACATGCTCCTGGCTGTAGGCTGGAACGGAATGCAGTCACACCAGATGCCCAGGGCCCCGCTCGTGCTCAAGGAGATCGCCAAAGACCCGGACAGGATCCTGGTGGTCATCGACCCGCGCAGGTCCGAAACTGCGGAGATAGCGGACATCCACCTTGCCGTCAGACCCGGGACCGATGCGCTCCTGGCACGGGCCATGATCGCCATCGTCCTCGATGAGGGGTGGTATGACAGGGCGTATATCGAAACCCACGCCACCGGCTTTGACGAGATCGTCCCCTGGTTTGCCGGCTTTGACGCGAAAGAGGCTCTTCGAGTGTGCGGCCTGGACTATGACACGGTAAAGGAGGTGTGCCGGGAACTCGGGAGGCGGAAATGGTCCATGCACACCGATCTGGGCGTCTACATGAACCGGCACAGCACGGCCGCATCCTACCTGTATCTCGTTCTCATGGGCATCTGCGGACGGATCTGCACTCCCGGAGGAAATATCATCCCCGGGCATCTCATGCCCATCGGCGCCCACACCGATGAGCGCGACCCCAAAACATGGCGCACTCTCACAACCGGATTCCCGGCGCTCATGGGTGTCTTTCCGCCCAACGTCATGCCCGAGGAGATCATGAGCGATCATCCTCAGAGGCTCCGGGCCGTTTTGTGCAGCCAGTCGAACCCGCTTCGCTCATACGCGGACACGACCGCGTATGAACAGGCCTTCAGAAAGCTCGACCTCCTGGTCACCTGCGAGCTCGCCATGACCGAGACCGCGGCCCTGTCGCACTATGTGCTGCCGGCACGCTCGGGCTACGAATCATGGGACGGGACATTTTTTCCCTGGACCTTTCCGGAGATTTATTTCCAAATGCGCGGCCCTGTCACGGAGCCCGTGGGCGAGCCCCTGGAGGCAAGCCAGATCATGGTCCGTATTGCAGAGGAGCTCGGGATCATCCCCGACATACCCGATTCGCTCTACCGGGCGGCCGGCTCCGATCGCATGACCTTCGGCATGGAGTTGATAAACTATGTCGGGCAGGAGCCGGCTGCAATGAAAAACATGCCCTTCATCCTCGCGAAGACCCTGGGAGAAAAGATGGGCTCCGCCAACCTGGCGGCCCTGTGGGGTCTGCTGCAGGTTGCGCCCAAGGGCTTCCGCAGGGCCGCGGTCCGGGCAGGCTTCAAACCCGGCCCGACTTTAGGCGAGGAGCTCTTCCAGGCTGTCTGCGACCACCCCGAGGGGCTCATCATCGGACAGTGCGATGCGGACAACAACTTTGAGAATATCCGCACCCAAGACAGGAAGGTGAATATCCACATTCCAGAGATGGAGCAGTGGGTCAGGAGTATCGATGCGCATTCCGAGGAGGCGGCGCTGGAGCCGGACCAGGACTACCCGTTCATCCTGTGCGCGGGGAGACACACGAGCATGAACGCAAACACCCTCATGCGAGACCCCTCATGGAATGACGGGCGCAGGGCCTGCACGCTTGCCATGAATCCGTCCGATGCACAGAACCTGAATCTCTCGGACGGCCGGCAGGTGAGAGTGATCACCGAGGCGGGCGAGGCAGAGATCGAGCTGGAGGTCACGGACCAGGTGCGGGAAGGCCAGGTCATCATCCCTCACGGATTCGGCCTGGTGTATGAAGGCAGTACCTTCGGGGTAAACGTCAACCGGCTCACCCGGAGCACGCACCGCGACAAATTCGCCGGGACACCGCTGCACCGCTATGTCCCGTGCAGGGTCGAGCCCGCGGTATGACGGGAGAGGGGCGTCCTCCCGGGCTTCCCCGGAACAGAAGGGCTACCTGATAAGAAATAATGATGACTTGTGGTGGATTTCAGGATATTATAGATCGATTACATCCCCACGCACGCGGCAAAGCCTCACCTTCCGAGAGGGCTTCTCCATATTTATGATATAAGTTATTGATATTATGCGAGTTACTATCGTCTTAGTTCTTATAAATTAAGGAGGGAAAGTTTATGAAGAGGGTAAAATGGATTGCACTGGCGGGCATGATTCTCCTGGTTTTCATGGCCGGTTGCCGATGGGCGAACGTCACGTTCACCATCCTGCAGACCTCGGATGTGCACCATCATGCGAGCGGGTACGGACCGTTCCTTGACTATACCCCGCTGGATACCACGGACAGCGATTCCGTCACCGGGGGCTATGCCAGGCTGGCGACGCTGATCAACCGCATCCGCGCAGAGCAGGCTGACAAAGGCATACCGACCCTGCTCTTTGATTCGGGCGACTTCACCATGGGCACGGTATATGATCTGAGCGCCGCCGACCCCATCTCCTTGAAGTTCATAAGCATGATGGGGTACGACGCCGTGACCCTGGGCAACCACGAGTTCGACTGGTCGCCCTCCGGGCTGGCAATGATGCTGGCAAACGGCGCAGCAAGCGGGTTCAATGTGCCCGTGGTGGCATCGAACACCCTGATACCCGAAGGCAACCCCCTGCAGGCCATCAAGGATGCCGGCCTCATTGTGGAAAAAAAGGTCATCGAGTATCCTTACGGGGTGAAGGTGGGCGTTCTGGGCATTATGGGCAGAGACGCCGACTCCAAGGCCCCGGTGGCGGCTCCGGTCACCTTTGACCACGACTACGCCGCGATCCAGCGGCAGGTGAATGACTTGAGGAACAAACACGGTGCTCAGCTCGTGATCGTTCTGTCCCATGGAGGAGTCGATAACCGCGGCACTGGAGACGACGCGGATCTGGCGGCCAATGTCAGAGGCATCGATATCATCGCCTCGGGGCACTATCATACCGCAACCGCCGATGCTTTTGTCATGGGCGATCCGGGCACGATCATCTTCTCGCCCGGCGAATACGGCGAGTATCTGAGCAGGCTCGACGTCACCTACAACGTGCTCCTGCGCAAGGTGGTGCACTTTGAGTTCACCCTCGTGCCCGTGGACGACACCGTGCCCGGCGACCCTGCGATCCAGGCCATGGTGGAGGCGTATCATGCGTCCATGAACGCCAGCCTCGTCTCGCTGGGTGTCACCCTGGAAGGGCCGGTCTCCAGGACGGACTTTGCCTTGGAGCTCGATGCGCTCAAAGAGACCGGGCTCGGGAACCTCGCGGCAGACTCTGTCCGGTCCGTCGCCAGTTCCCTGGCCCCGTTCAACGACGGGAATCCCTGCGACTTCAGCGTGGTGGCCAGCGGCGTCATACGCGACAATATCTATCCCGGAACCACGAGCCTCATCACCTTTGCCGACATCTACAACGTGCTGCCCCTGGGGATCTCTCCGGACACGGCCCAGCCGGTGCCCGGATATCCTCTCATGTCCGTGTATGTGACCGCAGGCGACCTGCGGAATATCTGCGAGGCGGCCCTGACGGTCGCGCCTGTCATCGGTTCTGACTTCTACCTGAACTTCTCGGGCCTTAAGGTGGACTACGACCCGGGGTATGCGCCCTACTATCAGGGCGTCAGGGGCGTAGCGCTCTACGATCCGGCGGATACCTTCTGCCTGGGAGAGGCGACGCCGCTCGACCTTCTCGATGAAGACACGGTCTACCACTGCGTGGTGGACCTCTATGCGCTGCAGATGATGGGCGTGGTGACCGGCATGGGCCTGCAGATCATCCCGCGGTATGCCGACGGTACGATCATCGACCCTTCCCTGTATCTCGGCCGCAGGATCGATGCCGGGGCCGATCCCGGGGTCCAGGAGCTCAAGGAGTGGATGGCCCTGCTCTCCTTCCTCGGCCATGCCTTTCCGGCCGACGGCTACGGTATTCCCGAGGCCCTCTACGGTTTGGACGGCGCTGCCCTTGGGCGGATCAATATTCTGAACTGAGATATTCACCTTAAAAAATCGGCCCTTCCCCTCCAAGGCAGACGCTTGGAGGGGAAAAGCCCGAGCCTTTGTAAAGGGCGGGAACACTGCTTGACACATCTTTGGTTATTCCCTAAGCTTCGGGTATGGACTGGGACGCGATACGCAGGGAATACACGGAAGATGCAGACAGCATCGACAAGGCCTTCAAGATCCATACAGCGGTGATGGAGAGGGTCCGGAGGCTTCAGATTCCTCCGGCGGACACCCTGCTCTCTCCACGGGGCGTCATTTCGGCCCTTCCCTATGATCTCCTGGCAGGGGTCTTGGGGGAGGTGTGGGCGGAGCTCATGGGCGGCGAGCCCGGCGTGGATCTGGAAAAGGCCCTGAGGGTGTTTGCTGCGGACGAGCCCTTCCCGGAGGAAGGACACGATGCTTTAGAGGAGTTGCCCATGTTTCTGCGTGCGGCCGTGACCGGATACCTCACCCTGCTGCGGGAAAAAAGCCACGTCCCCCAGGAAGCAGGGACAGGTGCCGGAACCTGCCCCTTTTGCGGTACCCACCCGAGGATGGCCTTTGATTCAGAAACATCCCGCGAGCTCGCCTGCCTGCTGTGCAAAAAGCAGTGGAGGTTTCAGAGGATCGGGTGCCCGTTCTGCGGCAACGACAATCACGAGACCCTGGGGTATTTCGACGTGGAGGGGTTTGAAGGCGTGCGCGTCCAATACTGCTCCGAGTGCAAGCACTACCTCAAGGTGTTCGATACCAGAAAGCGCGCGGTCCGTGATGCAGAGACCGAAGACGTTCTGAGCCTCGGTCTGGATGCCGCTGCAGAGGAAGAAGGATACCTCTGATCCCCGCGAACCCCTGCCTTTGCAGACGGGGTTCCTTTTCTCTGAAAACCCCACGTGGCGACGTATGCCCGAATCCCAGGGAGATTTTACCTGCGGGAGGAAGAACCTGCATGCGGACCGCGATCATCGGCGCGTCTTCAGGAAAGCGGGCTGCAGCCTATTCCCTGCTCTTCTTCCCTGCGAAGCGGGTGACCCAGATGCTGACCTCGTAGAGTATGAGCAGGGGTATGGCGAGCATGATCTGGCTGAACACGTCGGGCGGGGTCAGGATCGCCGCCACGATAAACACAATGAAAATCGCGTATTTCCGGCTTTGCCTGAGCCTCTGCGGGTTCACGATCCCCATCTTGGCGAGGAAAAACATGATCACCGGCAGCTCGAAGGAGAGCCCGAAGGCCAGTGTGAGCTTCATCACGAGCCCGAGATATTCCTTCATGGCGGGCAAGGCCGAGATATTTTCCGTCTGGAAACTCAGGAAGAACATGAACCCGTAAGGGAACACCACGGAATAGGCGAAGATCGCCCCTGCAAGGAATAACGCCGTTGCCGCGAGCATGAAGGGGACCACATATCGCTGTTCGTTCGGATAGAGGCCGGGCATGATGAATTTCCAGATCTGGTAGAAGATCACGGGGGTAGCCAACACCAGGCCGGCGAAAAAGGACACCTTGATGTAGGTGATAAAGGCCTCGGGCAGGGAGGTATAGATCATCCGGCTGTTTTCCGGCAGGACCTTGATCAGAGGCCACATCAGAAAATCGAAGATCCGCTCCTTGAACGCATAGGTGCCGACAAACCCGACGGCAACGGCTATGACGCACTTGATGAGCCGCCAGCGAAGCTCTTCGAGATGATCGTGTATGGGGAGCTTGTCTTCTTCCGCCGTGCTGTTCTTTTCCGCTCCGCTGTTCTTTCCCACCCCGCTATCCCTCTGTCTCGCCGGCATGGCAGGCAATGGGGTCCTCTTCGGTCTTGTCTTTCTCCGGGGGTGAGCCCCCTTCATCTGAAGGATGTCCCTGCTCAAGAGGTGGGGTCGCCTCTGTGACCGGCTCCCGGCCGCCCTTTTCCTGGACAGACTCCGGCTCCGGTCCGGCGGGCTTTTCCTGCGATGAGATATCGATTTCCTTCTTGAAGTCGTCGGTCGCGCGCTGGAACTCGCCCAGGGCCTTTCCGATAGTCTTGGCCATTTCGGGAAGCTTCTTGGGGCCGAGCACGATCAAGGCTATAAGAAGGATGAGAATGAATTCCTGACCACCGATTCCGAACATGAAAAACCATATAGGTCTTTTTGCCATGGGTGTCAAACCAAAGAACGATGAGGGTTTTAGCATTTGACTAATACCCTTTAGTTACATAATCTAAACCCTACCATGCAGAGGAGGACCATAGCGCGGGAGATCCGTATGGAGGGGATCGGCCTGCACAGCGGAGGCCGGATCTCGCTCTTAGTCCGCCCCGGACAGGGGGGGATCGTGTTCGTGCGGGAGGGGGTGATCATCCCGGGTACGCCGGAAAACGTGGTGGACACCCGGCTGAACACCACCCTTGGCAGCGGCGGCGCCACCATCTCCACGGTGGAGCATTTCATGTCGGCCCTGTACGGGCTCGGCATCACGGACTGCGAGGTGGAGGTCTCCGGTGCGGAAATGCCCGCCTTCGACGGTTCGGCCCTGCCGTTTTTCTCCCTGCTCAGGCAAGCGGGCGCACGGGAAATTCCCGGAGAGGCCCCGGAGATCTGTCTGCCGGGCCCGGTCTCGGTCGAGGAAGGCGATTCGTGGATCAAGGCGGACCCGGGAGGCTTCGGCATATCCTATGAGATCGCGTTTTCCTCCCGGGCCATCGGCCTGCAGCGGTACCACTACGACGGTACTGATTACGGGGGCAGGATCGCACCCGCAAGGACCTTCGGCATGCTCAGGGACGTGGATGCGATGCGGGCCGCAGGACTGGCCCTGGGCGGGAGCCTCGAGAACGCCGTGGTCGTGGACAAAGACCGCGTGCTGAATCCGGAAGGCCTGCGGTTCGCAGACGAGTTCATCCGCCACAAGGTGCTCGACCTGCTGGGCGACCTCTGGCTTCTGGGCGCGCCGCTCATTGCCCGGATCAGGGCGTGCCGGGCCAGCCACCGGCTCCATGTGGCCCTTGCCCGAGCCGTCCTGGATGCGGTTCGTCCGGCTGAGAGGGGGCTGTCATGATGACGAAGAGAACCAAGGAGATCATCTACATCGTCATAATCGTGGCCGTCCTCGTCTCTTTGAGTGTGGCCCAGACCAACATCAGGAACATCCAGGCCCTGTCCTCCATCCGCAATCTCGTCATATTCGGGCTCATCAGCCTCAACATCGTGCTTCTGGTCCTGGTCATCTTCCTGGTCACCCGCAACGTGGCGAAGCTCCTGCTCGAGCGGCAGCAGGGCATGCTCGGCACCAGGCTCAGGACCAAGCTCGTGGCCGCGTTCGTCACGCTCACCATCATCCCCACCACAGTGCTGTTCATCGCGAGCATCATCTTTCTGAACCAGAGCATGGAAGGCTGGCTCTCCAGCGAGGTGGAGACCGCGATCGAAGAGTCAATGAACGTGGCGAACATCTACTACAAGGAGGCCTCGGCCGACGCCATCCACTACGCGAGCTCCATATCCGAAGAGATCACGGAGAGGAGGCTGCTCAAGGAGGAAAACCTCGAGATCCTCAAGAGCCTGCTGGAGGAGAAGATGGTGCTGTTCCGGCTCTCGGCCGTGGAGATCTTCTCCTCTCAGGGGGAAGAGCTGGTGAAGATCATGTCTCCGGACATCGGCGTGGCCGGCCTTCCCTCACCCGAATCGAGCCTCGTGCTCTCCGCCATGGAGGGCAAGACCATGTCCATCGTGGTGCGCACCGGGGATGCGGACATCATCGAGGGCATCGTGCCCATCCGGTCGTCGTTCAATCTCAAAGACGTGGTGGGTGTGCTCGTGGCCGACTACTACATCCCGGAGAGCATTTCGGGCAGGATGGGCATGATCCGCGCCACCTTCACCGACTACATCCAGAGCCTCAAGCTCAAAGGGCCCATCAAGACCAACTATATCATCATCCTCACCTCGATCACGCTCCTGGTGATTTTCTCGGCGGTGTGGTTCGGCATGAACATTTCCAAAGGCCTCATCAATCCGATCGAGAAGCTCGTGGAAGGGACCCAGCGGATTTCCCGGGGGGACTTGAGCTTCTCGATCGATGTCCAGTCCAACGACGAGCTGGGTTTGCTGGTACAGGACTTCAACACCATGGTGGACGATCTCACGGAGTCGCGCAAGCGCCTGGTAAACGCCTACAATGAGCTCACCTACCGCAACCGCTACATCGAGACCGTGCTTACCAATATCTCCACCGGCGTCATCACCATCGGCCGGGACGACTGCATCAGCATGATCAACCCCGCGGCCCAGGCCATGCTCGCCATCCAGGAGAACGAATCCATGGGCAAGAGGTATGACGAAGTGCTTGGGGGCGACTATGTCTCCATCGTCACCGAACTCATCGATCCGCTGAAGAAATCCAGGGGCATGGCCACCCAGAAACAAATCACCATCTCCGCGGATTCACAGAGGCTCACGCTGCTGGGGCATGCCTCGTTCCTCTACGACGACAACGGCGAGCACATGGGCATGGTGGTGGTGTTCGACGATCTCACCCAGCTCCAGAAGATGCAGCGCATGGCCGCCTGGAGAGAGGTGGCCCGGAGGATCGCCCACGAGGTGAAAAACCCGCTGACCCCGATCCAGCTCTCGGCACAGCGGCTCAGGCGCAGGTACCTCGACCGGCTTCAGGACGACGGGCAGGTGTTCGACGAGTGCACCCGGGTCATTATCAATGAGGTCGACGAGATGAAGCGGCTGGTCAACGAGTTCTCCGCCTTTGCAAAGATGCCCTCGTGCATGCCCGCACCCGGGGATCTCAACAAGGTAGTGCAGGATGCCGCGGCCCTGTACCGTCAGGCCCATCCGAAGGTTACGTACGACATTACGATCGATGAGACCATACCCAAGGTGGAGATCGACGCGCCTCAGATGAGCCGCGCCATCGTCAACCTGCTTGAAAACGCCACCACCGCGGTCCTGGAGGGGGGGAATTCCCGAAAGACGGTTTCCATCCGGACGAGCTATGACGCCGATGTACACATCGCAACCCTGGATATTTCGGATACCGGCCCCGGGATACCGCCCAAGGTCAAGGAACGGCTGTTCGAGCCCTATTTTTCTACGAAGCGGGGTGGAACGGGGCTGGGCCTGGTCATTGTCAACCGGATCGTCTCGGACCACAACGGATTCATCCGGGTACGGGACAACACGCCGACCGGCACGAGTTTCAACATAGAGCTACCGGTAAAGGAGTAGTGCATGAAGCGTTCGATTCTCATAGTCGATGACGAGGAGAGCATACGATTTTCATTGAAAGGAGGCCTGGAGGACGAGGGGTATCACGCCCTCCTGGCCGCCAATGGCGAAGAGGCCGTCCAGGTCATAGAGCATAACGAGATCGATCTGATCCTCCTGGATATCTGGATGCCGGGCAAGGACGGCCTGCAGATTCTCGAAGAGCTCAATAAGAACGGGTTTCGTATCCCGGTCATCATCATGACCGGCCACGGGTCCATCGATACCGCTATCAGGGCCACCCGGCTGGGGGCCCTGGACTTCATCGAAAAGCCTCTGGATCTGAACAAGATCATCATCACCATCAACAACACCCTGCACTTGCGGGCCCTGGAGGAAGAAAACGCCCTTTTGAGAAAGAAGGCCGAGAAGGACGACGAAATCGTCGGGAATTCGCCCGTGGTCAGGAAACTCAAGGAGCAGATCGACCGGGCGGCCCCGTCGGACGCCTGGGTGCTGATCCTGGGCGAGAACGGCACGGGCAAGGAGCTCGTGGCCAGAAGGCTCCACAAGAAGAGCCTGAGGAGCAAGCAGCCCTTCGTGGAGGTCAACTGCGCGGCCATCCCGCAGGAGCTCATCGAGAGCGAGCTCTTCGGGCACGAAAAGGGCGCGTTCACCGGCGCGACCGAACGCAGGCGGGGCAAATTCGACCTGGCCCACAACGGCACCCTCTTCCTTGACGAGATCGGCGACATGAGCCTGCCCACCCAGGCCAAGATCCTCAGGATCCTTCAGGAGCAGCGGTTTGAGCGGGTGGGGGGCTCCCAGACCATCCAGGTCGATGTGCGGGTGCTCACCGCCACCAACAAGGACCTGGAAAAAGAGATCGAGGAGGGCAGATTCCGGCAGGACCTCTATTATCGCCTCAATGTCATTCCCATCTACGTGCCAGGGCTCGCAGACCGCAAGGACGACATCCCGGAACTGGTGGAGCACTTTCTCAAGATGTACGCATCCTTAAAGGGCGGGAAGAAAAAGGCCATGACCGAAGGCGCTGTCAAAAAGCTCATGCAGCATGACTGGCCGGGCAATGTGCGCGAGCTCAAGAACATCGTGGAGAGGCTGGTGATCATGACGCCCGGAGACACGATCACTGTCGATGACATCATTCCCTTGAGTTCGCGGAGTTCAGCGGAGACCGATAAGCTTATCGACATCCCCCTGCTCAAGGATGCCAGGGCCCAGTTTGAGAAGATGTTCATAGAGAACAAGCTCAAGGAGTGCGGGCACAACATCTCCAGAACGGCTGATCTCATTGGTGTGGAACGCAGCAACCTGCACAGGAAGATCAAAGGTCTGGGTATCGATGTGGGATGAAACAGGCGCGATCAGGAAGGACCCCGGAGGCAGGCTGAACATTGCCCTGGTCTATCCCAACACCTACTGGGTGGGGATGTCCAACCTCGGGCTGCACGCCATGTACCGTGTGTTCAACGGCCACCCGTCGATCGCGTGCGAGCGGTTCTTCACCGACTCCCCGCGCTCGGTGGAGTCGTCCCGGTCTCTGCAGGATTTTCATATCATAGCGTTCAGCGTGTCTTACGAACTCGACTGGATCAACATGATCCGGATCCTGCTCGACAACCGCATCCCGGTGAGGAGGGAGGAGCGCAGGGGCGGTCCCATCGTCATGGCCGGGGGCGCTGCGGCCACCATCAACCCCGAACCGGTCGCCGAGGCCCTGGATTTCTGCTTCCTGGGCGAGGGTGAGCCCCTGGGAGATGCGCTCGCCAATGCCTTTTTCGCGAGTGACGGCTATCAGGAATTCCTGGACAGGCTCGCGGGGGTGCCCGGGATCTACCTGCCGGAGCGGACCTGCCCGGTCTACGAGGGGGAGCGGATCAGAGAGTTCGCGGGCCCGAGGCCCGTGATCTCCGTTGTAAGGCCCTTTGACAATCCCGGCCACTCTGTCATACTCACGGACAAGACCGTGTTCCAGGACATGTTCCTCACCGAGATCGCCCGCGGCTGCCCCTTCAACTGCAAGTTCTGCACGGCCCGCGAGATCTATTCACCCTTTCGGCCTGTGGACGTGGACCGGCTGCTCCCCGTGCTGGACAGGGCCGTGAGCTCGGGGCGGAAGCTGGGCCTGGTGAGCACCTCGCTGAACAATCACCCCCGGCTGCCCCGGCTGCTCGAAGAGATCGACGCCCGCGGGCTCAAGATCGCCCCGCCATCGCTCCGCCTGGGCATGATATCGGGAGAGCTTCTCGCCTATATGAAGGCATCAAAGGTCAACGAGGTGACTCTGGCCCCGGAGGTGGGTTCCGACACGCTCCGCGCCGCCCTGGGCAAGCAGGTGAGCCGGGAGGCGATCCTGGAAGACGTGATCTCCCTGGTCAGGAACGGGATCCGCGACATCAAGCTCTACTTCATGGTGGGCCTGCCCGGCGAGGAGCAGGAAGACATGGATGCCGCAATCGACCTGGTCAAGCGCATCCGCCAGACCTTTATCCAGGTCTCCCGGGGCAACCGGCGGATCGGCAGGGTCTCGGTGAGCATCAACACCATGATCCCCAAACCCCATTCCCGCTACGAGCGGGCCGCCCTGCTGGAGCCGGGCAAGGCTAAGAATCGGATCAAAAAGATCGTGAAGGGCCTCCAATCCCAGAGCAACGTGACCGTGAGCTTTGAAGGCCCCAAGTGGGCCTACATCCAGACCCTGATCGCCCGGGGCGACCGGAGGGTCCTGGATCTCCTGACAGAGATGGCGGCTCGCGACCCGTCGAAGTGGCAGGAGGTGCTCAGGAACTGGCCGCGCAACCCCGATTACTACGCGCTCAGGGAGCACGGCCCGGATGAGATTCTGCCGTGGTCGTTCTACTCGCTCTTTGAGCGCGGCCGGTGCCCGGATGGGGGAGGGGAGGTGACATGAGCACGGGAGCGCCGCACTACACCGGGCACCGCAGCCGTCTGCGAAGCAGGTTCAGAGATGCAGGCAGGGGCGCTCTGAGCGACTATGAGATCCTGGAGCTGCTCTTGGGATATGCGATTCCCCGCAGGGACACCAAGCCCCTGGCCAAGGAACTGCTCGAAGAGTACGGGTCCTTGAGGCGGATCTTCGACGAATCGCTGGAGGCCCTGGAGAGCCGGAAAGGGATCGGCGAGTATGCGGGCACACTGATCAAGCTCGTCAAGGCCTGTGTGAGCCGATACCTGGAGCCCTTTACCGAAGACGGCGTCATCCTGGACAATCCGGAGGCGGTCATCCGCTACATCCAGGCCGAGATCGGGGGCGAGAAGAGCGAGCATTTCATGCTCCTGTGCCTGAACTCCGCGGGCAGGCTCATCCATGCCCAGGACCTCTGCCGGGGCACCGTGAACATGGCCCATGTCTATCCCCGGGAGGTGTTCAAGACGGCCCTGGAAAAAGGCGCCTCTGCCCTGGTCCTCGTCCACAACCATCCCTCCGGGAGCCTGACGCCCTCGGCGCACGACGAGCGGCTCACCCAGGCGCTTACGGAGCTGGGCGAGAGCCTGGGCATCCCGGTTCACGACCACATCGTCGTAACCAGGGACCAGGCGTACAGCATCACGCTCAGGAGACACATCAGATACTGACCTTGCGCCGGGCCGGGGTTCTGGGGTATTTGAGGACCGGTAGGCATAGTCGACCGATGGGGCATGCCCTGCCGGCGGACCGGAAGGACCGGCAGGGCCGAAAAGGGGAGCAGGAACTGTGATGGAACTGGCGACGATCGGTGCAGCAGGGGTTGTCGGGCTGGTGCTCGGCTGGCTCCTGGCCAAGGGGCGCTACCTCCCCGGGCAGGAGCAGGCCCGGCAGGAGGCGTCTGTTCTGCGGGGATCGCTCCAATGCAGGGAGGAAGAGATCCAGGCCCTGCGCAGGGTCCTGGAGGCCGAGCAGCAGGAGCGCGTAAAGGCCCAGACCCGGTTCGAGGCGGCCCAGGAATCGCTCAGCCGGCAGGCGGAGCTTGTCGAGGAATCGCGCCGACGGCTCGTGGAGACCTTCCAGGCCCTCTCGGCCGATGCCCTCAAGAGCAATAACAAGGCCTTTCTGGATCTTGCGGGCGGGACGGTCAACACCCTGCTCGCCGAGATGAAGGGCGACATGGGCAGGAGACAGGATGCCATCGACGGGCTTATCAAGCCTCTGCATGACGCCTTGAAGCGCTACGAGGCCCAGCTGCGGGAGATCGAGAACGCGCGGCAGAACGCCTACGGCGATATCACCCGCTACATCGGCGAGCTCATGAAAACCCAGGAGCGGCTTCACGAGCAGACCCGCTCGCTGAGCACGGCCCTGAAGGTGCCTCAGGTCAAGGGAAGGTGGGGTGAGATCACCTTAAGGAGGGTGGTGGAGGTCGCGGGCATGTCGCCGCACTGCGATTTCATCGAGCAGCCCAGCGTGCAGACGGAATCGGGCATGAAGCGGCCCGACCTTATCATCCGGCTTCCCCGGAACAAGCAGGTGGTGGTGGACGCGAAGCTTCCCATCAGCGCCTACATGGACGCCTATGCCACCGAGGACGAGAAGACGAAGAAGGAGTTCCTGGCAAAGCACGCCCAGAGCCTGAGGAACCACATGATCTCGCTCTCGTCCAAAGAGTATTTCCGGCAGTTTGACCCGGCGCCGGACTTCGTGGTGCTCTTCCTCGCATCCGAGTCGTTCTTCAGCGCGGCCCTGGACCACGACAGAACACTCATCGAAGACGCCATCGACCGGAACGTGATCATCACCACGCCCACCACCCTGATCGCGCTGCTGCGCACTATCGCGCTCACCTGGCAGCAGCACGCGGCCTCGGAGAACGCGGAACGGATTCTCAAAGGGTCCATGGAACTCTTCGAGCGGGTCAAGGTGTTTGCGCGCCACTTCGAGAGGCTCAAAGAGGGCATCCAGAAAACCGTGCAGGCATACAACGCGGCCGCAAGGTCGTGGGAGGCCCGGGTGCTGCCGTCTGCGGACCGGCTAAAGAGGCTGGGCGCAGTCAAGCAGGACAACTGTCTGCCCGGGGTGGAGCCTGTGGACGAATTTCTTGCAGAGATCACCCTGGAAGAGGATATCGGAAACAGCGAGCACAGCCGGAGGCAGGGCCTGCTTCAGGACCTGCCGGAGGATCTTCCGCCTGCAGAGGAAGGTCCATGAGAGGAGAACGGGCATACGAGCAGAAAAGGCGAAAGCGGATAATTTTTAAGAATCCGCCTCGAGCAGGCTCTGCACCTTGAAGAGGATGATGTGCGCCGGCGAGGGCTTCACCAGATAGAGATTGGCCCCGGCGTCAAAGGCGAGCCTGCGGTTGTCCTGGGACCCTTCCGTGGTGAGCATGATGATGGGCAGGTCCCGGTACTGCGGGTTCTGCCGGATGTTGCCGATGAGCTCAATGCCGTCCATGTTCGGCATGTTCAGGTCCGAGATGATGAGCTTGATGTCGGGGTTGAGGGCAAGCTTTTCCAGGGCGTCGAAACCGTCGCAGGCCTCGATGCACACATAGTGCTTGGGCTTGAGCGTGTGTATCAGAAGTTTCCTGACAGTCGTTGAGTCATCCACAATGAGTATCTTCGTCATACACGCCTCCACCTACTCCTTTTTATAGCCCAGGGCACCGGGAAAATGAACCAGCTTGAAGGCCCGCGAGATATTGTGCAGCGATTCCGAATGGCCGATGAAGAGATAACCTCCCGGATTGAGATTGTCGTACAGCTGGGATACGAATCTCTTTTTTGCAGCGTCGTCGAAATAGATGAGGACGTTCCTGCAGAATATGATGTCGAAGCCCCTCATCAGCTTCACCCTTCTTTCGTCATTGAAGTTCAGGTACTGCAGCTCCACGAGCATTCGAATATCGTCGCAGACCCTGAACTGGGGACCTTCCTGAAGAAAGTATTTCTTCTTGATATCAGGCGGCACGGACCGGAGGGTGTAATCGTTATACACAGCCGCCCGTGCAGACTTGAGCGCCTTTTCGCTGATGTCGCTGGCAAAGATCTTCACGTCCCACTCAGACATCTTCTCCCCGAGCACCTCCCTGATCACCATGCCCAGGGTATAGGGCTCGTCGCCGGTGGAGCATCCCGCGGACCAGAGCCGTAACATCTTTTCGCCCTGGGCGGTCCTCTTCTCCAGGATCTCGGGCAGGGCCTTCTCCTCGAAGGCCTGGATCTGAGGCGGACTCCTGAAGAAGCTCGTCTCGTTGGTGGTCACCGAATCGAACAGTGCCCTCAGCTCCCGGGAGGCCTGCTGGTCGTACTTGAGCAGGTAGTAATACTTGTCGAAATCCGGAAGGTTGTTCACCTTCAGCCGCAGAGCGAGCCTGTTTTCGAGCTGGGCCTTCTTGTTGTCGGAAAAGAAGATGCCGGAGTGCTCATAGATGAAATCCCGCAGCAGGCGGAAGATCTCGTCAGGCATTCCGGGCTGGGAGGCGCTGAGGTGCTCAGACATGGGCATGTTCCTGGGCCTCCTGATCCGATATCGCGGAAATGAATTCCTTTACCTCTTCGCCGATATCTTCGATCTCGAAGGTGATCCGTTCGAGATCGATCGAGTCCATGGGATGTCCCATCTTCTTGAGAATGTGCCACCCCTGCTGATCCTTCAAGATAAAAGACATGGTGTCCCCCCCGCAGGAGAGCTCCTTGGCCTTTGCCAGCAGGTCGGCTATGGATACCACCGAGGTGATGTCCTTGAACCGGGCGTCCTGAGGGTGGTGATGGTGCAGGCAGATGTCGGCGATATAGGGGGGCAGTCCCCATTTCTGGGCGAGGAAATGTCCGATTTCCATATGAGTCGCGCCAAGAATTTCTTGCTCAGCCTCGAACATGGGGCATTGCCGTTCAAGGGACAGGGCATGCGCCTGCATGAACTGGTCGTGGAAATACTCGTCGAGGATGATCTTGCCGATGTCATGGAGCAGACCGCCCACGAACTCTCTCCCCTGCAGGCTCATATGCAGCCTCGTATCGATGCGCCGCGCGATGAGGCCTGTGGCGATGCAGTGGCGCCAGAACTTTTTCCTTAACCCCTGCTCCTGCGATTTTCGGGGGCCCAGGGACGACAGGACCGACACCGATGTGGTGATGTTCACGACCTCGTTGAGCCCCATCATGAGGATGGCGCGGTGAAGCGTTTCGATCTCATGGGCGCCCCTGCGGTAAAAGGCCGAGTTCGCCAGCTTGAGCACCTTTGCCGCAAGCGGGGGGTCTTTATGGATACACGCCGATATGGCCTTGATGGATACGTCGGGCGACCGGGAGAGGCCCATGACCTCCACCGCGACCGAGGGCAGGGTGGGCAGGTCTTCCAGGTGCTTGACAGTCTGCAGGATCAGCCGGTCCATCAGAAGGCCACCCCCTGAATCTTGTCCACGGCCTCAGCAGCAGCACGGGCCACGTCCAGGTTCTCATCGTCCAGATAGATCTCCAGCTCGCTGATGAGATCCTCGTCCTTCCATTCACCCAGGGCCTTCACCGCGGATATGCGCAGAAAATCCCGCCCGCTTTTCAGGATGGACAGGAGACTCGATTTCGCGTTTTCGTCGCCGAACTTGCCCAGGGCCTCGATGGCATGGTAGGAGGTCCACATGTCGTCGCTGCCGATGGCGTCCTCCAGGAAGGGCCTCAAGCCCGCTACCTTTCTCATCCCCACAATGTCGATGGCAGGGTGGCGTATCCCGTCGTGCTCGTCATTGAGCAGGGTCACCAGGAGGTCCTCCTCGATGGGCAGTCCTGCGTCCCTGGTTGCCTTCACCGCAGCCATGCGGACTTCCCAGCCCGGATCGTTGAGCATGGAGGTGCAGACCTGTCCCAGGTTCGTGCATCCGAGTCTCTGCAGGCCGTCGAGCGCCACGATGCGGATTTTCGGATCATTGTCTGACGCAAGGGCCGTGAAACATTTCTCCGCCTTGGCCGTGCCGATCCGGACGATCGCCTCTAAGGCCGTGCCCTTCACGTCGGGGTATGGATGCCGCAGGAACCGCTCGATCTTCTCGATATCCTCGGGCTTGCCCATATCGCCCAGAGACTTCAGTGCAGTCCCGACCACATGGCCGTCCCGGTCGTCCAGGAGCGCGAGCATGGTGCTGTGCGAACCCTCCCCGCCGATGCGGGCAAGCGTCTCGGTCATGGCCCGCTTTACGTATCCCTGTTGGGAGAGGATCCGTCCGGATATCTCCCGGACCTCTTCTTCTCCCCCCATGCTTCCCAGCATCTGGACCCCGAGAATCACGCTCTTCTCGTCCTGATCCAGGAGGTCGACCATCATATCCACACTGCCCACCGACTCGAGCGCGGATTTGATCGCATCCCACTTCTCTGCCTCGCTGTCCGGCTCCACCCTTGCGGCAAGTCCGATGATGCGCCGGGCGCTCTGGGAATCCCCGATACGCTTAAGCGTCGCAAGAATGCGATACAGGAGTTCTTCATCGGCCTCCGGCAGATAGGCATCGAGGATGTCCTTGAGTACCTGCCGCTCCTGGGCCTCCAGTGAGGCAAGGTCCTCTGTGCTCATGATGGTGAGCAGGGTCCGGGCCGCGGCGAACTCCACATACTGGCCGGTATTCTGCAGCATGTCCAGCAATGCAGGCACTGCTTCGTGAGAACCGACCATCCCGAGGGTCTCCAGGATGGCGCATATGGTGATCTCGTCGCCCGACCACCGGGAAAGCTCCTGGATGAGGAACCCGACCACGCCTTCGTGAGGGATCCGGGCAAGGGATTCGATGACCGAGAATCGGATCCATTCCTCGTCGTTGAAGAGTTTCTTGAGATGATCAAAGGACCGGGGGTCCCCCAGCTCGCCCAGAGAGATGACCGCGGCGTTTCTCACATTGGGATTCACGTCGTAGAGCCCCTCGATGAGCGTGTCTACACTTTCGTGGCTCCCGATGGTGCCCAGGATATCCAGAACGAACAGGCGCACATTATCGTCGGGGTCCTTTGCGAGAGCATGGAGCATATCCACGCCATCAATGCCGATCTTCCGCAGGATATCAATGGCCGTGTTCCTGATGGCCGGGTCGCTGTGCGACAGAAGCGGGAGCATCTTGGCAATGGCCTGTCTTCCGCCCAGAAGGACGATGGCGTTCTGGGCCGCATCCCTTACCCCGTTGTTGGGGTCTTTCAAGAGTGACTCGAGCCTGCCGTAGGCATCCTCGCCCCCGATTTCGGCAAGCAGGGATGCCGCGGTTCTCCTCTGGGAGGGATCCTGCGACGAGATCATGCTATCGATTTTCTTGAGCTCCATGTCTTTTCTCTGCTCCGTTTTTCCTGTCACGGGGTTCCGGAGAAGCCGGGCTCAAAAGCGCGGCCCCTTCATTGTGCCGTGACATCACCGGTTTTCATACTGGATAAACGCCACATCCTTGACCTGGAGATCCTCCAGGTCCTGTCTGATCATGGCAGCCAGCTCATTCTTCGTGTATATCCCCGCGTTTGCACTGAGCCTCGAGTAGATGAGGCTTCTGATATCAAAGAGCCTGCTGAAGATATTCGGCCCTGTGCCCGGGGTGATCTGAAGACTTATCTGGACAAGCAGCACACCCGACTGCCGGGGATTGTCCGGATCGAACAGCACGGTGAAGGGATCAAGCAGGATATCTGCGTCGGATGAAGAGAGAACAGCCGCAGAAGGCTCGGGATAGCTTGGGCCAAGATACAATGGTTTCTCCTCAGGCGTCCGCACCATAAAAACGCCTGCTGCCACGCACATCGCAGCGATGCCGGCAACCAGGGAGAGAACGGCCTTTCTGCGCCGCCAGATCGGGGTGCCCCACGCGTCTTTTCCAACAAATTTTTCAGCCTTGTCTTTCTCTCCGGGAACCTGGGCCTCCGGGACATCGGTCAGTGCGATCCCGTCGTTATCGAGCTGGGCCTTGTTGAAATCAAAGGAGATCCCGTCTTTGTCCAGTTCGGCTTTTTTCCCAGGGGAATTCAACACACTCGCTCCCTCTTACTTATTGAATACCTGATTGATTTTCTGTCCGAGCGTCTCTGCGGTGAAAGGCTTCACGATATAGTTGCTCACCCCTGATTTCACGGCCTCGATAATGTTTTCCTGCTGGGCCTCCGCAGTCACCATCAGAAAGGGTATGTCCTTGAGCGCGTCATCGCCGCGTATCGCCTTCAGGAGCTCGAGCCCTGTCATCTTGGGCATGTTCCAGTCAGAGACAACCATGTCGATCTTTTCTTTCTGAAGGATATCCAGAGCGCTGGCACCATCATCGGCCTCGACAATATTGTTGAAATTGAGCTGTCTGAGGATGTTTTTCACGATTCTGCGCATTGTCGAAAAGTCATCGACAACGAGGATCTTCATGTTTTTGTCAATTGCCATAGAGCCGCCTCCAAGGTCTTTTTCGTTTCATCGAGCTTTCCCTCCCAAATCTTTAGGACCGGATTTCCTTGAAGAGCTTCTGCATTTTCGACCGGAGTCTCAGAATCGCCTTGGTATGGATCTGGGAAACCCGCGACTCAGTGAACTTCAGGACATGGCCGATCTCCTTCATGGTCAGTTCGTCGTAGTAATACAGCGAGATGACCATGCGCTCCTTCTCGGGGAGGACCATGATGGCCTTGGCTACCGTCTCTCTCACCTCGGCGTACCTGAGCCGGTGGGAGGGCCAGTCCTTCTCGTCTTGGAGGATGTACTCCAGAAGGTTTCTCCTGGATGCGTCGGAGTCGTCCTCGCCCAGATCGTCGAGGCTCAGGAGCGAGACAGAGGCCGTCTCCGAGATGAGCCGGTGGAAGCTCTCGAGATCGATATTCATCTCCTGCGCCACCTCCTCGTCGCTGGCAGGCCTCCCGAGGGCGTACTCGAGTCTGGCATATGTGTCTTCCACCTTGCGCGCCTTCTGCCGCACCGACCGGGGCACCCAGTCCATGGACCTGAGCTCGTCCAGAATGGCGCCCCTGATCCTGAACTCTGCATAGGTCTTGAACTTGATCTGCTTGGATGCATCGAATTTCTCGATGGCATCGATGAGCCCGATGACGCCCGCATTGATGAGATCGTTCAGATCAATATGGGGAGGAAGCCTGATGGCGATGCGGCTCGCGATGTACTTGATCAAGGGTGAGAACTCGCTGATCACCTTTGACCGGATCTTCGGGTTGAGTTTCTGTTCTTCAGTAAGATCGGGAAATGCTATATCCTGCATGATTCGACCCCTTCATCTGGTTGAGGACCATCCTCCTAAGGAAAAACTGCAGGCTGCCGTTGGACGAGGGTCGTGAAGTCTGTTCCATGCGGCTCACGATTCTCTCCAGGCGCCTTGATGCCTCCCCGGCCGGATAAACCCCTACAAATGCCTTCTGTCCCTTGATGCACTCGGGAATGCTCTTGTCCGCGGGAACGGATCCGAGCGTTTCAAGGACTACATCCCCTAAAAACCTCTCACACACCAAACTTAACTGGCGAGCGACCTGATCCCCCTCCACCTTGGTGGAAACGTTGTTCACGATGAGATCGAAACGCTTTACGCCATACTGTTTCCTCAGCACCTTGATCAGTGCATACGCGTCGGTAATGGAAGTGGGCTCGGATGTGGCCACCACAATGACCCTCTGGGAGGCGGCGTTGAAGTACATGACATTGCGGGATATTCCTGCGCCCGTGTCAATGATCATGTAGTCGATGTCCTGTTCGAAGTAATCCATCGAATTCATCAGGCAGAGCTGCTGCTCGCGGGTCAGGTCCGCCAGCTCCTGAATGCCTGAGGATGCCGGGATGATCTTGATACCTTCAGGGCCGTCCAGGACGATCTCCTCCAGGGAGCACTGCCCCTGGAGCACGTGCTGGATGGTGAACTTCGGGACAAGGCCCAGCATGACATCGATGTTCGCGAGTCCCAGGTCCGCATCGAGCACGAGCACCTTCTTGCCCCGGGACGCGAGGATGATGGACATGTTGACGACAAGGCTCGTTTTCCCGACGCCGCCCTTGCCGGAGGTAACGGAGAGCACCTGGGGACAGGGCCGGGCCGTCCCCTCGAAGATTTTTCTCAATGTATGCGCTTGATCTTTCATATTCTGTCTCCGAGACATCGGTGTACGATCATAGAAGACGATGCTTTTTCAATGTCCTCCGGCACCCGCTGGCCCGTGGTGATATAGGAGACGGGAATCCGGTGGATGAGGTTGTGGGTGATGACGGAGCCTGAATGCATTGCCTCGTCAGCCTTGGTGAAGATCATCCGGTGAATGTCGAGGCCGGAGAAGGTCCTGGTGACCGTGTCCATCTCGCTGTCACGCGTGGCCACCGGCATGAGCAGGAAGGTGCAGGGATCGATCCCGTCGAGATACTCTCTGAGGTGGGGAATATAGTCCCTGCACAGCGCCGACCTGCCCACGGTGTCCACGAGAACCAGATCCAGCGAGCCCATCTTGCCCAGCGCGGCCCGGAATTCGGAGACCGATGACACGGACATGAAAGGGATGTTCAGTATCTTGGCATAGATCCGTCCCTGGTCTACGGCGCCGATCCGGTAGGTGTCCAGGGTGATGAGCCCCACCTTCCTGCGGTGATTGAGGGCTCCTCCTGCCGCGATCTTGGCGATGGTGGTGGTCTTGCCGACGCCCGTGGTGCCCATGAAAACCCACACCCTGCTCGCGGCGGGCTCTTCGGTCCTGACGAGCTTGCCCAGCAGGCTTCTGACAGCGCTCTCCTTTGCACCGGCACCGAGCTTGGTCAGCAGCACGTCAACGAGATTGGGCCGTATCCCGCGCGAGAGGAGCTTCTTCCTCAAGGGGTTCTTCTCGTGAAGCTTCATGCCCGAGTGGGCGATGAGCTCCTTGATCATATCCTTGAGCTCGGTGATGCCTTCGGCCAGGTGCTCGGTCGAGGAGCCGGAGAAGGCCTGGAGGGCCGGCTCCGGCATCCCGGAAGAGGCCCCGGACGTTTTCAGATGATAACCGGATATGCCCGCGTCAAAGTCCACCGCGGCCGTGACCTCGATCAGGGGTCTGGCGGTCAGGCCGAAGGTCTTGTCCGCGATCTCGCGTTTGGAGAGGATCACGGCATCTTTGCCCAGCTCGCTCTTGATCTGGGAGAGGATGTCCTTCATGGAGCTTGCGGTGTATGTTTTAATTTGCATCGACCCTTACCATCCCGAGATTTTTAATGGTGATGTCCGGGGGGATTTCATTGTGGGAGAGGACCACGAGATCCGGCAGGTACCGTTCGGTCAGCCGCTTGAGATAGGGTCTGCTCACCGGTGATGTCAGCAGGATCGGAACCAGTCCCTGTTTGCCCACGTTTTGCACCTCCCTGTTCAACGTCATCAGGATCTTCTGTGATTTCTCCGGTTCTATTGCAAGATACGAACCATGATCGGTGCGCTGGACGGAATGCGAGATCACCCCGTCTATCGCGGGGTCCAAAGCCAGTACGCGTATCGTGCTGTCCTGGATGTAGGGCTTCGAGATCACGCGCATGAGGGCCTGCCTGACATACTCCGTCAAAATATCCGGGTCCTTGGCCATGGCACCATAATCAGCCAGGGTCTCCAGGATGGTGAGGACGTTCTTGACCGGCACCTTCTCTTTGAGCAGGTTCTTGAACACCCGCAGGACCACACCTGCCTGCAGTGTGGATGGAATGAGGTCTTCCACCACCTTGGGATGGGAGCGCGACACGGTGTCCAGGATGGACTGCAGCTCCTGCCTGCCCAGGAGCTCGTGGGCGTTGCCCTTGATCGCCTCGGTGAGGTGAGTGGCGATGACTGTCGAGGCATCGACCACCGTGAGCCCGGCCAGCTGGGCCCGTTCACTGTCGGATTTCTTGATCCAGAGCGCGGGCAGGCCGAATGCGGGTTCCTTGACCGGGATGCCCGGGATATCGATCTGCACGTTCTCGGGGTTCAGGAGCATGAGCCGGTCGGCCATGGCCTCGGAGCATGCGATCTCCGAGCCCTTGAGCATGAGCTTGTATTCGTTGGGTTTGAGATCAAGGTTGTCGCGCACGTGAATCGGAGGCACGATGACCCCGAGGTCACCGGCAATGGTCCGACGCATTCCCTTGATACGCGTCAAAAGACTGCCGCCCTGTGCGGAGTCCACCAGAGGGATGAGCCCGTAGCCGATCTCGAACTCCAGGATATCCATGGGGAGCAGAGTCTCGGGGGATATCTCTTCTTCTCCGGGAGCCTCTTCCTGGACCTCTTCCTCTGGCTTGAAGCGCAGGGAAAGCCAGCCGACAGCGCCCATGAGCAGGGCGATGGCGATGAAGGAGACATGGGGCATTCCCGGAACCAGGCCAAAGCAGAAGATGATCGTCCCGGCGGAGAACAGGGCCAGAGGCTGGAAGGAAAGCTGTTCGGAGAGCTGTCTTCCGATGGACTTGTCCGCCGCGGACTGGGTGACGAGGATGCCTGCGGCCGAGGAGATGATCAGGGCCGGAATCTGCGACACCAGTCCGTCTCCGATGGTCAGGGTGGTGTAGGTGGTGAGCGCCTCGGCAAAGGGCATCTTGTGCTGGAGGACCCCGATGATGATCCCGCCGATGATGTTGATGAAGGTGATGACAATGCCTGCGATGGCGTCTCCCCGCACGAACTTGGTGGCACCGTCCATGGCCCCGTAGAACTCGGCCTCCCGGCGGATGAGGTCCCTGCGCTCGCGCGCCTCCTGCTCGGTGATGATCCCGGCGTTGAGGTCGGCGTCGATGGCCATCTGCTTGCCGGGCATGGCGTCCAGGGTGAACCGTGCGGTGACCTCGCCGATGCGGGTGGCGCCCTTGGTGATGACCACGAAGTTGATGATCACGAAGATGCCGAACACAACGAAGCCCACTACATAGCTTCCGCCCACCACAAACTGACCGAAGGTGTTGATCACCCTTCCTGCGGCGAGCTCGCCTTCGGAACCGTGCAGGAGGATGAGCCTCGTGGATGCGATGTTGAGCGCCAGGCGATAGAGGGTCACCACCAGAAGCAGCGAGGGGAACACGGAGAAATTCAATGGATTGGTGGTATACATGCTCACCATCAGCATGATGACGCCGATGGCGATGCTGAAGGTGAGCAGGATGTCGAGCAGGAAGGTGGGCAGCGGAATGAGCACGATGAACATGACCGTCAGGACCCCGATGGCCATGACGAGGTCGCTCGCTGTCTTCCGATCCAGGGTCAGGGGAAGCTCTCTGTTCTGTGCCATTTATCGGATACCCGCCTTGAGTTTGTAGACGTATGCCAGAATCTCCGCCACCGCCTTGTACCATTCCTCCGGGATCACATCCCCGATCTCGACGGTTTTATACAAAGCCTGTGCCAAGGGCTTGTCTTCGACGATGGGTATGCTGTTGAGCCGCCCGATCTCCCTGATCTTCTCGGCTATGTGTCCCGCGCCCTTTGCCAGCACCATGGGCGCCATCATCTTGCCGCGCTCATACTTGAGCGCCACAGCCAGGTGGGTGGGGTTGGTGATGATCACATCCGCCTTGGGCACTTCTTTCATCATCCTGCGCCGGGCCATGTGCATCTGGATGGACCGGATCCGGCTCCTGATCATGGGGTCGCCCTCGTGCTGCTTGTACTCCTCTTTGACCTCCTGCCGGGTCATCATCAGGTCGCGTGTGTGCTGCCAGCGCTGGAACAGATAGTCGGCCACCGCAACCATGACGAAAATCCACAGGAAATCCCAGAGCAGGTGCATGGCCGATCGAAATATTGTCAATACTATGACGGGAAGATCGCAGTCCATCAGGGGCGGAAGCAGGGGGATTTCCCGCTTGATCGCCCGGTAGGCCACCAGGGATATAACCAGGAGAATGACAATGGTTTTAATGAGTAATTCCAGACTCTTCAATGAGAAGAACTTGTTTTTGATCCCGGTGATGGGGTTGAGCTTGGAAAGCTTGGGGATAATGGGCTCGCCGCTGAAGATGAACCCGAACTGAAGGATATTTGACGCTACACCGACGGCGAGGAAGACGAAAAGAATGGGCAGAACGAGGGTCCCGAGCTTAAGCACTGCCTGGTGAAAGATGATGATCAGCGAGTCCGGTGTGCCGTCCCAGGCCGATACATTGCCCATGTAGAAAGTCATGACGCCGCCGAGCCTTCTGCCCAGCGCAGGTATGTAGAAATAAAAGGATATCACGGATGCCACGAACAGGAAACACGTCGAAACCTCCGTGCTCTTACACACCTGCCCCTTTTCTCTGGCGTCCTGGATTCGCTTACTGCTCGGTTGTTCCGATCGCTCTTGCCCGTTCTCGTTTTCTTTTGCCATGGAGGATGATTGTGCGAAATCCATACCAAAGGAATCTTTGGCAATGTTTTTTCCGCAGGAGGTTTCTCCTTTCTCCCATGATGGAGGATGAGAAAGAATGAAATTGGGGTTTCTTTCTCCCTTAAAAATGTGGCAACACAGGCCTTTGTCTGATATAAAAGCAAGACAGGCGACCGAGAGGGCCCCACGTAAAGGAAGGATATGGAGGAGTATTGGAAAATTGTTATAGTGTATAGTGTAAAAGCGTATGAACAATGAGAAAGAAGGCAGTTCAGCAGAAGGGTCGTTAGGAGGAATCAGTGAACGATTTACGAAGTGTTCGAAAATCAAAGGGATTGACCATGGAGCAGTTGGCCAATCTGAGCGGGGTGTCGTCGAAGACCATCTCGCTCTACGAGCATACCCCGCCCAGGAGACCGAGCAGGAAGGTTGTGGACAAGCTCTCGCAGACCCTGGAGATCTCTCCGGACAAGCTGCTCGGCGCCATCGGGGCGAGAGGGAAGACCTCTGCGGGTGCCGTGCGGGAGGGCCTCGAAGAGACCATTGAACTCGATGATGCTCATGTAGTAAGAATTCTGGGGTTGATCGAAAAAGAGGTGAGCGAATTGCAGCACCTCATGATAGAATCGGCCTCTCTGGCAGGAGAGCATCCGGCACTGGAGCGGAGCATTGAGTATCTCGCCGGCGAGATCGATCTCCTCACCGAGATCCGGCAGAGGTTCGCGTAATCCGCTGACGGCAAAGGCATACTGCTTTTTTATCAAGGAACCGGCAGGTACGGGTATGAGATGATTATTCTTCAGGCCGTCTCGAAGCTCTACCACGACAGCACGTATGCCCTGAGGGATGTCACGTTCCAGATCTCCAGAGGAGAGTGCTGCTTCATTCTCGGCCCGTCGGGAGCAGGGAAGACGACCCTGCTCAAGATTCTCCATGCCATGGAGCGGCCGTCGAAGGGGCAGGTGTATCTCTTCGAGCGGGATGCCGGCAAGCTGAGCGGTCCCGATATCCAGGCGCTCAGACAGCACATGGGCTTCATCTTTCAGGACTACCGGCTCGTGGATGACTGGACCGTCTACGATAACATCGCCGCCATCCTTCAGATCCTGGGCAAGTCCTCGGGCTATATCCGAAAAAGGGTCTGGCAGATGCTCAAATGGGCCGGGCTGCAGCACAAGGTATACGAGCGGGCGGGAGACCTTTCGGGCGGAGAGAGGCAGCGTGTGGCCATTATCAGGGCGATCATCCATGATCCCGACATTCTCCTGGCCGACGAGCCTGTGGGAAGCCTCGATGATGCCGCGGCCCGGTTCGTGATGAACATGTTCTACCGGCTCCATCGAAAGGGTACGACCCTTGTCATCGCCAGTCACCGGGAAGACCCCTTCATCGATTTTGCCCGGGTGATATCCCTGGACCGGGGCATGATCGTGAACAGGTGAGGAAACCCATGATCAGAGTGTTTTACATTCTGAAACTGCTGGCAAGGGGGCTGACCAGGCGGCCGTGGGGAAGCCTTGTCACCCTGATTGCATGCTGGTTCGCCATGTGCCAGATGGTCCTCGTCTTCCATGCCGTCTCGTTCACCAGCCAGGCACGGACGCTCCGCGGCGCATCGAGCACTGTTATGGCCTATCTTTCCGGGAGGCAGCAGGAGAGCACCCTCCAGGAGATCAGAGGCCGGATCGCGGCCATGAGTGAGGTGAATGCCGTTGAGTTCATTCCTTGCCGCCAGGGGTTCGACCGCCTGCGGCAGTGGCTGGGGCCCGATGGCTCGCTGGTCGAAGACCTTGACCCGGGCGTTCTCCCCGACGCATTCGAGGTCAGACTCAAGCCCGCGCACACGGGATCGATCGCAGGGGTGGCCGCACGGATCGGGGAAATACCCCAGGTGGAGGATGTCCGCTATGACCGGGGTATCCTGGGAAGGGTGGCCGATGCATATTATCCCATTGTCATTGCAGGCATGGGCGTGATCCTGGCCGTGGTCCTGTCCCTTTCCCTGGTGGTGTTCCTGTCCATCCGCGTGGGCATGGTCTCGCGCCGTCAGGAAATGGAGGTGCTCCATCTCCTGGGCGCCCGGCGATACTTCCTCCACTCGCCCTATCTCCTGGAGGCCCTCGGGTATGGTGCAGGGGGGGCCGCCCTGGCGCTCCTGACCATTGAGGGTATTCGTGTTCTCCTTGCCGCCCAGGTGCCGGTCCTCGGCGATCTCCTGGCCCCCATGCGTGCCTCGCAGATGATCCTCGTGATCACGCTGCCCGGTTTTTTAAGCCTGCTGGGTGCCCGCCTGGCGATCAGGCAGAAGACCGATGATTAGGCTTGTCGTCTTATCCTTCGCGATTGTTCTACCCACCCTCTCCGTGCTCGCAGCCGATGATCCGGCGGTCGAACTCGAAGCACTGACCAGAAAAGCCCGAGAGGTGCACGGGACCTACCTTTCGGAAGAGAAAAAGCTCAAACATATTGATAGCGAGATACAGAGGATGCAGCGCCTGATCGACAAGGCGAAGGTGAATATCACGAGCAAGCAGGCCCAGATCGCGATCCTCGACAAGGAGCTGGCGGACTTCGAAACCAGTCTCGCCACTGCGGAGAAGGGAATGCATCGCCAGTGGGTCCTGCTCTATAAGGGGGCATCCCTGGACCTGGCCAGTGCATACTGCGGGCATGAGCGGTATTCCGGATACATCAACGCCGTCGTCAGCGACCGGGCCCGGATTGTACGCGAGTACCAGGGGTTCAAGCAGGAGCACGAGGCGACCAGGGAAAAGGCCCGGGAACTCTCCGGGCTTCTTCGACAGGATCTGGCCGAGCTCGAAAAGGCGATGGGCGAACTGGCTGTTCAACGCGACCGGAAGACCCGGCTGGCGTCATCCCTAAAAGGGCAGTCGAAGAAATATCAGGATCAGATACAGGACCTCCTGGAAAAGATCCAGAAGAGCGCAGGCAAGGCCGCGGAGGCGGGTGCCGGGTTCCTGCTGAACAAGGGCAAACTCCCCTGGCCGGTGGAGGGGAAGGTCGTGCGGAAGTTCGGACCGTTCACCCTCCAGGGCGTTCCCCAGCGGTCTCAGGGCATAGACATCGAGGTCCGGGAGGGTCTTCCGGTGAAGAGCGTTCATGCGGGCAAGGTCGTCTACTTCAACTGGATGGGAGGGCACGGAAATACACTGATCCTCGATCACGGAGAGGGTTACTACTCCATCTACAGCCACCTCCAGGAGGCCTTGAAGACAGTGGGCGACATGGTCGTGCCCAAGGAAGCCATCGGGCGGGCAGGCCAGAGCGGGGACGTGCTCAAGCCTACCTTGCATTTCGAGATACGTTCCCATGGAAAGGCCCAAGACCCTCACGCATGGCTGATTCGTAAATAGTATGTGTTTTATCGTAAATAGATCTGTGCTATAGGCGATAAAGAATATTTGGATAATCTACGGGAGTGTTTATGAAAATTCATAAGATTTTCATCCTTGGAGGGGTGATTGCCTGTACCTTCCTCGTTATCGTGGGGGCGGACTTCACCAGGGGCTTAAGTGCCGACGTGTCGGGGATCTATCCCCAGCTCGAGAAGTTCACAGACTGCCTGGGCATTATCGAAAAGAGCTATGTGGAAGATGTGTCGCCCGAGAAGCTCGTCGAAGGGGCGATCAAGGGGATGGTCTCCGTCCTGGATCCCCATTCTGCATACCTGACGAAAGAAGGATACAAGGAGATGCAGATCAGCACCACCGGGTCATTCGGCGGGCTCGGCATCGAAATCGGCGTTCGCGACGACGTGCTCACCGTCATTTCTCCCATTGAGGGCACCCCGGCCTTCCATGCCGGAGTGCTTCCCGGCGACCGGATCGTCAGGATCGACGGGAAGTCCACGGCCGATCTGAGCCTCGAAGATGCGGTCAAGCTTCTCAGGGGGCCGAAAGGCACGCAGGTGGTCATCACCATCCTGAGGGACAAGATGGAAAAACCAATGGACATGACCATCACCCGGGCCATGATCCACATCGAAAGTGTCAAGGCGGAGATGCTCGAGCCTGGCTACGGGCATATCAAGGTGCGGAATTTCCAGGTGGATACTGCCGACGATATCCGGAGCGCGCTTGAGGAGATGGGGCCTCTGAAGGGCCTGATCCTCGACCTGCGATATAATCCGGGCGGGCTGCTGGACCAGGCGGTCTCGGTGAGCGACCTCTTTCTCGAAAGCGGCATGATCGTCTACACCGACGGCAGGAGGCCTGAAGAAAAGACAGAGTACCGTGCGCACAAGGAGGGGACCTTCGGGGGGTTCCCCATGATCGTTCTGATCAACGGGGGCAGCGCCAGTGCCGCGGAGATCGTGTCCGGCGCTCTGCAGGACAATAAACGCGCCATCGTGGTCGGGGTCAAGAGCTTTGGCAAGGCATCGGTGCAGAGCATCAGGCCCTTGAGCGACGGATCGGCCCTGAAGCTCACAGTCGCCCGGTACTACACACCGTCCGGAAGGTCCATCCAGGCCACCGGGATCGAGCCCGATATCCGGGTGGAACAGAAGATGCAGGCCCCGGCCGCGGGAGAACCTTCCTCCCAGACCTTTTTGAGAGAGGAGGATCTCGAGGATCATCTAAGGCCCGACGCCGGACAGAAGGACTCCGAGGGGAGATCCCGCTCGGAAGAGCTTCTGGACAACGATTATCAGCTTAAGTACGGGCTTGATTTGCTGAAATCCTGGGAGGTGTTCCACTGGGTCAGAAAGGCAGCATGAAAAAGCGCAGCAGCAGGCGGAAGAATCAAAAAAATATTCTGACCATCGTCATTGTCGCCTTGGTCATCATCGCGGGGGCGGCCGCCCTGATCATCATGACTCAGAGCAGCGAAAAGATCCTGGACCTGGCCGCAGTGCCCGCCCAAGAGGACGGATCTCCCGAGCTCCTGATCAAAGGCTGCCTCTTCGAACTCGGCATTGCCAGAAAAGACGCCCGGTTTTCCGGCCGCACGGTCGATGTGACTCTTCGCAAGCCGCTTTCCGAAGCAATGCTCTCCCGCGCCTTCTCGCCCGCCAAGGACATGGGCGACGTGAGCATCGAGAGCGCCAGGCATGTACGGATCGTCATCGACGGACGGACATGGAACATCCGTTTCTCCGGGCCGCCCGGAAGGACCGCCCGGTGCGCCATCATCGTCGATGACATGGGCCTGAACCTGAAGTGGGTAAAGGATTTCTGCGCGATCGATGCGGACCTCACCTTCGCTGTGCTGCCGGACAGGCCGTTTTCGGAAAAGGCTGCCCGGTATCTCCACGAAAGGGGCAAAGAGGTGCTGCTTCACCTGCCCATGCAGGGCAATGGAATGGATCCGGGCAAGGGGGCGATCCATCAGCACATGTCCCGCTCGGAGATCCGGTCTATTTTGCACCACAACCTCCAGAGCGTCCCTCACGTCAAAGGCGTGAACAACCACATGGGCTCCCGGATCACCGCGGATGAAGACATCATGCGGCTGGTGCTTACGGATATCAGAGACAAAGGATTGTTCTTCGTGGACAGCCTGACCACCAGCAAGTCCGTGTGCAGGGCCCTGGCGCCCGAAATCGGCATCCCCATGATCGCCCGGGATGTTTTTCTTGACAATGAGCGCACCGATTCCTATATCGTCTCCCAGATCGACAAGCTGGTGAAGATTTCACGGTACTACTCGGATGCCGTCGCCATCTGTCATCCCTATCCGGAGACCTTGGCCGTGCTCGCGCGGGAGATTCCGAAGATCAGGGGACAGGGGATCGAGATCGTTCGCGTGTCAAAACTGATCGACTCTGCAAAAGGCTCTCCATGAGAGATGCGGGGTGAGTTTGGATTGATTGACTCGATACATGCTTTGGATTATACAGAGCTGGTGGAGCATGGGGAATGAAGCAGTGGTTCGTGGTTCAGACCAATCCGAAGGAGGAGGATGTTGCCTGTATGGTCCTCAGGCAGCAAGGGATCGGAATATATCAGCCCTTCATGGAGAAGTATGTCTTTCATGCCAGGAAGAAGGTCCTCAAGAAATATCCCCTGTTTCCCAACTACCTCTTCGCCAACATCGCGCCCACGGAAGAAGAATATCACAAGATCAGGTGGTGCCGCGGGGTCAGGAGGATCCTCCTGGACAACTACCAGCCCGTGCCCATCCACGACGATTTCATCCGCGGCCTGTGCACCCTGGAGGACAAGGAATCCGGCACCATCAAGAGGCCTGTTTCGTTTGCCCCCGGAGATGTGGTGCGGGTCAAGTCCGGGCCCATGAAAGACCTCTACGGAGTGTTCGAGGCCTGGGGTTCCGATGAGGGCCGGGTGAGAATCCTCATCGAGATGGTGAGCAACCGGGCAAAGGTCGTCATGCACGCCTCGCTCATCGAGAAGGCGTGAGGATATAAAAGGAGCGTTCCATACAGAACGTTTATGGAAATTCGAAGTCGCTCAAGGCGTCAGAGATCAAGCCTCTCGAACGCCTCTACCGGAGAAGGGTCCCTCCGCAGTCGGTCATCACACAGGACCTCGCGCTCGAGATATCCAGGCTTTCCCGGGAAATCGGCATCCAGATCGGCCTCCTTCTCAACCGTCAGGGCATGGTGGAGTACGTGATAGCCGGCACCGCAACAGGCCTGTCCATTCCCGGGCTGGATCGAGTGCGCACCCATCCGGGCAGGCTCCAGGGCCTGCGGCTCATCCACACGCACCTCGGCCCGGGCGGGCTGGATTTCGAGGATCTCACCGACCTCGCCAAGCTGAGGCTCGACATGATCTACGCAATCGACGTCATGGACAACGGTGACCCCGGAGATGCCCACGGGGCGCATCTCCTCCCTGCGGGCGAGCAGGGGCCGGTATGGAACGTTCTCGACCCTGCGCCGACCTTTCGTCTGGACCTGTCTTTTGACGAGTTCATCACAGCACTCGAAGCCGAGATCAACCGGAAGCACAAAGCCCTGAGCCGAGGGGCGGGCGATGACAGGGCCATCCTCGTGGCCGTGGTGCCCTCCCTGTCCGAAGACGCGAAGATCGCAATCTCAGAGCTCCAGTCCCTTGCGAAGTCCGCAGGGATCACTGTGCTGGATACCATTGTCCAGCAGCGGGAGAAGCCCGATCCAAAGTATATCGCGGGCAAGGGAAAGATCTCTGAAATCAGCATCAAGGCCCTGGCCCTGGACGCCAACCTGCTCGTCTTCGATCAGGAGCTCTCGCCTTCCCAGGCGCGGTCCGTCTCCGAGGTTGCCGAGCTGAGGGTCGTGGACCGGACCCAGCTCATTCTGGACATCTTCGCCCGCAGGGCAAAGACCAAGGAGGGCAAGATCCAGGTCGAGCTTGCCCAGCTCCGCTACAACATGCCCAGGCTGGTGGGCAAGAATCCTTATCTGAGCCGCCTGGCAGGCGGCATCGGCACCAGGGGCCCGGGCGAGTCCAAGCTCGAGGTGGACAGGAGGAGGGCAAAGAACCGGATGACCAGGCTCGAGCGGGAAACCCGGGGGATCAGCCGGAAGCGCAGGCTCACCCGTCTCAGGAGGAACAAGGCAGAGGTGCCGGTCATCTCCATCATCGGGTACACCAATTCGGGCAAGTCCACCCTGCTCAATACCCTGACCAGAAGCCGGGTGCTGGTTGCGGACATGCCCTTTGCCACCCTGGACCCGTCGAGCAAACGTCTGAGGTTTCCCCGGGATATGGAGGTGATCATCACGGACACGGTGGGCTTTATCCGCGATCTGCCGAACGATCTGCGCGCCGCGTTCATGGCCACCTTAGAAGAGCTCGAGGACGCCAACCTGCTCCTGGAGGTCGTCGATCTCTCCGACCCCCATCTGGAATACCGGATGCAGGCCGTTGACGACATCCTCAAGCAGCTGAACCTTCAGGACAAGCCGAGGCTTAAGGTATTCAACAAGGCCGACCGGTGCCTCCCCGATTTTGCCGAAACCATCACCCGCCGCTATGGCGGCGTGGCCATATCAGCGCTGGACCGATCCACCTTAAGGCCCCTGATCGAGAAGATGGAATCGTTCTTCCTCGAAAAAGATCTCCTGAGATAGCCCCTTTATAGGAACAGGTTCACATTTCTCCATACCGGGGCGGTGTTTCGAAGTTGATCAATCCTTTTTCGGCACGTACTTGCGAAACTCGTTGCGGATCTCGGCCGGGAGGCCGAGCGCGCGCACAATGGACTCCCTGATGGGATTCGAGATGGTTTCCAAGGGCGCGATCTGCACCGAGGGGTCGTCTGCATGCCCGGTCACCTTCAGGCTCACCACCAGGAACCGGCCGCTGTCGCCGGTGAGCACCCAGCCCAGAAGCGGGATCCAGCTGATCGTCTTGTCGATGGTCTCGAAAGGCTGTATGCCCAGGACAGCATCGATGTTCCGGGTCTTGAGCGAGTATTTTCCCACTGCCGAGAGCTGGAGGGAATTGCTGTCGAGGTAGAAGTCGTCGAAACTCACAACGCCGTCATCGACCCGGAAGGCGCACGTGATGACATTATACGGGAAATTTCTGCTGGTGAGCTCGATGTCGCGGGTCTGGACGATCTTGTAGACATTGAGCAGGGCGAATATCCTGGATGCCAGGGCGTATTTCTTGAGCCTGCCGTTCTTGGCGACCAGGTTCATGGTGCCGTTTACCATCCCGTTTTCTCCGGCGAGATGTCCGCTCAGATCCATCGTGCCTCTGATCCAGTCCTGCTCCTCGGACACCACGTCGAAAAACCGGGCGATGTTGGCGTTGAGCAAGGCAAAGGTGATATCAAAGGAAAGGACCCTGGACAGGTCGGTGGAAAGCGAGCCCTGTATCGTGCCTGACCGGCCGCGGGTGCGGATATCGGAAAGGGTGAGCACGCCGTTCTTCAGCGACGCGTCTGCATGGGCCTCTTCCACCGGCATGCCGTAGAGGTCGAGATCGAGGAATCTGATGTGCCCGGTGGCGGTGTAGGCCTCCAGATCACTCAAGGCGTGCGTGACGTTTTCCTCCAGTGGGAGGGACACGCCCTCGACAATGAGGTTTCCCCTGAAAACGGGTTTGGGCTTTAGAACGAGCATGCCCTCTGAAATCGTGATCTTCCGATCGTCCGACAGCACCAGCAGGCGGCTGCTTTTCAGCGCCTTGTCCGATATGAGGACAGATCCGTCGAGGGTGGCGATGGATCCGTTCACGGGCACCCGTGCCTGTGCACACCTGAGAGCGCCGTGGAGGGTTGTCTCTTTCCCCCATCCGATGTTCACTTCTCCACTCACCTCACCGGAGAGCGGCAGGTGTCCATCGGCCTGCACCACAACAAGACGATTCAGATCCAGCAGTCCTTCAAAGCGGACCTCGCCCTGTGCAGGGGCCACATGCCCAGATATGGCGAGCTTTTTCGGAGATGCGGGGAGGATTTCTCCGGTAAAATCCAGGGAGAGCTCAGGCCTGATCCTGCCCGTGACCTGCAGAGCCGCCTCTGCCGAACCCTGCCTGGGCCTGTAGGCGGCGCCGAGAAGCTCGAAGCGGTCCGTGCGGATATCCGCCCGGGCAAAGACCTCCGGACCTGTTCCTGTCCCCTTGATTTGCAGGACAGTGCCTTTCCCGAGTGAAAAGCTCTCTGAGCCGAGCACGCCGCCGTCCACGGTTGCCTGGAACATTGATTTCTGCTCCCCGAAGGGATCGGCAAGGGAGATCATGAGGGATCTGATGCGGCGATCTCCCACAACGAGGTTCGAGGATATCTCCAAAGGCGAGGAAAAGTCCGCTGCCGCTACCGTACCGCTGTGATCACGGATCGCCTGATCGCCCCACTGATAGGCGCAACCATCCAGGGCGAGGCCGCCCTTGACGACAAAGGGTTTCTCAGCCTCTTCATCATAATAGGTGCTCACTGCCGCAGATACCCTTCCTCCCTTGACGCGGGAGACCCCCTCAAAGAGGTCGAGGGCATACTCAGGCAGTCCTACTGCGTTCCAGGTATCCAGAAAGTCCCGGGCAGGCATGTCCACCTTCGCGTCCACACCGATCCTCAAGCCCGGAGGAATGATTCCGGGAAAGGAAAGATCGACCTTTTCGATAACCGAGCGGTTCATCATTCCCTGGAGGTCCCTGAAAATAATGTCGCCGTTTCCGTATACCACCCGGCCGCTGATATCCGTGATCCTTTCGGGGCCGAAGCCGGCGCTGAAGCTCTGCCCCGAGAGATCCTGGATCACCATGATGCGCTCGATGAACCGGGTGAAGTGCACGAGCTCGTTCACGCTGCCTTCATAGTGGGCCGAGACGAAGCGGGACATCCCGCCGCGGATCTGCGTGGTGAGAAGGGTTTCCAGCCAGTCATCGAATTCGTGCGCGGGCAGGAGGTCCACGATCTTTTCGTATTCAAAGGCGCCCGAGCTCAGATCGAGCGAGATCTTTGCATCGGTTTTTTTATGAGGCTCCACGATCTTTCCGGTGCCGTTCACCCGGATCAGGGGGGTATCCATCGATATGTCATGGATATCCAGAACCCGGTCGTTGCCCTGTGCCCTGAGGGACAGCTCCAGTGTTTCGATCGCGGTTTGAGACCAGGGAAGGACCACGCGATCACCGGAAACGCTGACACCTGATTCGATACGCTCGCCGGACCAGGCGAAATCCGCATCCATATTCAGGATGCCCTGCATCCCTTCTGCAAGTCGCGAGAGATCCATGTTCCGCGAGGAGAGGGACCCTTCCCACCCCCTTGTACGCCGGATTGAGATTTCCGTCTGTCCGCCGAGGACCTCTGCCTTGAACTCCACCTTCTCCGGACACATGGTGCCGCTGGCCGATTCCAGAACGCTCCTTGGGGTCCGGCCCGAAAAGACCAGGGAGCCGTTGCGGATGACCACGGTTGTCACGCCCGAGGACCACTGCGAGCTCGTCATTTCATTGACGGTGTCCCTGTCCAGGGTGATCCTGGGATCCTCCAGGGTCAGTGAAGAGATAGGGAACCCTCCGAAAAATACATTCCGCAAAGATGTGCGGGCCCTGATCTGCCGTGCCGTGAGGAACGGTTCTTCCGGATCCCCGACCACGACATGATCGAGCGTTATCAGCACGCCGGGCATCACCTCTACAGAGACCTCCCCGATGGCGACATCACGGCCGGTATATGTGGTCAGGAGGTCATCCATATGCGCACAGAGCAGGACCGGGAAGAGCCTGGTCAGCGCGAGGTACCCGGTAACGGCCCCGAGCACCAGGAAAACAGAGAGAAGAATTGAGAATTTGCGCATGTTCCAATCGTTCATAGCCATTCTAGGAATATGAGCTTAGCTTATTAACACAAAAACAAGGGGTCTGTAACAGGGAAATGGAATTATGCGGGGCGTGCAGGGTTTTCCGGGAGGGCGGGAAATGAGAGATGAGATGATTACAAAAACGTAACCATATACGCTTTTCGTCCACCTCCCGGCTGTTCACGATCGTGGCAAAGACCTTATCGATGCGGCCATGGCCGGCCGTCATCCAGGACAGCGACTCTTGGTTTTTCCAAAGAAAACCCCAGGGATATTCTGGATCCGCTTCGTGTGGTTTCCCTGCGGGGCGGAAATATTACACAGGGGCAAGAGGACATCTTGACGTCACGGCTTCATGGTGGTAGAAAAAAGCCATGTTAGATATGAAAATTATTAGGCAAAACATTGACATTGTGAAGAATGCCCTCAAGAACCGCGGCTCTGTGATGGATCTCGACGAGCTGCTGGAGGCGGATGCCCGGCGAAGGACGCTGATCCAGGAGGCGGACGAGTTCAAGGCAAGGAGAAACCAGTTCTCCACCCGCATTGCAAAGGCGAGGACCGAAGGCCTGGATCTTGAGAAGGAAAAGAGCGAGATGCGATCCATCTCCGAAAGGATCAAGACCCTGGACGAGCAGATCCGGGAGGCGGACGAGGCGGTGAACAGATTCGTTCTCGAAATCCCCAACATCCCCCACGAGAGTGTGCCCGTGGGGAAAGATGAGCAGGACAATCAGGTGGTCCGTACCTGGGGTGAGAAGCCGGAGTTTTCCTTTGCCCCGAAGGATCACTGGGATGTGGGCGAGGGCCTTTCGATCCTGGATTTCAAGCGCGCGGCAAAGATCACGGGGGCCCGCTTCACCGTGAACTGGGGAGCGGGGGCGAGGCTGGAGAGGGCCCTGATCAACTTCATGCTCGACGTGCACACGTGTGAGCACGGCTACACCGAGGTGCTGCCGCCTTTCATGGTGAACCGCGAGAGTATGACCGCCACGGGCCAGCTCCCGAAGTTCGAAGAAGACCTCTTTGCCACGGACGGCTATTTCCTCATCCCCACGGCAGAGGTGCCGGTCACCAATCTCTATCGGTCCGAGACCCTTCAGGGCGAGGACCTGCCGCTGAAGCTCGTGGCCTACACTCCCTGCTTCAGGCGGGAGGCCGGGTCCTATGGCAAGGACACCCGGGGTCTCATCCGGCAGCACCAGTTCAACAAGGTGGAGCTGGTGAGATTTGCCGATCCGGTCCGGTCGTTCACCGACCTTGAGGAGCTCACCAGCGATGCCGAGGACATCCTCAAGAAGCTCGGGCTCCACTACCGGGTGGTGGCGCTCTGTACCGGCGACCTGGGGTTCTCCTCGGCCAAGACCTATGATCTGGAGGCCTGGATGCCCGCCCAGGGCGTGTACCGGGAGATATCCTCGTGCAGCAATTTCCTCGACTTTCAGGCGCGCCGGGGCCAGATCCGCTACCGGTCGCCCGAGTCAAAGAAGACCGATTACTGCCATACCCTCAACGGCAGCGGTCTTGCCGTGGGCAGGACCCTCGCCGCGGTGCTGGAGAATTATCAGCAGCCGGACGGGTCGGTCGAAGTTCCCGAGGCATTGAGGCCGTACATGAAGCTTGACCTCATCGGGCCGATCGGTTAAGGAGAAATACACCGTTGTACGTGGAGGGATGGCCGAGTGGCTTAAGGCGGCGGTCTTGAAAACCGCTGTACCTTTTCAGGTACCGTGGGTTCGAATCCTACTCCCTCCGCCAAAGGCCGCACTATGGAGAGATGGCCGAGTGGACGAAGGCGTTCGCCTGCTAAGCGAATGTAGGGTCAAAAGCTCTACCGAGGGTTCGAATCCCTCTCTCTCCGCCATAACTTAACCATCCTTTTCATCCCGTTCATCCCGCCCCCCAACGACCTCTCTTCTCACGCAGCGCCCGTGGATTGTCCTTAAAGGCGTTATGGTTATCCGCAAGCGTGAAAAAGAGGCGAACAGCTGAATACGAACAAATTCAAGGCAGCCCGGAGCGGTTCCGATACAGGATGGCAGCAAAGCACGGATATCGATCAGCGGTCATACAAGGGAGGCAAGAGGGGATGACGAAGCGGGAGATCATACGGGTACTGATCCTGAGTCCCTGTTATCTCACACTCAAACTCAAGGAGAGGGCCAGGCTCATCCAGAGGCTCGTTCGGCAGCGGCGCCCTTCCTGAGGATCAGAGCATGGTGTAGGGGTCTACATCGATCTTGACGCGGACCCCTGAGGGCACCTGAATGCGCTCGAGACGGTCCAGGGCGGCATGAAGCCTGTCGCGGCTTCTGGAGGTAAGGATCATGTGCCACCGGTGGCTGCCCCGAAGCAGGGAGATGGGCGCAGGGGCCGGGCCCAGGAGGTTGACGTCCCGGGGCTTGAGCCTGCCTGCCGTTTCGGTGATCGTCCTGGTGACCAGCTCGAGACTGGTGGAAGAGAATACGCACCGTGCCATGTAGGTGAAGGGGGGAAACCCCGAGATCCTCCTGACCTCCTTTTCGGCGCGGATCATTCCCTCGTAGTCATATCCGGCAATGGACCGGATCAGCGGATGGTCGGGGATGAGGGACTGGATGAGGACCCGGGTGTCCGCTCTTCGGCGTCCCGCCCGTCCCGCGACCTGGACGACCTGCTGGAAGGTCCGCTCGCCTGCCCGGAAATCCGGCATGAACATGAGCTGCTCGGCATGCATGACCCCCACGAGGGTGAGGTGGGGGAAATCGTGGCCCTTGGCAATCATCTGGGTGCCCACGATGATGTCGGTCTGCCGGCTGCGGATGGCCTCAAGGGCGCTGGTGAGCTTGTTCGTCGTGGTGATCTCGTCGGAGTCCATCCTGAGGATACGCGCATGGGGAAACAGCGCGCCGATCTTGTGCACGACATGCTCGGTTCCGATCCCCAATGGTTTCATGTCGATGCACCCGCATTTGGGGCAGATCTCGGGCAGCTTGAGTGAATATCCGCAGTAGTGGCAGATGCTCGATCCCTTCATCCGATGATAGGTGAGGCTCCTGTCGCACTGGGTGCATTTCAGGGTCAGGCCGCATCCGGGGCACACCATGGCAGGCGAGTACCCCCGCCGGTTGATGAAAAGCAGGGCCTGCTCGCCCTTGTCCAGCGTCTCCTGTACCGCCTGACCGAGCTGCTCGGAGACCGCACCCCGCACACCCCGCATGTCGATGATCTCGATCAGGGGGAGGCCTGCGTTCCCAGTGCGTGCGGTCATGGTGATGACCCGGGAATCCTTGCCGGACGACCTGATAAAGGTCTCCATGCTGGGGGTCGCTGACCCCAGGACCACCACTGCCCGGCTGTTCTTTGCCCGCAGCAGGCTCAAGTCCCGGGCATTGTACGGCACGCCGTCCTCCTGCTTGTAGCTGTGGTCGTGCTCCTCGTCCACCACGATCAGGCCGAGGTTGGCCAGCGGCGAGAATATGGCCGAGCGCGTGCCCAGGACAAAGCCGACCGATGAGCGCGAGGTCTTGATGAACTCACGTGTCCGGACCGCCGGAGACAGGCCGGAATGGAACACGGCCACCTCGATGGGGATACGTGCGCGGATCATGGAAATCGTCTGGGGCGTCAGCGCGATCTCGGGCACGAGATAGAGCACCGAGCGTCCCAGGCTCAGGGCCTTTGTGGCGCAGGCGAGGTATACCTCGGTCTTGCCCGAGCCCGTCACCCCGTGGAGGAGAAAGCTGCGGAACTCCCCTTTGTCCATGGCGTCCGTGATCCGCTGTATGGCCTCGGCCTGCTCGGGCGTGTGTATGATCGATGATTCCGGCATATCCAGGGGCGAGCCTGAGGCCGCGATCGGCCTCTGTTCCAGGAACCCTCTCCTGATCAGGGCCTTCACGGAGCTCGAGCAGCCCGGGAAACGCTTTTGGAGATCCGCGCGGGAGATGCCCTCTTTCGGAATCCCCTGGAGGATCTCATGCTGCTTCGGTCCCATCACGCCCCGGCCTGTTCCGGTCCGGACTATTCTCAGCTCGTGGACAGGGGAGGCCGGACGCGCCTGTCTCAGATACGGGGGAAAGGCCAGCGCCAGGGTGGCGCCTGCAGGGGTGTGGTAGTAGCGGGAGACCCACAGGAGAAGATCGAGCAGGTCCCGGGGGATCAGGGGCTCGGCGTCGAGCACCCGCTCGATCGGCCTGAGTCCCGGCACATCATCCTGCCCTGTCTCCACGGAAACGGCAATCCCCACCTTGACGGTTTTTCTCACCGGGACCACTACCCGCGATCCCACAGGGACACGCAGGCCTTGAGGGACCCGGTAGGTGAGCACGATGGGAATGGCCGCCATAACAGCAACCTCGGCTGTCTGTATCGCGCCCATTTGCAAGAGGCTAGCACTATTGCCGAAAAGATCAAACGTTTTTTTCGATGCTCTTGACTCCTGCTCGCTTTCCCTTCTATACTTGTTTCCAAAGCGTAACGGAGGTTTTCTTGAAGCGGGTAGACTTGGAACAGATCTTGCATGATCTCAAGGATAACGACCCTGAAATCAAGAAGATGGCAGCCAAGGCTATTCTCAAGGATCCTTCCTGCTCCGGACAGTTCATCGCCTCCATTCTCAAAGGCGCGGATAAACCAACGGCCACAGCGATATACGATGTCCTGTTCGATGATGAAAACGATTATCCGGACATCTTTCTGGAGGCTGCCGCCGACCCCGACCCCAGGGTCAGGAGGCAGGCGATACGATATCTGTTCAGGCGGGGATTATTTACCGTAGAGGATGGTATGGGCTGGCTGAACGACAGTGATCCCTATGTGCGCCGGAGAGTGATCAGTTATCTGTTCTGGATCAACGATCATTCAGTCCTGGAGTCCCTCATCCATCTTGCGGTGAACGACCCGGATCCCATGGTCAGGAAAGACTCTTTAAGGCTGGTGGGGATATGGGGGAGCAGGGAGGATGTCCCGCACGTCATACACACCCTGGACGACCGTTCCCTCGTGGTCAGGGTGCAGGCGATACGGACGATGAAACGTCTCACGGGCGAGGATTTCGGTGAGCCGCTTGGCGTGTCCGATGATGAATTCGAGTGGATCGTTGCGAAGTGGCAGGGCTGGTGGGAACTGATGAGAGAAAGGATCTGACGGCATGGAAACCCCGGTATACTCAGCCAAGGAGTTTGCTTCTCTGTTCGGCATTTCGAAGTCGACCCTGCTGAAGCTGGAGACTGACGGCACCCTGCCGCAGCCCCGGATGGACAACGGGATAAGGACGTATATGTCCCATGATATTCAGGAGTATCTCAAGCGGCTCGGGAAACCGCCCCTTGTCGAGATGAGGCGCAGGCAGATCTTCCTGAACTTCAAAGGCGGCACCGGCAAGACGAGCATCTCGGCCTTCTACGCGTTCAGGCTGGCAGAGCTCGGCATGAACGTGCTCATGATCGACCTCGACCCCCAGGGCCACCTCACCCAGTGCCTGGGCATTGACCACAGCTCGTTCGATGCCACGCTCTACAACGTCCTCATCGAGCGGATGGACATCCGCGACGTGGTCATCGACACCAGGATGAAAAACCTCAAGCTCATCCCGGCCAACCTCGATCTCTCGCCCGTGGAGCTCTCGCTCACCTCCATGAATGCCCGGGAGCTGAGGCTCAGGAAGAGCCTTGCACCCATCCAGGACGAGTATGACGTCATCGTCATGGATGCCTCGCCGTCCATAGGCCTGCTCAACTTAAACGGTATCCTCGCCAGCAACGAGCTCTTCGTCCCGGTGCTGGCCGACTTTCTCTCGTATCACGGCCTGAAGATCCTCTTCGAGACCCTTACCACGATTGAGGACGACTTCGACTTTCTCCTGGACAACATTTACATATTCTTGAATCATTTCAATGCCTCCCACAACATCTGTCTGAGGTCAAAGGAGGCGCTGGAGAGGCACTACAGCGGTTATCTCATGAAGACCATCATCCGGCAGGACACCAAGATCGCCGAGGCGGCGAGCATGGGAATGCCCATACACCAGTACGCCCCGACCAACCGGGGAGCCCTGGACATCAACTCGTTCATCAGGGAAATTTTTCCCAACCTGCCGATTGCCTTTTAGGAGGTTTTATGATTATTCTATCATCCAGTAGAATATGCACGTTCGCCTTGGACACGACCTACGCCGACCTGAGGAGAAAAAACGTATGAAAGATGGCTTTGATAAGAGCGTGGCTGAAAAAATGCCCAAAATCCAGAAAAAAAGGCCCAACAGGCCTTGGAATGTTGACCCCGTCCTTATAAGGGCCCAGGAAGAGAGCAGGGCCCGGGTAGCGGAAACGAGACAGACCCGGAAAAAAGAGAAGGAACCCGGGGCCGTGCAGGCGAGACAGGCCAGGAGTGAAGGGCAGGGGCCGAAGGCGCTCCCGGCGAGCCAAGCCCGGGAAGAGGCGAAGGAGTCCGAGACCCTCCAGGCCGTTCAGAAAGAGGCTGCTGCGGCAGCCGGTGCCGCAGATCCGATTGTCCCGGATCCAGGCGCACCTGAGGCCGATCCGGCAGGGAACGCCGTATCCATGGATAAGGAGCTGGACGCCCTGTCCCTGAACGATATTCGCAGCAGTGGCAACGGGGACCTGACAAAGGCCGTCGAGACCATCAAAGACCTCAATTCGGATTTCACCCGGATCGTCTTCGAGCGCAAGGCCATCCAGCAGAAGCTGGACAGGAGCGCCCGGACCATCGAAGAAGTGGAGCGCGAGAATACACAGCTCAGGAAGAAAATATCCTCGTTCGAGCGGGACGCGCTCGACAGCTCCCTGATCGAGCGGGAGATCGATTTCCTCAACGAGCAGCTCGAAGATGCCGACCTCTACATCCAGAACATGATGGGACTTCTGGATGAGAAGGCACAGAACGTTGAACAGGAAGCTTCTCTGCGCAAGGATCTGGAGAGCCGGCTGGAAAAGATCAGCCGGGAGATTCACGAAAAGGCGAAGCTCGATGTCAAGGTCTCCATCCTCGAAAGGGATTTGAGCATCAGCCACACCCGGCTCAAGGATCTGGAGTCCAGGCTCGAGGAAGAGTATCAGAAGAGGGAGCCCCTGGAGCAGGAGATCGTCGAGCTCAAGAATGCCCTCGACCGGGTGTACTCGTCTCTGGCCCATATCCGTCTGAAGGCAAAACGAGAGGTGTATGGATCCTGATACAACCAAGAAGGTGAGCGAACTCCTGAACCTCATGGAGGACATATCCTCTGACGTGGACGCAAAGTCGGGTCTGGCAGCCCTTTCGGAGAGGGTCGAGGCTCTGGAGAACAAGGTGGAAGAGCTCGCCCGGAGGTTCGAGCAGCTCGAGCGCCTGTATCAGGAAAAGCGCATGCACCTCAGGTCGCTCAAGCAGGATCTGCGCGACCTTTTTCCTGAAAACTCGTCTTAGGGCTCCAGGGCCTCAACATATGATACAGGGGGTGTCATATCTTGAGGCCCCATGACTGACTAGCCGGCATGCGCCGCGCTCTTAGGCGTGCTTTTTCGCTATTTCTGGATCGTGATATCGTGCTTTTTGATGAGGTCGTGCAGGGTCGGCCTGCTGACGTCGAGGTCGGTCGCGGCCCTGGTGATGTTGTAGTTGTTTCGTGCCAGCGCCAGGCTGATGGCCGTTGCCTCTACCTCGTCCCGGATTTCCCTCAAGCTCTTCGCCTCCCCGCCGGTCGAATCGAGATCAATGTCCCGGGGCTCTATCCGGTCTCCCTCGGCCATGACCACGCCCCTGCGGATCCGGTTTTGCATCTCCCGGACGTTGCCGGGCCAGTCATAGCGCGTGATGGCGTCCATGGCCGCAGGGCTGAAGCCTTTGAACTTGGGGCCGATCTCCTGAGAGTAGGTGTCGAGGAAGTGCTTGGCCAGCACGGGGATATCCTCGGACCGCTCCTTGAGGGCCGGAACGTACAGAGGGACCACGTTGAGGCGGTAATAGAGATCTTCCCGGAAGAGGCCGTCCTTCACGGCCCGGGCGAGATCCACATTGGTGACGGCGATAATCCTGGCGTCCACCCGGATGGGCTCCTTTCCCCCGATCCTCTCGATGGTGCCTTCCTGCAGAAACCTTAAGAGCTTGACCTGGAGCGTGAGAGGGAGCTCTCCGATTTCGTCGAGCACCACGGTGCCGTGCTGGGCCCGCTCGAGCTTGCCGATCTGCCGGGCGTGCGCTCCGGTGAACGACCCTTTCTCATGCCCGAAGAGCTCGCTTTCCAGCAGATTTTCCGGGATGGCTCCGCAGTCGACGATCACCAGGGGCCTGTCCGAGCGGTCGCCCATCTGGTGGATGGCCCGCGCGAGGCGCTCCTTTCCCGTTCCGCTCTGGCCCTGAATCAGGACGGGATAGCCGGTCCTGGCCACCCTTCCGGCCCGCTCAAAGAGCTCCATCATGGGCTTCGAGGTGGCGATCATGCCCTCGATGGGCGTCTTCCCGGTCACCGCCTCTTCGAGCTCGGTCACGTGCTGCTCGAGCCGCGAAAGGTAGCAGGCGCGCTTGAGCACGATCTTGAGCTCTTCGATGTTCACGGGTTTCTGATGGTAATCATAGGCGCCTTTGCTGATGGCCTTGACCGCAATATCTTTATGGGTGTTTCCCGTGATGACGATGACCTTCAAGGGCCTGGGCACACCAGCGATCTTCTCCAGCAGGCGGATCCCTTCGGTTGCGCCGTCCGCATCGGGCGGCAAGCCCAGATCCAGCAGCACGACAAGCGGGGGCCGGGCGTCGATGATTTCCATGGCCTGCCCGGCATCTCCCGCCACCGAGACCTCGTAGAGATCGGCGAGACCCCACTTGAGCTGTTTGGCCATGCTCGTTTCATCTTCAACGATCAGGATGTGTTCTTTGTCCATAGCGAAATCGTGATTCTTTTTCCTGCTCCTGTTTTTTTATCACCGCATCCCACGCGCTGTTAAAAAAGAGGTCTTTGGTAAAAAGACTAGTCGGGAATACGGATCGTGAACTTTACTCCCTGTGCCGGCCTGTTTGCGATCTCCAGCTTGATGCCGAGCTGGTCGGCGATGCTCTTCACCTGCCAGAGTCCGAGCCCGGTGCCGTGCTTCTTGGTGGTCTGGAAGGGCTTGAACAGCCTCTCCCTGACAAACTCTTCCGTCATTCCCGAACCGTTGTCCTCAATGGAGATGGAGACGGCCCCGCTGTCTCTTCCCGCCTGAATCGTTATCCTGCCCTGGTCGGCCACGGCCTCGGTTGCATTGATGATGAGGTTCTCGAGGATCCGCTCGATCATGTCCCGGTTTGTCCGCGCTGTAAGGCCGGGTTCCACCGATGTGGTGACGGCCAGTTTGTCGAGCCGGGGATCGAGCTTGGAAAGCAGGAGGCCGAGCAGATCTCCGACAGGGACGGTCTCCTGCGAGAGTTCTTCCTTTGAAGGCAGGGCCCCGAGTCTCGACATGACCTTGTCAATGCGGCCGAGCGTCTGGGAGATGGTCTCGATCATGTCCGTCCGGAACTCCTGGCTCTCCATATGGTTCGGCGCGTTCTGAAGGATCAGCGAGAGGTTTCCGGCAGCGTTTTTGAGGTCGTGGAGCACATAGGACGACATGCGGTTGAACGCGTTCACCTCCTTGTTGACTGCGAGCTCCTGGGCAAACCGGGCGCTCATCAATGCCGCGCTCGACTGCGAGGCGATAGCGGCAAGGAGGTCGATGTCGTCCCTGCCATAGGGGGTTCCGGGGTTTTCCCTGCCAACGGCGATGAATCCGATGAGTTTGTTCTCCACGGTCATGGCCACGGCAAGCTCTATCCTGGAGCGGTCCAGCAGGCCCTGATGGCCGGTGACGATGGTTTCCCAGAGAGTATCGTCGGAGCCGCGCGGGGCCTTTCTGAGAAACGAGTGATTGCGCTCGAGATAGGCGATGAGCGGCTCGTCTTCGCCGATTGGCTGGTTCGGGTGCCGGGAGGGGAAAGCGTAACCGCACAGGAATTCCGCGCCGTGCCTGAGGAAGATGGAGAGCTCGCTGATATACATGCTGTCGAGGATAACCTGGGCCGTGACGTGGATGATCTGCTTTTCATTGAAGGCGATGGAGAGATACCCGCTCAGTTCCCCCCACTCCTTGCGATAGTCGTACTTGTTTGCGAAAAAATGCGTGTCGATGAAGAACTTCAACCCCTGCCTGGCGTCCTTTGACGCAAGGATGAAGGCGAGCGCGAACAGGGCCATGAACACGAAGAACCCCATGCCCACGAACGAGATCTTCAGCCCGAGCCGTTGGACCCCCAGCAGAAAAAGGCCCATGGCCACCAGGTATGCCCCGATGCTCAGGAAGGTGAACGAATGGTACACGACATACCGCGACACGAAGATGTCCATCTCAAAGAGCTTGAACCGGATGGAAAAGAAGATCACGAAGACGATCCCCACGAGAAAGACCAGGGAGTGCAACACCAGCATGTCCGCGCGGATGCTCAGCGTGCTCAGCCGGTAGACCCCCATGAGCAGGAATGCCACGCCCAGCGCGATGATGCCCAGCACGGGATATTTGAGCACGCGCTTCTGCTCGTCCGTGCTCGAGCGATGGATGTTCTCGACGACCCACATGAACATCACCGCGCTGACGATGATGAAGACCGCATGCGCCTTGGCCACCCACCCGAGGCGGATGAGGCCGTCCGCGTCCCTCGTGAGGATCGCTTGGGGAAAGTACAGGCCCAAGGCGACATAGAGGGCATATATGATGATCATGAGCCGGCGTTCCCAGGTGATGAACATCTTGTTTTTCGCCAGCCCGGTTTCCATGGAGGTGACGGCAAGCAGGAACGACCCGGCCCCGGCCATCTCGAAAAACGATGCGCACTGTAAGGGAAACGCTCCTTCCTGGAATAAAAAAAGGATATAGCAGAGCTCCGCACCCGACAGGAACAGGAGCCCTGCCGCCATGGATCTCCCATAGCGGGCGCCGCTGCGGGAGAGGATGATCATGCCCCCGGCAAAGCCGATCAGCGCAGTAATCGAAAAGGTCAACAATTCCATCCAAACACCATTCTTCCCCTGCTATGTATCAGACAACGAAGATACTGTCGAGAAATTTTACTCTTGCGATGGACTGCCCGTGATCCTCATTATGCGGGGCTTTAGAGGAAAAACATGGTTCTTGAATATTGCCAGCGGAAACACAAGGCATCCTTAACTGTCGATATCTTTTACAACAAATCCTCTCACAAAGGCAGTAAAATTACGTAACATATGTTAATTATTAAACATATTAATTTTGGTATATTTATTGCTCTTCCCTTTGCAACCATTTGTACAAGAGGAGGCAGTAATGAAGAGATTGGCAGCAGCAATAACAAGTGTATTCATGATCCTGGCATTGTCAGGTGCCGTATACGCAGCGCCTTACACCTGGGTGGACACCATAGACTGGGACCCTAATCAATTTATAGATTGGGGGGAAAGCTTCGGCTATACACACGATCTCACGAACAATACACCGGTCGCATTCACCCCCGGCGAAGATCTCATATTCAGCTACTCCCTGACCGTTGCCCTCTATGACGACGGCGGGCTCTTTGATCTCGGTGAAATCGCCTATATCGATCAGCCCGGACTTTTGGGTGGTGGTGTGTATAACTTCGCATATGAGAACCAGGACTTCGGATGGTCGTTAATGGGGCTGATTTCTCTGAATACCCTAGGGCAGTTGGATGTTAACGTCAGATCAGTATTCGGCGATTTCTATCTCGACTACTCGACCCTGACCGCATGCGGAGATAACGCCACTGCTCCGGTCCCCGAGCCCGCTACCCTGGTTCTTCTCGGCAGCGGCCTGCTGGGTCTTGCCGGTTTCAGGAGAAAGAAGAGCTGATCGTTTTTGAACCACCTTACGCAAACGCAAGCCGGCGGTTTTTTACCGCCGGCTTTTTTTATCTACAGGGGCCGGCCGATCTGGAGCACGAAGACCGGCCCTTCTTCGTCCAGACCGTCCGGCTGGGCCACGGGCCAGGCAAGACCTGCCTTGAACGCGGACAGGTTTCCCCAGGCGATCTCCAAAGAGGTGATGAGCTCAAAGCCCGCCCCCGCGATCATCTGGTTCCTGCTCAGGGCGCCTGAGCACACCCCGGCATCGACAAAGGCGCCCAGGCTCAGGCGGTGGAGGAAGAGGGGCAGCGTCTTGTGGCCCTGATGGATCTCCGCAAGCGGGCAGAACACCTCGATGCTCGTGGTCACGGCCCTGTCTGCCTCAAGGATGTTGGCGGAAAACCCCCGGATGGGGAACAGCCGCGAAGGGCGCCTGGTAAAGTAGCCTTCGCCCACATCGCCTCCCACGCGGAAGGTGCCGTGTCCGGGCGAGACCTCTCCCCAGCTTTTCCCGGCCTGGACACGGGCAAGCAGGAACAGGTCTTTCCCGTAAAGAAAACGCAGCGATCCATACAGGGATCGGCGCCCGCCCGAGTACGCCTCTGCCGTGAGTGACGGGCTGAAGGTCCCGATCCGGCCCTTAAGGGAAAGATCGCCCCACAGCTCATGGTCTCTTTTCCCCTCATCTCCATCCTTATTAAGCGGCTCATAGGTCAGCCGGTGGAGCGAGAGCGAGGCCCAGGGCATTCCAGGAGGTTTCATTCCCACCGAGATCTCGTGCCTTGACTCCTCGGTCTTCGGGGTGTTGGCCGGGTCATAGGAAAGGGGATAGCGGGCAAAGGCGAGGAATACGCTCTTGATGCCAGTACCTGCCTGGAGAGAGATATAGTCGAGGTCAAAGGAGTAGCGGAAGCCTGCCCTGAGGGTATAGTCGCCGCTTACGTCCCGTCCCCAGGCGGCGAGCCCGGCCTGCACGTCAGCGGGGCCCGCGTAAAGATCCGGGGCAATGAAGTTGGGGACCATGCTCGGCCACGGCGAATAGGGAAGGGGCTCCAGGCCGGCTGCCGGTTCAGGCTCCCGAAACGCAGAGGCCGGGGGGTCCTTGGAGGAGACATGCGTCCCCTCGATCCGTCCGCGTTCCACGAGCCATCCGGAATCGCTCAGGTCCAGGCAGGCATCGTTCCTGGGGAGGACTGCCCCCTGCCCGCTGCCGGCCGCTGTGGTCATGTCCGTGCGGAGGATCTGAAAGGTCCCGTGGAAATTGGAGGAGAACACGAGCCCGCCTTGGGTCCACCAGGGGTCCATCTCCACGCTCGCGGAATCGGTCACCCGCTTCCACGCGGTGTCATACACCCAGATATCCCAGTTCCCGCCCGTGTTGGCCGAGACCGCGACCCGGCCGCTCTCATCGCGGACCGGCCCGGAAAGCTGGATCACGCCCGCAGGAGCGGGGAGCTCCCGCAGGACAGCGATTTGTACGCCCACGGGGCTCTCTTCGACCCGGTAAAACACGATTAGTGGCCGGGATCCCTTCCGGGAGACGGCCACTCCGCCGGGTCCCGGATCCCAGATGTGTTCCTTTCCGGGCTCGAGAATCGCTCCGCCCCGGTGCCCCACGATACGGACGATCCCGTCCAGCCCGTACTCGGATATCCACAACACATTGTCTGAGTCCGGATACCCGTATCTTCCCCGCTGCCTGACCTGTTTCCTTCCGGGATAAACGCCCGAGGCGTTCCAGTAGATGAAGGGTTCGGGCCAGTAGCCCTCGATGAGCATGCCATCCCCGGCGCTGCCGGCCCTGGAAGCTCCCTCAAGAAAATCCGACCAGAGAGCAGGCCAGGTCTTGCCAAAGACCTCTACGGCCTTCAGATCGATCTCGATGGGGATGACGCCTCTGCCGTGGACAAGGAGAAATTCTCTGATCTTTTCCCAGCCGTAACGGCTCAAGACCCACTCCATGAACGGGATGCCGTAGGCCCGGTAGGCATGATATCCGGGCCATTTGCCCGGATGGTTGCTGACCAGGGAGATGTCCTCCGGCACAGAGGCGCGAAACAGGGCCGTGCGGTACGGGTCGGTGAGATCTGTGCCGGCGTAGGACGAGTACAGCAGGGCGCCGGTCCCCTCGAAAAACCAGGGGGGAAGGACCAGGTTGGGAGACGAGATCTCTCCGAAGATCCTGTGGCCGGCAGCAGGCAAACCTGCCCGCAGCGTGTACATGCCCAGGAGGCTTAAGCCCTTGAAGTAGAAGTACATCCACGGATCGGCCTGCAGGTACCCGTCCTCCAGAACGCCCGGTGCCCGAAGCGGTATCCGGATCTCCCGGTGGGGAATCACGTGGACCCGTGGCCCGGGCAGGTCAATGCTCTCATCCAGGATCACCTGCACGGGCCTTGCCACCGGCAGACCATGCCGGGCCAGGAAATCGAGGGCGCCCGGAGTCTGTTGCACGAGCCGGGACACGATCGCCTCTTCGCCCGGCGGGAAAGAGAAGGTGATGCCGGATGACTCCTCCTGCACCAGCTCTGCGGTATCCGCAGGCGACTCTAGGAGAAGCGCAACAAGGAGCGTGATGATAGCCGCGCGGATGCCCTGTTTGATGCCTGTTCCTCCCGGTAATCGTAAAAAAAAGACCGCGCTGTCTAGCCTTGGGGGCCGGGAAAGGAGCCGCCTCCGGCAGGGGTGTTTCCCGGCACGAGTCCGGCTATGCGTTCGGGATGGGAGTAGACGCAGAAGCTGTCCTGCTTTACGCGGCCCACCAAGGTCAGCCCCGCCCTCTGCGCGGTCTCGGCACCCTGCAGCGTAACGGCCGCCTTGCTGATCACTATGGGTATGCCCGCGTTGGCCGCCTTGGTGATCATGCCCGAGGGCTGTCTCCCCGTGCATCCGAGCACGCACCCGGACAGATCGATCCCGTTGAGCAGGGCGTGGCCGATCACCTTGTCCACGGTGTTGTGCCTGCCGATGTCGCTGCTCTTGGCCACGAGTTCGCCCCCGGAGAAGAGAACCGAGCAGTGCGCGCCGCCTGTGCGCTCCCAGAGCTTGGAGACGATGTTGGAGATCACGATGGAGATGAGGTCCCGGTCTATCACCAGCGAACTCTTCACGGGCGACATGAGGGTGCCCGATGTGGGGCCGCCGCATGACTCGATGATGCCGTGCAGGGAACCGGACCGTTCCGTCGCCGTCACCTGGACCGTGAGCCCCTGGACCCGGGCGTCCCGGATCTCTCCTGCAAGGCCCTCGCTGACCACGAACCCCGCGCCCAGCTCCCGGAGCTGGACAGGTGAGGCCACGAGGGTACAGATGGGCCTGTTGTTCAGGAGAATGACCACCACCTCTTCGGTGCAGGCCTCCTGCTCCGTTTCCCGGACGACCCCTCCCTCGGACGACCAGCAGCGTATCATACCCACTGTGCCGGTAAGATCCTCATTCCATGTCATAGGAGGATCATATACCATGAAAATCTTCTGGGCTCAATCCAAGTGTGCGCTCATCTCAAGCCTTTTTTCTGACCACGAGCTCGTACAGCGCGATGCCTGCGCTCTGGGACACATTGAGTGAGTTGAAGGAGCCCTTCATCGGGATGTGTGCCACGATATCCGCCTCTTTTTCCATGCCGGCACGGATCCCCACATCCTCTCCGCCCAGGACGACGGCAAGCCGGTCATATGACGGGACTTCCGATAGGGGCACAGGCCCTTGGGCATCGAGGCCCACGACCCAGAACCCCTCTTTCTTGAGCTCCTTGGTCGCGGCCCTCAGGTTCTTGACCCGGGCGATGGACGCGTGCTCGGCCGCTCCGGCAGAGGCCTTGATCACGGCAGGGGTCACGTGGGCGGCCCTGTCTTCCGGGATGACGATCCCGGCTTCGGCAAGGGCATAGGCGGTGCGGATAATGGCCCCGGTGTTCTGGGGATCTTCGATGGAGTCCAGGAGGACCACGACCTTTTTCTGCATCAGGTCCTTGATGGGCGTATAGCGGTAGGGCGACACGCGCGCCACCACCCCCTGGTGAAAGGTTGTGCGGGAGATGTGGTCGAGCTCTTTCCGTGACAGAGTGATGACACGGATCTTTCCGGCTGAACGGGCTATTTCGTCATAGTTCTGCCGCGCGGTCAGGATCTCGTAGAAGGTTCTCCTGCCGGCGGCCAGGGCCTCCATTACCGGGTTCTTTCCATAGATGACTTCCAATCTTCACTCCTTAATAAGGCCTTTGTCCCCATGCCTTCTTCATGATTCGAAAACCCAGCTCACCCGGTACTCCAGGGGCTCGGGCATCTTGATCCCGGGGGGGTGCTCCTGTTTCCTCCAGCCACCGGATATGCCGAGGCAGGAAGCGGTCGACGCGAAGTGGAACATGGCGATGCCCATGTCGATGCACTGGAGGTCCACCTGGGAAAAGAGCGTGCGGTATCCGGGGGTCCGGGAGAGGAAGAAATGGACGCCCGCCTCCGTGACCACGACCCGCCAGGGCTGCCGGTTGGACGCTGACGGTGCGAGACGCACCATCTCCAGGGCTTCGCCATACGCGCCGGCCTCTGCCGGATCGAGGGAGGTCAAGAAGTCGTCGCGGAAAAAGAGCTCGGCAAAGGGTTTCCGGTTTCTCGAACCTGCGCCCATGACAAAGAGGGAATCCAGGATGGAGCGTTTCCCGGCAATGTACCCCACCGGGCTCACGGCCGGTATGACCTCGTCCGGGGCCAGGTCCACGGCCCTGCCGTAGTAGTCCCGGCTGAAGGTCCCTCCCATCCAGCAGGTGCCCAGCCCCAGCCTGGTGCAGAAGAGGATGACGGACTCAAAGGAATAGCCGAAATCCTCCCATGCGGCGGGAGACGGCCGTACGGCTCCCACCAGGGTATGCCGCGCGCCTCTGATCACCCCGTAGGTGCCGGGGGTGCGGGTTTTCTCAGGCAGGGACGAGTCCACGAGCCGGAAGCGCAGCGTGCTGCCGAAGGGCGGGGCATCCAGCGAGGCGATAAAACCCTGTATCCGGTCCTTGAGGTCGCCCGGGATATGCTCCCGTCGGTAGCTCCTCCACGACTTCCGCCGCCGGATGAGCTCGGTCACCGGCTCCGTATCATAGGTCATCAAAGGGTCCCTCCTCGTTTTCATGATACTACTATACTAACGGCAAAGATATTTACTCATAGCGAAGATAGTCATCCACCCAGGCGCGGATCTCCGCAAGGGCCTGTTCGTAGGAGACATGCGTGTCCCACCCGAGCTCGGTCCTTGCCTTTGTGGTGTCCACATCGTTGTCCCTGCCCATGATCGCGGCAGTGAGCCTCGTGATGGGCGGGCGGATGTTCAGCGGGGTCAGTATCTTCTCGGAGAGTGCGCCGAGCGTCCAGGCAAGCGAGAAAGGGATGCTGAACCCGGGCCGCTTCCCCATCATGGCGCCCAGGTCGGTCAGATAGCGCTTCCAGGTCACGTCCCAGTCGTCGCGCAGGTGGTAGGTGTTGCCCACTGCTCTCGGCCGGGTGCCGGCCAGGACCAGGCCGCTTACGAGATTGTCCACATAGACGAGGCTGGCGCTGTAGCGGCCGTGGTCCAGGAGGGGGACGAACAGTCCCTTAAACCTGTCCACGATGTCCCTGACCCAGACGCTCCCCGGGCCGGTGACGTTTGCGGGCCTCACGATGACGGCATTCACCAGGCCCTGGTCGTGGAAGGACCGCACGATCCGCTCGGCCTCCAGCTTTGCGTCGTTGTACGGGACCCCGGACATGCATGCCTCGTCGCTCTCCCTCATCCCCTTGAGGTGTCTGCCGAGCCCGCATGCCGCGATCGAGCTCACGTACACGAAGCGCGCGCCCTTTTCCCTACTCTCTTCCAGGAGATTCCGGGTGCCGTCGAGAATGGGCCTGTAGAAGGCCTGCCTGGAGCCCCAGTCCGTTACCCTGGCCGCGAGGTGGAACACGAGATCGATCCCTTTTAAGAGACCTTTCAGGCTCTGCGGCTCGTCCAGGTTCCCCCGGCGGATGTCGGTCGTATAATCTCTGATATGGCCGGCCGGCTCCCCCGGCAGGATCAGTGACCGTACCTCCATGCCCTGGCGGGCGAGCTCTCTGACCAGTCGCGATCCGATGAAACCCGTGGCGCCGGTGACCAGCGCTTTCATGCCCCTGCCTCCTGTCCGCCGGAGAACCTGACCAGGGTCTTGACGGCCTTGCTGCGGGACTTGGCGAGATTGGTCTCGATCATCCGGGGGAACTGCTCCAGGGTGAAGGTATGGGTGACCATCTCCTCCAGTGAGACCCTTTTCGACCGGGCAAGCTCGACAGCCAGCTCAAAGACGTGCACCATCCGTCCGTCAACCGGCATGAACGCAGAAGAGAAAACCCCCTTGAGGGTCTGCAGCTTGAGCCACAAAGGGGTGAGGTCGAGCTTTACCTCGTGACCGATGCCCACCACCGACAGCACCCCGCCCGAGGCCATTGCCCGCATGCACGTGTTGATCGTCTCCCTGCTGCCCACGGTGTCAAAGGCCCGTGCGAAGCCGCCCATGAGGATGTCCTGCCCGAGCATGGGCCGGTAGCGGGCGGCACCTGTTATCTCCACGGCCCGGCCCAGGATGTCCCCGTCCGTGAATATGTGATCGGCCCCGAATGTTCTGCAGAGCTCGGCATGGAAAGACGAGGGCTCGGACAGGGTGATGGTGCAGTCCGTATCAAGGGCCTTCAGTGCCTGGACAATGAGGCTGCCGATCACCCCGCCGCCTATCACCAGCACGTGCTCGCCTTTGTTCGGCTTGTTGTCCAGCACAGCCTGGATGCACACCGCAAGCGGCTCCATCAGGGCTCCCGCCTCGTCGGACACCTCGTCGGGCAGCCTGAACACCTGGCTTCGGTGAGCCACCAGGTATTCGGCGAATCCGGCACATGTATCCCGGCAGATGCCGGTGAACATGCCCGGCGCGAGGTTCCCCCGGGCAAAGTTCTCGCAGCTTCCCCATCTGCCTGCGCTGCACGCCGGGCAGGGGGAGTCGATGCCCCGCGCGTGGCAGCTCAGGTGGGGTGATATGGTCACCCGCTCGCCCACCCGGAAGTCCCCTGCGCCGCTTCCGGCCTCCACGATCTCGCCTGAGAGCTCATGGCCCAAGACGCAGGGGAAAGAGGTGAACGGCGATGCAGAGGGGGAATCCTTGAGGAAGATGAGGTTCATGTCTGAGCCGCACAGACCGCAGGCCCGGGTCTTGATCTTCACCCACTCGGGCGAGGGCAGGGCCGGCTCCGGGATGTCCACGAGCCTCACCGTGGCGAGCGGTCCCTCGTAATAGAGTTTCCGGTTCAGCAGTCCCAGAGCCTTCAGGGAGAGGTACCGGGGTATGGAAACGTTGAACTGGACGGCTTTCATGGCGTATCACTCCATCTTGAGGCCGTCGATGAACTGCAGGGTCATGGGGCTGATGGCGCAGGTATCGGTCATGACATTGATGCACGCGGGCTTCTCTGAAGCAAGAGCCCTCCTGATTGCCGGCACAAGGTCGGCGTCCTTGTCCACCAGCTCCCCATAACCGCCCAGGGCCTCAACGACCTTGTCGTACCGGATGGTCCCCAGCTGGGACCCGATCACCCGCTCTCCTCCGTAGCACAGCTCCTGCCCGTGCTTGATCATGCCCCATGCCTGGTCGTTATTGACGATGCAGAGGATGGGAATGCCGTGTCGCACGGCCGTGTCGAACTCCATGGCGTTGAGCCCGAAAGAACCGTCGCCGTTGATGAGCACCACCTGCTTGTCCGGTCTGGCGAGCTTGGCTGCAAGGGCGAAGGGAATGCCCGTACCCAGGCACCCGAACTGGCCGCCGGCGGACGCATACACCGCGGCCCGCTCTCCGGCCTTGAACCCCACGGCGCCGTAATACGAGGTGTCGCCCCCGTCAATGATGTAGATGGCGTCGTCGCCTACGGCCTGCCGGGTCAGAGCGATGAGGCGCTGGGGATGGATAGGGTCTGAAGGGGTGTTCCGGGCCGCCTCTTCTTCGGCGGTCATGGGCAGGTAGGTGTCTCTGAGCACCTTGAGCCACGCATCATGCCGCTTCTCCTCGACGATTCGGCCCAGGGCCTTAAGGCTGAGCTTCACGTCCCCCACCAGGCCCACATCCGCGGCCCGGTTGCGGTCGATCTCGGCCGGATTGATGTCCACCCGCACGAGCTTTGCCTGGGGAAAGACCTGGCCGTACATGAGCAGCCAGTTGAACCGCACCCCCAGGGCGATCACGAGATCGGTCTGGGAAGCGGCCGTGAGCATGGCCATCATACCGCCGTCCCACAGGGACTGGGGATGGTCGTCAGGGAGCATTCCCCGGGCCGTGTTGATGAGGAAGAAGGGTATTCCGGTCTTTTCCGCAAACCGCCTGAAATCCTCCGCGCAGTCCGAGGCCCCCATGCCGCCGCCGCCGATAATGATCGGCCTCTCGGCCCGGTTTATCAGTTCTGCGGCCTTTTCGACAGCCTCGGTATCCGGCTGGCAGGAGTAGGCAGACATACCTTTTTCAGGCCAGACTACCTTGTCCTCGCTCACCTTCACATTGAGGACATCGGGCGGCAGCTCCAGAAACACAGGCCCTTTTCTCCCGGTTACGGCCTGTCTGAAGGCGATGGCCAGGAACTCGGGAATACGCCTGGTATCGTGGCAGATACCGCACCATTTTACCGTGGACTTGATCATGTCGGCCTGCTTCATCTCCTGCAGGGCCCCCTTTTCGCAGTCGCGAACCGGGGCAGTGCCCGAGATGACGACCATGGGAGCGTTTTCCAGCTGGGCATTCACCACGCCGGTGAGCACATTGGTGAATCCGGGGCCGGCAGTGACGAGGCATACCCCGGGATGTCCCCGGTAAATCGACCAGGCATGGGCCATCATGGCTGCCGCCTGCTCGTGCCGCACGTCGATCAGCCGAACCTTCTCGTTCAGCAGGCCATCGTAGATCCGGTCGATGTGTCCTCCCGAGAGCGAGAAGACCACCTCCACCCCTTCCACCTGCTTGAGATACCTTGCCACCAGATGTCCGCCGGAAATGTCTGTCATAACCCCTCCTCTTCACATTCTTCGTTTTTTTATCCCTTGTTGGTGGTCTGAACGCTCAGAAGGCTATCCACAAGGAGAATGAGCACGGTGCATAGACATAAGGAAAGGAAGCTCAGACTCGCTTTCACCCCACCCTTTTCATTCACCCCGATTGCATGGCATCGGGGGCGAGACAATATGCTGTCTAAAATACACGAGGAAAATAATATGAGCAATGATCTGCATAGTCAAGTCAAAACATGATGAATTATTCATGTTTGATTTGGTGCCTGTTTTCTGCGATACTGATGTCCGAAAATAATGGGTACTTCTAAAAATACGCTTCTCAGCAAGGTCCAATGTTGGACCTAAGCCATTTTTTGATGGGTGAAACTCAATTATTAGAAGCACCCTAATGCATTGGGACGGCAATGATGAGTAGAGTTCTGCAGACAGCTTCTGCCGGACAGGGAAGAAGGCCGGGAAAGCTGAAAAAAGATGCCATGAGACGGGTACGGATTCCCCAACAGCAGCGGAGCAGGGAAAAGAAGCAGCGCATCATGGAGGCTGCGCGGGACCTGTTTGCGCAAAAGGGCTTGAGCGGCACGAATTCCAACGAGATCGCAGTCAGGGCAGGTGTCTCCACCGGCACCTTCTACAACTACTTCAGGAACAAGAAGACGCTCTTTCTGGACATCCTCAATCAGTATCTCGAGAACTTCATCGCCGGGATCTACCAATTGCAGTCCGACCAGGGGGTCCCCCTGAGGGATAATATCAGGAGCCACATCGACAAGGCGTTTGCAGCGTTCGACCTTCATCCCGCATTTCATCGCGAGGCGCTTGTTCTCAAGTTTTCAGACAGGGATGTGAAACGGCTCTTCGACGATGCCGAGCAGAAGCAGCTTGTTCTGATCAGCTCGCTCCTGCAACCGTACTCCCATCTTGGGAGCGCACGGAATCTCCAGGTGGCGGCCAAGGTGATCCACAGTGCAGTGGAGAACGTGGGACACTACGTGACCTTTCTGGACTCGCCCATGCAGCGAGAACACCTCGTGGAAGAGCTCACCGAGATGATCTATCACTATGTGGACAATCTCTGAGTGGTACGGTCTTCCGATTCATTCATGCAGGCCGGGGCCGGTCCTATGACGGCCGAACCGTCCGGTCCGGCAAGGCGATAGGCCTCCTGGGGCAGCGAACGGGAGGTGCACATGGACTTCCGGAAATGCAAGCCCACGATCATGAGCCGCACAGCCTCTCCAAAGGTCCTGGGGTTGATCAGGAGGCTTTTCAGAAGGAGTCTCCAGAAATATCTCCTGAATCCTTCTTCGTTCTTGATCCCTATGCGCCAGATACTCTTGAAAAACGCCAGCACCCCGGAGGCGTTGATCTTTGACACTGTCTGCTGGCGGTACGATTTCAGGAAGGTCACGCACCTGCGGTAATAGATCTCCGGAGAATAGATGGTCTCCAGCACGCTGCGATATCCGTCCATGAGCTTCTGCATCCCCATCCTGGGGATGAAATTGACACAGACCGCAGTGTTGTCTCCCGAGCTCTCGCCGATGAGGCGTCCTTCCTTTCCCAAACGGTTCCAGAGCTTGGTTCCCGGCAGGGCGTTGAGGATCCCCACCATGGCTGCGGCGATCCCGCTCTTCTGAATAAAGTCGATCTGCCTCTGAAAGATGGTTTCGGTGTCGTTGTCGAACCCCACGATAAAGCCGCCCATGACTTCCATCCCTCTTTTCTGGATGGCCCTCACGGACTGGAGCAGATCTTTTTTCGTGTTCTGATATTTGTTCGTCTCCTTGAGGCTCTCCAGGTTGGGGGTCTCGATGCCCACGAACACCTTGTTGAACCCGGCGCGCGCCATGAGGTCCATGAGCTCCTCGTCATCGGCCAGATTGATGGATGCCTCGGTGAAGAAGTGAAAAGGCCGCCCGTGCCGGTCCATCCAGCAGGCGAGCCCGGAGAGCATGGCCTTGACCTTGGCCTTGGAGCCGATGAAATTGTCGTCCACGATGAACACCGAGCCTCTCCAGCCGGCCCGATAGAGTGAGTCGATCTCGCCGATGAACTGTTCCGGGCTCTTGGTGCGCTGGCTCCGGCCGTTTAAGAGCACGATGTCGCAGAACTCGCAATCAAAGGGGCAGCCCCGGGAGAACTGCACCAGCATGGAATCATAATCGCTAAAGTCGATGAGCCCCCAGTCGGGAACAGGCGCCAGCGCGAGGTCGGGATGGCCTCCGGCCTCGTATACATGTCTGCCTGCTCTCCTGCCGATATCACTGAACAGCTCGGGCAGGATACTCTCGGCCTCGCCGAGCACCAGGTGGTCGATCCCGGCAAACTCGTCCGGAGAGGTGGTGAAGTAGGGTCCGCCGGCAATGATCTTTTTGCCGTATTTCCTGCAGCGGGATATGATTTCCCCGGCAGACTTGTTCTGGACGTGCATGGCGCTGACGCAGACATAATCCGCCCACAGGATCTCGGTGTCCTTCAATCTCCTCACGTTGGTGTCCACGAGCCGTTTCTCCCAGCCGGCAGGAATGGCGGCGGCAATAGTGAGCAGGCTCAAAGGAGGAAAGGCGGCCTTCTTGGAAACGAACTTCAAGGCGTGTTTGAAGCTCCAGAAGGTATCGGGAATCTCTGGATACACAAGCAGGATCTTCACGGCGATCTCCTTATCAGGCAAGGCCTGTCAGAATAGAAAATAATGTTTTGTGTTCTTGTCCTCAATGTTGCGCCCTTGGGCAATCCGCATACTAGCACGGGCCGGCTGCGCCCGTGTGTCAAACAACCTCAAAGCATGTGTGAAACTAGTGTGAAAAGCCGCCAGGAATCAGCAGGCTGCACCGGGCTTTCTCTTGACACAGAAGAGGAGTCCGAGTATGGGGATACGGAAAAAGGTTGCCGATAACCATACATGAAGGAAGGCGTATGTTTCCCTATGAAGAGATCGAGCGGAAGAGTATCGTAATCCTCAGAATCCTCAACCAGGCCGGCCAGCCTCTCGGGGCGCGGATTATCGCCCGGAGGATGAAGGACTACGGGGTTTCCCTGAGCGAGCGCGCCGTGCGATACCATCTCCAGTTCATGGACGAGCGCGGGCTCACCCAGCTCGTAGGGAGGCGGGACGGCAGGATCATCACTGAAAAGGGGATCGACGAGCTGCGCAACGCCCGGGTCCAGGACAAGGTCGGATACGCCATATCCCGCATCGAGATCCTCGCGTACAAAACCACCTTTGACATTCGTTCGCGCACCGGGCTTATCCCGGTAAACGTGAGCTTTTTTTCCGAGAGCCTTTTTGACGATGCGCTGGCCGCCATGAAAGAGAGCTTCGACATGGGATTGTCCATCAGCGATCTCGTGAGCGTGGCGCGTGCAGGGAGCTTTATCGGCGACATGAGCGTTCCCGAAGGGCAGGTAGGCTTTGCCACGGTGTGCAGCATCGTGTTCAACGGCGTTCTGCTCAAGCAGGGTATCCCCATGGACTCGAAGTTCGGGGGGATTCTCCAGGTGCAGGACAAAAAGCCGGTGCGGTTTGTGGAGCTCATCCACTACTCGGGCACATCATTGGATCCCTCCGAGGCCTTTATCAGCGCGAAGATGACCTCTGCCAGGGACGCCGCAGCAGGAGAAGGGAAAATCCTCGCCAATTTCCGCGAAGTGGCCGGAATCTGCCGGGAAAATGTCCTGGACATCGTGTCCCTGCTCGAAAAGACGGGGATCCGCGGTGTGCTCTCCACCGGCAAGATGGGCGAGGCGGTGTGCCAGGTGCCGGTTGATGTCAACAAAGTGGGTATGGTGCTCACGGGCGGGCTCAACCCGGTGGCCGCGGCCCGGGAGATCGGGATTGAGGCGGAAAACTTCGCCATGTCAACAGTCATGGACTTCGCAGGACTGCGTCCTTTTGCCCAGGTGTTCCGCGAGTCGAGAGGCAAGAGACCAGTATAGAAAAAATTAGGATATTCAACAGAGGAGAAAGGAGATTTAAATGCCACTTGTCAATCAGGCGCTGGCAAGGATCCGCGACAAGAATCCGGGTGAGCCCGCATTCCTGCAGTCGGTGACCGAGGTCCTCGAGTCCTTGAGGCCGGTACTCGAACGCAACAGGAGATACCGGGACGCCAACCTCCTGGACAGGATCACCGAGCCCGAGCGGACCATTATCTTCCGGGTTCCCTGGCAGGATGACAAGGGCGCCGTCCATGTCAACCGCGGCTTCCGGGTGGAGTTCAGCAGCGCCATAGGCCCCTACAAGGGGGGGCTCCGTTTCCATCCGAGCGTCAACCTCGACATCCTGAAGTTCCTGGGGTTCGAGCAGGTCTTCAAGAACTCGCTCACCACCCTGCCCATGGGCGGCGGCAAGGGCGGATCCGATTTCGACCCCAAGGGCAAATCCGACAGCGAGGTCATGCGGTTCTGCCAGTCATTCATGAGCGAGCTCTTCCGGCACATCGGCCACAACACCGACGTGCCTGCAGGCGACATCGGCGTGGGGGCCAGGGAAATCGGTTATCTCTTCGGCCAGTACAAGAGGCTGAAGAACGAGTTCACCTCAGTGCTGACCGGCAAGTCGCCGTGCTATGGCGGGACCCTCATCAGGCCGGAGGCCACGGGCTACGGGTCGGTCTACTTCGCCCTTGAGATGCTCAAGACCCGGGGCCACGGCCTTGAAGGCAAGGTCTGCACGGTATCCGGATCGGGCAATGTGGCGCAGTATACGGTGGAGAAGCTGCTCCAGCTCGGCGCCAAGGTCGTTTCCCTGTCGGATTCAGGGGGCGCCATCTATGATAAAGACGGCATCGACGGGGAAAAGCTCGCCTGGCTCATGGAGCTCAAGAACGTCCATCGCGGCCGCATCGAGGAATATGCCAAGAAATTCGGCGCAGAGTACTTGGAGGGCAAGAGGCCGTGGCATATCTCCTGCGACTGCGCATTCCCGTCCGCCACCCAGAACGAGCTCACGGGCAAGGACGCAGAGGTCCTCATAAAAAACGGGTGCTTGGTGGTGGCCGAGGGCGCGAACATGCCCACGACGCCCGAGGGTGTTGGCCGGTTCATCGAAAAAGGCATCCTCTTTGGGCCCGGCAAGGCGGCCAATGCCGGGGGCGTAGCGGTCTCCGGCCTGGAGATGAGCCAGAACTCCATGCGCCTGTGCTGGCCCCGCGAAGAGGTGGACAGCAGGCTCCAGGAGATCATGCGGAGCATCCACGGCAACTGTTACGAAACCGCCAGGGAGTACGGCTGTCCGGGCAACTACGTGATCGGCGCCAACATCGCAGGCTTTGTGAAGGTTGCCGAAGCCATGCTCTTTCAGGGTCTGGTCTAAAGGCTTCCCAGCCGTTCAATCCTGTGCCCTGCCCGGTCAGCTTCCCGCGCCCGAGACTGGCCGGGCGAGATTTTTTCTTTTTCAGAGACGATCACCTGAAAAGATCGTGGTCCGCCCCGGGCAGGGGATTTTCTCGATCCTTGTCAATACGACATGCAAAAGACATATTGCCGAACAACGAGGCGCCTGTCCGGCTGCTCTCATCTCAGCGGATGAGGGGATGTGATGCTGCCTTAAAAAGAGTAATTTTATTTATTTATTGACACGGAAAAAGGAAGAGGAGTAATGATAATCTCTCTGAAATTCAATGTAGTGTGCCATCATCCTTGCTGGTTTGATAAGAATAAAAATCTTATATGAGGAGGTTGTCATGTATAGTGCGGAGAGAATCTGTCTCTGGATGGTCAGGTATGCCTGTGTGTTCTGTTTCTTGTTCCTTGTTTTCGGTTGCGGGGGTGGAAGCAGCAGTGGCGGCGGCCCTGGTGCCGCCGGGGTAAAAGTCCCGATCGGCTCCGAGGAAGCCAACAGTGCCCTTCTCAAGGCCATCAACGAGCCGACTGATGAAAACTTCGACAATCTGATGGCAATGATCGGTGATCTGGACGACTCGAAGGAGTCATGCCTGTACAAGGCCTG